>WBZQ01001667.1_pt1 | contig 15052 bp, 14 predicted proteins | sample 5204251 | NCBI WGS metagenome assembly WBZQ01 (sample SAMN12412402, study PRJNA552823) | activated sludge metagenome | isolation source: activated sludge from nitrification reactor of wastewater treatment plant... | place: USA: Virginia | collected 2017-09 | reverse complement strand
AAGCCACAGGTAAATCTCGTGCATGGGTCCACGAGGATCGTCGTCCTCTAATGCCTCCCAGAACTCTTCGTCGTCCTCTTCGACCTCGAGGCGAACTCCGATCGCCAAACGCAGGTCAGTCAGAGCACGCAACCAAGCGGAGGCAGTTGGTGGATCAAGCTCGACATCGATGAACAATCCATCTTCGGGCTCATCGGGCAACCCGGCCTCTTCGAGCACATCGATGAGGCAGGCAGCATTGGCTGCTTTGCCTTGTCGCAGTGAGTTCTCGGTGTAACGACGAAAGTCGGCTGCCGCCTCCGCGTCATCCACATTGCGGTAGGCGGTAGGAAACAGTCGGGCCAGGACAGGGTCCTCGGGAGCCTTGGTGGGGCCAGAAAACTCAGACTCCAACATCGCCTCAAGTTCCTCGATGCTGCCGGGGGCGGCATCAGGCCTGGGGATCGCTTCTTCGCTGTGCAACAACTCGATGAGTTGGCCTGCAAGGCTGCGGATGAGGTCGGCCTCGAACGCCGAAAAGGTGGCCACGCAGCGGCCACTGCGCTTGTGCTTCTTGAACGCAGACATCTAGGCGTCAGCCTTCGCCATTGTGGCCCACAGGCCGTACTCATGCATGGCTTGGACGTCTCGCTCCATTTCCTCACGGCTGCCCGTTGACACCACCGACTTGCCGTCTTCGTGGACCTGCATCATCAGCTTCTCGGCCTTCGATTTGGAGTAGCCGAAGTAGCTCTGGAACACATAGGTGACATAGGACATCAAGTTGACTGGGTCGTTCCACACCAACGTGATCCACGGGGTCGCCAGGTGCAACGCCTCATCGATGATGGGCTCGTCTAACTCCACCGGCGAAATCGACACCAGCCCATTGTGCCTGCAATCGACCGACCGGCCACAATTGCCACCATGGGATCAAGCACGAGTTTGTTCACTGACCACTATGAGCTCACGATGCTTCGTGCTGCCCTGGCTGCAGGCACGGGTTCTCGACGCAGCGTCTTTGAGTTGTTCTCCCGTCGACTCCCCGAAGGTCGACGGTACGGCGTGGTCGCCGGGGTTGGTCGCGCACTCGATGCGATCGAGAACTTCCACTTCACCGATGAACAGGTTTCGTTCCTCCTGCGCGAAAAAGTCGTGGACGAACCGACCGCGGCATGGCTCGCCGACTACCGCTTCTCCGGAGACATCTGGGGCTACCCCGAAGGTGAACTGTGGTTCGCCCAGTCACCGGTCATGGTGGTTGAAGGCACGTTCGCTGAGGCAGTGATCTTGGAGACCGTGCTGCTCTCGATCTACAACCACGACTGCGCAATCGCCTCGGCGGCCTCGCGGATGAGTTGGGCTGCGGGTGAGCGCCCGTGCATCGAGATGGGCTCTCGACGTACTCATGAAGGTGCAGCGGTTGCCTCGGCCCGCGCTGCCTATGTCGCTGGATTTGCCGCCTCCTCCAACCTGGAGGCGCGCATGCAGTTTGGGGTGCCGACCACCGGCACCTCGGCACACTCCTTCACGTTGCTCTTCGACAGCGAGGAGCAGGCATTCCGGGCGCAGGTCGACTCCCTGGGCGTCGGTACGACGTTGCTAGTCGACACCTACGACATCAAAGAAGCAGTCGCCAGCGCGATCGAGATCACCGGCCCCTCGTTGGGCGCAGTGCGCTTGGACTCCGGCGACCTGGGCGTGTTGGCGCACGAGGTGCGGGCCCAACTTGACTCGTTAGGGGCATGCGAAACCCGCATCGTGGTGACCTCCGACCTCGACGAATTTGCCATCGCCTCTCTAGCCGCTGCGCCGGTTGATGGCTACGGCGTGGGCACCCAAGTCGTTGTCGGGTCAGGGCATCCGACCTGCGGATTCGTTTACAAACTCGTGGCTCGCGAGGGCGCAGACGGTGAGTTGGTGTCTGTTGCAAAGAAGTCGAAAGACAAAGCGTCGGTGGGCGGGCGCAAATACGCCCTGCGTCGACGAGACGCTGCTGGGGTCGCGCGCGCCGAAGTGATCGGCATCGGTCATCAACCCGCCGATGACGGTCAGGGTGTCGGCGACCTCGCTGACCGCTCACTGCTGGTGCCCTTGGTGAGCCGTGGCGAGATCGTGGGGCGAGAACCGCTGGCGGCCAGCCGACAGCGTCACCTTGATGCGCGCGCTGAGTTGCCGGTGCAGGCCCAGCAACTCTCTCGCGGCGAACCCGTGTTGCCCACGATTTTCGACTGATCACTTCACCTAGGCGTTTGTCACTTAACCCAGGTTGCAACCTGGGTTAAGTGAGAACTCGGGTACTTAACCTGGGATTTCGACACTAGATTTGGGGCATGAAACGCGCGCTCCTCGTGGTCGATGTTCAAAACGATTTCTGTGAAGGTGGATCGTTGCCCGTGACGGGCGGAGCCCGAGTTGCGGCAGACATTGGTGCGTTGTTGCACGAGTGGAGCACGGGTGGGCCTTCGGCCCCTGAGTACGACGTCGTGGTGGCCACCAAAGACCATCACCTCGACCCAGGCGAGCACTGGGCGGCTCAACCCGATTTCGCGAACTCGTGGCCAGTGCACTGCAAGGTCGGCACTGACGGGGAGGCGTTCCACCCCAACCTTGATCCTCAACCCTTCGACGCGGTGTTCTTCAAGGGAGCCCATGAGGCGGCCTACTCCGGCTTCGAGGGTGCCACTGCCGACGGCGAAGGGCTCACCCAGTGGCTGCGCCGCCACGAGGTGACCAGCGTTGATGTGTGCGGACTGGCCACCGACTACTGCGTGCGTGCCACGGCCCTAGATGCCAAGGCAGCCGGGTTCGAGACACGCTTCATCTCACGTCTGAGCGCCGGGGTTGCTCCTGAGACCACGGCTGCTGCACTCGACGACTTCGCTGCAGCCGGGGTCACCATCAGCTAACGACCCTCAAAGACCGGTCGGCGCTTCTGGGCGAAGGCCTGCATGCCCTCGGCGGCGTCGTGGGTTGAGAACAACGCACTTTGGGCGCTGCGCTCGCGTTCAAGAGCCTGGTCGACCTGGGCCAACGAGGTCGCGTTAATGAGTTTCTTGGTGGCCGCGAACGCTAACGGAGCGCCCTGGGATAGTCGATGAGTGAGCTTGGCAAGGGCGTCGTCGTACTCCCCGTCGGGCACGACGTGGCTGATCAGACCAGCCTTCGCCGCCTCGCGAGCAGTCATGGGTTCGGCTAGCAGCGCCATCCGCATTGCCTTGGCCCGTCCCACTGAGGCGGCAAGTGTGGCCGAGGTGCCGCCATCACAGGTGAGCCCAATGCGACCAAAGGCCAACAAGAACATCGCCGACTCCCGAGCGATCTGAAGATCGCATGCGATGGCCAGTGAGCAGCCCACGCCGGCCGCAATGCCATTGACCCCAGCCAGCACGGGCTTGTCTAGGCGAAGAACCGCTCGAATGAGCCGATTGGCCCGGTCCATGGCAGTGACGTCGAAGTGTTCGATGGGGTTCTCCCCCACCAACGCCGCGCCCGCGCTGAATGCGCCCTCGCTGCCGGTGATCACGACAACCCGCACGTCGTCGCGGCCGACTGCTTCCTCAAGTTCGTGGGTGCACGCCTCGACCATGGTCGGAGTCATGGCGTTCAGTGTCTGAGGAGAGTTGAACTGGAGCGTGAGCACTCCTTGGTCATGCGACACCACAAAATCGCTCATGCAAGCGACGTTAGCTGGGGTTATGCGCTGTGGCGACCACCGGCCGATCAAAGACAGCTCGACGAGCTGCCCGGCGCAGCGTGGCCAACACTGCAGGCCCCACTAGAACGATGAGCACCACGTTGGTGATCGCTCGACCAATGTCCCAGCCCAGTGAGGTGGTGAAGCTAAAGATCAAGAACCGATGCAGGTTCTCCAATATGGGCGCGCCAGCGATGTAGCTCAATTCGGTCTGGGGGCCGATCGCATAGGGCCAAAACGACAGGTTCATTGCTAGTCCGTAGGCCAGACCGGCAAAGGCGCCGTACGCCGCCAATAAGCCAATCTCCCAACGACCCCGAAGTCTGGGCAGCATCCCAGCGCCTAACCCCACCCAGGCTGATCCGAGCATTTGGTACGGCAACCACGGTCCGACACCGCCCGTGATCAGTGCCGAGGCGAAGAGGGTGACGGCACCAAGCACGAAACCAAACCCAGGCCCGAAGACTCGGCCCGCCAGCACCAGCAAGAAGAAGACTGTCTCGAACCCAGCAGTGCCCGCCCCGAGGGGGCGCAAGGCAGCACCGACGGCGGAGAGCACGCCCAACATTGCGACAGCTTTGGGGTCAAGCCCGCCCTCAGAAATCTCAAAGAGCACCACGGCCAACACCAACGGCAAAAAGGCAGCGAAGACAAGCGGAGCCATGCCGTCCTCCCCGAGCTCCGATTGGGCCGAGGCCAGCAGGGGCCACCCGAAAGCGAGCACCCCACTGAGCGAGGCCAGCGCGAGTGCGAGGGTTGATCGCGGTCGCAACCGCACCGCGCTAGTCACCGGTGGCCTCGGCGACGCTCAGATAGCCATGACCCAGGATCTTGGCGACTTGGGGTGCGTAGGCCGGAGATGAGACCACCACCTCACGCGTGGGACCTGACTCAACGATCTCCCCTTGGGCCATGATGGCCACCCGATCGGCCACTAAGGCCACAAATTCGACATCGTGAGTCGAGAGCAACACTGCGGTCGTGGTGAGCCGCTTGAGTTGCCTCACCAAGGCAGCCTTCGCGGTGTAGTCCAGCCCACGGGTGGGTTCATCAAGCAGCAGCACCTGCGGCGAAGTAGCCAGTTGGATCGCCAGAACTAGCGCTAGCCGCTGTCCCTCCGAGAGATCACGAGGATGGGAGTCATCGCTGACCGCCGGCACCAAGGTGTCGAGCAGACTCCGTGTCGTGCCCGGCGCGACTCCCGCTTCGGTGTCTGAGACGGTGCACTCTTGGGCGACCGTGGGTAGGTAAAGCAAGTCGCCTGGAGTTTGGGGCACCAACCCCACAAGCCCCCGGCGCTGCGCAACAGGCAGGTCGTGGGGGTCAAGGCCATCCACAGTGACGGCACCTCGCGAGCGGGGGCCACTGCCCTGCAAGGCCCACAGCAGCGAGGACTTGCCTGAGCCGTTGCGCCCCATCAGCGCAGTGACCGATCCACGCTGCAGTTCCAAGTCAACGGAGTCGACCGCCGTCAGCGCGCCATAACGAACGCTGAGGTTGGTCGCACGCAAGGCGACGTCTCCGTTCGGTGAGCTTGAGGCTGGGCGAGCGTCCAGATGCAGGCCACGAGCCTGACGCTTCGCATCGCGAACGTTGAGCGGCAACGGTTGCCAGCCGAACGCTCGGCCCAGTTCAATCACGGGCGGCGCGACCGTGGAGTCGACCATCACCTCGGCCGGGGACCCCACTGTGACTCGACCTTGGTCTAGATGGATGACCTGGTCGGCGTACTGCAACACCCGCTCGATGCGGTGCTCGGCGACAATCACGGTCACGCCTAGGTCATGGACCAACCGGGTGATGGTGGCCAGCACCTCTTCGGCGCCCGTCGGGTCGAGGGCAGAGGTCGGTTCATCGAGCACGAGAACGCTGGGATGCGGTGTGAGCACCGAGCCAATCGCGACCCGCTGCTGCTGCCCACCGGAGAGTTCACGCAGTGGTCGATCGCGCAGATCAGCAATGCCGAGTACGTCGAGGATCTCTTCAACCCTGCGCCGCATGGTGTCGCCAGGCAAACCCAACTGCTCCATGCCATAGGCCAACTCTTCCTCGACTGTGTCAGTGACAAATCCCGCCAAGGGATCCTGGCCCACCACGCCGACCACAGTGGCGAGTTCGCGAGGACGATGAGTGGCCGTGTCGAGACCACTGACCGTGACGCGACCCTCCAGACGTCCTCCGGTGAAGTGCGGCACCACACCGTTGATCGCTCCTAGCAACGTGCTCTTGCCGCTGCCCGTGCGCCCAACCACGAGCGCGAGCTCGCCTTGGTCGATGCTGAAGGTGACATCGCGTAGGACGGCGTCGTCATCGCCGTAGGCAACACTGACTCGCTCGAACTCCACTGCGTGGCTCATGGCGCCTTCGCTTTCGGGGCAGGAGGAATCGCGGCTGGCAAGGCGGCCACCAAAATCCCCAGCAAGACTGGCAGGCCCACTGCGGGCCACCCCAACGGCTGCAGGGGCTGAGTCAGCGATGCTGGATCGCCGGCTCTGGTCCACATCATCGCCACCGCAGTCACCACGGCACAACCCACGATGAGGGCGTCAATTGGCCCCCAGCGATCAGGGCGGTAGGTCGAAACCCGCACCGACTTGCCACCGCCCACGAGCCCGATCACCGAGGCAAGCACCCCTGCGACGAGCACGCCGCTGCCGGTCCACCAGGTGGCCTGCCCGGGGTTCAGCAGCCCGAAGAGCCCCCATGCCGTCAGGAGCAAGCCCCCCAACGTCAACACCGCGACCCACCTCGGTCGAGCGACCCCGTGGTGCCCGCCATAGCCTCGACTCTCCATCGCCGAAGCCAGCATCAGCGAACGATCCAACGTGTCTTGCAGCACCGGGATCGCCACCTTGGGCAGCACCTTGAGCCCGCGGGCAGCATCACCACGCAATTGCCGTGCCCGCATCACCCGTTGCACCGATTCGGCCAACTGGGGCGCGACACTGATGGCGACCACGACGGCGGTGCCGATCTCGTGCAAGGCCCTCGGGAACGCCCTCAACAGACGCTTGGGGTTAGCCAACGCATTGGCCGCGCCCACCGCCAGGATGAGTACGGCGAGCCGAAGCCCCAACAGCACCGCGTTGAGCAGACCCTCGAGGTAAACCGTTCCCCCGACTTGGATGCCTGCAGCCCACGTGGGCAGAGCCACGGTTGGTAGCCAGAACAACGTGATGTCGCCGTACTTCAAACCGATGAGGAGATGAAAGATCACTCGCATCACGATGACTAACGCGCCTAACCAGACATAGAGCTTGAACGAGCGTCCCCACACTGTGTTGGTGTGATGCGCGGCGACCACGATCGAGATCACAGCAGCCAGCAGCCCCAAGAGGGCGGGGTTGGTCGTCAGGCTCGCTGAGATCGCGAGCCCGATCGCCCAGCCCCACCAGGCCATGGGGTGCACCGTGCGCATCGTGGGGCTACTGCTCCCTGCGACGACGCCAGATCAAGCCCGCAAAGCCCAGAAGTGCGAGCGTTGCCCCGCCGGCTGCCCACAGCTTGCCGGAGCCGGCTGGGGTGGGTTGCTCGATTGGTGAGGCAGGGGGCGCGGCCTGCACGGTGGGAGTTGGCGTAGGCGTGGCAGACAGCGTCGGCGTCGGCTTCGGCTTTGGTTTCGGCTTGGCTGTTGGCGCGGCCGAGGCCGTCGGCGAAGGTGTCAGCGTGGGCGTCGGCTTCGGCTTGGGAGTCGGCTTCGGCTTCGGGGTTGGTTTGGGGGTCGGGGTCGACTCGCCCGGAGGAGCCATGGCCGGAGCCGCTCCACCACCAAAGCGCCAGCCTTCGACTGAGCCCGGGGCAGGGTTGTAGCTGCCGGCACCCACACTGGAGTACTTCCACGAGCCGCCCGGTTGGGCGTGGAAGTAGGCCCAGTAATTGGGTTTCATGCAGTCGAGGTCACCTGGGGCGCCGTCGATGGTGCACACAAATCCAGGCTGACCTTGGGCAAAGGTGTAATTGAAGCCAGCGCCCTTCAAAGCGGCCAACCCTGAACTGGGATCACCAGATGCACACCCCGTGTTGATCGAACCACTAGGGAACTGCACGACCACGGTGACGCCAGCACATGCACCTGCTGACGCCGGGGTTACCGGCGTCAGCAGGGCAGCAAGCAGTGCTAGTGCTGCGAAACGAGTCAGCACGATTGCTTAGGCATCCCAGCAACAGCGTTGGCGTTGCTGATGCGGAAGATCGCAATCTTGGCCAGTCCGAGCGCGGCCTGAGTGGAAGCGCGACGGTCTTGGTCAGTGGCCACGGCCGCGGCACCTTGGCTCTTGGCCTCGGCATAGCGTGCCTTGTCGTAGGCGATCAGACCGCGCATGGGCGCCGGGAAGCCGCAGCCGAAGCGAGTGACCGTCAAGAAGCGGCGAGCCTTGGCTGCCGCGGTGTACTTGCCAGCGGTGTAGAGGCTCAGTGCAGCCAGGCCTGTGGTGTTGGCGTTCGGGATCTCACCAGGGCCGCCCTTCACACCGCCACCGCTGTTTTGCAGGCTGATCAGGTACTTCGCGGCTTTGGAGATACGAGCGGAGCGGTCGGCGTTGCTCGGCGTGGCAGCTAGGCCCTGGATCGCGATCGCGGTCGCGTCTGGGTCAGCCTTGGTGTTGTCTGAACAAGCAGTGTCGGCCTCTTGCTCGCGGAAGCCGCCGTTGGGGCACTGCTGCAGTTTGAGGAAACCGATTGAATTCTTCGACTGGGCGACGCCAGCCTTCTTCAGCGCGATCAGTGCGAACGACTGCGAGAACGTGTTGGAGTAGTCACCCCATGAACTCTTGTCGCTGAAGCGACCAGAGGAAGTTTCAAGACCTTGGAGCTGGGTCAACAAGTTCACGTCCGCGACGGTGTTTCCATGACCCTGCGCACGCGAGACAACCAGCCCCTTGGCGGTGGCTCCGGCGTAGGCGTCTGGGGAGTAGCCGACGTAGTCAGCAAGGTGGTCGCGCACGTAGTCAGCGGCCAAGTTGCCTTCGGCCTTCGCAACGCCAGTGGCGTCCAGGGCCAGCACCCCGTCAAGGGTGAGGCCGTAGTCGACGGAGTAGTGGTGGCCGCCGTCGGCCAGTTGAGCGGCCAGCGCGCTGCCGGTCCAGTCTTCTGAGCCTGCAAAGGCGGCTGGACCCGCCAGGGTGAGAGTGAGCGCGCCAACAATGGCGGCAATTGAAGTGGTAATACGCAAGGTGGTGCCTTCCTAGGGTGCGGTTCGTGACGACACCCAGGCCCAACACCCGGGCCCCGTCCCGTTGACCTCGACGGTGAAATGGAGCCGCTGTGAGTGCTGGGCATTCCGACTTGTCACGTTGGGTGACCTACGGCTGCGGGACAGTGCCGGACTTGGACCGGCTTCCCCCAGGCTCACTTGTGAGGCAATTGCCTCACCTGGAGAAACCTAACACGACTAAGCGCCCCATTTAGCAGCCAACGTGCTCGTCACATTGAGGTTGCGCACCGTGGCAACGCCGACGACCTTTTCGATCATTGGCAGTGTCGTCTTGGCCTCATGAAACGACTTGTTCAGCAACAAGTGGACCGCACGCAAACCTGGGACAACGACTTCGCCCTCACGGCTGAGCGCAGTCACTGATTCGGGCTCGCTGATGGCCTGTGCGGTGATCGCTATGTAGTGCGAGGTCGGGCCATGCTGGTCGCTTAGTTGGCGGGCTTCGCGGGCCACCTGGCTGAGTTCCTCGGGGCTCAGTAGCACCACCGGCACCTCAAATCCACGATCGGCGAGCATCACGTTCTCCAGTGCTTGGGTGAGTTCGACCCGGTCGGTCAGCGTCGAGTCGAGCACGACATTGCCGGTCTGAATGTGGGTCTGCACACCGGTGAAACCAGCCGCCCCCAAGGCCTCTCTCAACTGGGCCATCGGGTATTGCCGCTTGCCGACGTTCACTGCGCGCAGCAGCGCGATCCAGGTAGCCATGGGTTGATCCTGCCCCGCCACCTCATCAGGGTCCATCCGAAATTCGGTGGCGGGTGCCCGATGACTCACCTATGGTTCACCACTGCGAGATCAGCGGCCGGTGAGGTTGTACCAGAGCCGGTCCCGCGCGTCGTACCTCGCTGATTGCTATGGCACAGGTCTTTGGAACCTGCGGTTCGACTCCGCTCACCAGCGTCGGTGATCGCTCACGCTCCCTCGGGAGGCGAGAACGAAGGCTTTGCGGTGCGCTCGGTCAGGACCGACGAGCGACACCCCGCAATCGGGCTCGGTGGACGATCACCGGCGCACCCACAACTTCATCACCAACACATCGGCACACACAAACACGAAAGGAGTTGCCGTTATGTTCAGGTTCATTGTCGTTCACCCGTGGGAGCGGGTGCTTCGCTACTCCGCCTCAGGCCCGGTCAAGGTGCTTGGTCCTGGTCGACACTGGCGCACCCTTAGCGCACGCGATGTGCGCGTCGACCTTCGGTCGCAGCAACTCCACGTTGCCACCCAGGAGGTCTTGTCTGCCGACATGATCACCCTGCGGGTTTCGGCGGTGCTGAGCTACCGCATCGTTGACCCGGTGCGGTTCACCGAGATGGCCATCGACCCGATGGGTGAGATCTATGTTGCCGCCCAGGACGCACTGCGGGCGGCGCTGGCTGGGGTCAACGCTGAGGACGCCACTGGATCGGCACGTGCTGCTATTGGCGAGCACGTGTTCGTGTCGACCCGCTCTGCGGGTGAGCAGTACGGCGTCGAGGTGGTCGCCGCCAACGTCAAGGACGTGGTGCTGCCTTCGGAGTTGCGTTACGCCTACTCCGAGGTGGCCACGGCCCGACAGCGCTCCTTGGCCAAGTTGGAGGAGGCGCGCTCGGAGACTGCAGCGCTTCGGTCGTTGACTAACGGCGCGAAGTTGCTGGAGGACCACCCAGCACTTGCTCAGCTGAAGTTGATGCAGGCGTTGCCTATGGGCGCGACGGTCAAGCTGACGTTAGAGAAGTAAAAGCGAAGACGGGCTCTGCACCTCAGTGCGGAGCCCGTCTTTGTTGTGAAGGGTTACGGAAGGCCGACCTCTGAGGGGCGGTGACGCCCCATGGTCGCGAACGCTTCAGGCTCACGACTGCGAAGCAGGTGCGCTGAAATCGCGCCCACCGCGCCGAACACCACGATCAGGAGTGGCAAGCCCCAACGCAGGCCGAAAGCCTCGGTGCCAACCAAGAAGCCGAACTGGGCGACGGCGTAGACGCCGATGGCTGCCAAGCCGACGAACCCGATCAGAGGTGCGATGAGGGTCTTCCACGGGCTGGTCTCAAGGCCCTTGTTGCGAGCAAAGAAGAGCAGCACGGCCAGTGAAGCGAACGCCATCAAGAATGTGATCGCCAGCGTGCCCAACTGGGTGAGCCAGGTGAACATGTTGTTGGGGTCACCACCGGTGACGATCCACAGCACCAAAATCGCCAAAGACAACACTGACTGGCTGATCGAGCCCATGTGGGGACTCAAGTGGATCGAGTGGGTTTCACCAAGCTTGGCGGGCACCAAGCCCTCACGACCAAGCGCGAAGGTGTAGCGAGCCACGGCGTTGTGGAAGGCCACGATCGCAGCGAAAAGCGAGGTAGCGAACAAGAACAGCATGGCGTAGTTGACCAGCCACTCGCCGATGTACGGCGTCGCCATGGCAAACAGATAGTCCGTCGGATCCGTGAGCTCTTTACCGATGAACCCGACGAGTTCCTTGTTGTTGCCGAATGCTTCGACCATCAACCATGAGGTGATCATGAAGAAGAGACCAATCGTGAGCACCGCGATGTACGTGGCCTTGGGCACGGTGCGCTCTGGGTCTTTGGCCTCCTCGGAATAGATCGTGGTGGCCTCGAAGCCAACAAACGAGGCAGCACAGAACAGCAAACCGATCGCGGGTGCGCCGCTCATGAACTCACTCATCGAGAAGGAGCTGAATCCAAGCGAGGTTGCCTGCGCGGCTCCGCCACCCAGCGATCCGCCCTTGATGAGGACCATCAGGTCGAAGGCGATCACGATCAGGAACTCGCACGCCACCAACACCGCGAGCACCTTCAGCGACAAGTCGACCTGGCGGTAGCCGAGGAAAGCAACTGCGGCCCAGCCGACCAGCGACATGACCCACCAGGCGACGGTGAAACCGATGGCTTTCATAAACGCGGAAGCCAGCACACCGAAGAGACCGACGAGACCGATCTGCATGGTGTTGTAGCCAAGTAGTGCGATCAGTGCTGCGGCGCCGCCGGCGTACCCACCCAGGCCGCGGGCCAGGTAGGAATAGAAAGCCCCAGTGGAGGTGTGGTGACGGGCCATAGCGACGTATCCCACTGAGAAGACAATCATCAGCAAGGTGACGATGAGGTAGGCCATGGGAACGCCTGCGCCGTTGCCAAGCATCATCGCGAACGGCGCGCCACCACCCATGCCGGTCAGGGGTGCGGCTGCTGAAATAACAAAGAAGGCAATAGCCATCGCGCCGAGGCGGCCTTGGCGCAACTTCTGCTCATCGCGCTTGGCGATCGAGCCAGAGGTGCTTGTGTCGCTCATGAATCTCATTTCCTTGCTGGGGGTAGGGGCATCCGAGATCGTTTGAACGCAAACGGTAATGTGATGTAGGTCTCTTGGGCAAGGACTTCGTCCTTGACCCGTGCGCGAGTCTCTCAATACGTTTGCCCCCAAACGATCTTTGTTTCCTCATGTCAGGAGCACCCGATGAACCCCCACATCGCCGAAGTCGCTGGCGTCAACGTTGACACTCGCCACTGGATTGGCGGTCAACGCGTTGCCTCGGCACAGACATTTGCTGACATCTCCCCCATCGATGAGACCGAGATCGCTCAGGTCAGCCTGGGCACTGCCACCGATGTCGACGCAGCGGTTGCCGCGGCACGCGCCGCATTCCCTGCTTGGGCGGCCATGCCAGTGGCTCAGCGCTGCGAGATCTTGCGCAAGGTCGCCGACATCGTCGAATCACGAGTTGAGGACCTAGCTCAAGTCGAGACCCGAGACAACGGATCATTGCTGCGCAGCCACCGACGTGGCGTGATGCCACGCGTCGCCATGAACTTCAGGTTCTTCGCCGACTTTGCTGAAAAGGAACTCGCCCACCCCGACATGGAGGTGCGCGGCCACCGCGAGCGGATCACCTACGACCCCGCCGGAGTCGTCGCGATCATCACCCCGTGGAACGCGCCATTGATGCTGGCCACCTGGCGAATCGGACCCGCACTTGCAGCGGGTAACTGCGTGGTGCTCAAGCCACCGGAGTGGGCGCCGTTGACCGCCAGCATGCTGGCTGACATCACTGCCGAGGCCGGTCTGCCGCCAGGGGTGTTCAACGTCGTGCAGGGCACCGGCATCTCCGCTGGGGCACCGCTGACCGCACACCCAGGCATCAACCGCTTGTGCTTCACCGGTTCGGTTCCCACCGCCGGTGTCATCGCCAAGGCAGCCGCACCCAACATCGTGCCGCTCTCGTTTGAACTCGGAGGCAAGAGCCCCTTGGTGGTCTTCGCTGACGCCGACCTCGACATGGCCGTCGACATTGCTGTCGAGCAGTTCGACAACGCTGGCCAGGTCTGCCTCAAGGGCGCGCGTCTCATCGTCGAGGAGTCCATCGCTGATGAATTCACCCAGCGTGTGGTCGACAAAGCCGCGACCTTGGTGCAAGGCGACCCCCGCGATGAAGCCACCGACGTCAGCGCCCTCATCGCTCGTCGACACTTCGAGCAGGTCAGTGGATTCGTTGAGCGCGCGATCGCCGACGGCGCCACCGCGATTTTGGGCGGTGGACCAAACGACGAACTGGGCGGGCTCTTCTTCCGCCCGACGATCTTTGTTGACGCCAAGCCCGGCTCGGAGATCCTGACCGAGGAAGTCTTCGGACCTGTGCTCACCATCGAAAGGTTCAGCACCGAAACCGAGGCAATGGACCTGGCCAACAACACCAGGTTCGGCCTTGCGGCCACCTTGGTCACCGGCGATGCCGAGCGGGCCGAACGCGTCTCTGCCGCGCTCGATGCTGGCACTGTCTGGGTCAACTGCTTCTTTGTCAGAGACCTAGGCGCACCCTTCGGTGGCAACAACCAGTCGGGCATCGGCCGCGAGGGCGGCGTGTGGAGTTTCGACTTCTATACCAACATCAAGAACAGCACGTTCTCTCCCAACGGATGGAGGAATCATGGGTGAGGTTGTTGGCGCCGGACTGTTGGCGCACGTTCCCACAATCATGTTGCCTGAAGACATCAGGCGCGAACTCAACAAGGGCGAGGACTTCAGCCTCGGCGATGCCTTGATCCAATTGCGCAAGGAAGTCTTCGAGACCCTTGATTACGACACGGTCGTCGTACTCGATTCGCATTGGTTCACCACGGTCGAGTTTGTCGTCACTGCCCAAGACCGCCGCTCGGGACTCTTCACGGCCGAAGAACTTCCGCGCGGGATGTGCCGAATCCCCTACGACTGGCAAGGCGACCCCGAACTTGCCTTCGCAATCGACAAGGCCTCCCCCAACCACTCCACATGGGTGACGGCGATTGATGATCACTACCTGCCGATGTACTACCCCTCGCTGAACATGTGGAAGTTTCTCGGCGAAGGGCTCGACAAGCGCTGGATCTCGATGAGCGTCGCCCAAACCGGTGACGCCGAAGACTTCTTGCGATCTGGGCGTGCCCTGGGTGAGGCCATCGCCAAGTCCGATCGCAAGGTGATCTTGATTGCCTCAGGCGCGTTGTCTCACACGTTCTGGAAATTGCGCCAACTGCGCGACCACGAGGCTGCCGACCCCAAGCACATCTTCACTCCAGAGGCCTATGCCGCTGACTTGGAGCGCATCGAGTGGTTCAAGGCCGGTGACCACAAGCGGGTCTTGGACACGATGCCGCAGTTCATGCCCTACCGACCTGAGGCGATGTTTGCCCACTACCTGCAGATGGCTGGAGCCCTCGGCGAGGCGGACCTCACCGCCCCTGGCCGGCAGTACGGCGACTACGAGAACTCCATCGGCACCGGCCAGGTGCATCTGTGGTTTGATCGACCCGAAGGTGGATTCCCACGTCCACATGCCACCCCTGTTGACCCAGACTTCGTGCGCCAAATGGGCGGCTCATCTGTTGATGTGCCGGCCGCCGGTTGAGAACCAGAAAGGCAACCATGACAACCCGAGAGTTCCGACGGATCCTGCTCGACGGATACCCCATCGACGTCGAGCGCGATGGTGAAAACCTCGTGGCTGGTGACGGCCGAGTGGTGGCCATCAAAGACGCCATCCACTTGCCCCCCGTCATCCCGAGCAAGATCGTGTGCGTTCACTTGAACTACATGTCGCGTGTGACCGAGATGCTGCAGAAGCTGCCGCCCGCGCCGACGTACTTCCACAAGCCGATCACTGCGCTCAACTCCCACGACGCAGCGATCGTGCGCCC
>WBZQ01001664.1_pt1 | contig 15067 bp, 19 predicted proteins | sample 5204251 | NCBI WGS metagenome assembly WBZQ01 (sample SAMN12412402, study PRJNA552823) | activated sludge metagenome | isolation source: activated sludge from nitrification reactor of wastewater treatment plant... | place: USA: Virginia | collected 2017-09 | reverse complement strand
AATGTCGATTCTGGAATACCGGTAATCCGCTGGTGGCGTATTTGCGGGATCGGGTGTTCCGGACGCTCGACCGGAATGCCAGACTGCGCTATCGTGTGCTCTCGACGACCGCCGGCTTGCGAAGCCAACCGCCGTTTTCATTGTTGGACCGCGTGATGGCCGCCGGACTCTTACCCGATCCGCGCGCAGATCAGAAATCAGTGGCCGAAACATAAGGCAATGACTTTCCTGGTAGGTTACGAGATTTTCTTATCCCGAAACGATCAGGGTAAGAACGAATTACCCTGGGGGATGCTCAAAAAGCCGTCCAGCAAGGCCGCAGCGAATGAAAGGCCGAGGCGTACCCTTGCGGTACGTTGAGGGCCTGAACGAGGCGAGAACGCCGCTGGAGGGCTTTTTCAGCATCCTACCCCAACCACGACAGAGGTGTTTGTGACACAACCAACCGCACTCGATATTCCCTCCGAGGTTCAGCAACTGCTCAAGCGCTACGTGAAGGAAACCACCGCGCTGCTCGGTTCGCAGCTGGAGGGCATCCTGCTCTATGGCAGCGCCGTGGGCGGGGAATTCCTGCCCGGCCGGTCGAATCTGAATCTGTTGCTCATGCTGTCCGGGTACGAGCGCGAGGGCATGAAGCGGTATGCGAAGGCGCATAAGCGGTGGAGTCGTGAGCAATTCGTGGTGCCGCTCCTGGCAACAGAGGCTGAACTGATGAGGCCCGGTACCGTCTTCCCCCTCGAGTACCTGGAAATTCAAGAACAACATCGCGTGCTCTGGGGGCGAGATCCGTTCATCGGCATGCACATCGACCGGACGCATTTGGCCTATCAAGTGCAGCAGGGCATTCAAGGGAACCTGGTGCGTCTGCGGCAGCGATATATCGAAGGCGGCGGCACGGAAGAAGCGATGACCATGTTGTTGCCGCTCTCGTTGACCGCGTTGCTGCCTTGCTTGCGAGGTCTGCAACGGATTGCCGGACAGCCGGCCTTGTTTCAGTCCGATGCGTTGCTCGCGGGAATTCGAACAATGACGGGACTCGATCTTGCCGGGTTGACCGATGTATTGGAATTGAAGCGAGGTATTATTTCGCCCGGTCCGGTGGAGGTGCCACGGTTGTTTGAACGGTATGCGGAAAATCTCGATGCGCTGATCGCGCTGATCCGCCCGGATGGGACGGTGGCGCCGCGATGACTTGTCGATCCAGTATCACAATCGGTTCTGTTGTCGGGCTGTGCCTTCTGCTGCTGTTGGTCGCAGTGCCGGTCGGATTTGCCCGTGAGCCTGTGCCGTCCTATGACCCGCAGGGCTATGTCAGCGACCATGCCGGAGTGATTGATGCGGAGTGGCGTGCCAGAATCCGGTCGGTCTGCCAGGATCTGGAGCGCAAGACCGGGGTGGAAATGGTGGTCGTGACCGTGCCCGCACTGAAACCCTATGGCTCAGCCAATGACTACGCGGTCGGTCTCTATCAGAAATGGGGCATTGGCTCAGCCCAGAATGAGCATGGTGTGCTGGTGCTCCTGTCGGTGCAGGAGCGGCAAGCGGCTGTGACCATGGGGCGGCGGATGTTGCCGGTGATGGGCGGAAATGTGGTCGGGAAGGTCGGGCATGAATATCTCGACCCCGCCATCAAGAACGGCCACTTCGGCGAAGGACTCTATCGAACCGTCGTGGGGTTGGCGTCGGTCTCCCAGGACATTCGTGTGTCGAACGTGCAAAAGGCGCACTTTCGCGGACTCGGCTTCTGGATCACCATCACCACGGCCAGCGGCGCGTTGTGGTTTCTCTGGTGGCTCAGCCGGCCTGATTTGCGCCATCCCTATGGGCGCATCAGAAAAGGCCAATACTGGGGGAGTGGACAGGGCGGGTTCGGGGGTAATTTCGGGGGCCACGGTGGAGGGATGAGCGGGGAGGGGTGGAAGTAGGGGAGAGGGTGGGCTGATGGGTCCTCAACTGCTCGCGGAACGCGCACACTGAGAAGGTGCTCGTCCGACGCACGCAGTTGAGGACCCACCAACCCACCCTCTTATGAAGCGAAGCGAGCAAGCTTGGAAGGAGTATTTGATAGTCGGCTCGCTCGACTGCTCATCGGCTGCGGATAGTCCGGCCAGTCAAAGGGTTCGATTTTGGTTGATGTGCGATCGCAAGACCTGACCCCAAACTCTGCGGGCAGGTTGAGTTCAAGTCTCGTTAAAAGGGGGCCATGTCCGCAAAGGCGCGAAGGGCTCTATGGTCGTCTATGCCAACTCCATCACGCGCACGGAAACCGATGACAAAACCGGCGAGGATATCGACCGCGAAATTCACTTCATGAAAGGCTACACCGTGTTCAATGTTGAGCAAATCGAAGGCTTGCCTGCACACTACTATGCCAAGCCCGCGCCGCGCTTCAATCCCATCCAGCGTATCGCGCATGCCGAGCAGTTCTTTGCCGCTTTGAATGCGGATATCCGTCAGGGCGGGACACAGGCCTACTACGCGTAGCAATCAGACTACATCCGCATGCCCATCTTCGAGGCCTTTCAGACTGCCGAAAGCTATTACGCCACGCTGGCTCATGAGTCCACGCACTGGACCAGGCATCCTTCATGCCTCAACCGCGACTTTGGCCGCAAGCAATGGGGTGATGAAGGCTATGCCGAGGAAGAACTTGTCGCCGAGCTTGGCGCGGCGTTCCTGTGCGCTGATCTTGAGCTGACATTACAGCCGCGTGAGGATCATGCGTCCTATATTGCCCACTGGCTCAAGGTCTTGCAGAACGACAAGCGGGCGATCTTTTGCGCTGCTGCCCATGCCCAACGTGCCGCCGATTTTCTCCACAAGCTGCAACCGTCTTCACAAGAGGCCGCCTGATGGCGGCCTGGGCCTCAGGTCAACAACTGCCTTTGACATGCCTGTATGTGGTATAGAGAAGCCGTTCGCGGCTCTCTATAACTGAGGTGGTGGAACATGACGCTCGCTCGCTTCACGATGATCGTGGCACTTGGTTGTTCATCGGTCGGAATGGCATCCGGGCAGGAAAGTTCTCCGAGGAATATCGGCGAAAGCAGCGCTACAACCGCTTTGGATCGGTACGATCAGAAGAGCCACCAAATTTTTGCGACGCTGACCGAGCGTGCCGAGTTGTTCGAGGCGAAGGCGAAGTTCGCCGCCCAGTGCGTGAAAGGCCTTCAGCTGATACAGAAAGTGGCGGCGCTCACCGCGCCGAAAGATGATGATGAAGAGGAGGCACAGTGGACACGCGAGACGTTTTTCCTGGTTCGCATGTGGTTCGGTAAAGAAGACCAGGATGAATGGTACTTCGCCGGACAGGAAATGGCTGACTACGGGAAAGCTCTGATGGAGGAGGCTCACAGCAAGGAGGAGGCCCTGGAGGTCTACAAGAAATTGTTTGCCCTGATCACGAATGCCCAAATCGCCGTCCTGGAAAAGATGTCCCACGATCTCGACGCACGAATGAATCGCATGATCGAGACTCCCGGCTCCGACTGATCCCGTGCGCACCACCGTAACTCTCCGCCATATTTCTTCCGGCACCCGGGAGAATATCCCGTTTCCCTCTCACGCAATGCCCCATCCTTCCTGACCATGATTTTAAAGAGGGGATTGTTCTGTCGTACGACCTGCATCGCCGCATGCCAGCGGAGCTGATCATTTGCGCTGCGTGAGGGCCGTGACGCCTGCGTTGCCGCTGTGTGCTCCCGCTTCTTGAAATTGGCTTCCGTGTTCGATGACACTGGCGTCATGGACAACCCTTGATTATTCGGTGTTGCATGATACTCGCGTCCCTTTAGTGCGGCCTGGGTGAGTGTGCCACGACTTGGAGTGGTAGCATAAGTCAAGCGGCTCTTCACTTAGGCGACGGCACGTTCACCGGACACGACGTTCGAGGTTCAGAGACGTTCTGCTTTGCAAAGGCTCGAACGGATTCAGACGGAAGCGGTCCGTTGGCATTCCAATAAAAAACCCTCTCTGCGGCGGTACCAGCAGCTGTTGCTGGGCCAACAAGGTACGTACATTCCGCAATTGAGTACTTCTTCTCGTGAAGGGCTTGCCGCACATAAGTCGGTATCATGATTGATGTGTACGTGCGGTCTGGAGTGAGATGCACAAAACTAAGCTTTTGAATACTTACGGAGGAAAGCCCCTGACGTCCAGCATTCTTGTTTATCCACATCATAATATGTTCATCATCCTCTGGTAGGGGGAAATCGGGTGAAAATGTAGGGAGAACGTTATCATAGAAACGTTCAACCGATAACTCTCCTGAGACATGTATTTTCTCCGTGTAGGAGTTGTCATTATTAGGTAGGCGACTCTTCGAATAGTCGCTGGTTACATATCGGGTCATATTGTCCATGAACCGAACTGTACCTGGGCTTCCGCAGGATTTCCGAGGTAACAGTATCTCGATGGCAGCTCTGGCCTTTGCAGCTCTCTCCCGATATTCCAATACAACGGCATCCGCCCACCTACGTTTGTTCTCCGTCGAATCTTTGGGGTTCTCAGACACCGCCGACACAAACTTCCCAAAGAGTCCTGCGGCATATTCATTGCCGGAGAAGATAAAGGTGTCTCGGTAGTGAGGTTCCATAGTAATAATAAATTTCTCCCTTACGTAGGTCTTTGTTACGGTACCAAATAAACCTCTGCTAATGTCATCTAAGCGATCCCACGTCTCTACTACAGTGACAGCATTACGAGATAAAAAGTCATGACATAATTTGTCATTTTGAATAATCATACCTCTATAGATCATGATCGGAAGATCCCGAACATCTTCTCTTTCCGAAAGATCATGGAAGTTACCGTTATAGATCATCAGGAAAAGCCTTTTGTGTTCATTGTCGATTCCAGACAGGTTTAACTGACCATCCGCAGTCATGTTCGTGGCGGCAAGCTTTTCCTCGGCAGCACGCTGCCGAGCGTGAGCTTCGTCTGCCCGTTTTTTCCATTTATCCCGGACCTTTTCATCATTCGTAATGACTTGAGACTGACCCTCGCGCTCTGATCGGGGCGTGCGCAAGTCTAGCAAGCTTTCATATCCATACATGAAATATTTGCGATTGCCCCAATGGTCGATCTTTACTTCTGTCTGACTTAAGCTCCCGCCTTTGTCGATATTGTTGGGAACCTCGTTTCCTCCAGGGATCTCCTGAACCTCTGGGGATTCTTTTAGAGACGGATAGTCAATTCGCACCCCTTTAATATAGTTAAAAATATAAATTCTTCTTAGCTGGTTACATCGAGCCTTTAGGATCGGGAGGATTTCTCGTTCAAGTCTTTCCCTATAGGTGTCATTATTTACGAGAACGAAATCCGCGCCTACCTTATACACTTGCTTTAACCAAACTTGGTCTGGCTCGTAACACCATCCCCTTTCAGTGTTCCTCCCATACAGCACATAGAGGTCAGTCTCCAGAAGCTTTTCAAAGGTGCTAAAAGTTTTTTCCATCTGAGGCTGTTTCGGTGGCAGGGGCTGCCTGATCGGTTGTTTGTTTTCCCAGGGCTTCTCAGCGGTTTGCTGACCAGGGAAGGTTGCTGTGCCAGGTTTGGGCATCTTGCATCCAGACATGGCGAATGCCAATAATACCGATATGATCGCAACCCATCCTATGCTCATGTATTAGCCTTTCGATGTTTCTCAAGCGCGAGAACAAGAGATTGACGCGATAGGAATTATTGTAACGGTCACATCAAGGTGGCCCAGAAACAACACACATGTAGATTACACGTCTCCATCTGCCTTTCGAATTCATCGAGACTCCGATAGCCAAGCGCCTGATGGAGGCGCTGTTGGTTATAGAACACCTCGATATACTCATGCAATCGCATACCAGGCCTCCGCGTGATGCGCCCAGCACGGATGATCGAGACTCCCAGCTCCAACTGACTGCCCGTAAATAGGGGTCAGCAACTGTCTTGAAAATCAAGCCGGCTGACTGGCCGTCACCCGCCACCGGGTTCCATGTTTCAGCATCGCATTGAGAATTGTGAGCAGCTTCCGCATGCACGCCGTCAACGCCAGCTTCTTTGCCTTGCCCGCCTGGCAAAGGCGTTGATAGAACGCCCGAATCACGGAGTTCCTCCGCGTGGCCACCAACGCGGCCATGTAGAGTGCCGCCCGCACATGGGCGCGCCCACCCCAGATAGTCCGTCGACCTTTGAGCGTGCCGCTGTCGCGTGGAAACGGCGCGACGCCTGCTAAGGCCGCCACTTCTTTGCGCGTCAAGGTGCCCAGCTCGGGGAGGTTGGCAAAGAGCGTCGTGGTGAGCACCGGCCCTACGCCCGGCACGCTCCGGAGGACGTCTGCCTTCGCCCGCCAGACGGGGCTCTCGCGAATGGTCGCGGTGAGATCGGTATTCGTCGACGCGAGTTCCTTCTCCAGCCAGGTCACATGCGCCTGCACCCGTTTCTGAATGGGCCGGGCCGCGAGGCGGAGTCGGTTCTTTTCGGCCGTGAGCATCTCGATCAGCTGCCGACGGCGCGCGACGAGCGCGGCCAACGCCTGCGTTTGTTCATCGGGGACCGGGCGGACGGGTGGACGAATGGCTTCGGCGAACCGGGCGAGGATCTGGGCCTCGAGCCGATCCGTCTTCGCCAACGGTCCGGTGGCCCGAGCAAAGTCCCGCACCTGACGTGGATTGATGACCACAACCGGCAGGCCGGCGGCGGCCAGCGCCCCTGTAAGCGGGACTTCCAGACCACCCGTCGCTTCGAGCACGATCAAGGTAGGCTGCACGGCCTGAAGCCGCGCCACCGCCTCCGCGATCCCACGCTCGTTATGCGCAATCTGGAAGGCGGTCCCGGGTTGGACCGCCACATCGACACCGCCCTGCGACACATCCATACCCACAAAGATCTCGGCGCTCATGGCAAACCTCCGTGTCTCCCGTCCTTGCACCATGCGGGCTCGAGGCCCTCTCAACTGTTCGGGTTGGTGAACGGAGGAACGGGACGACCCGAGCTGACCCTCGGTCTTGGATACGGCTGACCTGGATCTTTGCGATCTGTCCCGCTCCCGTGATGCCATGATGCAAAACCTCCTGTGAAGATACAAGGTCTTGCAATCAAACAGTGGCCCGCTCTGCCTGTTCAACCAGCGGCTCACGGCGCATAGCCCATGCCCTCAGGCGAATGATCGGTTTAGTGAGGAATGCCGACCAATTGGAGATGGTGATGCTATGCGATGGGGTAATTCATCTGCCTGTTTCCAGATGGCAGATCCTACAGCGAATAAATTTGTTCGTGAGAAATTATCCGCGTCCGGGGCCGTTCATACCGAGGTATGAACGGCGAGATGCTCGTTTAGGGCGAGTGGTGAGGCGTCGGGTTGCCTCCGACATCTCAAGGAGAGAGCGGAGGGCTGCGTTGACCGCAGCCGAGTCTCGAAATGCTTTTGCGACATCCGGTTCTAGGACCGCAACATTGGCGCCTTCTTGCAGTAATTGTCGGTAATATTTCCCCCGGACTGCTGTCGTGTAGTCGAAGGTGTATTCCGGCCGCATCACATCCGAACGAGTTTGCCGTTTACGTTTCATGACGTTTTCTTTCTCCTGCTGCTGTTGGTCGGGCACTAATGATTGTCACCCGAGCCTCTCTATCAGTATCGCCACAACAAGTAGTCTGCCGCGAGCAGAATAGCCAATCGTCAGATATCGTCGTTCGTTAACCGAGTGATCAACGTCGTCCACTGTTGTCGCAAGAAGACTGTCACTGCCTCATCGAATGAGATTCGGTGTTTCTGGATTTTTTGCCTGGCTTTGCTCCGATACCACTCAAATTTCACGCCGTTCTTCTAAAGAACGTACCGGAAACTGTCGGGAGATGGAAATGCTGCTTTTTACGCCTGCAGTTGCGCCATTAGTGCCGCTGGGTTCCAGTAGCCCCACATGGTTTGGATTTTTCCTGCCTGGTTGATCTCGAACACATCGATGCCTTCGAATAGAACTTGTCTACCGTTCTTGCCGGTGCCACGCCCTGTGAACTTCACCGCGACCCGGTTGCCGGATTGGAAGACATGGTCTTGCGTCATGGCGATCTTTTCAAAGGCTCCGAGCACCTCCACTAGGAATTGGCGCAATACCACATGGCCTCGTAGCGGTGCGGGCGCTCCTGGCTCGTAACTGGTTCCCTGTTCCGCGAAGCAGGCGACCCAGGCGTCCGGGTCCTTTTCTCCGATTGCGGTGAAATATCCGGCCACTACGGTTGGAATGTTCTCAGAGGTCATGCTTGATTCTCCTTTGCATCGAATGGAGTATTGTGTGAATAGGCGCGGTAAAAACCGGGCCTCCAGATGAATTACGGACGCTAGGCGTCCTGTGGATGTATCATCCCGGAGAATTTCCACCGGCACAGTGGGACTTAGCCTGAGGAGCCTCCACAAGCGTGGTTTGAAAGATGATGCCTATGCTGGTGGCAACAGATCAACCTGTGATTGAATTGATTGTATGCCATTCGGTAGGCAGCGATTGAGAGAAACCTATGATCGTGGAAGTTGAGTCGAACGATAATTGCGAGACCAGCTTTTTTGCGCGCTTCAAGGAAGTCGGGGCCGCTCGACCGGTGGTTCAAGTCCGGCTCTATGATCGAAACCCTACCGGTGAGTGGTGCTGGGTGACGGGCTGGAGCGACAATGAACAGGCTCCCACATGTCCCGCCTACGTCCAGCTGATTGAAGACTCGGGGGCGGGATTGGCCTACCTCGTGTATGGAGGGCTCTACGGTCTACGGTTCAGGCCCCTCCAATGCGAGGAGCCTTGGAGTCTCCAGAGTCCTCATCAATGGGGAGACGCGTATTTATCACTCGCCGATGTCCAGGATGTGCGGTACGCCGGTTAGCTGTTTTTGCAAACAGGGAGCTGACCCGGTCCCGGCGGCATATTCCTGTTTCCATTCACGACTCAGGCGTGCAAGAGAATAGGCTCGCTGCGATAGTCGAGGGGGTTCTCTCCATCGGCACGCTCCGCCTCGAGCCCGACCAGCCAATTGTTTTCGCAGTGCTTGCCCTCTATCGCCGGATAGGGAGTATGATGACACATCCTGCGATCTGCGGATGTCGCTCCACTGGATGAGGATTCTCTACCTCCCGGGAGAGCGATCGCCGACAGGCCTTCCCATCAGGAGGCTGCGATGCGCACCGTCGTTGCCGTCGACTGGTCCGAGCAGTCTTTCAACGCCGTCAAGGTCGTCTGCCGTCTCTTCACTCATGAATCATTGACCCTCATCCACGCGGTTGATCTCCGGCCGTTCGAAAACCCCCTCTTTGCGCAACCACTCGGACGCAAAAGCGCCGGCGTCATGCGAGAGGCGATGGTTGCAGCAGGAGAGCGCCTGCTCGACCAAACCAGCGCATTGGTGCCTGTCACGATTCCTTCCATCCAGCGAGTGTATAAGATCGGGAACCCGGCGCCGGTTGTGCTGGACGCGATTCGTTCGGCTCGTGCCCACTTGGTGGCGGTCGGATCACAGGGGCGTGGACGACTTGCGGAGCTGGTCTTGGGCAGTGTCTCGCATCGGGTGGTGTTGCATGCCCCCTGCGCGGCTCTGCTGGTCAGGGGCGATCCGGGGAGCCTTCGACGTGTGTTGCTGACCGTGGAAGGATACGAGGATTCGCTCAGGCTGCGCAGCTGGTTGCGCACGCATCGGTTCAGTCAGCCGATAGAGCTGTCCCTCTTGACCGTGGTGCCGGCCATTCCCATCGGCGATTCGACGATGGAATTTCCATACGACAAATGGACGGCTGAAATGGATCAGTATGCCAGGCAGCTCGTGGACGAAACGGCTGCAGCCTTGCGAACCATGTATCCTGTTGTCACCGCGCAAGTCGAGCATGGTGATCCGGCTCATTGCATTACCGAAGCGGCAGGCCATGCCGATCTTGTGATTGTCGGATCGCATGGTTGGAGAGGCCTCGAGCACTTCCTGCTCGGCAGCGTGTCACATGCGGTCTTGCATAAAGTGACCTGTCCCATCCTGCTCATTCGATGAGGGGAGGCTCTGACGCCGGTTTCGATGGGCGTCGGCGTTACCCGGCTCCGGTACTTAGCGTCAAGGACCGGTTTCGTCCACCTGCATCCCACAGAAAGGAGGCGGCGATGGCGTGGAATATTGCCTCGAAAATTGTTCACAGGGTGGTGACGATCGACGAGAATCATAGCGTGCTCGATGCCGCGACGCTGATGGCCGAGGAATTCGTCGGGTCGGCGCTCATCACCAGTTCCTCCAAAATCACCGGCGTGTTCACGGAGCGGGATTTGATGATGCGCGTCGTCGGTCGGAAGCGAGATCCTGAGAAGGTGAAGATCAAGGATGTGATGACGAAAAACATGGTGACCGTGAATCCGAAGGATACCGCGCACTATTGCTTGAATCTGATGAAGGAACATCGCTGTCGCCACCTGTTGGTGTTCGACAACGAGGAGTTTATCGGGATTGTCTCGCTCCGGGATATGGTTGCGCTGTTGATGGAGGAAAAGGAGGCGTTGATCGCCTATCTCCACCAATACATCAGCTCATGACAGCTGCGAGGGTCGGTTTGGCAGGGAGGATGGCTTCCCGGCCCCTGCCTGTCTGAGGCCCGCCGAGAGGTGCCCTCCGTCGTTAGAAGCTTTTCCCGGCTCTTGCATGGAGCTCATTCTGGAAAAGATCCCTATGGCCTCTTGGAGGAAGCCGAGAATCAAGATCGCCATGCAGTCGCTTCCGCGTGTTTGGGTGCCAGGCCGGTTCGCACAGCCTTTGCCGGGCAGGTCTCCGAGTTCCCCTGTCGAGACTATTGTCGTTCTTGCAATCAAGCGCCTTTAGGATGGGCGGGAGCATTTCTGTGGTGATTGGCCTCGTCTCTACTTTCTGCGGGGCGATCGATCGGACCGTCGAGGCCCACTAGAGGGGCAGCGCATGACCGTCGGCGGTTGTGCTGAAGAGAAGATGTCTGTAGCGTTTCATGCAGTCTGGGCAATAGGTGTGGGACAGCTTGAGATCCCTCTCATCCAACTGATATTTGGCGCGATAGGTCTGAAGAGTCACCCAGGACCCTTCTCCGTCACCACCCTTGGGGAGTCCGTCTCGGACGTTCTTGCAGAAACAGCAGGCCGCAATGATCGTCTCCATAGGAGTACCCTTTCCTGATGGAAGAAAGACTTGGAGCATGACCGAGAGGCGTGATGGTCATACCGCCGCGTTCCTCCGTTCGGATGTGGCTGCCGATGAGAGGGAGATCAAATATACGAAGCGAGAAGGCTGTCGGAGCGTAAGCCGCCCGTCCCGACAGAGTTGGTCAACCGCCAAGAACACTTGGTTCCAGGTATAGGCTGGAAGCCTTTGCACGAGCTCTTGCGCCGTGCATGGCCCGAGCTGCTTCAGGGCTTGAAGAATCATCGACGCAATGCCGCCTGCGAGCGCCATACCCTCCTCCGAGACCGCTCCGCTTGTACGCCGCCATCGCCGAGCAAGGCGACGATACTTCTCCGTGCGCCATCGCCGCTCACGATAGTGCGGCCAGCCGACCTCTCCTTGCACTGGCGACGAGATGGTATAAGTGTGTACCTTACCGGGCTCTTGTGTGGCATCGCCGAAAACACAATTGTTGCCTCGACGTTTTGTTGATTGGCGGAGTCGACGTTTCTGCTACGAACAGACCGGAGGAGAGCAGGGGAACCGTGGGGTGATGAAACCAGGGGAGTCGTATCATCTGAGCAGCCGATTGCCCAATTGGTTTCCATGCCGTTGTTGGAGTCGATGAGATCCTGACGACCCGTTCAGCTGGTGAGGTCGGTTCGTGAACAATCAAGCGTATCACCGTGGAGTCTCGTGAGTCCGCATCACTGGGGAGTAGCGTACCTCTCGCTTGCCGACGCTCGTGATCTACGTGACGCCGACTAACTCAATCCCGCTCCCATAAAGCCTGTTGGGCATTCAGGTCACAATCCCGTCCCGACTCGTTCCTTGAGTTCATGCTGCAAGAGCACGGCTTGTCCCTCTTGGAGTAAGCTGGGAATCAGTACGGTCATGAAGGCGCTCCCATGGCCTTGATGATCGAGCCGATTCCTACTTTCCCTGTCGAGCAGATCTCCGAGTTCGACCCATTGGTCAAGGTCATCATAATTTCTGTGATCGACCGCCATCAGGATAGGCAGAAACGTCTCGGTGATGATGTTTTGTGCATCTTCCGACAGCGGCTGGAGCCAGCCCTCACGCAGACCCACGGCATGATAGATCCTGGTGATCTGCCGCTCCTTTGGTCCGTTGTTGTCGATACCAAGCTCCTCGCAAATCTCTGCGAGAATCTTCTCGTCATATCGGTTCAGGTACCAGATGGTCTGGCGAGGAAGACTTTCGGCCGGCAGCACCAGCGAATCCGCTTGTTGTCGTAAACGGGTGAGTTGCTCGTGCATTGTTCCCGTTGATGGAAGCCCGAGTGCTTGCAGCCATCCGGATAATTCCCTGGCCATGGAAAAATTCACATAACAATCGATCAGCCGTGTCTTCAAGGCTTCATGGTTGAGGGGCGCCGGAGCCGTTGGTTGGGTCAATTCGTCTCCGCACCCGGCCGCTTGCAAGACTGCTTCATCGAACGCCGGATCCTCCGGCAGTTTTATTTGCGCACCGCAGGAGGGACAAAAGCGGGCCCGCAAGGGGAGCGCAGCCTCACAACTGGTGCAGTTCATGGTAGCCTCCGGGGCGCGCCTAACGTTCCTGCTTCAGGACGATAGTTGCGCCTGTCACAAGATTATCCCAGGACCCAGACCGCGACTCCGGACAGGTCCCGCACCAGGCGGTCAATGATGCCGCTACTGAAGAGTCGCTTGCCTCCCATCGGCCCGTGCCGGGTCACCACGACGGTGCCATACCCTCCGGCTCTGGCTTCATCCATGATGCTGTCGGCGATATCGCGCTCATGCCCCAACTTGAGCGTGACATGGTCGAGAGGAAATCCGGTCTGCCCGAGTCGTTCCATCGCCGTCACCAGGATGGGATACTCGATGGCGCCCTCCGCGCGCAGCCACTCTTCCTGATCCTTGCGCAGCTGCTCGCCAAGATGATCTTCCGTCTCGGGATCCTCTGAGCCGCCGTGTTCCATCAGTTCCCGAGGCATGGGATTCAGGACATGAAACAACGTCACCTTCACGTCCCGAATGTCCCGCAGTAGCGATCCGACATACTGCAGGGCGCGGGCGGACTCGTTCGAGTCATCGACAGCGATCAGAATGGTTTTTGAGGAGAGGTGTCTGTTGAGCGTCTGGTCCGGTGTGAGGAGAGGTTGGTCACTCGTTGTCTTGGTCTTCATAGTCTCACCATGCGCGTGCCGAAGTAGATTGCCTCACTGCGTGCCCGGGGAGGTTTAGTCGGATCGGCGTTGATGGTGATCTGGCGGACTGAGGTCTTCCATACGACCCCTCTTGCGGTGACGCAACAATTAAGAGGCGCTGAGGGATTAGGTCTGCTCCGGTCACGATCTACGATCTTCTGCGACCGGACGAGTAGTAGCCTATCCCTCTAGGAAGGACAAATCAATGCGGGGAGCAGTAGAGCAGTCCTTTGTGGAAGACCTTGTGCAAATTGAAACCGCTACTCCATGAAGCCGAGTGATCGGCTTCATGGAGCTGCACCGTTGGTTGGGATCAGCCCTTCTTTTTCGCGCTACGGGTATTCACGGCCGTGGCGGATTTTCTACGAGCGATGGAGCCGGCGGGCATGATTCGATTGCGTACCAGATAGGAGGCGATTTCAGGAGTACGTTTCCCGGCGTTTCCGGCAGGATTGGTGTCCGCATAGGACCCGCCTGGATTATTTTTGAAGAGCCAGAGCTGTCCGACGCTCATGGGGGTGATGGGAGTCGGGACGCCCGCTCCTCGAAACTTCATCATGCCCTGTGTCTGAACCAGGACGGAACCGCTGGTGATCGATGGATACAGCGCTGCGCCTCCCATGAGTTCGATGAGGGTTTCCATCGCCACGTGATTGCTGTGAGGGAACGGCACCACCTGGGTGACGCCATACTTTGTGATGCCGGCATGTTGCCACAGCAGTCCGATTTCCTGGCCGGAGGCATAACGAAAGCCATAGGTGGTGGTGTACCCTCCGGCGCCACCCAGCACCTCGAGATAGGATAAGTTGGCTGTTGCGTTCAAGCTCAACCATTCAAGGTTGGTTTCGGTGTCGAGCGTCACCAGATGGTCGCCGGTTGCGGGAACAAGATTCTGTTGAACAAGAGCCATGTCGGTACCTCCTGCGGATGGTGGTGGCGTGGACGATTGCGCGATCTCTCGAGCCAGAGTCCATGCGATTCATATGCCAGTTCGTCAGACTGCCATCATTTCGTGGCTCTGTGACCATTTCGAATGAGACACGTCGCCCTGGCGGCCGGATCAGGCGCGCAGCAAGAATGCGCCTGCTAAGTACGGATCATCGTGAACCACACGTATCCGGAGAGATACAACGGGAATCTGTTTGGATACGATTCCGTTCCGGCTCGGTTCAGGCAGGCTGTGGGGCGTGCCTGTTTGAGCAAACCATCGAATGTCCGCTGCATCGTACCGGCTCTTCTTCGCTGCTGTGGTGAATGGTTCTGCCGGGACCTCGGCGCTCCATGAAGCCGATTCCGTTCGGCTTCATGGAGCTGGCAGGTTTGCCGTGGATGAGTCGGCCTTCTCCGCGTCATGGGCTTCCTCTCAATGAGCAGAGGTGCCGTGAATAAACGAGTCGATGGCGACGATTTATTTGTCGCCCACCCGAAGGTTACGGGGAGGATTAGGGGTCACGTGATTGCGTACCAGATACGATGCCAGCGCAGAACTCCGGTAGGTTTCCGGCGTCATTCCTTGAGGTACATTGGGGAAAATATCCGTGGTTGCGTAGGACCCACCAGGATTGTTGGTGAAGAACCAGAGTTGTCCCACCCCCGGGTGGCCGGGTGCCGGTGGAACCATGAAGATTCCTTGTGTCTGGATCGTGCCGGTTGTCGGATAATTCGTCGCGCCGCCCATCCAGTCGATGAGCTTTTGTATTCCCGCGGAGTTGCTATCGGGCGCTGGTACAGGCTGGTTGGGGGCAAACCTTGTGATTGCGG
>WBZQ01001663.1_pt1 | contig 15071 bp, 9 predicted proteins | sample 5204251 | NCBI WGS metagenome assembly WBZQ01 (sample SAMN12412402, study PRJNA552823) | activated sludge metagenome | isolation source: activated sludge from nitrification reactor of wastewater treatment plant... | place: USA: Virginia | collected 2017-09 | reverse complement strand
AAATTTCCTGCTCAGTCTTTGCGCCGGCGCGCGTGGCCTCCACCACGATAGCGGGATTGGGTTTGTTGAACTGCGGGTAAAACGGCAGCCAGCCGCAACGCACCGCTTTGGCTTGCAGATCAACCGCGTGACCTGAGGCGAGGGTCGGTTCTCCGTTGTGCGGCACGGTGTGATAGTCGGTGAACTCACGTTCGTAGCGCCATTGCTCAGTGTTGACGTAATGCCACGAGGGCGCGTTCTGCAAGCGCGAAGCCGGAACCCAATCTTTGGCAAAGGCGAGCGTGCTCCACGGTGCGACCGGCGCAAGCTTTTCTTGCCCGACATAATGATTCAGCCCGCCGCCGTTCTTGCCCACGCAACCGCAGAGCATCAGCGCGGTGATCGCCGAACGGTACATCAGATTGTTGTGATACCAGTGATTGATACCTGCGCCGATGATGACCATGCATTTGCCTTCGGTCTTTGACGCGGTCGCAGCCCATTCGCGGGCGAACTTGATGACGGTGTCGCGGCCCACGCCCGTCCATTGCTCCTGCCACGCCGGCGTGTATGAATAGTTGGCGTCGTGGTAATCCTGCGGATATTCGCCCGTCAATTCGCGGCTCACGCCAAACTGCGCCATCATCAAGTCGTAGACCGTGGTGTAAAGCACTTTGCCTTCGGCAGTCTCGACCCAACGCGCAGGCACACCACGTTTGAAAACTTTGTCTGTACCGAATTCGTGAATGGCGACCTGCACGACCGCCTGATGGTGATCAAGAAATGTGAGCAGCGGTTCAAGCTCTGCGCCGTCCTGCGCGTCTTTGAATTCCAGATTCCACTTGCCCGGCTCGCTGCCCCAGCGATGACCGACGAAGCCGCCCGGCATACGCGGCTCGTTCGAGCCTGTGTCGTAAACGAGGAACTTCCATTCGCCGTTCTCTTCGTTGCGATAACGCGCAAGTTGATTGGCACGCAGCAAGCGGCCCGCTTCATAAACTTCGCCGCGCTTTTCCAGCTTCACCAGCAGCGGAGAGTCGGTGTACTGCTTGACGTAGTTGAGGAAGTATTCATTGCCTTGTTCGGCGTGAAACTCCTTGAGGATGACGTGATTGACACCCATCCAGAATGCGCCGTCCTGCCCGGCGTGCAGCGGAATCCATTGATCGGAGTATTTCGAGACTTGCGAGAAGTCGGGCGCGAGCACGACGACCTTCGTCCCGCTGTGACGCGATTCGGCGAGAAAATGACAATCGGGCGTGCGTGTCATATTCGGGTTCGATCCCATCACCGCGATGAACTTCGAGTTGTACCAGTCTGCGCCTTCGCATACGTCCGTCTGCTCGCCCCAGATTTCCGGCGAAGCAGGAGGCAGGTCGGAATACCAGTCATAAAAACTCAGATTGACGCCGCCGAGCAGTTGCAAGAAGCGCGAGCCTGCGCCGTAACTCAAAAACGACATCGCGGGAATCGGCGAAAAGCCGATGATGCGATCCGAACCGTGCTGCTTGATCGTGTGAATCAATGAGGCCGAGATCAACTCGAGCACTTCGTCCCAACTGCTGCGACGAAAACCACCTTTGCCGCGCGCGCGTTGGTACCGAGCGCGTGCCTCCAGGTCGTTGACGATGGCTTCCCAAGCTTCGACCGGGTCGTTGTAATCGCGCCTTGCCGCGCGCCACAAATCCATCAGGGCACCACGCAGGTAAGGATACTTGACGCGAATCGGGCTGTAGAGATACCACGAATACGAGATGCCGCGTTGGCAGCCGCGCGGCTCATAAGGCGGCAGGCCGTCTTCGAGCAATGGGTAATCAAGCGCTTGCATTTCCCACGTCACGATGCCCTGTTTGACGAAGATGTTCCAACTGCATCCGCCCGTGCAATTGACGCCGTGCGTGCTGCGGACGATGCGGTCGTGTTGCCAGCGGTTGCGATAGAACTCCTCCCAACTGCGTGTTTCGGGTTTGATGAGGTCTTTGATCCAACTCATATTCTGCTCCTCCGCACAATCTCTTCGCGCACGCCGCGATGGCGGTTTTTCCAAATCCAATTCATGCCCACGACCGCGCCAATCAGCGTGATTGCGCCCAGCAGGGGAAACTTGAAATCGTAAGTGGTCGCGCCCGCTTGGGCCGTGGGGTTCTGCCGCCGGTGGTGATCGAACAGCGCGAAGAGTTTGACGATCTCTTCATCGCTGAGTGGATGCGCGGCGAAAACGCTGCTCATCGTCGGGAAATTCGGATTCTGCAAGATCGAGATCAATTCAGGATTGCGGTATTTGATATTGGCCGTCGTCAGATCAGGCCCCAGCGTGCCGCCGCCCAACCTTCCGGCGCTGGCGAGCGTGTGGCAAGAGATGCAGGCCGCGCCGCCGTTTTGCAGCTTGTCCCTGCCAGTGAAAAGCCGCCAGCCGGCGTAAACATCGGTCAGCCCCATCACCCGCGCGAGCTTCGCGCCGGGCGGCACGTAAACTTCGCCCTTGCGCGTCAACGCCTGAATCATGTTCAGGATGGCGTCAATCTCTTCGGTTGTCAGCGCCTGGTCGGGCATGACTTCGGGCGCGAATTTCTTGAACAACTCAACAGCGGTGGGATCGCCTTTGCGGTAGAAGGCGGCGGGAGTTTCGATGTACTCGTGCAGCCAGTCGCGCGTGCGCCGGTCGGTGACACCATTCAGATCAGGGCCTTTTTTATTGCCGCTGCCGATGTTGTGGCAACTGTAACAACGCTTCTCGAACGAGACAGCGGGGCCAGCGGGCGCAGCGGCGAGTGGCGCAGTTTGCGCGCGCGCCACCTGACTAAACAACACCGTCAGCAGCCATAAGGACAGTGCGATGGGCTGCCTTGTGAGATGAATTCTCATAGCTATCCCTTTTCCGCCTGCGCGGGTGTAGATGTAATTTTCGCAATCGTCTGATTCTGCAAAAATTCGAGCAATTCCTGTCGCACCACGTTCCATTTGGCGTGCAAAGGACAACAGTTATCAACATTGCAAACGCCGTGACCGAGGATGCACGTGTCCAGATAAGGATCGGGTTCCAGAATGCGGAACACATCCAGAAGAGAAATTTCTTGCGGTTGCTGCGCTAATACATAGCCGCCGTGAATACCTTTGGTGGAGCGCACCAGACGCTGCCGCCGCAAGTCGCCTAGTACCTTGCTCAGATAGAGAGGAGGAATCTGTTCGGCCTCGGCAATCTCGCGCAGTCCGCAGGGGTTCTCACCGGCGTGCTTGGCCAAGTAGGCCAATGCGCGAATTCCATAGCCTGTAGCCTTCGAGAAAATCATTGTCAGATTGCCTCTATAATGGACTTCCTTATCGCCTAATAGTGTTTCTCTTTTGGGTATGCTCGGACAATGATGTGAAAACATCATTTTGTTAGTGAGAGAGGCCATTCACTGCCAACAACCCTGCCACAACAGCGTGATAAGGCGCTGGAAAGGATGGCTGAACTGTTTCCGCGTCAAACTTGCCAACAGAAATCGCGTTGTTGCGTTGTCTGTCTTGTTAATCGCCTTTTGATGGTGGCCCTTGAACGAGTTCGGAGGCGTTGATTCCCTCACGCAAAACCCCGCACAGGGCGACACTATCGCCCTGTGCGGGGTTTTGCGTGACACGGATGTCCGCAAGGAGAATTCACAAGCGAGCAGTCAGAGTAGGCTCGGTCCGTCTGATGGGCCAGATGAGCTTTCTCCAGCAGTGTTGGCGCTTTTCCCGACTTGCCCAAATGGATTGATCAAAAGTGAACCATGATACTTTTTAATCATTTTCCAAAAGGGCCTGCCGCGCCTGCTACTTTGCGGATTACGCGCCCGCCGCTGTATTTATGGCTTCAGGCTGGCGGCTTTGATTGCGTCTTCGAGCTTTTGCAGGTCGTCCGTGACGAATGCCTTGAACAAGCTTCCAGCGGTTCCGTAAACGTAAAATGTCGGCGTCGCCGTGATGTTGTATTGCTGGCTCACCGCCGTTTCACCGTCGCCGATATTGACGCGCTTCAACACCACATCCTGACGCGTAAAAGCCAATTGTCTGAGCCCCGCATCCAGCCGCCGGCAAACCGCGCACCAATCCGCATAAAACTCAAAGACGGTCACGCGGCCTGCGGCGAGATGGCTGGTCAATTCAACCTTTTCGCCCCGCGAAATCACTTCAGGCTCATAGTTGACCGGCGCAGGTTGCACAGCGCTTTCCCGACCCGCTTTGCGACGGAAGGGCGTGAAGGCAATGCCAGTGGTGAAACCGTAAGGCGCGACCAGTTGCCCGCCGTTGACGTTTTGATAAACGGGAAGCTGGAACTGGAAGAAGTAGGTAACGCCACTTTTGGTTTCGAGATTGACGGACGGCAACAGATAAAGCCATTGTCCCCCGGTATTGCTGACGATCTTGCCTTGATCGAAATCGTGGCCGCTTTTTACGCCGTAAATGCGCACGCCCAACTGCGCGCCGCTCAGGAACGCCGCGAACGCCCGCGGCGTTTTGAACGAACGGCTCAAGCCCGCGCCGCCTTGCAGTTCGTTGCTGAACTTGAGGCCGTAACGATTTTCTCCGCCTGACAAACGCGCCAGCGCGTTGGCCGAGAGCGCTGTCCGTCCCCACTGTTGATAACAACTCACGCCTAGTAACGGATCAACCGTACCATAACCGGTTTGCAACACCGGGTCGCGCGAGAGACTGCCCGCCCAGGTGTGATCTGGCTGCGCCTTGCCCGTCGGCAGCCGCATACCGAATTGCATGGCGAAGGCCGGGTGCGTAGCTTTTTCCGGGAAGTTGAGTTGGTAATTACCCAGCACCATTATATCGCCTACCCCTTTGAAACTGCGCGTCACACGCTCGTTCGGACGAATGTCTTTCGGTGCGCTGATCATCCGCACGGGCAGTAGCGCCATGAGCGACAACCGCCGATTGACTTGATAGTTCAAATTGAGAAAAGAGGTGCGCACCATCGTCTGTTCGTTCTTCGGATTCGCCGTTGGTTGCGTGCCTGCTTGGGCGCGATTGAAATACTGGTAATCAAAAGACCAGCCGAGCGAAAGCTCGCGCGGCGCCTGTGAGCGGCTCGATTGATTGAGGCTTCCGACCGGAAGCGTCGAAGGCGCTCATTTGACTTGCGCCGCACCGGGGCTGACCAACCCGAAAAGAACGCCCAGCAACAACAGCCATCTCCAACGCCAACTCCGTGAGGAGCTTAGCGTGCTCATACACCATTTGCTTTGCATGAAATCCTCCGACAACTTGATGATTGATGGAACGATTGGCTTGCCATCTTATCCAGGGTTAGTGTGGCAAGCCACCAAACAGGAAGGAAACTCCTTCACCGACACCTGACACCGACATTCGCGGGGCTGATGCGGAACCGAGAGCGTGTGGAAACTTGATGGCCGTACCAGTTCATCGCGTTTCCCAAAAGATCGCAGCCACATTATTCATGCGACTACCCTCGTACTGTGCTCCACTCTTCATCTATATCGTTTACTTTTTCTGCCGCGCTGAACAATAATTTGATTGCATCAATTTTGTGATGGGGAAAATCGAATGCTGTTGCGAGAGTTGAAGGGGATAGTAGAAAGCACAATGGACGCGGCTTTTGCCGTGAATGGCGGTGGTGTGATTGTGGCTTGGAATGCGGGGGCGGAAAAGTTGTTTAACAAGACTGCCGCTGAAACGCTTGGCCAGCCTTGCAACCAGATATTGCAAGGCGTGGATGAGTGCGGCCCGGTATGCTCGACTGATTGTCATATTACTCAGGCTATTAGATGCCACCATCCAGTGAGCAACTTTGATTTGCAAGTGCCGACGCCACAAGGGCCGCAATGGTGCAATGTTTCCACCCTGCGCCTGCAAGTTGCCGCCGACGCCGTGCCCTATGCGCTGCATATCATTCGACGAATTGACACACGCAAGCGGCTGGAGTTGCTGGTTCGTGATTTCTTGATCGCCGAAACCAAACTCTCGCCTGTAGAAGCCCATGACTTAATTGCCACTACACGCTCATCTGCGCGCGTGGTCGAGTTAACCGACCGTGAATTGGAAATTTTGAAACTGCTGGCGAAAGGCACCGCTACTGGAGCTATCGCTGAACAACTGCACATCAGTCGCACGACCGTCAACAACCATGTTCAACACATACTCACCAAACTCAATGCACACACGCGGCTAGAAGCAATCCGTCGTGCCGAACATGCTGGATTGATCTGAAGCCCCTCACCTATGTATTGGAATTTTCATTAGGTTGGGACGCGAAAGCCAACGACTTCGAGCTAATCTGCTTTAACACAATGTTTCTGAATTTTTATAGTAGACGTTCACCGGGAAAGTAATCAGGCAGCGTTACGCACGAAGCTTCGCACTTCAGTAACCGTCAAACACATTAAAACACCCTAGCTTGAACTCTACCATAGGGCATGGGGCCTGCCTGTTTTTGTAATCAGAAAAATGATGAAATCGCATCATTGTTTAACTTATCGTAAATACAAATACTGCAACCCGACAAAGAAGTCCGATTTAGATCAGATTGCAATTGGGTATACGGGAAAGTGCGCCGGGCCAGTAGCCCGCGCGTCAGCAAGGGCTGGCATGGCCGTTGGCGCAAAGGGTTAGGTTGCCTAGTCGCAGCCCTTGCTGACGCGCGGGCTACTGACACCGTACACGCAATTGCAAACCGATCTAGGAGCGATGCGGCGATGATTTTATCGAAAGCTACTACCTATGGAATTCGTGCGTTGGCTTATTTGGCCAAACAGCCGAAGTCACAATGGTGTGGCTTGCGGGAGATTGCCGACGCCGAGCAAATTCCACCGTTATATTTGGGCAAGTTGATGAATGAATTGCGACGTCACCGCTTGGTGCAATCCACCAAAGGCATTCACGGGGGGTATGCGTTGGCGCGGGCCGCTGAAGACATCAACATTCTAACTGTTTTCCGTGTGTTGGATGCCAATCCGAATTTCGACGAATGCATCTTGGGTTGCGACCCTTGTCACGACCCCACCAGTTGTCCGGTGAAGGAGAGCTGGCGCAATTTGCGCAAGGAATTGGAAACGCTGTTAGAACAACACACGATTGCGCAACTTTCCGCGAGTTGGTGCGACCGGAATACGCACCCGGCTGACAAGCCGGCCTGCAATCTATAAAGCAAACCAACAGCAATAGAATTGAGTTACAGACGTCGTTTCGCGCCGTGCTTGCCTCACGCGACAGGCCGTTTGGCAGGTCGAAGTGTGTTTAACGCGGCACAGGCACACCGCCATGATTCCCTTACAGGTTCAAATTCCCGGCGCCCGTTACCATCAGGAACTGATTGCCTGTCAGGTCGCTTGTCCGGTGCATACCGACGCGCGCGGATATATTCGGGCGATTGCCGAAGGGCGTTTTGAAGAAGCTTATCTGATCGCGCGCGGGCCGAATCCGTTCGCTTCGATGTGTGGACGCATTTGCGGCGCGCCGTGCGAAGCCGCCTGTCGTCGCGGCAAAGTTCCTCGTGTGGATGACGACGGCCATTTCGTGGCGAATGATCGTCCCGTATCTATTCGCGCACTGAAACGTTTTGCCTGTTCACAAGCTGGTCCAGAAGCTAAACCTGCGGCAGAGGTGCTTGATTCGATTCGCGCGTTTGTCCCCCCTATCGCGGCGAATATCGAAGAGATGGCGGCGTTGCTGCGTTCCTGTGTGGATGGTCGTTTGGCCAAAGCCTCCGGTCAACGAGTCGCCATCATCGGCGCAGGCCCGGCGGGCTTGTCCGCCGCGCACGATCTCGCCTTGCTGGGATGCAAGCCGGTCGTGTTTGAGCGGGAGCCCGTCGCCGCCGGAATGCTGGCGGTTGGCGTGCCAGCTTACCGTTTGCCGCGCGAATTGATCGCCCAAGAAATTGCCGTCATCGAAGCCCTCGGCGTTGAGATTCGTTGCGGCGTTACGATTGGCCAAGATGTAACGTTTGCCGAATTGCGGCGCGATTTTGAGGCAGTGCTGATTGCCGTCGGCGCAAAAAGTTCGCGCGGCCTCGGTCTGCCCGGTGAAAGTGGCGCGCGCGTTTATGGCGGCGTAGATTTGTTGCGCGCGGTTTCGCTGGGTGAACCCTTCGACATTGGACGCGAACTCGTCGTCATCGGCGGCGGCAATGTGGCCTATGACGTGGCGCGCACGGTAATGCGGCAAGTGGCTTATGACACGGCGCGCACGGCCGCACGGTTGCACGACACCGCGCGCGTGCATTTGGTTTCGCTCGAAGGGCTGGAGGATATGCCCGCCGACACCGTCGAAATCATGGAGGGCGACGAAGAAGGCCTTGAGCGTCACAACGGCTGGGGGCCACTCGAAATTGAGCGCGATCAAAATGGCGCGGTCACGGGCGTGAAGTTCCGCAAATGCCTGAGCGTTTTTGACGAGCAACGCCGTTTTGCGCCACGTTATGACGACCGGCAAACCAAGACAATAGCGTGTGACACCGTGTTGCTTTCAGTTGGTCAAGCTCCCCAGCTTTCGTTTCTCGAAGACGGCGGCAGCGACATTGAAATGATGCGACCGGGTTGGCCCAAAGCTGCGCCCGAAACGTTGGCAACCACGGCTGACGGCGTATTCGTCGCGGGCGATTTGGCGCATGGCACGCGCTTGCTGATTGACGCCGTGGCTTCGGGCAAAAAAGCCGCGCGTTCGATTTATCAATATCTCACTGGCCACGAACTAACCGCTGATTCCGTCAGCGCGCACAACATTCTCGAAAATTACCGCCGCGAACGCGGTTATGAAACGCTGCGCCGCACCGCCGTGCCGGTCATTCATCCTGAAGAACGCTTGCTCCATCCCGACGTGGTGGTCGAAACCGGTTACACGCAAGCAGAAGCGATGCGCGAAGCCGCGCGCTGTTTGGATTGCGGCGTGACGCCGGTCTTTGACGGCGCGCGTTGCGTGCTGTGCGGCGGCTGTGCCGACGTGTGTCCGACGCAGTGTTTGAAACTGGTTTCGTTGGCGGACATTGCGCCAACCGAAGAAATCCGCGCGGCAACGGCGAATGCGTTGGGCGAAGAGGCGTTTGATCTAACCCAGCACTCGGCGATTTTGAAAGACGAAGACCGTTGCATTCGTTGCGCGCAATGCGCGATGCGCTGTCCCGCCGAGGCCATCACGATGGAGCGCGTCTCTTATTCAACTTTCTGGAGGTCTGTATGACAGTCAAAGCCGGCGAACCCAAATCCCGTCTCGATCCCGAACCCGTGCCGCGCCGCGACTTTTTAGGACTCGCCGCCTTGTGGGCGATGGCGGGCGCGTTTTTGTTTTCGCTCGCGGGCATGTTGCGTTTGCCCAAAGCCGCCGTGCTGTCTTCGCCCGCCAAGAAATTCAGCGTGAACTTGCCCGATGCCTTGGCCGACGGCGAAGCCTTCGTGCCGCCGGGACGGGCGGTGGCGCTGTTCCGCGATGGTGAAGGCGTGCATGCGGTTTCGCTGATTTGCACGCACTTGGGTTGCGTCGTGAAACCGGGGCCGGAAGGTTTTGAGTGCCCGTGTCACGGTTCGCGTTTCAAGTCTGATGGCGAAGTTGTCGCCGGTCCCGCGCCGCGCGCGTTGCCGTGGATCAAAGTCAGTAGCAAAGGCGGCGCTTGGGTCGTGGACGAGGATGTCAAAGTGCCCGCCGGTACGAAGGAGAAAGCATGAGTACGCCTATCACCCAAGAGCACGCTGCCTTGCAAACCTTCCGCGAAAACTTGCTGGCTGCGCCGCGCCGCTTGCTCGACGCCACGTTTCGCAGTGGCAAGCCGACGACCGACCGCACACGCTCGACTTTTGTTTTCGGCAACGTCTTTTTGCATTTGCATGCGGTGCGCACGCATCGCTGGAACCTGCGCTGGACGACGACGATGGGCTTGGGCATCGCTTCAACCGCAGCGTTTTTGATTACGCTGATCACGGGCGTGCTGCTGATGTTTTATTACAAGCCTTATCCCGACGCCGCTTACGACTCGATCAAAGACATTCATTTCGTCGTGCCGACCGGACGCTTCATTCGCAACATTCACCGCTGGGCGGCGAACGTGATGGTGGTCGCAGTGTTGTTGCACATGGCGCGCACTTTTTACACCGGCGCTTATCGCAAGCCGCGCGAATTTAACTGGCTTATCGGCATGGGCTTGCTGGTGACGACGTTGGGGCTGTCTTTCACTGGTTACCTGTTGCCGTGGGATCAACTTGCGTATTGGGCCATCACCATCGGCGCAAACATCGCGCAATCGCCGCGTGAAGTCACAGACGCGCTCAATCTCACTGATAATTTCGACCCCGGCGGATTTCAACGCTTGCTGCTCTTAGGCTCTGACGTTGTCGGCGACGAAGCCTTGATTCGCTTTTATCTGTTGCACGTCATGATTTTGCCATTGGCGTTGGTAATGCTGATGGCGGTGCATTTCTGGCGCATTCGCAAAGACGGCGGCATGGTGCGTCCGGTGGATGCTGATCAACGTTTGGCACCGCGCAGCGGTGAAACTTATCCAGTCTTTACCGAAGCGCCGCAAAAAACCTATCAACTCGCCGCCATTGTGAAAGGCAAAACCGGCGTTGTCGGGCGCGGGCCTGAAAACACAGTGCCATCAATGCCACATTTGTTTTACGCCGAACTAGCGGTACTGATGCTCACCGTGCTGATTTGCGTCGCGTTGTCGCTGGTGTCAGATGCTCCACTCAAAGAACTCGCCAACCCTGCCGTGCCTGAGAATCCGGCCAAAGCGCCGTGGTACTTTCTCGGCTTGCAAGAGATGGTAGCGTTCTCAGCGTTCATGGGCGGCATCGGCATTCCCGGCATCGTGCTGGTCGGCCTCGGACTCATTCCGTTTTTAGATCGTGAAGAAAAAGGCACTGGCGACTGGTTTGGCGGGCCGGGCGGCTGGCCGCTCGTGCGGCGCACCATTCCATTCGGCTTTGGCATAGCCATTTTGATTGAAGCCTACGTGATTCGTTTTGGCTGGTTGCGCGAATGGTTTCCCAGCATTCCACAACTCGTCATCACGCTTATCAATCCGGGAACGCTGCTCACGTTGGCTTATGCTTTGTATTCGGTCTGGCTGGTGCGGCGACACAATTCAACTCGCGCGGGAGCTTTGGGACTGTTCACATGTTTCTTGTGCGGATTCATCGTGCTGACGATTATCGGGACTTATTTTCGTGGCCCGAACTGGGTCTTTTATTGGTCACCCGCTGACTGGCCGAAGCACTGAGAGGCGTTATGAACAAGAACAAACATCTATTGCTCTGGTCTAGCGTCGGTGTATTCCTGCTGCTGGTCGTCGCCGCGTGGAGCGAGAATTCCAACAAGGAATGGCGGCGCATTCAAAAATCCGCCAGCAATGCCGAAGGCGCGCTTGATATACATTTACGGCAAGTCGTGAACACCAATCTCAATTCGGCGGATCGTTGCGTCTCGTGTCACGCGGGCATGGCTCCGGGCGAATCAGAGTTGAAAGGGCACGCCATTCTTGCGGCGCATAAACCCGTCGTGCATCAGCCGGCGGATTACGGCTGCACGATTTGCCACGGTGGGCAAGGACGCGCAACCGACAAAGCCGACGCGCACGGTGATGTGCATTTCTGGCCGCAGCCGATGCTGCCGATGAAATACAGCAACGCCGGATGCGGCACTTGCCACACGCCGCTCAACGTACCGAACAGCGACAAGCTGGCAAGCGCGCAGCAAGCGTTTGAACGATTGGATTGCCTGGCCTGCCATCGCGTAGGCGGGCGCGGCGGCACGCTTCGTCCCGGCGGCGGCGGACTGGAAGGCCCGGATTTATCGAACGTCGGTTTCAAAGGTTACGACATAGCTTGGTACGACAAACATTTGGCGAAAGCGACGGCTGTGACTGAAGGGCCGTGGAAAGCCTCGTTCGGCGCAATTGACGACGTGCAACGCCAAGCCCTCACCACCTGGCTCAACACCCGCGTCGGTTCGTCAAAACTCGTCGAAGCCAAAGCGGCGTTTCATTCGGTCGGTTGCATGGGCTGCCACAAAGTCAGTGGCGTAGGCGGCGATGCCGGCCCCGACCTTTCGCGCGCGGGCGAGAAAGACCCTGGCCTGCTCGATTTCAAAGCCGTCCCCGGCGAACGCAATTTGTCGAATTGGTTGAAAGAACATTTCCGCTCGCCGGTCGCCACCGTGCCCGGTTCGCAGATGCCTGCGATGGGTTTGTCGGAAGCGCAGATTGATTTGTTGACGATGTATGTGTTGTCGCTGCGGCGCAGAGATTTGCCGGGTTCGTTTCTGCCGAAAGACCGCGTGCAGGTGCTGCGATTCGGCGCGCGCGAATTCGCCACGGATGGCGCGACGATTTTCAGCGCGATTTGCGCGGGCTGCCACGGCGCAGACGGCAAAGGCCGCCGCTACCCCGGCACACAAGCCTTCCCGTCCATTGCCGGACAAGACTTCTTGAGTTTGGCGACGGATGAATTCATCACCGAGACCATTCAACAAGGTCGCCCCGGTCGCAAGATGCCCGGCTGGGCGAATGAAGCCGGACTGAAACCGGAAGAGATTCAAAAAGTCGTCGCTTACTTGCGGCAGTTGGGCGGCAACACCGCAACGAAGCCTGAGACGACTGCACCACGTTGGGTCAAAGGCGACGCCAATGTCGGGCAGCGGTTGTTCGCCGCGAATTGCGCGGGTTGCCACGGCGCAAAAGGCGAAGGCGGCGAAGGCCCCGCGCTCAACAACAAGATTCTGCTGGCGACTGCCACAGATACTTTCCTGATCGAAACCATCAAGGCCGGGCGACGCGGCACGGCGATGCAAGGCTTTGAAAGCCCTTCGCCCACACGTGCGGCGCTAGCGGCGCGCGAGCTTGAATCCATCGTTTCGTTTATCCGCACTTGGGAGACAAAAAAATGAAAAAAGAACTCTCACGACGTGACTTTTTGCAAACCATTTCGGCGGCGGGCTTTGGCGCGTTGGCGGCTTCGGCCACGACGGCTTGGGCGCTGGATGCTGTGACTAATCCGCTGGCTGTCTACCCGAATCGCGATTGGGAAAAGGCTTATCGTGATCTTTGGAAATACGATTCCAAATATGTTTTCACTTGTGCGCCGAACGACACGCACAACTGTTTGCTTGATGCATATGTGCGGCAAGGCGTCATAACGCGCATCGGGCCGACTATGAAATATGGCAAAGCCACCGACCTCAACGGCAAAGGCGTTTCGCATCGCTGGGATCCGCGCGTTTGTCAAAAGGGCTTGGCGTTGACAAGGCGCTTTTACGGCGACCGCCGCGTCAATCAAACGATGGTGCGCGCTGGGTTCAAACGTTGGTATGAAGAAGGCTTCCCGCGCGGCAAAGACGGCAAGCCGGATCAAGATTACTTTCAGCGCGCGCGCGATGAGTGGGTGCGCATGTCGCACGAGGAAGCCGCCAAGATTGTTGCCGCCGCGCTCAAAAACATCGCCGAAACTTACACCGGCGAAGCGGGCAAGCAACGCCTCAAAGCCCAGCATTATGACGAAGCCACTATCGAGGCCACCGGCGGCGTGGGCACGCAAGTCTTGAAGTTTCGTGGCGGCATGCCGCTGCTCGGCGTAACGCGCATATTCGGTCTGTATCGCATGGCGAATTCGATGGCGTTGCTTGATGCGCACATCCGTAAGGTCGGGCCTGACCAAGCCGTCGGCGGCAAAGGTTTCGATAACTATTCGTGGCACACCGATTTGCCACCGGGGCATCCGATGGTGACGGGACAGCAAACCGTCGAGTTTGATTTGAATGCCGTCGAACACGCCAAGACGGTCGTCGTGTGGGGCATGAATTGGATTACGACCAAAATGCCTGACGCGCACTGGCTCACTGAAGCGCGCCTGAAGGGGACGCGCATCGTCGTCATTGCTTGCGAGTATTCAGCCACCGCAACCAAAGGCGATGACGTAATCGTCGTGCGTCCGGGCGTAACGCCCGCGCTTGCACTGGGTTTGTCGAATGTCATCCTGCGCGAAAATTTATGGGACAGAGAATATGTGCGGCAGTGGACAGACATGCCGATTCTGGTGCGGATGGACACGTTGCAATACCTGCGTGCGCAAGACGTATTCGGTCAGCCGCCCGCCGCGCTAAAAAAGACGCTGGTATTGAAACCGGGCGAAAAAGTGCCGCCACCGATTGCGCAAACCGCGCAAAACATCACCACCGAAAAGCTGCGCGGCGAATGGGGCGATTACATTTGGTGGGATCGCGCCACGAATGCGCCAAAGATGATGACGCGCGACGAAGTCGGCAAGAACTCGAAAATCGGCGACGCGCAAATGGAAGGCGCTATCGAGGTCACGTTGGCCAACGGGCAAAAAGTGCGCTGCCGCCCGGTGTTCGATTTGGTCAAAGAATACGCCGCGCATTTCGACCCCAAGACGACCGAAGAAATCACTTGGGCTCCAGCGGCGGCGGTGGAATCGCTCGCGCGTGACATCGCCAAAAACCCCGGCACGACGCTCTTTGCCATCGGCATGGGGCCGAATCAATTTTTCAACAGCGACAACAAAGACCGCGATTTGTTTTTGCTCGCAGCGCTCACCGGCAACGTCGGCAAAGTCGGCGGCAATGTCGGTTCATACGCTGGCAACTATCGCACGGCGCTGTTCAACGGTTGCCCGCAATACATCAACGAAAATCCTTTTGACTTGGAACTCGACTCGACGAAACCCGCAAGGCCAAAACAATATTGGAAAGCGGAATCGGCGCACTATTACAACCACGAAGACCATCCGTTGCGTGTCGGCAACAAGCTGCTGACTGGTTCGACGCATATCCCCACCCCGACGAAATCGCTGTGGTTTGCCAATGCGAATTCAATCCTCGGCAACGTCAAGTGGCATTACAACACGGTAGTGAACATGCTGCCGCGCATCGAAATGATTGCCGTGCAGGAATGGCATTGGTCAACTTCGTGCGAATGGGCGGATGTGGTTTTCGGCGTGGATTCGTGGGCGGAACTCAAACACCCGGACATGACGGCTTCGGTGACAAATCCGTTCCTAACGGTGTTTCCGCGCACGACGCTGCCGCGCATTTTCAACACGCGCGGCGACATTGAGGTACTCGCCTTAGTCGGCGCAGAAATGGCCAAGCTTACAGGC
>WBZQ01001662.1_pt1 | contig 15074 bp, 12 predicted proteins | sample 5204251 | NCBI WGS metagenome assembly WBZQ01 (sample SAMN12412402, study PRJNA552823) | activated sludge metagenome | isolation source: activated sludge from nitrification reactor of wastewater treatment plant... | place: USA: Virginia | collected 2017-09 | reverse complement strand
AACAACCAAAGACTGCATTCATACCTGAATTACAAAAGCCCAAACCAATATGAAGCAGAAGCAGCAAAATCGATAAAAGCAGCTTAACTGATGTGTCCGGTTTTACTTGACCAGGCCACGGCTACTGGGTGCTGGGGTTAGGTGCTCTTGGAGATAATGGCTTGATTGCTGATGAGATAAAACCGGTCGAACCCACTAAAAAAGTTCTTGATAGTTGTTTGATGCCAGGAGATTTCCTAATTAGTCGTTCTAATACGCCTGATAAGGTTGGACGTTCCGCATTGTTTAAAGGTGAAATTAAGAATTGTTCTTACCCTGATCTTATGATGCGATTTCGTATAAATGAAAGAGTTGCTGATGCTGCCTTTATTGAATCGAAATTAACTTCACATTCTATTCGTAATTATTATAAAAATTGTGCTGCTGGAAGCAGTAGCACAATGGTAAAGATTAATAAACCCATTGTTGAGAAGACACCACTACTTTTACCGCCTCTTCTAGAGCAAAAGAAAATTGCCAGAATATTATCAACTTGGGACATAGCAATTGAAGTTACGGAAAAGATTCTGAGCAGTAGTCAGCAGCAAAGGAGGTCCCTTATGCAACAACTCCTCACTGGTAAAAAACGTCTTCCTGGTTTTAGCGGGAAGTGGCTTCATGTAAGAGTCGGAGATGTTCTAAGTGTAAGAAACGAAAAACAGATTCCTTCGGAAACTTCTCCACTTTTTTCTTTGACTATAGAAAATGGTATTACTGAAAAGACTGAGCGTTACAACCGAGAATTCTTAGTAAAAAATTCTGATGAGAAAGAATATAAGACTGTTAAACCCAACGATATTGCATATAACCCCGCTAACTTGCGTTGGGGTGCTATAAATTATAGTCGATTAACGCATGATGTAGTTGTATCGCCAATTTATGAAGTGCTTTATATAAAAGATAATACTTCGAATAATTTGCAATTTGTCGCTCAAATATTGATGAGTGACAGGCAGATAACAAAATTTGCATCAATGGTAGAAGGGACTCTAATGGAGCGTAAGGCAGTTAAGATTGGCCCCTTTTTAGCCACTAAGATATCAGTTCCGTCCATGCTAGAAGAGCAACAAAAAATAGCTTCAGTCCTTTCCGCGGCTGACAAAGAAATTGAAATTATTCAGCAAAAACTCAAATGTTTGAAGGAGGAGAAAAAAGCACTGATGCAACAACTCTTGACTGGCAAACGCCGGGTGAAAGTGGATAAAAGTGCGTTCCAAAAAGGAGAGGCGGCATGAATCAATGGAATACTAATCCATTTGAGTTTGGCAATAGTTGGGTGCGTGCTGATTTTCATCTTCACACAAAAGCTGACAAAGAATTTAGTTACGGAGAAGCAGAGAACGACTTTGCTTCAAAATATGTAGACGCATTAAAATTAAGCAATATCAGACTTGCGGTTATCACCAATCACAATAAATTCGACAAGGACGAATATAAGGCAATAAATAAGAAAGCCAGAAAAGAAGGTATAGGGGTTTTTCCAGGAATCGAATTATCTGTGAATGATGGTTCAAATGGTGTTCATTTGCTTATTGTTTTCTCTCAACAGTGGCTTGAAAACGGGCATGACTATATTAATCAGTATCTTAACGTGGCCTTTGCTGGGAAGGTACCGGAGAAATATGAGCAGGAAAATGGTCGTTCAAATGATGATTTGCTTACAACGCTAAAAAAGCTTGAGGAATATCATCGTGATTTTTTTGTGGTATTTGCTCATGTAGAAGCGCCTAGCGGCCTTTGGAATGAGTTGGATGGGGGTCGAATGCAGGAATTAGCAGAGCAACCACTTATTCAGAAATATTGCCTGGGGTTCCAAAAGGTAAGAACGCATGATAAACCCGATGTGAAATGCCGGACAAAAGTAAAGCAATGGTGGGGTAAGCACTATCCGGCGGAGTTAGAGGGTAGTGATTCCAAGAAACTGGATGAAATTGGGCGTGGCCAATCGGTGTATTTGAAACTGGGAGATTTAAGTTTTGAAGCTGTTAAGTATGCTCTGACAGATTTTCATTTTAGAGTAAGTAGCGAAATCCCTAAAATAATGCATTCACACCTAAATGCAATTCGGTTTGAAGGTGGGCTGCTTGATGGAACGCGCGTGACTTTTTCTCCACACTTGAATAGCCTCATCGGTATCCGAGGAAGTGGCAAATCTTCATTGCTCGAAAGTATCCGATATGTTTTGGATATTCCCTTCGGTCAAAAAACACAGGATAAGGAATATAAAAAAGATTTATTGCCACATGTTCTTAAGAGTGGCGGCAAAATTGTTGTTGAAGCTACTGATAGGCATGGGACAGCTTATGAGGTGCGCCGCATATGGGGGCATGAGCCAGATGTCTATGTCAATGGAGAGTTGAGACCCGGAATTTCAATTAAGGAGACAGTGGTTGCAAAACCACTTTATTTCGGACAGAAGGATTTATCCGCTGCAGGTGAAGGATTCGGGCAGGACTTAGTTGAAAAGTTGGTGGGTGAGAAATTAAAACCAGTTCGAAGAAAAATCACTGAGAAAGAGATTCTTCTTAAAAAAGCCGTTGATGACTTTGTATCATTGTCTGGTGATGAGGCGCAGAAGCAAGAGCATGAGAGTGAACTAAAAGATATCAAATATCGTTTGGAACAATTCGAAAAATATGGTGTTGAGGAGAAACTTTCAAAGCAAGTCGAATTTGGTAAGGATGTAGCTTTCTGCGATAAGGTAGATGAGTTTACTCAGAAGTGGCACTCCGCAATAAACAATGCTGCATGCCAAGCAGAAGAGGATACAACTGTGTTTGAGCAACAAATTTCAAAATACAATGCTGAATTCTTTATCCGTTACCACAAAAATCTTGATGAACTGAATGAAACTGTGACGAGTGCAAGGACATTGGCAAGCAACATAAATAGCATTAAGAAGGAGCTGATGGATTTAAGAAAAGAATTGGACGATTCAAAAACCAGCTTAAAGGAAGAGTTTGCCGAAACAGAGCGTGAATTAGTAAAAAACCTTGAAGAACAGGGCGTGACTTCTATTCAGCCAGATGATTTTCTTAAACTGAATACAAGGAAAACTGAGCTAGAAGCCTCGATTGTGGAATTAGGTAAAAAAACATCAAAAATTAAAACGAAGCAAGATGATCTTCTAAAAGCAATTGAGCAACTCAATACGGAATGGCACGAAGAATTTAAGCTTATTTCTGGTGCATTGAATGAGATTAATCTGGCGCAGGAAGCTCTTCATGTTGAGGCGAAGTTCAAGGGGGATAAGAAAAGCTTTGTCGATTTAATGGAGGAAAATTTTCGTGGCCATAATATTCGCAAAGAATATTACAAAGTGCTTACCGACAAATACCCGGATTTTATAGAAATATATAAAAAAATCGATGAGGCTTCTGAAGAGACAAAAGGTAAAGCTGATATTTTTAAGGAGCAATTTTTTAAGAATATCTATAATTTGCTGAAGTACCAAGTTCCAAATAGTTACAATGTCACTTACCATGGTAAACCGTTAAAGTCCCATTCGCTTGGTCAGCGCGCATCGGCAATGATGCTGTTTATTTTAAGTCAAAAAGAAAATGATCTTCTTCTTATAGATCAACCTGAAGATGATTTGGATAATCAAACTATTTATGCAGAAGTTGTGAAACTTCTTCGAGCCATAAAATCAAGCCAGCAATTTATTTTTGCAACGCATAATGCAAATTTTCCAGTATTAGGGGACGCAGAGTTAGTTGCTTCATGTATCGCTAACGAGGGTGCTATTTCTGTAGAAACAGGGAGTATAGACTCAAAAAATTGTCAGAAAAAAATAGTCGATATCATGGAAGGAGGGCAAGAGGCTTTTGACCGACGAAAAACTATTTATCGCATTTGGGGTACAAGAGAAGATAGAAAAGAAAGAGAGGTCAATTAATGAACGAGCTGCATGGCTCCATATTTTTCCCAAAATTCCAGGGAAAATACAGTCCAAAGACTGATGCGGGCGATATGTTACGGGAAGAGGCGCTCGTGCATGAAAAAAAATCATTAAAGAACAGAATGATAGTATGTTGCATGATTTTTCTCTTGAATTGTCTTGCAATTTGCCGTTATACTGAAAATAACACAGCTGCCACGCCTCTTAACAATGCGCAACCTTGGCGGCTTTTTTTATCTCTAAATTCTGAGTGGCCCTATGGTTGAGCCTTATCAGAAACCCGCCCTCACATTCAATGATCAATTAGAGCACCTCAAAAAACGAGGTCTTATTGTTAACGATCACGGCAATGCAATATTGCAACTAAGCACTATCAACTATTACCGCCTGAGCGCCTATTGGTATCCGTTTCGTTTAAGAGATAGTGGCAATAATGTAACCAACAAATTTATTGAAGGAACCCACTTTGAGGATGTAATCAGCTTGTACGAGTTTGATCGTCACTTGCGTTTGCTGGTCATTGATGCAATTGAAAGAATTGAAGTTTATATTCGGACACTGATCACTTATCACCTTGGTCATAAATATGGTGCTTTTGGGCATATTAACCCTGCGAACTTTCACTCTCAGTTCGATCATGCTCTATGGCTTTCAAAGCTTGAGGATGAGGCAAAGCGTTCCAATGATGCATTTGTCACCCATTATAAAAGCAAGTATTTTGGATTTCCCACTATGCCAATTTGGATGATGACGGAGGTTATGTCACTCGGCAGCTTGTCTGTTTGCTATAAAGGTTTAAATCATGAAGACAAGAAAAATATTTCTAATAAACTTGGGCTGCATCATAAACGCTTGGCAGATTGGCTACATACGCTTACTTATATAAGGAACGTATGTGCCCATCACAGCAGGCTATGGAATAGAGAGCTTGCAATACGACCTGAAACTTCAAGAGACCCAGAGTGGAATCCACCTATCACCCCGCGCAATGACAGAATTTTCTATATTCTATTGATGCTCCGTTATTTACTTAAGACAACGAATAATGGCGATAACTGGTGTAAGCAGTGCAATGAATTGATTGAGCCTGTAGCTATCGATAAAAGATGGCGGAGGGCAATGGGTATGCCTGAAAATTGGAAGGAGCATCCCATATGGAAGTAGTGCTCCCTAAATTCCAGGAAGAATATAGTGCAAAAATTCCGGCTTTAACGCTTCTGCATAATCTTGGCTGGACTTTTCTTTCCCCTGAGCAGGCGTTATTAAGACGAAACGGCAAAACCAGTGAAGTAGTGTTACGCGAAGTGTTGCGCGAAGAATTGCGCAAACGCCAATATGTATTTGCAGGAAAGTCACGCGCCTTTTCCGAACAGGCTATTGATAACGTCATTGCTGAATTATGCAGCCCCGCACTGAATGAAGGTTTGGGGGTGGCTAACGAGAAAATTTATAACCACCTTCTTTATGGTATGTCGGTGAAAGAGTTTGTCGATGGCAAGAAAATCAATCCGACGCTCCAGATTATCGACTGGGAAAACATCGGCAATAACAGCTTTCTTTTTACCGAAGAGTTCAACGTGCAACGAACAGGCGGGGTAGATCATCGCAGACCTGATATCGTTTGTTTTATAAATGGCCTGCCGCTGGTCATCATCGAAGCCAAACGACCCGATAATCATGCCAATAAAGGCCCAACAATTAATGAAGGCATTTCGCAAAACATCCGCAATCAGCGTAATGATGAGATCCCGCACTTATTTGTTTATGCACAGCTTCTTTTCTCTATAAACGGTGCAGAGGGTCGGTATGGAACGCAAGGCACACCAAAGAAATTCTGGGCGCGCTGGCGAGAGGAAGATATCCGCGAGCCTGAGTTTTATGCGCTTAAAAATCAGAGACTGAATGAAGCCGCCCAATCTGTACTGTTTTCTCACCGGTTGCGGCAGGATCAAGACTGGTATGAAAATCTGATTGCTGGTGGTGAATTAGCTGTGACTGAGCAAGATCGGCTCTTGATTAGCCTGCTATCACCTGTCCGATTGCTGGAGATGACTCGGTTTTATGTGCTGTTTGATAAAAAAATTGGCAAAGTCGCCGCTCGTTACCAACAGGTTTTCGGGATCAAACGCTTAATTGAACGCATTAATACCAAAGACAAACAAGGTGCGCGGCAAGGCGGTGTGATCTGGCATACGACCGGATCGGGGAAGTCCTTTACCATGGTGTTTTTATCCAAGACTTTAATCCTGCATGAATCCTTGAAGCAATGCCGCATTGTCGTGGTGACTGACCGCGTAGATCTGGAAGGACAGCTCAGCAAAACTTTCAGTACAGGCGGAGAGCTTGCCAGCAAGAAAGACAAAGCCGCCGCAATAGCAACTTCGGGTAAACGCCTAGCAGAACAAATCGCCACAGGCAATGAACGCATTATTTTCACGATTATCAATAAATTCGCCATCGCTGCCAAAATGCCGGAATGTCAAAACTCGAGCTCGGACATTATTGTGCTGGTGGATGAAGGCCATCGTTCTCAAGGGGGTGAAAACTATATACGCATGCGCCGTGCGCTACCCAATGCGGCCTTTGTCGCTTTCACTGGGACACCGCTGCTGAAAGACGACAAAACTACTAATAAATTCGGCCCGATTGTTCATGCCTATACTATGCAACGAGCTGTAGAAGATAAGGCCGTTACCCCGTTGCTTTATGAGGAACGCATCCCTGATTTGGATGTGAATGAACGCGCGATTGATAGCTGGTTTGAACGTATTACCGAGGGACTCACTGAAGAACAGAAAACAGACCTTAAGAAAAAATTTGCCAAGAAAGGTCATGTCTATCAATCAGAAGACCGCATTCGCCTAATTGCCTATGATATTGCTAATCACTTTGTAAAAAATATTGATGAAGGTTTGAAAGGTCAATTGGCCTGCGATAGCAAATTGTCCGCGATCAAATACAAGAAATTCATGGATGAGTTGGGTTTATTTGAATCGGCGATTGTTATGTCAGCACCGGATACACGGGAAGGTAACACCGATGTGGATGAATCCGGCATTCCCGATGTGACCCGCTGGTGGAAAGAAAATGTAGGCTCGCAAGATGAGAAAACTTATACTAAAAATATCGTAGATCGATTTGAAAAGGATGACGATCTTAAAATCCTGATCGTGGTTGATAAATTGCTAACCGGCTTTGATGAACCTCGAAACGCTGTGCTCTATATTGATAAGCCACTCAAAGAACACAGTTTGATTCAAGCAATCGCTCGAGTAAACCGCTTGCACCCCAAAAAACAGTTTGGTCTGTTGATTGACTATCGCGGCATTCTGGCTGAACTGGATACCACCATCGCTAAATATCAGGATCTGGCCAGTCGGACACAAGGCGGCTTTGATATCAGTGATATTGAAGGCCTTTATCAGCAAATGAGTACCGAGTACAAAAAACTGCCACGTCTATATGCGGATCTTTGGGCAATCTTTAAAGATGTAAAAAACAAAGGTGATATTGAACAGCTGCGCCAGGTGATCGTGCCGCGTATGCAGGAGCAAAATGGTGAGATGGTCGATGTTCATCTGAAAATCCGTGAAGACTTTTATGACCGCTTAAGCGAATTCACCAATTGCCTGAAGATTGCATTGCAATCAGCCAGTTTCTATGAAGATAAGAGTTTCTCAGAGAATGATCACAGGCATTACAAGGAAACGGTCAAGCAATTTACCGCATTGCGTCAATTGGCCAAGACAGATGCGGGCGAAACCATCGACTATGATGAATATGCGGATCAGGTTAAAAAACTGATGGATAAGCATGTGGTCGGCGTGGAGATCAAAGAACCCGATGGCGTATATGAAGTAAACAAGATGGGCAAAACCACTGACCCAAAAGAATGGTCTGATGACAAAACACGCAATGAAACCGATATCATCAAAACCCGCATAACGCGCATGATTGAACAAAGCTTGCGCGATGATCCTTATGCGCAGGAAGTCTTCTCTAAGCTCTTGAGGAAAGTCATAGAAGAAGCTGAAGCCTTATTTAATCATCCGCTCAAGCAATATATGCTGTTTAGGGAATTTGAAGAAAAGGTGGAGAAACGCGAAGTCGATGGACTGCCGGATAAATTTTCTGACAACAAGCACGCGCAGGCGTATTACGGTGTATTAAAAATGATGATCGGTGAAAATCTTGCAACTATTGATGAGGCAACATCGGATCGCTGGGTGGAACTCTCCTTCAAGGTGGATGAAATTATTACTAATGCGGTAGCCGAGCATTCAATTAATCCGCAAAATATTGAAGCCGAAATCCGGAAAAAACTCCTGCCCCTGATTTTTGCTGAGTGCAAGAAAATTGGTTCTGGGATGGATCAAGCTAAAGCGATGATAGAACGAATTGTTCAAGTTGTGCGGGAAGGATTGAATCGTTCATGAATCATCATGCCCAGCAGAAAAAAGCTTCTATTCAATATGGCGATATTTCAATTGATTTTGCCATTGAGCCTAGATTAACTGACACACCAAAAGTCTTGATCAAGGTTCATCCAGATTGCCGAGTGATAGCACATGCACCGCCCATGGCTTCTCTTGATGAAATCATACAGGCAGTGAAAAAACGCACGCGCTGGATTTACCGGCAAATACGCTATTTTGAGGGGCAGCGGGAAAATATCCTCCCGCGTCATTATGTCAGTGGTGAAAGCCATTTCTACCTTGGCCGCAGACATCTTCTGAAGGTTCAGGAAAACTCTAACGGTGCGGCAGAAGTGAAACTTCATCGTGGCATACTTGAGGTGAAATCCATAACGACTAAGCCTGAAAAAATTAAATCTCTGTTATTTGATTGGTACAGGATACGAGCTAGGGAAGTTTTTAATCACAGATTGAACGAAGTGATTGCTCAAACGCTATGGGTAAAGGAGAAACCGCCGGTCAGATTGCTATCTATGCAAACTCAGTGGGGCAGTTGTTCACCTAAAGGACAATTAACGCTTAATCTCCATCTAGTGAAAGCGCCCAGAGAATGTATTGATTATGTGCTATTGCATGAGCTTTGCCATCTCGCCGAATATAATCATTCCGAGAAATTTTATCGGTTAATGAAGCAGGTTATGCCGCATTGGGAGAAAGTGAAGGAACGGCTTGATGGAATGGCATATTTTTATTTAAATGATGTTTGATAATTTTCCTAATAATAACTTACTGTAAGTGCTTGTTAATTGAAGAACCAGATTTTGTTGGAAAACTATTACTTTTTCAATGAGCTGGAAGATTGCATTCGCCAGTTTGTTAATTACTACAATCATGAACGCTTTATAGCTTAAGGGTTTTTGAGTTTCTGAGTGAATTCATTTGAATCAACGTAGCTTTCTCCCCGTCATATGCAATAACCACATCTTTCCCAGCAACAGGCTTGCCATCAACAGCATTTAGTCGGTGCACAATAAAATCCTTATTGACCTGCTGATAAAAAACAGCATTGTCTTTATCAACATGAATAATTTGTCCTTCATACTGATTTTTGTCGACAGGTGTTTTAGCTAAATAAATATTGTAGACACCCGGCTTGATACCTTCATCGACCTTCTTGATAGTGCCAACTGTTTCCCATTCATTATTATTTTGAGTTTGTAGAATCTTTTGTCCATTCATTACGATCATTCGTAGCTTTGCGGGTGTCGTCATTTCAAATTAGTTGTTAGTAGGATTGATAGCAAGTCTAAATTATCCTGCTTCCTGTTGTCCGGCAATTTCTTCCAGTATTTTCATGAGATCGAAAGACTCTGATCTTTCCATACCATGTAAAAACGCAATCAATTGCAGTGCGCCGCTCCCCTTGGCTGAGAAGCTGCCATCTTGCAACGCTTTTATGGTGAACTGAACGATATTGGAGCAATTCCTGCCTTGCTCAAAATAACCACTAATCTTGGTTTTTAGTAACTCTTTATTATCGCTAGACAGATCGCGCATTAAATCCTGTGGCTTGCGTTTGTCTTTTTTAATCAGATTGTAAATAGAGTCCAGCAATGAATTCGGCGTGGTTTGTTTTTGATCGTTATTATGAGCTGAAGGGGTATTCGATTTGCCTTCAGCGCTGGATACATGATCATCCCCAGAATTAGATGGAGGCGTTTTTTTAAGCTTTAAGAATTTGCTGAATTGGTATACATCCAATCGTGATATCTCTTCTTGCGTACTGAGTGCCAGCCAAGTGATTACTTCATCCAAATTGGCTTTATACAGCCTGGTTAAATCATAGAGTGCTGTAACATCGGTGCAACGGCCTGTCCGGTACGCATCTGCGAGTGGATCAGGCAGATCAAGGAGTGCGGCATGCATGGTGATATAAGGATTGGTTTTGCCGATCAGTCTGGCAATTTCAGACTTGGTTTTACCGCCTGCTAGTTGCCGCCCAATAAAATCAGCAATCTCTCTGGAGGTTAAATCATCTCTTTGCAGATTTTCGATTACCTGATCCGCTTCGCTGTAATCGGTATCAATGAATGCCGGAATCTTTGTTAACCCGGCATGAATGCTGGCGCGATAGCGTCTTGCACCATGATTAATGATATAGGTTCCCGGTTTATCCGGATTGGGGCGCACCGATATCGGTGATTTGACGCCGCGTAATTTAATCGTCTCCGTTAATTCTCGTAACGTTTCCTGATTAAATTCCTTCCTGGGTTGATGAATATCTTCGCTGATCAGCGTGATGTCAATTTCTGTTGCGCCTATTGGTGCAACAAGCCCTTTTTTATTTTCCTTTTTTCTTCCTGTCATTTTTATCGTGGGCCTAGCTTGCGCTCGTTATACCGGGCAAAAATATTTATTTGGATGAAATAATTCTACCTATTTTTGATTAGAAAGATAGAAACTATGGATGTAGTCATCAACAAATAAAACGGCATACGTTTTCAGATTCTCCAGATTTTCCATCAGTTACGCATCTACCCTCTATTCATAGCATTCTAAGGTAACTATTAATATTAAGTATATTGATACAAATCAATGATGTAATTATTTTAAAGTTTGATTTATATTTTAAACCTATTATTAATAATTATCCATAAACTATGTATATAACGGAACTATTATTTAGCCCTCCATTGAATTAATGAATTTGTGTTTTTATTTTGGATTAAAATAGCAGCAATATAACTGCAAAACAATGGTGCTGATTAGTTAAGCTGCTTAAACCCTAAAAATGGCAGGGCTATTATATGTACAATTTAATCTTAATCACAAATATTTTGCGTATCCTTGATGAAAAGGATATGACCAAGTCAGAATTGGCAGAGAAGGCGGGTGTTTCCATCTCTTTTTTTACTGATTTGACCAATGACAAAGCCAATCCATCACTCAGGATTATAGAAGCCGTCGCAGAAGCACTAGAGACCCCGCTACCAATGCTATTGGATAGTTCGGATATGAGCACGGCTGATCTTGAAGCATTAACCAGTCGAAAGCTAAAGCACTTGCCTAAAGGCTTTGTCTGGAAAGGTGGCGTGCTGAGTGAATATGAGGCTTATCAAGTCGAGCAATGGGATAAAAAGAACAGAGCGTTCTTATTAAAAAATAAAAGTAAGAAATAAAAAAGTAATAAAAAGCAGTAGAAAATCAGTAAAAAAGTATTGCGCAAAATGTAATTACGTTATATTGTAATGTCGTGTGTAAGTTGTTGGAGTATTCGCATGACATCGCAAGAGCAATTACCTCACATCACAACCGTTAAAGACCGAGCAAAGAGCAAGCTGGAACGTGATGCCCGGGAAATACTGTCCGCACTACAAGATCCTGAAACGGTTGAAATCATGGTTAATGCCGATGGCCGTATCTGGCAAGAAAAGCTGGGCAAAAAGATACAACATATCGGAAGTATCCAAGCTGCCCAGGTTGAAGCCGTCATCAAGACGGTTGCAGGTTTCCACGGTAAGGAAGTCAATCGATTCAATCCGATGATCGAGGGCGAATTCCCGCTCGATAATTCACGCTTTGCCGGTCAACTACCTCCCATCGTTTCATCCCCAACTTTTGCCATTCGTAAAAAAGCTATCAAGATTTTTACGCTTGAGCAGTATGTGGAAACCGGCGTGTTGTCGCCAAGACATGGAGATGTCATTAGAGAGGCTGTGCGCAAGCACCGCAACATTTTAGTCATTGGCGGTACCGGATCAGGCAAAACCACTTTAATTAACGCCATCATTCATGAAATGGTTCAGAGTGACCCGGATGAGCGCATCTTCATCCTGGAGGATACCGGCGAGATTCAATGCGCCGCACAGAATTTTGTCCAGTATCACACCACACTCGATGTCGATATGAAGCAATTGTTAAAAACAACCTTGCGTATGCGCCCGGATCGCATTCTGGTAGGTGAAGTCAGGGGAGCGGAAGCGTTGGATTTACTTGATGCCTGGAACACCGGTCACGAAGGCGGGGCTGCAACTTTGCATGCCAACGATGCGCTATCAGGACTAACCCGCCTGGAATCTTTGATTTCACGCAATCCTTCAGCACCGAAAGAAATCATGCCATTAATCGCAGAGGCGGTTGATATGGTCGTGCATATTACGCGTACACCCCACGGCAGAAGAATTCAGCAGATTATCGAAGTACAAGGTTTTAAAAGAGGAAGTTACCAAATCAAAAAGTTGTAAATCATCCATAGGAGCCAGTCTATGAAACTGATTCATATCAAGGATATCTCTCCATTCTTTTGTTTCTTCTCAATCGCTTTTTTGTGTGCGCTTTTGTTTTCAACCGATAACGCACAAGCCGCTGTTGGCGCAGGCGGTGCGCTTCCCTATGAAACTTGGCTGGTTAATCTGAGAAACTCTGTCACCGGCCCGGTTGCTTTTACCCTATCCATTGTTGGCATTGTCGTTGCAGGCGGCATTTTGATCTTTGGTGGTGAACTCAATGCTTTTTTCCGCACATTAATTTTTATTGTGCTGGTTATGGCATTACTTGTGGGTGCCAACAACATCATGACCAATTTGTTTCAGGGTGCGGTTATTCCGGGTGGAATACCCCAAGACCAAGAATCAATCCTCAATTCACAGGAATAGGAGGCAAACTCATGGCGCTTCGAACCATACCCATCCGCCAATCGGGAAACCGTCCTAATCTGTTTATGGGGGGTGACCGGGAATTGGTTATGTTTTCCATCCTGATTGCTGCTACTTCCATCTTTGTGGCGATGGAAGTCAAAGCCACGATCTTTGGCATAGCCCTATGGATATTTGCACTGTTCGCACTACGACTGATGGCTAAAAATGATCCGCAACTGCGTCATGTTTACCTGCGCCAGATGCAATACAGAAAATACTATCCGGCGCGAAGCACTCCTTTTTATGACAATACCCGCCAACAGGAAAAACAGCATCTATGATTGCCGCCATCACAATTCTTATCGCAATCTCTGGAGCTGCGCTGCTCTTGATACTATTTATCCGTATCCGTGATACGGGCAAAGAATTACGACTGGATCAACATCGATCCAAAGCAATAGGTTTTGCTGATCTGCTGGTGTATGCAGCGGTGGTGGAAGATGGGGTGATTGTCGGCAAGAACGGTGCATTGATGGCTGCCTGGATATTCTGCGGCGATGATACGGCCAGCAGTACCGAGATTGAGCGTGAGCGCGTTTCATTTCGCATTAATCAGGCATTATCACGCTTAGGCAACGGCTGGATGATTCATGTGGATGCGATCCGCAAACCTGCGCAAGGTTATTCAGACAAAGCGCACTCCAATTATCCCGATCCTGTGACCGCTGCGATTGACGAGGAGCGGCGCAATCTGTTTGAGCGTATCGGAACAATGTATGAGAGTTGCTTTATCGTATCACTCACGTACTTACCGCCAATGCTGGCGCAGCGCAAGTTTGTAGAACTGATGTTTGACGATGAAGCCCAAGCACCCGATCAAAAAGCCCGCACTCACGGGCTACTGGAATATTTCCAGCGCGAATGCGCCAACTTTGAATCCCGATTATCCAGCGTATTTCATTTGTCGCGCTTAAAAAGCCGCAAACTGGTCAATGAGGACAGTACAACCATCACGCAGGATGATTTCTTGCAGTGGCTGCAATTATGCCTGACCGGCCTGGATCATCCTATGGTGTTGCCAGCTAATCCCATGTATCTGGATACTTTGCTCGGTGGTCAGGAAATGTGGGGCGGGGTCGTGCCTAAGATTGGCCGCAATTTTGTTCAGGTGGTCTCGATTGAAGGTTTTCCGCTGGAATCTTCTCCCGGCATGTTAAACCTGCTCTCTGAATTACCCGGTGTATACCGCTGGTCATCGCGCTTTATCTTTATGGATGCGCATGAAGCAGTCAATCATCTGGAAAAATTCCGCCGCCGCTGGAAACAAAAAATCCGTGGATTCTTCGATCAGGTGTTTAACCTACAAAGCAGCAACATTGATGAAGACGCGCTGAATATGACTGAAGATGCGCAGTCTGCGATTGCTGAGACGAATAGCGGTTTTGTAGGTCAAGGCTACTATACCAGCGTGGTTGTACTGATGATGGAAGATCGGGCTCTACTTGAAGAATCCGGGCGAAAGGTGGAGAAAGCAATCAATCATCTGGGCTTTGCCGCGCGAGTTGAGACGATCAACACCATGGATGCGTATCTCGGTAGCCTTCCCGGTCACGGTGTTGAAAATGTGCGCAGACCCCTCATCAATACCATGAATCTGGCCGATCTGTTGCCGGTCAATACCATCTGGACAGGCAAACCCGTAGCCCCTTGTCCAATGTATCCCCCCAATTCACCGCCATTGATGCACTGCGTGACACAAGGAGCTACGCCTTTCCGGCTGAATTTGCATGTGCGCGATCTGGGCCACACTTTCATGTTCGGACCGACCGGAGCAGGTAAATCCACGCACTTAGCACTGATTGCCGCACAATTGCGGCGTTATCAGGGTATGTCGATTTATTGCTTTGATAAGGGACTATCGATGTATCCGTTGACCAAAGCGGTAGGTGGTCAGCATTTCACCGTGGCAGGGGACGATGAGTCGCTGTCTTTCTGTCCATTGCAGTTTTTACAGACCAAGGGTGATCGTGCCTGGGCGCTGGAATGGATTTGTTTGATGGTAGAACTTAACGGCATCACCGT
>WBZQ01001661.1_pt1 | contig 15076 bp, 11 predicted proteins | sample 5204251 | NCBI WGS metagenome assembly WBZQ01 (sample SAMN12412402, study PRJNA552823) | activated sludge metagenome | isolation source: activated sludge from nitrification reactor of wastewater treatment plant... | place: USA: Virginia | collected 2017-09 | reverse complement strand
AACTATCTATCAATTGCGTCCACCATCAACCTCATGGCGACGCAGGCGTATCTTTCGCTGCCGAGACAAATCAATAGCCGTTTTCTCAAAACTCTCGACACCCAGCTCACCTTTGTTTCTTCGCCACTACTCATGACAAACACGCCGTGGGATGGCGTGAGACGCTTGTCATTCTCCGCGCTGTTCACAGCGTTTTACGGACCGCTGTTCTCCGACCACGCTGCAATCCACACATTCTTTTCGGCTCCTTATGGGAATCGCTCGATCGAGACCACGAGACGGTGGTGCCCTCCCTGTCTGCTCAGGCAGACGGGCTATCAGTCCCTGTGGCAGATGACCGATGTAACGGTGTGTCTGTCACACCAATCTTTTCTGAGAACTGCGTGTGCCTCCTGCCAACGCGACGTCTCGGTATTGCAGATGAACTCCGTCTTCGGCCGATGTGACACCTGTTATGCAGATCTGAGCGCACAGAGGGTGGTCCCAGCTCCACAGCGGCTTTGGGAATCACAGATCGATGTTCAATCCGATTACGCCGCATTACTCAGTGGCCAGCTTGCACTGTTCCGTAACGCCTCCTTTTCCGGATGGAGGCCCTCCCTGATTTTCCTACGGGAGCGGAAAGGCCTCACAAGGGAGGAATTAGCAGCGATGCTCGCCGTCTCTCCCTCAACGATTATCCTCCTCGAGTCCGAAAGGGCCATTGTCAGTCTGCAAGTCATTCTCCGGGCTGCACGTTACTTGGCGGGCTCCTTGGGAGCCCTCGCTCACATCACGATACCTTTAGGATGGCTGCCTAGGGGAAGAACACGCCCTGTCCTCGCAGCCCGCAATCGATCGAGCTCGACCGCCACGGGGCAACAGGTCTCACGATGCATCATGGCAGCTTTGCACAAACTACAGAGCCAACCCTGCAAACTGACTATTAGCCGTCTTGCCACATCAGCCGGCATCAAACAGCGCGCCCTTGAGCAAATACTTCGTGACACACCAGCTCTACGCCACAGATTCAAAGTCAGCAAAGAGTTAAACCGACAACTGGTGGTACACCATCGCCTCACCCCCTTGCTCTCGGGGCAAAGGACATTTCTGGGGAAGCGATTGCAAGCACCGACCATCGAATCCGCGTGTAAGACCATAGGCATCACTAAGCAACGACTGCGAGAGAATAAGCAGGTATATGCCGCGTTGAAGGCGCAATTACAAACAACACGTTCCGCTGTGGCAGCCGTAAGAGAGCAGAGACTGATTCGACAATTACGGAGAGTCATGGAGCGGAGAGGCACGCTAGGGCTGACCTGTGCACGTCGGGCAATCAGTGTCGAATTAAACTGCGAGTTCAAGAATTATCCTCGTGTCTATACAGCCTGGAAGAAGCTCAGAGGCCTATGAATAAACCCGGCAACAAACACAAACGCCACAAAGGTGTCACTGACCAACAGTGTGCCAACCAACGGATCAATTACACCCCCTTCCACTCTAAAACAGGAGACGCGGAAAGTTTAAGCGGCTATTTGCAAAGACTGGCACAACTCATATATTTGCCTGTCGTCTCACTTCTCCCGGTCATTGTCGGTCCTCATCAACGCGGATACTCCAGACATAGCTCACATTTCTATACGAATCTACGTAGGGTTGATTGTCTCCCTCCGCCAATAGAGCGACTTTCTGAGTACACCCAACAGCCCGCAGGAACGCTGGAAGGGCTTACATTCTTGCCCCTATTCACGGCGTTTAATGGGAGAGACCGCCTAACGAGGAACCACCTCACTCGCTTTTTCTTCCCATGTACCGGCGAGCGCCCTATAGCTGCGGATCGACGGTGGTGCCCTCTCTGCTTAGAGGAACAATTCTACTATCGGCTCTGCTGGCAACTGAACGACCTCCTTATTTGTCCGATCCACCATGTGTATCTCATCGATCGATGTCCTCGTTGTAGCCAAGTGACATCCGTTATGTCGGCGCGATCCTATTTCGGTCATTGCGACCACTGCCGCTTCCCTCTCCTGTGCTCTGTGAAGACCCGGCCGGCAAGGGGTGCTGCCTTTCTTGAGGAACAACGCCGCGTATACGATGATTTCCTGTATCTCTGGTCTCATCGCAGGCGTCAAGAGGGGATGGAAGGAAAGGCCGTGCGTAATGCATTAAAACAACGTTTGAGGACATTGCGACTCAATCGAAATCTTAGCAAAAGACAACTAATGCAACTAACCAGTCGCTGCGTAGCCCGCACCAGCTACGCTGGTGATTGGATGATCCCACTGGTCGCGATGCTCAAAGTGCGCTCCTTTTATGAAATATCATTTCGGGAACTTTCAACAGTGGCGCCGACAGTGGCACTTGCTCACGCCGCTCATACGGTGGGCGTCGCCTGCACGAATCCATGGTGTACCAATTATGGACGTGAAACACGGATCATGCGGATAGCAAATGTCCAATGTTGTAGTACCTGCGGGGCTCGCATTGTAAGTCCTGATGAAAAGAACTGTGGGGTACCCACTCGGCACATGCTACAAGGGCTTTTTACGTTGTACAGCGACGACACGAGTCAGGAGCTGCCTTTGTTGGAACGATTTCGCAAAGCCGGCTTGCCGGTTCGAATGATGGGCCTTGTGATGAAATGGCTACGATTGGGGGGCTTGGCACAACGATCAAGTAAACACGGTTGGTCGTTATGCCACGAAACAAGTTTTACTCATTGGGGATTCCCTGTCACACCTGCGATTGCACTACTGTTCCGCACCAAAGATCCAGAAGTTCCTATACGAGAGCGGACCGTGCTCTCAGCCATCGATACGCTTTGGGGCCGAGGGGACATCGTTACCTTGGAACGGCTCACAAAGGAATTGAACCTTACCGGGAACGGTATTCATCGTTTGCTCGCTCAGTTACCAGAAGACGGAAGAATCAAAATTATTGCCCACATTAAATCAGCGCGTCATCTGCGGAAACAGTATCGCATGCAACAAGGCCTTGAGGACGCCGATCGTATCCTTCAAACATTGATGAAGGAAGACATCACGATAACCAAACACCGTGTGTTTACCTCACTCCGCTTTCGGCTATGGGACGTGGAACACAAGCCTTATACATTTCGAGAGTTACACAGGCGTATCGACGCCGCGATCCGTGAGCAACTTCGCGACCGACGTGAGCGATTACAAACAGAAATGGTCAAAGCTGCGAACCAGGTATGGTCGAACGGTATGGCTCTTTCCAGAGCCAAAGTCGGAACTCATCTAGGGGTAACGTTTATTCATGACAAGGAGCTTGATTCCTGGTACTGGGATCTGAAAGCCCTCGAGCGCGGCCATTATCCGAGTTGTTCACTTACGGTCAGTGGAGAGAAATACCCCGGAGTTGGCCAATGATGGCATCTTAGCCCGAACAGTGAAGGTCCTACCGCTCGACGGGTCAATTGAGCGGTATTCCTCAAGCTTCATCCGACAGACACCAAGTCCCCGCTGGGAAGGTGCCAGTAGGCCACGTAGGTGTGTCTTTCCTTTGCGTATTGCTTTGACCGAGACGCTTCGGTCATTCCGGGAAAAGCAAATTTAGAGTCACATTTCGAATGACCGTAAACGGCCAACTGCGGAAGTTCGGCCCCGAAATCGCACCGCCATAAAGCGGTCCTTAGCTCAGTCGCATTAACGATCAAGCTCAGCTGCGGCGGGGCACCGGTGAGCCCTATATTCCTGAATCGCATCATGCCCCGCCGTCTGCTGCAGCGCCTTGTTCGGCACTCGGCGTTGGTTGATGAGAAGTTTCGTCTAAAGGTGCAGAAAACGAGCCTTCATAGGGCGATCTGCCCCGCCCGACTTTCCTAATTCGAGCAGCATCAGGAGGGATCCAAAGCGAATCCCACCAACACCAAGCCCTGGCTTGTTGACCGACGGACTGAATCTGTCCGAGTGTCTTTTTCAGACCGGATTCCTCAGGCACAGCCCCATGGCGGATATTGAAGAAAATCGCCCCCAATTCTGTCGGCGTCAGAGCGGGAGGCGCGCCCCGATAATCCACGAAGTTCCAGCCGTCCCAATCAATGAGCTCGCCGCGATAGAGCGTCGCCTGCACGGATTTCCGCGCGCTAGGAAAGACCAATCCTTCTGCTCCGAGTCGCCTCAAGACGACACCGACGGCTTGACTCAGCAATCCCCCGCCATTACTGGTTTGAGACAGCGAGGGGAGCATATCGAGAAAATCTTTCCCGGGGAAAGTCTCCGCCGTACCGGTGATTTCCGGACAGCCGTCCCGGAACGTTTCGTAGAGCCATTCGCGGGCGACTGGGCGCCTAAGGTCGAAACAACGATCAACGCGCAATTCGGTGCGAATTGTATTCATCAGCGCACAAAAAATCGAACTGTTGGATTGCAAATAGCGAGTGACCATGTCGCTGTTGTGTTGCCGAGCAAATTGATCGAACATCTGGATGGCATCTTCGGTTCGGACCATCACCCCCGCTATTGCATCCATGGGTTCGGATAACCCTAATTTAGCGAATTCTCCCGCTTGCAAGCCGTCGAGAATTGCGAAGTCGCCAGTGATGTTCGAGTCTGCGTAGTTGAGCAGTTCCTCCCGCAGTAGGCCACCGTCATGTCCGTGTGGAGTCAACAATGCGTGGTATCGTCCCCTCGGCAAATCCGATTCCTTTAACTCCCAAAAGGAGAGCAAATCTCCCGCATAGCGACGACGATTGCGGTTGTATCGTTTCTCGGAATCTGAGGTTTGGGAAAATCCCGGGAAAGCAAACCGAAGAAACATTTTCGAATCTGCATGCAGCCGCTCAAAGTCAATTTGCCTGCCCTCGGCAATCAGAGGAGTCAACGGACAATCCGATTTTAATAGTACGCTCACGCTAATGTCCTCGACTTGTCCACTTTCTCCATGGCGCGCTGCTACAATGGTCAACGTAAGAATTTGCAATCCTCGCGCTCGACTGTAAAACTCGAACGCTAACCCCCAGGCCGTGAGTTGGCAAGTGTTGTTAGATCTGGGGTGTGCGCGGCGGTTTTATAGCCGACGATGCCGAGCCACTTCTCACGCCCATCGAATTACCGCAATGAGTGTCCTCTACGGCCCCGAACAATGTTTAGGAGGATCCGCATAAGAGCCGGATCTGCCAATTTCTGTACGCATAACACACCGCAACAGTTCGTGAAGAATACGCCATGCCCGTTGTCGATTCAATGAGTTGCGACGGCAGGACCATTTATCACGGGTTCTTATGCGGATCGGCATAAGCTCCCCCTTCTGATAGCCGTCGGTCGTGTACTTCGGCTAAGGGTCGAGGACTGCCATCGGCCACTAGCCGACAGTCGCTACAGCACTCTCCATGCCGGAAAGCGGCCGTTCATTCGAGATGGTGCGCGCGTCGCGCTACGCTTGGCTGAAATGGGTCTGAGTCGGCTGGGGGATGGTTGTAGAACACCCGCTTATCGGCGTCCACAAAACCTGTCAAAATTTCTTCCTGTAAGCTCTCGAAATTGGGCTACTTCCGGTTTCATTCATACACCTAACTCGGTGTCTTTGAAACCGGCAGCAGCCCACCTTTTCGTTTCTGTCGTTCATGAGGGCACGGGGCCAATCCACTATTCCTGCGGGTCTATCAGCACCAGCTTTCCGCTGAGCTGTTCTTCCCACTGTCTCACCGCCTCGGCGGTGCCGCCGGTCTTTGCCTCCTCCTCGCCCTCCCGGAGCACGGCGATCAACACTGGCGTTTCGTCGTACACGCGTCCAGCTTCCACGGCGGCAGCCTGGATGCGCGCATTGCAACGCGTATAAGCCGCATTCTCGAGCGCCGGGTCGGCAGGCTTTGCCGCCTCAATGACTTGGACCGTGACCTCCGGGCGCGCCAGCACCGCGTAGAATCGCTCTCGCCACTCGCCCCCAACCGAGGTAGAAACGAAGTCCTCCGCTGGGAAAGGCAGAAAGATGGTCGGTTCGCCGCCGCGCGCAAGGAGCTGCTCAATGAATAGGATGTCTGCGCCTCCGGCAGCGGAGGAAAAGCCGAATCGCACGTTCGCATGGTCGAGCGCCTTCCTGATGCGCGATGCGACGCTTGCGACCCGCGCGCGTGGAAAGCGCGGCGGCTGCCGGCCAGGCTCGTCGACGCGATGCCCCGTGAAGCACGCCACCCCACCCACCGCGAGCACGATCTCAAAGCGATCCCGCGGCGCCTTTAGCGCGTCGAGGTTACGCCGCGCCTGGCGGCGCATCACGGCGATGTCGCGCCCGTGGCTAGGCTCGAGTGCCACTGCCTTCTCATAGAAACCGAGCGCGGACTGCGTGTCCCCCGTGAGCATGGCTGCTTCGCCGAGCGTTGCCCAGTCCCAGTGTGTGAGCTTCGCCTGTGGCTTCGCTTCCAGCGACCTACGCGCTTCCATAGCGCGCGCGCGGCTGATCTTGGGCTTGTCGAGCCATAGCGCAGTGGCGGCAACGTTGATGGCGGGGTACGGATCGGGCGATGCCTGGTGGGTGCGTTCGTACTCATCAAACGCCCCCTGCAGCCAGGCGCGGTGACCAGTCTCGAAGTATTTGCGCTTATAGATGCCGCCAGTAATGCCGCCTGACTCAGGTGTGCGAGTTAGGGTTGCAATCAGGCCGCGAGCCTTGTCGTGCTTCCCAAGCAGCGAATGGGCAAGTGCGCTTAACTCGACGGCGCGCGGCTGGGTGGGAGTCTCACCGATCACCTGCAGCGCTGCGGCGGCCTTCCCCATGCCGAGCAGTTTTTCGGCTGCAAGATGCGGCACGTTGGTGGGCATGAGCACACCGCCCGCTGCTTTCCACTCCTCTAGCACCTTGATGATCGAGCCAGCGGAGGAGGCCTGCTTCAGCGTTTGAAAGAGACGCAGCTGCTCCCATTCCGCCTTGGTGGGCTCTGGCGGAACCGGCGTTGGGGATTGTGATACGGAGGGGGGGGCCGCTCCGATGAGCGCCGGGTGCGCGGGCCCAACTGGGATGGCGTATATCATGCCAAAGCGCGCCTGGTTTCCATCGCTTGCGCCAGCGAGCACACGGTAGATCATGCCGACGACGTCATCCCGGATGAGCACTGGCGAGCCCGAAAGGCCCCCGAGCTGCGCGCTGCTGCCGACGAGATTCTCAGCAAAGAGCTGGATCGCATGGCGATCGTCGGATCCGACACTGTCTTCGTCGGCGACTTGTCCCCAAACCGGTACACCCTGGCCGTCGACGAGCGCAGGGAAGCCCCATCCCCACCAGTCATCGAGGCTGCGCTCGGCGGGTGCGACCGTGGGCGCCGTCACGCCCGCGAATGCGGCGGGGTCGAGCGCCTCGAGCACGGCGGAGTCGAGAAGGGGGTATCGCGCTGTGACTTGGAACTTGAGGATCTTCGAACGGTCGTCGCCGAAACGGCAGCGCGCCGTGTTCGCATTCTTCATGACATGATCGCAGGTGAGCAGGCGTCCTTCGCCGATCAAGAAGCCAGTGCCGAGGCTTTTGTCGGTCTCCACAAGCGCGCAGGCGGGCTTAAGGCGCTGAAGCCGTTTTGGATTGTAACCGAAGGAGCTCATGCCAGGCGCTCACGCAGGCCGGCGCTTGAGATTGGCGCGGTTTCGTCGTCGTCGTCGAAGAAGAACACATCGGCGCTCTGCAGCCGCTCGTCGCCGTCCAGCTCGATGCGCGCGAAGGTGGCGACCTGGCGCCGGAAGCTCGCGATGTTGTTCTTTTCCACGTCGGCGAGGAAGCGCGTGAGCGCCTGCACGCCGGCGGCCTCGTTGCCTTCGTAGACTGCCGCAGGAATGCGCATCACGTCGGCCCAGGTTCCGGCGTTGAGGTAGAGCGCACCATTGCCAAGGTCAATGCGTTTCGGGAGGTGCGTGTGGCCGAAGACCACAACGCGGAAGCGCTTTGCATGCTCCCGCGCGGGCTTGAGATACTCTTCGTCTTCGTACTCCACACCAAAAGTCAGATCCGCTTTGCCGCGCCAGTCGCGGAACTTCTTGAGCAGCACGGCCACGGCCACGTCTTTAATACGACCGACCTGACCGCCGCGCGGAAGGGCATCTGCCGCGGCCTTGTCGGCTTCATCGAATCCCGTGCGCAGGTTTTCTGGGAGCGATTGGGCCTGCGTCGTTGAAACCTTCTCGGCCGCGACGTAGTCGGCGCGCTCGGGAAGCCCCTCCTCCGTGAACCGTCCGCGGTACCACGCGGCGGCGCGCTCGCGCATCGCGGTACCCATTTCTTGCCACAGCCCAGGATTTAGCACCGCAAGAATCGGCAGGACGCCGCCGGCCTCTGGCTTGAGGAGATCGACGAATGCGAATTGCCTCTTCACCGGATTCATGACCCTCGCGACGAGCTCGCTGCCCGGTTGCGCCGAGAACACGCCGGGCTTTTCGCCGCGCGAGAGTTGCGAGCGGATCTGACGCAATTCGCTGTGGTTGACCATGTTCCAGCCATCGTAGCGGTTTCCATGCTCGATCAGCACTGGGCCGACAGTGAACGCCTCGTTGTCGTACAGATACTCTATCCGTCCCTCACCGAGCAGGCCGAGGAAATGCCGGCGCACAGCAGGCAGCGAGAGCTCCACATCATGGTTGCCAATAAGCAACGTCAGTCGGTTGCCGGCGGTGGTAAAGCGGCGGAGCGCAGCGAGCACCTCCTCACACCCTTCTTCGATATGCGTGAGCTTGCGCCGCGCCTTTTCCTCGTCGACGACGAACGCAGTGAAGCCGGTCTCGTCCTCCTCGGCGAGGAAATCGACAATATCGCCGTTCAGGATCAGGTGGAGTTCTGCGCCCTCGCGCTTCTGGGCCGCGGCCCAGTCGATGAAGCGCGCGAGCCGCACGCGCCCGGCGGCCGAACACATCTGAAAGTCTTCGGCGCCGCCGAGGTGCAGGTCGGAAATAACAAATAGTGTCCTTTCCATTACCCTACTTCCCCTTGGCCCTACATGAATGGAATATGTACGATTCGGACGAGACGATTAGCCAGCGAAAATCGTCTGTCGGTTGGGTAACACGGCGAAGGATAGCACGTGCCCTCTATACGTTTAGAGTCAAACACATGAACTACCTTGTCTGTTCTTGAGGTATTTTGAGGATGTATCATATTACGCTTAACAATGTTTAGGCGGATCCACATAAGAGCCGTATCTGCCAATTTATGGTCGTATAACACGCTTTCGATTTTCCTGAACTATACGGCTTCATCATCGTCGTTGGGTTCTCGATAACCAAACCTTAAGGTAGCACAAGAGATTCACGCGAAAAGCTAGCTCGTAGCGGCTATAAATCTTCGGCCAAGACCGAGGCTGATCAATGCGGCAATTTCGCTCGGTCGGTGTGATGCTGCCAATTTCCTGTTTTCATCTTTAGTGAGGCCATTTTGCAGGCCTGGCCAGTTTTTGCGTTTTGGGATGTCTGTAAGCATAGCTAGGCCCTTGAGTAAGCGCTCGTCAGGGGGTGCTGCGTCTTGCCTCTGGATCAGCCATGAACCATCATCAATACCCAGTGCATGAATGATGTCTGCAGTAACACCGCCAAATCCACCTGCGAGAAAAATAGTTTGTTCGGCGTCTAAGGCCAACAGAGCTTCTTCGACAAGTCCTGGTAAGTTGCCTTGAAAACCTTGACGTTTACCACCGATAAATATACGACCGTTGGTGTGTTTGGCCATGTAAAGGCGCATGGCAGTCAGGCTCTTTCTAGTCAAATCAGCATCTGGCTCCGAGGAAGGCTCCTCAGATCGGTTTAGATATGGATCAATGGTCTCTCCCTCAGGATTGAGAAAGACAAATTGCCCGTGTAAGCCCAACGACTTTTGCTGCTCCTTGAGTGCAGTCACAGAGAGCTTTCGATGTTCTTGCCACGCTAGAAATATATGGAAAGGACGATCTCTGCGGCTAAATCTATGAAGCTCCTGCATCAGAAAGGTTGTATAACCCTCAGGTCGAAGATGGCCTCCATAGGCTAGTTGGCCACCGGAGACCAGGACGCAGCGTGCGATTTCCCCGAGAGCGAGGCGAAAATGTGTTTCGAGGAGCCCCAAGCGGGCAAGATCAGGGCTATCAGACACGGAAATGCCGAGCCGAACGTTAGCAAGGGCATTTGATGGAAGTAGTATAGCCTTTTGCGGTTTCCGGCTTTCCATCTAGCCACCCCGAGCAGCTAGAAGTCGTGGGGTCATGATATCGAGTTTGGCACCTGGGCGTGCAAGTGATAGAACTTCTTCAAGAACGAGCCTTTCGTCCGGGCCAAGCGGTGGGTCGGGATGCAGAACACGTACATCTGAACTTTCTGGTGGTAGGGTTCCTGCCCGCCTTGCATTTTCAAACCAATGAACGAAAGTCAGAGGCTCGGGAGCATGAGGAGCCCACCAGGCAATGTCTAGCTCTGGTCTGCCCTGTGATAATTCTCTCTGATGAATCCAGAGCGCCCGCTTAAGGCAGTCATCAACAAGCAGGTTAAGCGCTTGATAGACATCCTTCTTGTTCCAACGGCCGTGATCCATGTGAACGGGGATACGGGGAACATGATCCATTAGGAAGGATCCTCTTTCTTCTCCCTTGCCAGGAGCATCCATTATGATAACGGGCATACCTTGCCGCTTGGCGATAAGGATTTCACGCTGGCACCATTCGCGGCTTGGATACAGGTCGGTTCGTATTCCGAGTAGCGCACTCGTTGACGCTTTAGAGCGCAATTCCGCATCCCAGTCAGTTCCTGGCTGGAGATCGCTTGCATCGAAAAACTCTCTCAGGTGGGTGTCGGCAATAACTTTTCTGACTAACGCGACAAGTACGGTCGTATCTTCTTCGTCCCCAGGAGAACCGCGTTTAGTGTGACTTATAAATACGGTTAGTCGCTTGTCATCCGCAGAAGAAATCCACTGCGCAATACCCTGGGCAAGATCGCGGCATCGCAGCGTCATATGTGTCTCTCCCTCGGCATCGTGGGCAGAGGCAGCGATACGTTGGTAGACCCCTAATAGCTTTCCCAAGACTGTGTGATTAGTCGCCCCCTGATCCATCAGGTAAGGAAACAACCCTATACAATCTGGCGTTTCTCTTTGCCTGCAAGTCAGCTCCTCAATGTAGTTTCGCCAGGAACTCGAGCTGTTCTCAACAGCGGCAGCCATTTCTGTACCAATGAGGGGGACGATCGCAATAAACTTGGCCTGATCGAGACCATTCGGCAGAGGGCTCTTAGTGGTTGGAATGGGACGAGGTGCGTCGTCTGGGGAACACCATCCGTCACTTCGAATAAAGACCTCGACAGCTCCCCCAATCAATCCAGTGAATGTGGTGCCATGGAAATGCTCAACGAATTCCTTGGCGATCGTAAGTCCTTCACCATCCCCAGGATGCCAGATTGCATATATTTCTAAAACGGGAGGGAGCATCACATTCCGTATTCAGTTAATCATGTATGCAATTCTAGAAGGTTAAACCATTTAGGTATACTATAGCTACTGGTTGATTTGACCGCCATCGAATCAAAGAAAGGCTCGCAAAGCATGGCAGATGATATGAAAAACGTTTTCATTAGTCACATTCATGAAGACGATGCTGGGCTCGGCAAGCTGAAAGATTTGCTGAAAGCCAAGGGTCTGACGATCAGGGATTACTCAATCAACGCGGATAACCCGAACAACGCTAAGTCGGACGATTACATCAAGTCGGAGATTCTTGCTCCCCGTATACAACAATCGAGCACTTTGATTGTTTACATCACGCCTGACACGAAGGACAGCGAGTATGTTAACTGGGAAATAGAATACGCTCAAAGTAAAGACAGACGGATTATTGGAGTTTGGGCCCAAGGAGAAAATGGCTGCGAGGTTCCAGAAGCCTTGAATAAATACGCAGACGCTGTGGTGGGCTGGACAGGCGACAATATAATTGATGCCATAGACGGCAAAATAGATGGTTGGACAAACCCTGATGGCACACAGTGCACGCCTCGTCAGATCAAACGCTATAGTTGTGGTTAGGGAGAGCTGGTTTGAGATTATTTTCTTACGTTGTTGCTCGCGACTACGGCTTTGCGCCCAATCCGTTCTTTGGCACATGCACGCTGGCAACCTGTAAGCCCAAGATTCGGATGGCCGCCAACGTAGGCGACTGGGTTATTGGCACGGCAAGCGCACAGCGCAAAGGGAAAGGATTTCTCGTCTATGTGATGCGAATCACCGAGGTCATGACGTTTAACAAGTATTGGGAAGACCCAAGATTTCAGAAAAAAAAGCCAAATCTGAGAGGGAGCATCAAGCAGGCTTTTGGCGATAATATCTACCGTGTAGACGCTACAGGTCACTGGGATCAGCAGGACTCCCATCATAGTTATGTGGGAGGAGCACCCAATCCGCATAATATTAAGAACGATACGCAAACTGACAGGATTCTGATGAGCGAAGATTATGCGTATTGGGGCGGTTCAGGGCCTGAAATTCCAGGATACTTCAGGGACTGGGACGGAATGGACATTTGTGCTGGGCGCGGGCACAAGAGCCAATTCCCCGATGATTTTCTCGATGCGTTTATAGCCTGGTTTCGGTCCTTAGACGCGAGAGGGTATCACGGTGCGCCTTTAGAGTGGTCGAGGATGCTATGAGTAGTACAGGCTCGTCTCAAGATAAGCAAGGCACGGCAGCTTTCAGCAGATCAGTTTTGTTGCGCGACTACAGAGAACAAATCGCTCCGACCGACAAGCTTCCACAAAATGATATTCGCCCGGTGCTGCTTGGGCTTTTCGGAGAGGTCGGAAGTATCATGGCAACAGCTAAAAAGTTGCATCGAGAACAGACAGCGTACGTTAGCTATCAATATGCAGCGGAAGAGGAGTTCGGAGATGCATTGTGGTACTTCACAGCACTGTGCAAAAGGCTTGGAGTTTTCGTTGAGGATATCCTCTTAGAAGCACCAAATGGAACAAAAGACGGAGAAATCTTAGCTGTTGCAAACTTGGCAGGAGCTCCAATATCTGATGTTTTGCAACTCAGCACCTTAGCTCGGCTAGATGATACTTTGTTAAGTTTGGGTGAATCAGCTGCCGCTCTATTCAAACTAAATCATTCCCGCGACGACGTGGAAGCATTACTTCGTTCATTTGCAGATAGTTACGAGCAAGCTCTCCAATCGGCTCAAGTGGCGTTTGACCAGGTGGCTAAGAAGAACGCAGAGAAGGCCTGCGGGCGGTTTCTAGACCTCGCTCAATCGGCACTACCAGTTTTCGACCAGACTTTTGACAAGGAAGAAAGACTCCCCGAGCATTTTGAAATTAGAATCACGCAGCGAAAGAGTGGCCATTGCTACCTACAATGGAACGGAGTCTTTATAGGAGAGCCGCTAACTGATAACATTCTCGATTCCGATGGATATCGTTTTCACGATGTATTCCATTTTGCACACGCCGCAATACTTCATTGGTCCCCCACCTTCCGTGCTTTGATAAAACAAAAACGAAAGAGCGATCCCAAGATTGATGAAGCCCAGGACGGTGGCCGAGCAATTGTTGTTGAGGAAGGGTTAACTGCATGGATATTTGCCCGTGCTAAGGAGCTCAACTTCTTTGAAAGGCAAGACAGTCTGTCATTTGACCTATTAAAAGGCGTTCAACAGTTTGTCCGGGGCTATGAAGTCGAAGCGTGCCCTCTGAAACTTTGGGAGACAGCTATCCTACGGGGATATGATGTTTTTAGACAAGTGCGCGACAACAATGGCGGAATAGTAATCGGAGACCGGAACACCCGCTCTATCTCATATGTGCCCTCAAAGGGAAAATAGAGTATGAATCCGATAGAATTCCTAGAAACACTCCGCGCATTGAACTTCGAGAATGTCTTTAATCCCTACTCTGGTAAGTGCGCTGTTCACGATCTTGATGATGCACCGCGCTGTCGATCAAACGCACTATTATCAATGCTTAAAGCTGCATCAGATGTTGAAGTGGATGCCATATGGATTGGACGCGACCTAGGTTACCGCGGGGGAAGGCGTACCGGGTTGGCACTCACAGATGATGTGCACATTTTCGAGCACGCCGCACGATGGGGTATCACAACAGAACGGCCTACTAAAGGGGAACCGGTTATTGAGCGTACTGCAGCGGTAATTTGGAGCGTCCTCTCGCAAATCAAGGCATCCGTTTTTTTGTGGAATGTATTCCCTTTGCACCCGCACGAAAGCGGTGATCCATTTAGCAATAGATCTCATAACGCTAAAGAACGACAGGCAGGAGAAGAGATTCTTGCCCAACTCATCCTTTTGTTGCGACCAAAGCGACTGATTGCTATCGGTAATGATGCGGCCAAAACGGCAAATCGGCTATCCGCGAACATGAAGGTCCATGAAATGCGACATCCCAGTTACGGTGGCCAGACTCAGTTTCTAAAACAAACAAGGGAATTGTATAGGTTGCCGGATCCTGAAACACGGGCGTTGTTCTGATCGAAAGAGCCCGCCGCTTGTTTTCCGATGCCTAATTCCAATTTTCTCTCTTAATAGCGACAACATTTAATAAGATATGAAACGATGGTACCGCTCCCATCGCAAATTTTCTGTAGCCACTGCATTGGCCGGCTAGTACCTGCGAGGAACACCGCTCGTGCCAGCTCCTCTGTCAGTCCCGCCGCTCCATCCTCTTCGGCAGCCGGCCGCGTAGTCAGCAATCCGCCAGGCGCCACTTAAGGAATGGCCTACACTGTCCAACCAGCCGGAGCCACCTCTGACACCGAGTTAGGTGTGTGAATGAAACCGAGAGCAGCCCAGATAGCGGTCAGTTGTGTACTTCAGCTTTGGGTCGTTTCCGGGCACTCGCCCACCGCTAAGACTTCATAGATATTTGTTGGGGGGGGGGCCGCAAAATGATAGATCAAAGTCCTAGGACAATCGACGGTTCCGACTTCTTCCATGGGATAGGTTTTTGAACCCAGTATGCAGGAGAGGTAGCCAGGCGGACTGAGGCTAAATGTCGCGTTGATGGTTCTATCTTCGATCCAAAGTAATGAGCCGGCTGAAATTCGAACCCACAGGGCTCTCGCTTTAAAAGGGCAATGAGCTTAGTGCCAAAATCATTGGACTAGTGCCAAAGGATCTTGGACCCGACACCGAGTC
>WBZQ01001659.1_pt1 | contig 15078 bp, 5 predicted proteins | sample 5204251 | NCBI WGS metagenome assembly WBZQ01 (sample SAMN12412402, study PRJNA552823) | activated sludge metagenome | isolation source: activated sludge from nitrification reactor of wastewater treatment plant... | place: USA: Virginia | collected 2017-09 | reverse complement strand
CATGGTGGGCCTGGCCAACAGCGGCGATGGCGCTGGTGGTTATTTGTTTGCCGGCGCGCGCGAAAGCACGGTGCCCTTCACCCAAAGCGGCACGACGGTCACTTTTAACGGCGATTCCATCTTGCAAACGCTAGAAGTTTCTAAAGACCGCTTTCAGCAAATCAAACTCTCGGGCGACGCGGTGTTCCAAAAAATGCGGCCGGGCAATGGCACATTCACCACAGCCGCGGCGGGGGCCAACACCGGCAGCGGCGTCATCGATGTGGGCTCGGTCTCCAACCCCTCGGCCCTGACCGGTTCGGCCTACACCGTGACCTTCACCGTGGCCAGTGGCAGCACGACGTATCAAATGGTGCGCGCTTCAGACAGCGCCGTAGTGGCCAGTGGTGCGTACACCAGCCCCACCACCCTCAATGTGGATGGTGCGCAGGTCACGCTCTCGGGTGCGCCGGCCAACGGTGATCAGTTCACGGTCACGCCCAGTGGCTACCGGTCCATCTTTGACACGATGGCCAATGCCATTGCCACGCTGCGCACGCCCGCAGGCACAGCCGCGACCAACGCCGCGCTGGCCACCAAGTTGGGCGGTTTGTTGGCTTCGACCGGGCAGGCGCTTGACCACATGCTGCTGGCGCGGGCGGATATCGGCACGGCCCTGAGCGAGTTGGATGCCTATGAGGGTTTGAATGACGATCGCTCACTGGAATATCAATCGCGCCTGTCCAACATCGAAGACCTGGATTTCGCCAAAGCCGCCAGCGAGCTGTCGCGTCGCCAGGCCACCTTTGAAGCTGCGCTCAAGAGCTACACCAGCGTGTCCAAGCTGTCGCTGTTCAACTACCTGTAGCGTGTCCACCAATAGCGCCACGGCACTGCGCATCTGCGTGACATCCGTGTGCGATAGGTGTTCGCAGGCAGTGGGCTCCGTTATTCTCGGCCGCGATTTTCTGAACGCTTTCTCCATGCCACACACATCCATCGCTTCAATGCGAAGCGCACGTTGGTTTTTACGTCGGCGCTTGATCGCAGACCCGCCTTGCCACGATGTCTGACCCTGACCGCTCCGAGCGCAGCGTGCCCCGCGAATCTCGTCGGCGCGCGCCACCACCTGCATTGGCCTCAGAAGATCGCCACCTGGCCCTCAGTGCCAAGGCCTCCCCACGTGCCTTGGCCGCGTCGACCGACGCGGCCGCTTCATCGGTGCCGAGAGAGGTGAGTGCACCGGTCGTGATGGATGAGCCGGGTTTGGCTTTCTTTGAAGACTCGCCCGACGCCATCCTGCGTTTTGATCGTGCCGGCGTGGTGGTCTACGCCAATCCGGCGCTACAGCGCGCCACCGCGCTGCCACGTTCGGCTTTTTTGGGACGGCGGCTCGATCAGGTGTCCGGTTTTGAGAGTTACGCACCGCTGTGGGCGGCGGCGCTCGAAGAGTTGTTCGCTTCCGAGGAGAGTCGCTGGTTCAAATTTTCTGTGGCCCATCCCATGGGCGCCAAACAATTTGATGTGCGTTTGAACGTCGAGCGCGATCTGGCCTTGCGTGTCGTGACCCACGCGCACGCCGTCTGGCGTGATGTCACGGTGCCACGCCACCTCATGCGTGTGTCGCGCAAGACCGGTGACTTTGTCGACACCATGCTTTCATCGGTGCGCCTGGGGGTGTGCATGCTGGACCGCGATTTGCGGGTGCGTGCCTGGAACCGATACCTCGAAGAGACCTTGCGTATTCCTGCCGAACGGGTGTTTGGGCGGCGGCCCGACGAAATTCCAGAACTGGTGGCCGTGCCCGATGGCGTGGCCAACTTTGAGCGCATGAAAGCGGGCAAGCTCGTTGGCACCCAGGTCATGGAATACCCCTTCGCGTTAGACCAAGCAGACCCCACGCGCACAGTGTGGCTGCGTGTTAAAGGCACGCCCGTGACCGATGCGCGTGGTGCGTTCGATGGCGTGTTTGTAGAAGTCGAGCGCATTGATCGTGAGCGTTTTGCAGAAGCTTCGCTGGCCGCGCTGCGCCATGCCCTGGATTCAGCCGGCGAGATGGTCCTGGAGATCGACCGCAAAGGCGCCATCGTGGATGCCAACGACACAGCGCGCGCCTGGTTGGGTTACCCGCGAGAACAGTTACGCGGTATGCGTCTTGAAAACGTGGACGCGAATCTGAATACGGACCGCTTTGGCGACATCTTGACGCAGCTCACGCAGAGCGGCTCGCATCAGGGCGAATCGGTCTATTGCACCCAGCAGGGTGGGCACTTCCCCGTCGATGTCGTGTTCCAGCGGGTGGAACACGGCAGCCGCGAATTCATATTTCTTTTAGTGCGTGACATCACCGATCGCAAACGCATTGAGGCACAACTGGCCGAGGTGGCCCAGCGTTTTCGTCTGATTTTTGAAGAAAGTCCTGTGGCCAAATTGGTGCTGGACGCAAATTTTCGTGTTGTGCAGGCCAACGCTGCAGCGGCGCGATTGCTGGGTCGCGATGCGGCCCAACTTCCCGGCATGGATCCGCACGATTTGCTCACCCCCGGAGGCGAGCCGGTTCTGGCGCGGCTGCGTCAAGAGGTGGCGCGCGGCGCACACACGGCCGTGCAACCCGAGCACTTATTGATTCGTGGCGATGGCGCGTCCTTGTGGTGCAGGCTGGCGCTGAGCGCGTGGCGTTATTCAACGCGCCAGACAGCGGACAAACCCTCAGAGCACCAATACCTCATGGTCCTCGAAGACTTGACCGAGCGACGCCATGCCGATGAGCAGCTGCAGAGTGTGTTGCGCGATCAGCAAACCTTGCTCGAAACCATGACCGTGGGCGTGGTGCAAGCCGTGCAGGGCCGGGTCACCTTGGCCAATCGTGAGTTTGCGCGCATGTTTGGCTTCGCGGAGGCTGACGTCATCGGCATGTCACTGTGGGATTTGGCGCAGGATCGCGATCAGCGCATGCCCAACCAGGTGACAGGCCTGCCCGCGGTGCGACCGAACCAGACCACCAGCGCTGAGGTGGTGCTCTTTCGTGCCGATGGCGAGCCCATCTGGTGTTTGGTGCAGGGACGGCCTATTGCGTCGGCCATGGCTTCGGACATGGCGTCGGCCATGACCTCATCCACGACCGAGCCCACGCATACCGGCGGCGTGGGCCATGCCCAGACCCATGCCCAGATCTACCCCCAGACCCATGCCCAGAGCGTGATGCAGGCGATCTACACGTTCCAAGATGTTTCAGAAATGAAGCGCCAGCGCGAGGCGCTGAGCCGCTCACTCTTGGAGCTGAACGTGGTGCTCGACACCACCGCCGTGGCGGTGCTGCATTTGTCGGGTCACGACATCGTTGATGGCCAGGTCATCCGCTGCAATGCGCAGGCCTATCTGATGTTTGGGGGTACGGGCCAGGACATTGTGGGCCGGCGTTTTGCCTCTTTGTTGCCTTTGGAGTCCGACGCGCAGCGCTATCGCGAGGCGATGCGTGGACCGTTACAAGCCGGCGAGCTTTACTCCTTTGAGACCCAATTGCGTGGGCGCGCCGGAGCGCCGTTCTGGGCATTGGTGTCTTTGCGCGCCGTCGACCCGCGTGCAGCCGCGGGCGTTGGTGCCAGAGCGAATGCAGCAGCGAATGCAGCAGGGAGTGCGGCGGGCCTGGGGCTCATTGCCTCGATTCTCGATATCAGTGATCGGCGTGCGCAAGAAGAACAGCTGCAGGCTTTGCTGGCCGAAAGTCAACTGCTGTTTGAAACCGCCCTGGTCGGATTGCTTTTTGTGCGTGACCAAAATTTGGTGCGCGCAAACGCCGCGATGGAAGAGTTGCTGGCTTGCGAGCCTGGCGGGCTCACGGATCAGGGACAACTGTTTACACACCCCACCGACCAATTGTTAATGGCCAATTTGTCGGAGCGCTTTGTGCAAATCAATGCGCACGGCATGGTCGAGTTTGAAATGCCGCTGTACCGGCGGCGTGGCGACCCCATTTGGGTGGCGGTGCAGGGCCGTGCGGTCAATGCGCAACGCCCGGAACTTGGCTATGTCTTTGCGTTCGTCGACATCGACGAGCGCAAGCGCACTGAGCGTGAACTGCGCGCCACGCTGGGTGAACTCCAGCTCATCTTTGATAACACCTTGGTGGGCATGATGTACGTGGCCAATGGCCTCATCGTGAAAGCCAATGCCGCCACCCAACGCATGTTGGGTTATGACCAGCGCGATTTTTCCGAGCTGTCCATCGATCTGGTGTTTGCCGAAAGCGGCGATTGGCGCACGCTGTCAGATGCCGTGGCATTGGCCTGTGAATCGGGGGATGACATTGAACGCAGTCGCGGCATTTCATTTGAGCGTCTAGCGCGCCGTGCTGACGGCACGGCTTTTTGGTGTGCCGGCAACGTGCGACCACTCGATCCGGCGCAGCCGGCACAGGGACTGATCATTGCGCTGATGGATGTCGATGCACGCCACCGCTCTGAAGACGAATTGCGTCGTGTGCGCAACTACCTCGATCTTGTGGTCGAACATCTGCCGGTGCTCGTGTCTGTGCGCGAGGCGACCAGTGGCCGCTTTGTCAGCTTGAATCGGGCGGGTGAGTCCATCACGGGCCTGGCGCGTGAACAGGTCATTGGCCGCACCTGGCACGAGGTTTACGGGCGGCAGTTTGCTGACCTTTACGTCGAACTGGATCGCAAAGCGCTGGCTGCGGGCGCACAAGTAGAGCGGCCGCGCGATGTCATGCTGCGTGCGGACGGTCGACGCCTGACTGTCAACCATCGCATCGTGCCCTTGTTCGAGCCGCAGTTTGAAGGTGACGCGTCCGCTCAAGGTGGCTCGGCAGCGCGTTATGTCATGTCGATCATCGATGACCTGACCGAAGAGGTGCGTGCGGAAACATTGTTGGCCGAGACTGAAACGCGCTTTCGCCAGTTTGCCGAGAACATTGATCAGTTGGTGTTCATTGCTACGGCGGATCTGTCGGCAGTGCTGTATGTCAATCCGCGCTACAGCGCGTTGGTGGGCGGCGACGTGCAAGCACTTTTTGAAAATCCACGCGAGGTGCTCAAACACGTTCATCTGCAGGATGCACCGCGCCTCTTGCGATTAATTCCGCGGTTGGTGGGTCGCATGCGCCGGTTGCGCAAATGTGAACTGACCGTGCGCGTAGACCATCCGCAGCGTGGGGTGCGCACGCTGCATGTGCGCTTGAGCCCGGTGCGCATGGCCGGCGACGGCACCGTGCGCGTATTTGGCATTGCCGATGACGTGACCGAGCGCGTGGCCGCCGAGCAGCAGCGCATCGAGGATGCCGTGCGTCAGCGTGACATCTTGGTGCGCGAAGTTCATCACCGCATCAAAAACAACCTGCAGGGCGTGGCCGGGCTGCTGCAACACATGGCCTCGAGCAAGCCGGAACTGGCGGTTTATCTGGATGAAATTGCCAGCCAGATCCAGGCCATTGCTCAAGTGCATGGGCTGCAAATCCGAGCCACGGGCACCTTGCCCATTCTGGGCGTGGTGCAAGGCATTTTCGGCAGCCTCTCGACCATGTTTGGGGTGGATATTCAATTTGAATCGCCGCCGCCCGCCCTATGGCGCTGGGGGCTGCCCGAACAAGAGGCGGTGCCTCTGGCGCTCATCATTAACGAGCTGGGTACCAACGCCATCAAATATCGCAGCAGCCGTGAGGCACCCATCAGCGTGCAGTTGGCCCCGCGTCCGCAGGGTATCGCGCTGACCATTGAGAACCCCGGGCAGCTCAAAGAAGGTTTTGACCTGGCCCATATCTCGGCCAGCGTTTCAGGTTTGGGCCTGATTAAGGCGCTGCTACCGCGGCGTGGTGCGCGCTTGAACATCGAGCAGCACGGCGCGCGGGTGCTCACCCACTTGGAGCTGGCGCCACCGGCCATTGGGGAAGACGTCGAAGAGCCTGCGCCGGGTCACGCCGCCTGAGGCGGCGTAGGGGTCATGCTTGTGAAGGCAAGTCCCTCAAGTCCATGAAGTCCCTCAAGTTCCTAAGGGGGAAGAACAAACCAGAGGGATACGTGTTGGGTGTATGTCCCTGCATTTCGGAGTCTCATGGATGACCAACTTCACCTAAGATGCGCGCTCTATGAGTACAGCCAAACCTTTAATCATGGTGGTCGATGACGACCGCTTGGTGCTGGCCACGGTGGTGGCGGGGCTCAAGCAGGCCGAGTTTGAAATCATCGAAACCGACAACGGTGATGACGCCATCTTGTTGGCGCGCAAACATAAGCCAGTGTTGGCGCTGTTGGACATGCGCATGCAGGGCAAGAGTGGCATGGATGTGGCGCGTTATTTGGCTGCCAACACCACCACCGGCTTTATGTTTTTGTCCGCCTTTGGTGATGCGGACATCGTTGAAGAGGCCACCCGTATGGGGGCGCTCGGCTATCTGGTCAAGCCCCTTGACGTCAAGCAAATCGTGCCCGCAGTGCGTGCGGCGTTGGCGCGGATACAGGAGCGTGGTGCTCAAGTCCCTGTGGCGCCGGCTCCTAAGCCCGTTGCACCCACCGCAACCACCGCGTCCAGGGGGGGCGTGTTCGAGCAATACGTGGCTACGGGCATGTTGATGGAGCGTCTACGGTTGGATTACGAGCGCGCTCTTGAGGCGCTACGTGCCCAAGCTCATAGCGAAGGGCGCAGTGTGGAAGACCTTGCGGCCAGCATGCTTGAGGCTGCACGCCGCACCGACGCGGATCTGGGATAAGTTCACAGCGCCTGGTTGCCGCGCTGTTCCCACAGCGTGAAGTAGAACGTCGCGCCTTTGCCCGGTTCTGACTCAGCCCAGATGCGGCCGCCGTGTTTGCGCACGATGCGTTGCACAGTGGCCAGTCCGACGCCCGTGCCGGGGTATTCATGGGCTGAATGAAACCGCTGAAACAGACCAAAGAGTTTGTCGGCAAAGCGCATGTCAAAACCCGCGCCGTTATCACGCACAAAGTACTCGTTGTGATCGCCCTGGCGACGCACTCCCAATTCAATGCGCGGCGCCGCGGCACGCGAGGAAAACTTCCACGCATTGCCCAGCAGGTTTTGCATCACGCCGCCCAGCAAAGACGGGTCGCCATCGACGACCAGGCCTTCGGTAATGACGAATTCAACTGGGGCATGCGTGGTTTCTTGCATAGTGTGCTGCGCCTGCAACTCTTCGGCAATTTCATGCGCGAGGGCTGACAAATTGACCTCAGTGCGGGCCAATTCTTTGCTAGTCATACGTGCCATGGCCAGCAGTGTTTCGATCATGGCGTTCATGCGGTGGCCGGCACTGACAATGCGCTTGAGGTGATCGCGGCCTAGGTCGTCCAGCGCTCGGCCTGTTTGCGCGTAGTCCTCAAGAACAATGTGCGCAAATCCATCGACCACGCGCAAGGGGGCTCGCAAATCGTGCGAGACCGAATGCGCAAAGCTGTCCAAGTCTTTGATGGCCAGTTCGTAGGCTCGGCTGCGTTCGGCAAAAGAAGCGCGCAGGCGGGCCAGCTCTGGGCTCTCGGTGGATGAGTGTGGGGTGGCCGCAGCGCTTGTCGGTGTCGTCGCAGCGCTCGTTGGCGTGGGCGCTAACGCGTGCACCAATGAAGTCAGATCTCGGCACGTACCGGCGTAGCCCATGAAGTGCCCTGTGGCCGAGAACAGCGGTGCGCCACTGAGGGTGAGCAGACGCGCTGCGTCGCCCACCGTGAGATGGATCAGTACGTCAAAAAAAGGTGCACGTGCCGCGACGGCCTGCATCAAGGTGGGGGGGGTGCCCTGATCGGACGTGATCTGCCAGGGTTTGCGCCCCACCAAGCTCTGAGCGTCAAACCAGGTGATGGGGCGGCGGCTGGGCTGCACCTCTTGCACCGTCAACTGTGCGTCGGTGCGCCACCACCAATCGGCAGAGGTGGCCAGGCTGTGGCGCAATGCCGCCATGTCGCGAGCATTGCGCAGGCGCTGTGCCACGACCACCGCGCCGAGGGCAATGAGGGCACCCATGCAGGTGGCGCCGATGAGCAGATAAGTCGTGCCTTGCAGGGAAAAAAGATCACTGCCCACTCTGGCGGTGACCGTTGCTGATGGGGTTGCTGCAGCGGGTCCGATCAGCAGGGAGAGGAACGGCAGGATGAGTGTCGGGGACCACGACTTCACTGCACGGAGCTCCAAGAAATGCCCGATCGATGGGCAGGCTAGATCGATGGGCAGGCCAGATCGGTGGACAGGGCGGGCGATTTTGCCAGCGTCAGCCCTCGAATGACGCGGTGGCGCCATGGCGCAGATACGCCACGGGCACAGCGTTTCACAAAATCGAGCGCTGTGCCGAGGGCATAAGTCGTGCAATTCGGGGCGCAAATCCCGTCCTTATCGCTGCGTTTGACCCGGGTTTTGTGCCTTTAGCTAGAGGCTGGACATGCCGAAGACAGGAACAGGGGACGCCTGCCCGGGCCGGTGGTGTTGGGTCACGGTCTGCGTCGGGGCCCTGCGGTGCAGGTCCGGATGAATGTCCACTGACCAGGGCGCGACCTTGAAGACAAAGAACTGACATGCGATTTGCCAACTTCCATCGCCCGGGTGCGGCACTCGTGCACAGCAAGCAAGCGGCTTCGCAAATGGCTGCAGATGCGGCGGCGCTCTCGAATGTGTCTGCGCTGGACTTTCCCCGTGCCGATGGTCCCACCAATGCGGAGGTTGACACCACGGCCCCGGGCGCTGGTGCACCAGGCAGTGCCCCGGTTGGGACGTCGAGCACAGCCCCTGTTGCGTCTCCGGAGACGCAAACAGGCAGGCTGCCTTCGGTCGGTGTGCGGCTCATTGGCATGTTGCTCGCTTTGACCGTGTGGTCGTTGCTCACCGCGTACTACTTCAACTATCAAGGGGTAAAGGGTGCGCTGGAGTCACAAAGTCGTGATGCAGTGGAACGTTCTGGGTACGCATTGCAAAGCGCGTTGCTACTGAATGCCGCCAATTTGGAAGCGCTGGTGCGCTCGGCCCATGAAGACGACGAGCTGGCAAGTGGATTGACGCGTTGGGCGCAGGATGGGGCGACAGGCCCGGCGCGGGATGCGGCTCGATCTGCAGATCCTGCTGCCGTGCGCGGGCCGGCCTCTTCTTTGTTGGCGCGTCGTACTGAAAGTCTGCGCACGCTCTCGGGCGCAGACCGAGTTTCCGTCTTGGATGCTCAGGGCCGCGTGCTGGCCTCCAGTGGCCATGTGTCCAATGCGCCGTTTGTGTTGGGTGAAGAGGCGTTGGGTCGTGCGTGGCGAGGTGAGCTGTGGGTCGAGGTGATCGGCGGTCAGAGTGATGCCCGTATCCGTGCGGTCGGTCCAGTGAGAAAGAACGGGGCGCTTGCGGTGATAGGCGTTTTGGTGGCGGAGTTTCATCTGTCGCGGGCCTTTTTAAGACACACCGTGAACTTGTCTGACGTGGATGTGACCGTGGTGTCGGCCCATGGCGCCATGGCCTACACCGCACCTGAAGCGGCACGCAGGGTGAGCGAATTGCCCGCTGAGCAGTGGATGCAAAGTCAGAGTTCGTTTCGTCGTCTGTTAGCGGCGCAGTGGCCCGTGCGGGTGCAACCGCTGAAGGTGGGGCAAACGCCGCTGGCGCTGGTGATGCATGAGCCGCAGCAGTGGCTAGCGCAACCTTTGATGTATGCCGGGCAGCGCATGGTGTTGTTTGCGGTGCTGACCGTGTGTGCGTCGGTGTTGCTGGGCTTGCTGATGACGCGCTGGATGATCCGACCCATCCAGGCCCTGACGCTGCGCGCTGAAGAGTTGTCCATGCGTCATGCCGGACGTGTGGTGGCGCACCGGGGCAATGAGTTTGATCGCATGCTCAATGCCTTTAACGCCATGACTGATGCCCTGCTGGCGCATTCAGAGCGATTGAAAAAAGCGCATTTGAACGAGTTGCAAAACAGCCTTGAATTGCAACGTCAGTACGCGCTGATGCGCTTGCTGCGTGGTCTGGCTATGGTGGCCAACGAGAGCGAGTCGGTTGAGCAGGCGCTGCGCCGCGCGCTAGAAGAAATTGGCGAATACCTGGACTGGCCAATTGGGCGCGTGGCTTTGTTGCCGCAGGGCGTGCACCCTGACAGTTGCCCGCCCGAATCGTTTTGGTTTGCCCGTGATCGTCGGCGCTTTGAGGCATTTATCGGGCACTCGGAAGCGCGCCCCATCGTGCGCTCGAACAATGGTCTTTGGGTCGTGCCTATGCGAGCGGATTGCCGCATTGGGTCAGTGATTTGTCGCGTTTGGTGGAGTGGAGTCGGCGCGATGTGGCGTTGGCTGCGGGTCTCAAATCGGGTGTAGTGATCCCCGTAACGGCCCACGGTCATGTGACCGCGTTTATTGAGTTTTTTAGTGAACATCGCGTCGAGGCAACGGCCGAGATGATGGAACTGATCGAGGCGATCGGTGTCGAGCTTTCGCGCGTGGCTGAGCGGCATCGCGCTGAGGGTGAATTGCGAGCCAGTGAATCAGAGGCGCGTCGTACTGCGCTGGTGGCCGCCAATACCGCCAACTTGGTGACGGTGTGTGACGCCAACGGGTACATCGAGTGGGCCAATAACAGTTTTCTTCGGGTGACCGGGTACAAACGTGATGAGGTGATCGGTCGGCGCGCCACCGAGTTACTGCGTGGACCAGAAACCGATCTGACAGCGTTGGCCACCATTGAGCGGTGCATGCAGCATGGCGAGGCCATCAAGAACGTAGCGCTGGTGCAGTACGCCAAAAATGGCGAGCCGTACTGGGTCGAAGTCGAGATGCAGCCGGTGTTTAACAACGGCGGCATGTTGACCAACTTTGTAGCCATTGAGAACGACATCACCCAGCGCAAGATCGATGAGCGTCGTTTAGGTGAAAGCGCGCTGCACTTTAAGGCGTTGTTTGAAGACTCTCCGGTGCCTGCGGCCATTCAGGGTGCCAACGGCCACTGGGTGCGTGTCAATCGCGCACTGGCCGACATGCTGGGCACACGTCCCGTTGACTTGATCGGACAGCACCCCGACGAATTTACGCATGTCGATGATCGGAGCGTGGCGCGTGAACAGCAGCAATGGTTTGAACAGCGCGTGCAAGACAACGAGCCTTTTGAATATGAACGCCGTTATGTCAGTGCCAACGGCAACGTGGTGTGGGCGCGCGTGCGTTGTGTGCGCTTGGCACCCAAAGGTGTTGATCCTTACGTGATTGCAGTGTTGGAAAACTTCACCGACATCAAAGCCAAAGAGCACGCGCTGCGTGAGGCCAAAGAAGTGGCCGAAGCGGCCAGCCACGCCAAGAGCCAGTTTCTGGCCAACATGAGCCATGAAATTCGCACGCCCATGAATGGCGTGCTGGGCATGACCGAGCTGCTGTTGGGCACACCGCTCAATGATCGGCAAAAGCGCTTTGCGCAGGCCGTGTATCGCTCAGGCGAAGCATTGCTGGGCATCATCAACGACATCTTGGATCTATCCAAGATCGAGGCCGGCCGCTTGGAATTGGAGCAAACCAGTTTCTGTGTGCGCACGCTCATCGAAGATGTGTTTGAGCTGCTGGCGGTGCGCGCCCAGCAAAAACCCATTGAGTTGGCTTATCGCATTGATCCCCAAGTTCCTGCCGCACTGTTGGGTGACCCACTTCGGTTGCGCCAGGTGTTGACGAACTTGTTGGGCAACGCCATCAAGTTCACCGAGCACGGTGAGGTGGTGCTCGAGGTCGTGCCATCGGGTCAAGGTTTGCACTTCACCGTGCGTGACACGGGTATTGGCATGACCACCGAGGCGGTTTCCCGCCTGTTTGGTGCGTTCATGCAGGCCGACGAATCCATGTCGCGTCGTTACGGTGGAACGGGCCTGGGGTTGGCGATCAGCAAATATCTGGTGGAACTGATGGGCGGGCACATCCGCGCGCAGAGCCGACTGGGCGAGGGCTCGGTGTTCATCTTTGAGGTGCCCCTCAAACCCGGCGATGAATCGATGATCTCTGGGGCCAGCTGCACGCTGCATGCGCGTGATCGCCTGTTAGGGCGGCGGGTGCTCATCGTTGATGACAACCCTGTTCATCGCAATTTGGTGCAAGAACAACTGCAGGCGGAGGGCATGGACTGTGCTCGTGCCGGCAGTGCGCCGGCGGCATTGGACATGCTGCGCACAGCCGCTGCAGCGGAGATGCCGTTTGATGTGTGTGTGATTGATCTGAAGGCTGCTGAGGCCGAAGGGTTGGCACTGATCCAGCAAATTCGCGCCGATGCGTCAATGGCTGCCGTGGCGTTGGTGATGTTGACGAGCATGGCGGTGGATGTTGTGCCTGCGCACGTGGCGGGCCGCGGTCAGACCCCTCATGGGGGTGGGCCGCTGTGCTTGAACAAACCGGTGCGCCAGCATCAGCTCATTGAGGCGATGGCCCAATTACTGGCGCCTGCAGAGGCGCCCGGCAAGGAGACGGTGCTGGCCGATGCCAGCCAGCGCTTGGCGGGAACTCGTGTGCTGTTGGTGGAAGACAACTTGGTCAACCAAGAGCTGGCGCGCGCCATGCTGCATGAGTTTGGCTGCGATGTGGGTCTGGCTGGTAACGGTCGCGAGGCGTTGAATGTGCTGGCGCGCGAACGCTTTGACCTCGTGTTGATGGATTGCCAGATGCCCGAGATGGATGGCCTCGAGGCCGTGCGCCGGCTGCGCGCTGGCGAGGGCGAACTGGCCTGCGCCACACCGACCGATGTGCCTGTCATTGCGCTCACGGCCAACGTGTTGCAAGGTGATGCAGAGCGTTGTCGTCAGGCAGGGTTTACGGATTACCTGGGCAAACCCTTTCGGCAAGAGCAGTTGGCGCAGGTGATGTTGCGCTACAGCGCTGCGACGACGCAGCGTTCGAGCGTCGAAGCACACCACTTGGTTGCGGCAGAGGCGGCAGCATTGCCTGTGGCGCCGCGGACGGCATTGTCGGTAGGCACAGGGCAGCCCCCAAGCGTGGAACCTGACCTGCCGCAGGGTAGTGCGGTGATCGATGCCGAGGTGATTGGTCGCATTAGCGACATGGAGCGACGCGGGGCTAGCGGGTTGTTGGCGCAGCTCATCAAAACCTATCTAGACACCTCAGCGCGCTTGCTTGCCGATTTACGTCGAGGGCTAGATCGTGGCGATGTGGCCGCAGCGCGGCATGCGGTGCACACGCTCAAATCCACCAGTGCCAACTTGGGGGCTTCGAGGCTGGCGGCACTGTGTGCTGACATGGAACACCAAGTGCGCACCAACCAAATCAGCAACGCTTGTGAGGCGTGGTCCGAGCTGGCCCAAGCCTATGCCGAGGCCGAGGCGCAATTGCGCCAGATGGCCAGCGCGCTACCCGCGCCAAACGGTGTGACCCCATTGACGGGCGCAGCGACTTGAGCCTATGTCTGCCATGTATCGATTCAATCTTTTGAGTTTTGACGATGGACGCTGACCGTACCCCTGCTCCAACGGGCCGTGTTGCGGCGGATCAGACCCCGCGTGCTTGGGTGGCACCGATGCGCGGCGAGACCGTGCTGCTGGTGGACGATGACCCGATTGCGCGCCTCCTGACCACTGCCGCGCTGACCGAGCGGGGTTGGCGTGTGACGGAAGTGGACAGCGGCACCAAAGCGCTTGAACAGTTCTCCCGAGAGGTGCCTCACGTGGTCGTGGTCGATGCGCTGATGCCTGGGATGGACGGCTTTGCGGTGTGCGAGCGCCTGCGTCAGATGCCCGGTGGCAGTCATGTACCCGTTCTGATGTTGACGGGGCTCGACGATGACAGCTCCATCGTGCGTGCTTATGAAGCCGGCGCAACGGATTTCTTCATCAAGATGTCCAACCAATGGACCTTGTTATCAGAGCGCCTGCGTTACATGTTGCGCGCCTCGCGCTTGCGCGCTGAGTTAGCACAAAGCCAGGCCACCCTGACCAAAGCGCAGCGCATTGCGCGTTTGGGCAGCTGGAACTGGAGTAGTCATGACCGACGTTTCAGGTTGTCTGAGGAGTGCAGCGCCATCTTGGGGTTACACCATCAGGACAACGGGTTTGAGGGCAATCAGGTCTGGGCGCATTTTCACGCTGAAGAACGGTTGCAAATCCGCGCGCAGTATCGCCATTCACGTTCGCAGGGCAAGTCGCTCGATATGGAGTGCCGCGTGTTTCGTGCTGAGGGTGAAATGCGCACCGTGCGCATCGAGGCTGAAGTCGATCACGACGAATCAGGCCGGGTGCGAGGGATGCGTGGCGTGATGCAAGACATCACAGAGCGGCGTCAGTCCGAAGAGCAAATCCGGCAGCTGGCCAACTTTGACACCCTGACGGGCTTACCCAACCGGCGCTGTTTCCGTGAGCAGTTCAACGCCAGTTTGGAAAACGCGCGCCATGTGGGGCAACCCGTAGCGGTGCTCTATTTGGGTTTAGACCGCTTCAAGCAGGTCAACGACACACTGGGCCATCAGGTGGGCGATCAGATCTTGCGCGAAATTGCCCGCCGTCTGACCCATACCGTGCGTGAATCCGACATCGTGGCGCGGGCCTCGCATGAGGCCGCCGCCGCGGAAGGTCGCGACGGGCTGCCCCCACCGCTGGCCTCTGCAGACCGCGTTCTGGCTGGCGGCGGAAAAACCCGTTCAACCGGTTGGTCTGTCAGCAGCGTGGCACGTTTGGGTGGCGATGAATTCACCGTGTTACTGACCGATCTGTCAGACACCCAAGCCATTGAACGCGTGGCCGCGCGTTTGCTCGATGTGTTGCGCCAGCCCGTGCAGGTGGGCGAATACGAGGTGTTTGTGTCGGGATCTATTGGCGCTGCGCTGTACCCGCGCGATGGTCAGGATGTCGACACCTTGATTCGCAAGGCCGACATTGCGATGTATTCCGTCAAAGACGAGGGTCGCAATGGTTGGCGCTCTTTTAATACCGATATGAACACCACCACGGCGGATCGCTGGCGTGTGGAAAGCGCCTTGCATCGTGCGATAGAGCGCAACGAATTGGTCTTGGAATATCAGCCCAAAGTTAACGTGGCCACGGGTCAGATTGTCGGTGCGGAGGCGCTCATGCGCTGGCATCACGAAGGCCGATTGGTGCCGCCGTCAGCTTTTATCTCGGTGGCCGAAGAATCGGGGCTCATCGTGCCC
>WBZQ01001356.1_pt1 | contig 15081 bp, 14 predicted proteins | sample 5204251 | NCBI WGS metagenome assembly WBZQ01 (sample SAMN12412402, study PRJNA552823) | activated sludge metagenome | isolation source: activated sludge from nitrification reactor of wastewater treatment plant... | place: USA: Virginia | collected 2017-09 | reverse complement strand
CAATGCGTGTGATGGGCCAGCCTTGCAAATAAGCATAAATATAGGCAGCGGCAAAGCTATCCCCAGCGGCTGTGGTATCACGTACAGGCACAGCAAAACCAGGATGGTCAACGGTTTGCGCCTGCGTCAGGATCCGGCAACCCTGGCCACCGCGCTTGATGCAGATTTGACGCGCCTTATCCTGCAAGAAAGAACGCCAAAGTTCGTCTGGTTGTTCCGCAAATGGGCTATCCTTGACAAAGAGCGGAATCTCGCCTTCGGTCAGTATCAGGACATAGCTGGTGGACAATACCGCGGCCCGTTGCGCCCAGGATATTTCGGCGCCAAACGGGCCAGGGTCAAAAAAGACGGGCACAGCTTGCTCCTGGGCGTAGGCCAGCAAGGGCTGAACCACCGCGCTCATCTGCGGTTCCAAGAGAGTAAAGCCCGAAATGTAAAGGGCCTGAGCCTGAGCAATTTGAGACCGCCAGGCATCGGTTAAGGCTAGGAGCGGCCCTTGCTGTTTGCCGCCAATATAGACATGCTGACGCTGTTCGTCAATCAGCACCAGCACCGGCGTTGTCGTTGAGTCGGATGCTCGCACCACACCGGTCAAGGCAATACCTTCGGCCTGTAAAATTGCTTGGACAGCATCGCCAAAGGCATCGACGCCCAGCGCACCCAGCGCACCCATGTCCATTCCCAGCCGCGCCCCAGCAATGAGGAAATTGCCAGCGCCGCCAGCTTCTACGGTTACGCGGCTGGCATGTTGGTGTTGTTCATGCACAACTGGCAGTTGGGGAATCTGGAAGACCAGATCAGCCACTAGATCGCCAATGCTAAGGACAGAGAACATAGAAAAGCTTAAATGAACAGAGTCTACAGATTGAGCAGTGCGAAAACAGGTAAACCCGTACAGCTTACCTGTTTACCCCGCTTATCTGCAAATTACGCTCAGCCAGGGCCGTTAACCCGGTGGCTACCTCGTCAAAATTCAATTCTGGATTGACCCGACGCAAGGTGGCAATGTGTTCAGCCGCAAAGGCATCCACCCCCTGCCAGGCGCCAGCAATGGCACAGGCCATCGCGCCAATGGTGTCTGCATCACCGGAGAGCGCGGCAGCATAGATGGCAGCCTGTTGGGGATTCCCTTCGGCCATGGCCAACACGCCAAACGTCGCCGGCACCGACTCAGAGATCGCCAGGGTAGCGCCGATAATGTCATAGAGTTGCTGCAGTCGATCACGTTCACTTTGATGGCTGTGGGCAATTGTCACAGCCAGTTCAATACGCCGGGCTACGCTCGCCCCCAGCCAGGGCGGCGCCTGCTGTTGGCCGATCTCCGCCGCAGTGATCCCAGCTTGAATGATGGCATCTAGTGTCGTGGTTGGCGCCAGGGCCTGGGCAATTGCGCCCGCCACCGCGGCTGCGCCCGCCGCCGCAACATCGGTATGATGGGTAGGAATACAGGAACAGGCGGCATCCAGCGCCGCCGCACGTACATCGCCAGGATGGATCAAGCCAACTGGCGCCACCCGCATGGCAGCCCCGTTGGTATCCCCGTGGCGACCGGTCTGCTGGGGATCGACACCGCGCTTCAGCGCCTGTACGGCCCGGCGTGTGGAAGGGCCGACATAAGGACAACTGTCGCCACCAATGCGATCATACCAGGCGAGAATGGCGCGGGCGGTGCCAGCAACTGTTACTCCACCATCCGCAATCATCGCTGCTGCCAAGGCAAAGGCCTGCTCGGTATCGTCGGTAATGCGTCCAGCGGGTAAGCCAGCATGGACGAGATGATCATCTGGCGCAGGCAGCAAGGTCGTCAGCCACCCACCATAGCGTGCCCAGGTCTGAGCTGGCTTTAAGAGTGCGGGCATTCCCCAGGCATCACCCAAAGCCTGACCATAGAGGCCGCCGAGAATCTGTTTGAACATGATGGATTGATGATGTGTGATGCGTGAAAGGTGAGGAACACCGCTCCAAATGCTAATACGCCTGAAACTTTTTCTGACTGGTGTTCCGCACGCCGAGCTTATTCGCTGCGCTTGAGCGCTTCTTCCAGTTGATTGACTTTAGCGGTCAAGGTATTGAGCTGCTTTTGCATTTCCTGTAATGTCTGCAACATCTGTTTCTGCTCAGCAGATGGTGCCGTTGTGTGGGCTTGACCAGGTAATCCCAACAGCCACCACGGCTTCATGGCCTGTTCCATCGCGTCGCTCATCTGTTTTTGCAACGTCTCCGACTGCTTGACGCTCTGTTGCATGGCCTCGGCAAGGATATTGGTATAACTGTTGGCAAATTTTTCCCACAGCTTAAAACTCTCTTGCATGGCTTTTTTCTGGTACATCTCATCCCCTTGCGGCACACAGTCTAGCGTGAGTTTAAGCAGCGCTTCCTGGATAAAATTCATGGCGTCGGCCAGATCGACAAAACGCAGTTCACCACCATCTTGGACATGCCGCACATGCCCGCGCCATTCTACGCGCGGCTCTCCTTGGGGATCCTGCCAGAGATCTTGCGTAAAACGCAGAACAAATGAGGCGACTTCCCGTTGCGATTTCATCAACGATTCCTTATACCAGTAGATAGGGGCGAACGCCAATTAACCGGACTTTGCCCGTACTATAATCTATCCGGTTACGATCTAGTTGCACAACGCCCCTCGCGTTTTGCAGAAAAGTCTTGGTTATTGACGCGTGTCGATGAGTGATGAGTGATCAGTGAGCCTAATTCACTTATCACTTATCACTCATCGGCTGAGAAATTTATCTGGAGCACGACAATGGAAACCGTTTACGGTCGATTGACCGTTGGCAGGTAAATCCGATAGTCGAAACTGAGGAGGCCGGTTTCAAAAAAGCCGGTGGATTGACCATTGTCGTAAATAATGTTGATCGATTGCTTCAGGTCGAGGAACATGGTCGTTTCTTTAAAGCTGACTACCCAGTCGATATCCAATGCTGGGCTGCCAAGACCATGTTGGCGAACCTGCATACGGTGGACATACAGGGTTGCGTGAACGGTGTCAATCGGCGCAACAGCCGTACCAGGTCGAACACCGCCTAGAAAGACACCAGGTTGATTTGGATTGGCCACATAGACCTTATCCTCGGCAGCGACATAGCGCCCCAGAAAAGCCGTCATTTGTGGATTGGCAATCTTGAACTGAATTTCCTGAATATGCTCCCAGCCTTGGGCATGATCACAACTGGTTGTGAGGGTGAGTGGCCGGGTGCTACTCGCTACTTGCAAGGCATGTTCAAGCGCTGCCGTGGAAAAGACAGCTTGCTGTAAATTCCGGCTCCAACTAATTGTGCGAATAAATGGCGGATAGTTGCGACCCCAGGCTGGCGTGGTCGGCGAACGATAGGCAACAAAGACATCTGGGGCCAAAGCTGATTCCTGCCAGGCTACAAAGGGCGTGGCGCCATCGGAACCCAGGCTCGGTGCGGATGCGGTAGTTTGCAGGTTGCGATTGATGGGAAAGTAACTGTCCAGATCCCAGCGCTCTTGGCCTGAACGAGCATCGCCCAGGTGACAAATATAGAGCGCTGTGCCGGCGGTCTGCTGTTCAATCCAGGCGATATGCGGCACATTGCCTACAAAATAGATATCTGGCTGAGTGCCTCCCAAACCGCTTAATCCGCTGTCACTGAGACATTGCTGGTTGACTGCACCACCCACGGCGCGAAAGCGATCATTGGCCGGGTCAAGGTCATCGGTTGTATCCAGACGTAGCACGCGAACTTCATCGACACCGGCCGAAGATTTTTCTGTAAAGACCAGCCAGGGCGTCACGCTTGTCTCGCCGGCCAGTTGGCCGGTGGCAATATGGGGCGCACTGGCATCTTGCGCTGCACTGTTGTTCAGCAGACAGCTCTGCCCTGAATTACAGCCTACAGATCGGCCCACTGGTTGCCAATTGTCGGAAATTACCCGCTTGGCAAAGAGGCGCCCCACCCCGGTGTTGCCGCGCTCCTGCCAGGTGACCCAGGCGGTCTGTCCGGCAAACGCAATGTCCGGCTGGGTAGCGTTGGCCTGCCCGCTCACGTTGAGGGCGCTGCCAACAGCTTGCCAGGTATAGCCGCCGGTGGCATTGGCATCGGAAACTGCCTGGCTGACCAGGATCTGCTGCTTGCCAGTTGCATCGGCTTCATCCCATGCCACCCAGAACGATGGTTCGGCTGGACTGACAGCAGATCGCACCGCCAGTGCTGGGTGATCTGCATTCATACTTGGATCGCGGTTGAGCAGCCCTGTGGGTTGCCAGGCATTACCCTCGAAACGTGCCGCCATCAGGTGTTGGATCGTACCAGCTTGCTCACTCCAAACTACCCACGGCGTAGTGCCAGCAAATCCCAGGCTTGGGTTGCGGCTGGCGTTGCTGCTTAAGGCTGCGCCCTGCTGCGCCCATTGTTGGGTGCCACTCAGCCATTGGGCAACGACAATCTTGTCGGCCTGGGCCAAAGCTACCCACGGCTCATGCGTATCCGGCTTGGCCGCCAATGCTGGCGCTTGACCGGTTTGGCCGCCGACGTTCACGGCCGGGCCAGCCGCCAGAAAGCCACCGACCAAATCATCCTCATGGGTCTGTACAGGGTGCTCTTCCCCAGCTTGAGGTTGATTGGCCAAAGCCACCAAACAGGTAGTGAACAGGCTGATGGCAATCACGAGCAGCCCAACGATTCGATAGCAGGGACGCATAGTTTCTCTCCTTGATAGACTCAGTACACCGCAACGGTGTTGACGCACCAGGTGACGGTGAAGCGGTCGGGACGTTGAATGATAATCGCCTTATCGTTCAATTCTGGGTAAATAAATAAAGGCAGGTGCTGCAATGGATACAGGGGTGCAGCCAAAACGATCCACCGCTTGATCGATGGCGGCGGTGTTGGGCAATGGTGCTGGAACAGTCAGGTCTGCATTGCCGGTAACAAACGGTGTGAGGGCAGCTTTGGCATCGGCCAAGCAGGAATAAGTGGCGCGCGCAAAGCCCAGATTGTGCGGCAAGGGTTCTTTGGCCAGCACACGCCCCAAAACGCGATGCCCTGCTTCTACCCCCAGGATCTGCCCAGCAATTTCCGCCAATAGGGGTTGGCCTAATTGGTGAAATTGCTGAATCGCCGCCAGGTAGGCCGCAATAAAGGCGGTTTCCAGGCTATCCAATAACGTGAGAAAGCGGGGTAAATCCGCAAAGACATTGGGTGCAAAGAAAATCTGAGTTGGTGGCGCGGCCGCGCCGTTGTTTAAAAGGAAGTTCAGATGGTTGCGTTCTTCATCTAGAGCAGCTTGCAGATACCACTGCTGAGATTGGTTCAATTGCGCAAACAAGCCGCCCTGAATGGCCTGATAATAGAGAGTAATGCCCACAGCTTCGGCAGTGGCGGCAATGGCCAGGCTATCGGTTAGGGTCTCTTGACAGATCGTCGCACTGGCAGTGCTGATGGAACGGTCGCACTTTGCCGCGCCAACTGCGTCTTCAATGGCAGCTTGATCAGGCAATGACACCGGACCGGTAAAGCCAGCGCCGCCGGACAAGTAGTGCTTCAATTCCCCTGTAACCAAGGCGGCACAGGCATAGCGGGCAATTTCATAGCAGCGATTGTTAGGCGGTGGCGGCCCATTCTGTGCCATCTCGCGACCGATCACACGTTGTTCGGCTTCAATCCCGGCAATTTGGCCAAAGATTTCAGCCCAGCGCGGTTCGTGCAATTCACCGAGTTCGCGAAGCGCGGCCAGGTAAAAAGCGATGGTGACAGTTTCTAATTCGTCCAAGATGGCGAGAAAGTCGGCAAAATGACCAGCAGCAAAAACATCAGCAGGAAAATAGAATGTGCTGGTCAGCGGTTGCGCGGCGCGCTGTTCCTGAAGGTAGTGGTAATGAAACCACTCTTCGTCTAAGCTTAACTGGAGATAACGCTGATAGTCGCTGCGTAAATCACGAAAAAAGCCTTCACTTGTAGTAATGGCCTGGTAATAGAAGGCCATACTGAGGGCCTCAACCGTCGCCGCCAGGTTTAGGATCTGTTGGACATCGGCTCCGCATTTATCGTTTATGGGGGCTGTCTGTGGAGTTGCAGCAGCCTGGAGTTGCGGCAAGCGGGGATAAGTAGCGGTTGCCACAAAAGCCGCGCCCATCGCCCAGGTCGTACGCTGAAGCAATTGGCGGCGTGAACATCTAGCTCCGGATTTCACCTGGCTTTCCTCCTCTTAGCATTCACCCTGTCAACAAAGCATGTTGTGTAAGGCTAGTCTACTGTAGCGGAAGTGGCTTGTCCAGAGCAAAAGATGTTCATTTTTTACTCAATGTTCAACAATTGCTGGTAGATTTCCTCGGTCTCTGGCAGTGGCACAACGCCAAATTCGTCTTGCAGCACAGTACGACACTGCTCATAGGTCTTGAGCGCCATTGGGCGGTTGCGTTGGGCCATAAAAGCACGCATTTGTACCCGATACGCATCTTCCCAAACTGGATCAACTGATAAGACGCGTTGGGTTAGACGCAGGCTTTCTAGTGGTAACTGCTCTAGCAACAGCGTTGCCAGGGTCGTCATGGTATTGAGTGCCAGCAATTGTAGGCGTTCGCGTTCGGCACTGGTCCAATCTTCATAGCGCCGCTCGGGCAAATAGTCTCCGTTGTAAAGTGCAACGGCGGCTTCATAACAGGCGATAGCGCGTGCTGGTTTGTCTGGTGTCGCCAGCAGGGATTGATTTCCAGTGGTGAGCAGTTGTTCAAAAGCTTCGCTGTCCAACCAGACATTTTCAAAATCCAGGCCATAGGCCAGTCCATAGCGCCGAGTAAAGTGGGATTCATCGCGCGGTTCGCGCTCTGGCTCCAAGGCTTTGTTAATGGCGTTGAGCGCCACTTTGAAATCACGGTCACCCTTTTCCAGGTCAATCTCCGGCCAGAGCCGGTCGATAATCTGTTCTTTGTGAACAAACTGGCGGCGCATGGTGATAAAGAATTGAAAGAGATGGATGGCCTTCTCGCGACCCCAAGCGGTGGTGGGGATCTCGGCGCCATTGCACCAAACGCGAAAGCCGCCCAACGTTTGAACACGCAGGGCGGCCTTGGCGCCAGCACAAGTGGTTGTGTTGACGAGCAGTTGGTCGATACGCTCAATCAAGCTTTGATGAGGTGATTGCGCAGAAGGTGTTGTCTCTGACATTTCGCAGGTGGGCGTGTCAGAACGTGTAGCGTATAGGATCTGTACACCATACGCTACACGTTACACGTTAACCATTCCCTTATTCAAAAATCCACGGATCGCTGGCGCGCGCCCAACTGACCAAATCTTCACCAAACCAAAGTGCAATTTCGCTGACCGCGGTCTCCGGGCCATCACTCGCATGAACCAGGTTGCGTCCGATCTCCAGGCCAAAGTCGGCGCGAATGGTGCCAAGGGCGGCTTCGGCGGGCTTGGTTGCGCCCACCGTGTTGCGGACCACGGCGATAGCATTGGTGCCCTCGACCACCATTGCCACGACTGGCGCGCTGACAATGTATTTGATCAAACCGGCAAAGAAGGGACGTTGGGCATGAACCGCGTAATGTTTACGCGCCAATTCGTCGCTCACCTGCATAAACTTCATGGCGACAATCTTCAAACCACGGCGCTCAAAACGCCCAATGATCTCACCGATCAGCCCGCGCTGCACGGCATCGGGCTTCAAAATAATAAATGTACGTTCCACGAAAAGCTTCTCCTAATTTCTGTTATACGAAAAATCTAATGTTTGAACAACAGTGCCTCTTTGGCACTGAGTGTCAGCATCACCGGTTGGCGTGTATACGCTGTCCCTAGCCAGGTGCGTACAAATTCGCCATCAGGATCCATACTCTCCAGCGGATTGCGGGCCAGCGCTTTGTCATTGGCATCGCCCAAGGCATCCAACACAGCCCAGGCTAAGAGCAGATGCGGATGGCCTTGTACCAGGTAGCGCGCCAGTTGATAAGCCTCTGGCTGCGCACGTTGTTGCCAATGGGCCACCAGCAAGCCCACCTGAAAATCTATGCGCCGCTGATCCATTTCGATCAGCTTGGCATACAGTTGGGCAGCACGCATCCAATGGAATCCACGCAACGCCAGCCGGGCCAGACACGCCAAATTCAGCATCAACGCATCCGGCGCACTCGCCCCCGTCCGTGGATCAGGCAACGCGGGCAAACTGGTGCGGCTCAGGCCAGCCCGAATCTCCGGTTCATAAGGCTCGGCCTCAAAGGCGCGCTGCCAGATGGCGTGGGCTTGGGCGCGTTTGTTGCGTTGCTCGGCTGCCATGGCCACGGCTCGCCAGGCCAGGGCGTTACAAGGATCAGCTCGTAACAGTCGCTTGCCCCATTCTTCACCTTCGTCCCAGCGTTTCGCCAACCAGGTCGCCCGCAACAACCGCTGATAGGTGGGCAAGTGGCGGGGTAAGCGTTTGAGCACAAGCTGGGCCAGGTTGGCAGCCAACTGTGGCTCCTGCTGTTGTAAATGTTGCTCAATCGCTACCCCTGCATCTGCTAAGGCAAGCGTCACAGGTGCTACTGGCGCCTCAATACTTGTACTATTATTCACAAACGTCCAGTATCCAAAAAGATGACAAAATTGTCAAACAGAGCGGAAGGGCGAATCAGCAATGCCGTGTAAATTGCGCAACCGATTGAGCAAGGCTGTTACGTCACGCTCGCCGTGGGGGGTGGGGCCAAATGGGTCGCTGACGCCTTGCGGGCTGTCGGTGAGGATGCGCAGGGTGCTCAAAACCGCATGGGCCAACACATCCACATGATAACCACCTTCTAATACGCCAATTAAGCGCCCATCACAAACTTCATCGGCCAGGGTTAATAGCTCTTGCACCAATGCAACGTAGCCTGTAATGCTCAGATGCATACTGGCCAGCGGATCCATCCAGTGGGCGTCATAACCCGCTGAAAGAAAAATCGCCTGCGGGCGAAATTCGCGCACGGCTGGAGCCAACAAACGGCGAAAAGCTGCCAAATAGCCCTCATCCCCTACATAGGCCGGGAAGGGCACATTAATGGTGGTGCCATGCCCCAGTTCCACCCCTACTTCTTCCGCTGCACCAGTGCCCGGGTAGTAGGGATATTGATGAGTGCTGAAAAAAAGTACGGTAGGGTCTTCATAAAAGATATCTTGGGTGCCGTTGCCGTGATGGACATCAAAATCGATGATCGCCACCCGATCCAGACCATGATGATCTTGCGCCCAGCGCGCGGCAATCGAGACATTGGCAAAGAGGCAGAAGCCCATCCCGCGCTGGATCAAAGCATGGTGGCCGGGTGGACGAATCAGCGCAAAGCCGTTATCCGCTTGCCCTTGTAGCACCATGTCGGTCACATTGAGCAAGCCCCCGGTGGCCAGCAACGCGGCATGATAGCTATCGGGGTTGACATAGGTATCACCGTCTACATGACCACCGCCCCCATGCGACATGCGTTGCAGGGTTTCAATATAGCGAGGCGTATGCACCCGCAGAATGGCATTGATCGGCGCTGGACTGCTGGGCGCCTGGAGCAGATCGTTCAGAATGCCATCTTGCTCTAACAAGGCCCAGGTGGTTTCTAAGCGGCGATAATTTTCAGGGTGCCCCTCCAATGTATGGCGCAGGTTGAAGGGATCGTAGACAAAAGCGGTTTTACGCATGATCGTGAAGTTATCGATTCAATTTTAATCAGGACTTACGCACGCCCCAGAAGCGAGGCTTTTCTAAAAAGCCTCGCTTCTCTGGTTTCCACTTCCATCTTGCGTAAGTCCTATTAATAAAACTTATCCAAGCCGATGTGAAAATAGCGAGTTGCGAATTGCGAGTAAAACACTACCCGCCACTTGCCACTCGCAATTTTCATTACTTTTGGTGAACGCAGTTCATGGCACCTGTTCAAGAAAGGTGGGCCGAAAGATCTGCTGCTCTACTACGCCATCGTGTTCTGAGCGCAACTCAAATTGCAGATCAAACTCATGTTCATCGGTCTTCTGGGCACTGATTCGCTGCTGAACCTGCACCGGCAATTTGCTGTGGATGGGTTGGGTGGCGTGGAGTGTTGTGCCATCCCACAACAGACTCAGCTTGGTCTTGCCAATGGGCAGATCCAGCACAGCCCACCAGGACCAGGCCGCTGGCCAGGCCGGCTCAACCCCATAGTGACCACGATCCCACTGAAGACCACAGCCTCGCCATATTACCTGCCCGGCCAAAGCAATGCCTTGCCCTGGCGCTGCAAAGGCCCAAGGCCGATCGTCCGGGGTCTGCCAGGTGCTGCGCAGCAGCCAGCCCGCCAACGTAAAAGTTTCGTCTGGCGCCTGCCAACCCAGGGCTTCGGCCCGGCGTTCGGCTTCACAGGCTTCACTTTCCCAGCGCACCGCATTGACACCGTCGTTTTGCGTCATGGCCATGCCAAGCGCTCGGCGTAAGGCCGCGCTGATGGTGACCAGTTGGGTGATGTTCTCATCAACACCGGCTTGCCAGCGCACCTGGATCAGGGTCTCTGCACAACGTTTCACCGCCTCGTAGTGTTCACCTAACAGCTCCAGATCAAAATGATGACGCAGGTGATCATAGAGCGCGAGCAAGTAGGCGTGGTTGGTCGCCAACACGGTTTGGCCGGGGTCCGGGAGTTCATCCGCCGCTCGTAGGGGAAACAAGGCTGGCAAACGCCCCTGGCTGCGTTCGGCGAGCCGCCGGGTGTGGGCTAGGAGATTGCGGCTTTGCGTTGGGTCAAAGAGATCCAGGCTGGCGATTAATTCGGGCAGGCGAACGATTTCTCGGTCGGTCGGGGCAACCCCGCTGCGCAGCCGTTGCACCCAACGTACCGTTTCCACCTTGCTCGCTTGCACAGCACGGTTTAAATTGGCGTCCGGTGTCCACAAACGCCCTGCCTTCACCAATTCAGACCAGGCTCGGTTGCTGAGTTCAAAGGTCCGTTCGCTGTCGCGCAAGGCCAGAAAACCGTTCCAGGCTACTTGTTCGCCCACATCACTCACGGCCAGCAGCAGCGGCACTTCCACCATGCCGTTGACCAACACATGATAGACCAATCGAGCCCGTTGGGGATCAGAGATCTCAACAAAATCGGCGCGGCCATTGGGATTGCCAAAGACCACGGTGCTGTCGGCATTGCTCTGGGCATAGATGCCGCGCGCCGGGCCAGGGTTGCGCTGGGCCACCAGAATATCATCTACCATCCGTTGACTTAGCGGTTCGGCCCATTCAATATCGACCTCCAGTCGCAAGAGACGATCCCCTTCGGCCTGGCATTCCAAAACCCAGAGCACAGCGCGATCATAGCTGCTGTTGAGCGGCACTACCAGACGCTTGCTGACGATCATGCCTTCGTTGCCCATAATCACTTCTTGATAGCCTGGATAGTAGCGGGTGACCAGTGGGGTCAGGGCATCGTCGCGCAAGGCCAGTACACGGAGTTGAATACGCCGCGCATAGGTAGTATTCGCCCACGGCCAGACCAAGTCGATCAGATCTGTTTGGGCATCGGCAGCAAAGCAAAGATCTTGGTTGGCCAGCCGATAGGTGGCGGTTGGCTGAAGTTGCTCGTTTTCGATGCTTTGTGGTTGATCAAGAATTGGATTCATGGGATTTACGATTTACGATTTACGATTTACGAGTTCACACCCCAGGTGCATTGATCTCGCAATTCGTAATTCATAATTCCGCAATTACTTCACACCGGCCATTAACAACCCCAAGCCTTCGCGGGTGGCTGCGGCCCGGGGTACAACGTCGATAATTTCGCCCTTATACATCACGGCAATGCGGTCAGCCAGCGCCATAATTTCATCTAGCTCGGAGCTGACCACCAGCACGGCAACCCCAGCATCCCGCTTGGCAACGATTTGGTTATGGATAAACTCAATTGAGCCGACATCAATGCCGCGCGTGGGTTGGGCAGCGATCAAGAGCTTGAGGGAGCGGCTAAACTCGCGCGCAACGACCATCTTTTGCTGATTGCCACCGGAAAGGCTACCCCCTGCGGTGTCTACACTGGGCGTGCGCACATCAAATTCTTCGATCAAACGCTCGGCATGTTGCCGAATCGCTGACTGATTGATGGTGATGCCACGCACAAACGGCGGTTGAAAATAGCTGTCCAAGACCAGATTGTCGGCCACGCTATAGGAACTGACCATGCCATAGGTATGGCGATCTTCGGGGACATGGCTGCTCTGTCCCACCTGGGTAATGTGACGCGGGCTGGCATTGGTCATCTCTTCGTCGTTGATGAGCAGCTTTCCACCAGTCGCTTTGCGCAGGCCGGTGATCACCTCGACCAGTTCAGTCTGGCCATTGCCTTGGACGCCGGCCACGCCCACGATCTCACCGGCATGGACGCTGAGCGAAACGCCCCGAAGCGCCGGGTGGCCCATATCATCCTGCGCGGTAAGGTTTTGTAGCGCTAGCACGGTGGCGCCGGGCAGGGCCGCTTTTTTGTGTACTGTCAGGATGACTTCACGGCCAACCATCATGGCCGCCAGACTTTCTTGGGTGGCTTGATGCGGGTCCGCTTCGCCTACTGTACGGCCCTGGCGCAAGACAACAATCCGGTCGGCCACCCGCAGTACTTCTTTCAACTTGTGGGTGATAAAGATAATCGACTTACCCTGTTTGCGCAGCAAATCCATTACTGCGAATAACCCTTCGATTTCCTGGGGCGTCAATACTGCGGTCGGCTCATCCAAAATCAAGATGTCAGCATTGCGATAAAGGGTTTTGACAATCTCTACCCGTTGGCGTAGCCCTACAGGCAGATCTTCTACAACCGCATAGGGATCCACATCCAAATTGTAACGATGGGAGAGTTCGGTAATGCGCTGGGCGACGGCTTTGGTGTCCAAAAAACCATTTTTTATACTTTCGCTGCCCAGCATAATATTTTCAGCTACGGTCATCACCGGCACCAGTTGAAAGTGCTGATGCACCATGCCGATGCCCAAAGCAATGGCATCATTGGGCGTCCGCATGGTCACCACTTTGCCGTTGACCAGAATCTCACCGGCGGTGGGCTGGTAAAGGCCATAGACAATATTCATCAGCGTGGATTTGCCGGCCCCATTTTCGCCCAACAAAGCCAAAATCTCCCCACGGCGTAGCGTGAGGTTGACCTTCTCGTTGGCGATCACCCCGGGGAATTTTTTGGTGATGCTGCGGACTTCAAGGACAGGAATCTGACTATCGGCCACACTTCTCTCCTCATTGTCGCCTGAGAATTTCGTTGAGTACTTCTGCTAGCGAAGGTTTGACGCCCAACTCGATACCTGTGGATGTATGTTTATGCTCGCGTTGCTCCAACGGAGGACGGTGCAGGGCATTGTCATATCGAAAAATTAAAATACCCGTGGCATCCTGATAGTGATAAGCGTACATGGTCTTCGGTTGGGACAAAGTAGTGTCGACAAATTCCCGAAAATGTAATTCTGAGTTATCAACAAAGGCAATAATTCCCGCAATAAAACCCCGCTAGTTTGAACGTTGATCGACTTGAAAATTGAGCAGCCTTGCCTGTCCAATGCCAATGAGATCAATAATAACCTCGGAGATAGACCTGGCGTAGTCAGGGAAGTCGATAGCGGGCATTTTCAAGTTCTTGAAGTTCAGCCTGTAGTCCTACTAATAACTCCGCTTCTCCTGCCCATTCAACATATTCCAAATCGCCACCTGCTAAATCTTCGGCAGCCATTTGTGTCAAGAAATAAGCCGTCGTGACATGATATTTTTGTTCAAAACGTAAGATCTGTTCACGCGTTCGCTTGATGCTTGTTCGTAACTGGCGTTTGTAAAGCTCCAAGGCTTGTAGCACTGCTTGGATGCCGCTTCGATTGGTTAATTCAATCGTCATCTGCATATTCATAAGAGCTTATTTCGACCCCTCCGTCTCATACACCTTGCCCTCCGCTGCCGGCGGCCGTACCCGCCCCACAAAACCCGAGACGGCAATGATGGTGACCACGTAGGGCAGCATGCTCACAAATTGACGCGGCACGGTGGTGACGCCAGCCAGCAATAGTTCATTTTGCAACGCCTGGGTGTAGCCAAAAAGTAAGGCCGCACCCAAAGCGCCAAAAGGATTCCAATTGCCAAAGATCATGGCGGCCAGCGCGATAAAGCCGCGGCCCGCCGTCATGCCTTCTTGAAATTGACCAACGGCCTCTAGCACCAAAAAACCACCGGCCAGACCGGCCAACATCCCGCCACAGACCGTGTTGATATAGCGCATCCGATTGACATTGATCCCCACCGTATCGGCAGCGCGTGGGTGTTCACCCACGGCGCGGGTGCGTAAGCCCCATCGTGTGTAAAAGAGCATGACATGCACCACAATGACCAATAGCAAGGCCAAATAGGTAATCGGTGGGTTGTTAAAGAGCACCTGGCCAATCACGGGAATTTTGGACAATCCTGGGATGGGCAGCGCCCCAAATTTGCCTTCTGCCACAGCATCCCGGTTGAAAAGATAGTTGGTAAAGCCGGTGGCTAAGACAATCAGCACTGTGCCCGAAATAATTTGGTCCATCTTGAAGCGAATGGAAAAGAAGGCGTGGATGTAGCCCATCACTGCCCCGACCAGAATACAGATCAGCATAGCAAAGAGCAAGCTAATCAGCAGCGGCCAGCCATTGGTGGCCACTTTGGCGACAAAGGCCCCAAAGGCTCCGGCGAGCATCATCCCTTCAATGCCAATGTTGACAATGCCCGATCGTTCACACAATATGCCACACAGTGCGCCCAGGATCAACGGGACACTGGCACGCAAGGTGAAATTGAGCGCGCTCACCTCAAAAAGCACCCGTAGCCAGACAAATTCGTGCAACGCTGTGGTTTCAACCAGGATCGCCATGACGAGCAAAAAGAGCGCCAACAGTATTGCCAGGATAGATGTGGTTTTAAACAGACGTTGTATATTCATGCTATCATCCTGGCCTTACCCGCCCCACCCGCTGCTAAAGACTGTTGTCTCGCGTTCGCCCGGGGCGCGGCGGATGCGGAAGATGGCCCGAATAATCAACGGCGCGGCGACAAAGGTCAGCACCAAGCCTTGAATAATCTGAATAATATCAGCTGAGACGCCAGAGTCAAATTGCATTT
>WBZQ01001025.1_pt2 | contig 15084 bp, 14 predicted proteins | sample 5204251 | NCBI WGS metagenome assembly WBZQ01 (sample SAMN12412402, study PRJNA552823) | activated sludge metagenome | isolation source: activated sludge from nitrification reactor of wastewater treatment plant... | place: USA: Virginia | collected 2017-09 | reverse complement strand
CAACCACGCACCGAAGATCCTCGACCTACCCGAGGCCGCCTGGATCAACCAACCAGCCCACACAAGGGAGGCCGACACGCCAGCCGCTTAACACCCAATGGACTCATCCCCCTTGACAAATTCCGCCTCCAGTGCGGCCGCTGCCTGCAACATCGGCACCGGACCCGCTCCGAACATCAACCTCGCAGTGTTGATCTCCGGCGGCAGTGCGTGATAGAAAACGCCAGTCGGAAGCCCCACGACCGCCTCCCCAGTACTTTTCGGTGTGCGTCGGTCAGCTCAGGATGGTGGCGTTGGCCTCGTCAACGGCGTTGTAGATGCCGGAGATTTCGACCACGGCCGCACCTGCCCGGGCCAGCTCCTGCTGGGCGAAGGCGTTGAGCGCGGTCGATTCTGCTCCGTCGACCGCGAACGACACCGCAGCCATCGCGGAGACTTCGTCGGCGCCGGCCGGCACCTGCGCGGCCACCACACCGTTGGCGGCGGTCCCGGCTGCCAAACCGCGAGCACCGTTTGCCACGACCTCCGAACCGATTCCGACGGCGCCCGGGGTGTGCATCATTGGCTGCATCTCAGTGACTCCATATCTCTGAATGTGGACGGTGGGCAGACGGCGGCAGGAGTCTGATCGACACATGCCACTGGCTGCCAATTGTTTGCCAGAGCTTGGCGCTTCGCCCGTTCGAGCGGCTCGTGTAAAAGTCTAACCACAGTTCGAGTGTGCTCAGCACACTTATTCTGCGGGCGGGTCGACGTACGGGGCCTGGATGACCTCTTTACCGTCCGGTGAGACGAGAAATGCCTGGCCAGGGGGCCTTTTCTTCAGCTTGATCTCGCTGGACGGGAACTCCTGCTTCTCCCCCGACAAGAACATGGTCGGCGTGCCGGCTCCGTAGGCGGCACCGACGAACTTGTCCATGGTGGCGCGGTGTGCCTGACTCATCTGGCAGGTCACCACGAGATGCAGTCCGATGTCGGCAGCGGCCGGAAGCAATGGTGCCAACGGTGCCATCGGGGGAATCATGCCGCCGGCAGCAACAATCATGTGCCAATCGTCGACTAGCAGGACGACATCAGGCCCAGACCACCAGGAACGGGAACGCAACTGCGCGGTGGTCAGGTTCGACGGCGGAAGCCGCTTCGCCAGGTTGGCCGCTAGGGCTTTCACCGATTCTTCCAGCGAGGCGCTGTTGCGATTGACCCCGCCTGCATCCAGCAGGTGGCTGTCGGGAACAGCGTCGAGCAGGCCCGATCGGTAATCGGCGAGCATGAAGCGCACCTGCGAGGGATCATTCCGGGCGCAAATAGCTTCGGCAACGGCGTGGGCGATAGTGGTCTTGCCGGACTTCGGCGCCCCGAAGATCAGCAGGTGCGGAGTCATGGCCATGTTGTCATAGGCCACCGATAGATCAGACTCCCGCAACCCGATGGGCACCATCCAGCGGGTGCGATAGTCGGCCTCGGGACCTGGTGGATTCGGATCGAGCTCGTTGAGGTAGATCCGCTCCGGGAGCACGCGTACCGGTGGCGCCTGGTCGGTGTGCCGTTCGGCGATCTGGGCGACGGCAGCCGACATCGCCGGCACCAGTTTGTCTGCGCTGTGTATCCCGTCGAGCCTCGGCACACCGATCATCAAGTGATGCTTTTCCATCGAGATCGCCCGACCAGGACGGTTGGCCGGGATCTCCCGGGTCATCCGGTCGACCTGGGTTTCGTTGACATCGCCGAGCCGGAACTCGACCTTCGTTTGCAGGTAGTCACGAACCCGGGACTTCAATTCCGTCCAGCGCGGCGTGGCGATTACGGTGTGCACACCGAACGCCAGGCCCTGCCCGGCGATGTCCTGAACAATCGGTTCCAAGTCCGGAAACTCACTCACGAAGGCCGGCCAGCCGTCGATGATCAGAAAGGCGTCACCGAACGGGTCTGAGGACGCGGGGTGGTTCGGGGTGTCTCGTAGTTCGCGGTAGGCGGACATCGATGCGACGCGGTACTGCTTGAACGTCACTTCTCGTTGCCGGAGAAGTGCTTTCATCTCGGCGACGGCGCGATTGACCTTATCGGGTTCCGAACGGGTCGCGACACCGCCGACATGCGGTAGGTCTTCGAGGTACATCAAGCCACCGCCGCCGAGGTCGATGCAGTAAAACTGCACCTGGCGGGGCGAGTGTGACGCCGCAGCCGACAGCACCATCGTCTGGAGGAATGTCGACTTGCCCGACTGCGGCGCACCGCCGATGGCGATATTTCCGCCGGCGGCCGAGACGTCGATACCCCATACTTCCTGCCGGTGTCGACGGGGCTCGTCCATCACACCCAGATTGAACCTCAGAGGCTGCTTCCGAGCTCGGCGGAGCAACTCGTCGACCGGGGTGGGATCGGCGAGCGGCGGCAACCACATCCGGTAGGCCCGAACCTCGCCCGTGCCCAGCTGCTCGAGAACGACCTCACGCAGAACTCTCGGTTCAGGTTCGACGGTCATGACATGGCCGCCGTATCGGCCATCGCGCCCGTGGTGAACTGACGGATTCGGAAATTGACAAGAACGTTGGACTTGCGCGCACCGCGCTCACCGGCGCCGGACCCGGCTGCCCTGGGCACGAAATTACCCCCGGTATATGCAGTCTGGAATTTCACCGGGTCCTCCATGCCGACCCGCAGGAACCCGACGCCGCTCTCCTTGTTGGTGATGTACTGCGCTTCTGGCGTGCCGATGACAGCCTTTGATTCGGCGGAACTGGTGGTACGCAGCGCAATTCGGTACGTCAGGTTGGGTTCGAGTTTGTCGATGCGCGCGCCGCCGGTGTTCAGCGACTGGGTGGCCAGGAGCAGGTGCACGCGCAGTGAGCGGCCCACGCGGCAGATGCGGTCGAACAGGGCGATGAAGTCGGGGTGGTTCTGAAGCAGCTCCGCGAACTCGTCGACGACCACGAATAGCGTAGGTAGCGGCGGTAAGTCAGCACCGCGTTCACGATGCTTCTCATATTCGGCCACGCCCGACAGCGCGCCCGCAGCACCGACCTGCATGCCGGCCTGCCGCAGAATTCCCTGCCTCCGGTCCAACTCGCCGGTGAGCACCTCGCCCATCCGGCTGACCAGCTCCGCTTCTTCCTCCATGTTGGTGACCACGGCCGCGGTATGCGGCAGTTTCTCCATGCCCAAAAACGTCGAACCACCCTTGAAGTCCGTGAGCAGCAGGTTCACCTGGTCGGGGTGGTGGGTGGCGGCCAACGAGAGAATCAGCGAACGAAGAAACTCCGATTTGCCCGAACCTGTTGTGCCGATGAGCATTCCATGCGGTCCAGCGCCGAACTCAGCACCCTCTTTGATGTCGAGCGTCATCACGTCGCCGGTCTTGAGCTCGTGCCCGAACGGAATCTTGAGCCGGTCGTGATCGGTGTCGGTGAACATCCGCCAGCGTGCCGGGGTGATGTCTTCGACTGATTCCGCGCCCACCAGCTGATGCCATTCCGTGGCGACTTTGCGCTGCACTCGGGCGCCCCGGTCGATGATGGACCCGGTGACCGACCAGCCTGCCAGCTTTCGGGCGATCCGGGCAGCGTTCAGCGGCGAGAGCCGATCGGACTGCGAGGTGACCAGCCGGAAGCTTTGGTTGGGTAGCCGGTCGTCGGCAGTTCCCTTTTCGGAGACCCTGATCCGGTACACCGATCCCCGGTGGTTGCCCAGGGTGAGGATGGTTACTCCGGCGCGACCGTCTACCGGGAACCCCGCTTTTCCGCCGGTGAGGTCTACGACCACTACGTATGGACCGGAGATGGCGGCATCGGCGGTATGGGGCCCACGGGCCGCCAGGTCACCCAACTTGTCCGGACGGGTGTAGATCATGCGCGCAGTGCCGGCGGCATCGGTCTCGGTGGGGTGTTGGGTGTGTGGCAACCATTTCAGCCAGGACCATTCCGGATCCTCCGGGTCATCGGTGAGCACCCGGATCTGCATCAAGTCCGGCGGATGGAACATCGCCAGATGGCAGATCATCGCTCGGAGCAGGTCGGCGGACCCGGCCTCGTCGCCTCCGATCGCGATTGTCGGAAACGTCCTGAGCTGCACCAGTTTCGGACAGTCATGAATCAAGCCGTGGGTCCGCAGGAACTTGAGCAACCACATGTGGCTGACCGGCTCCAGGTGCGGCTGAGGAGCAGCATCGGGACCGGCCAGCTCGCCGCCTACAGCAGGCTTGAGCAACCGGTCGACCGCGGGTTCGGAGCCGATGCCCACCCGAGCAGCCATGAAGAAGTCGGAGTTGGCCGGGCGCGACCATTGACGGTGGCTCCCCACCAGGGAGAGCAGGTCATCCGGGTGCGGGGCGTGGTAGTTGAAAAAGGCCACCTGCGCCGCCGCCGAACTGGTTACCCGGTTGCGCAGATTTGCCAGGTACCGCAGATATTCTTTGCGGTCGGCGTTGATCTCCGGGATCCGTTTGCCACCCGATCCACCGCCGGACATAAAGCCGACGGCAGCCATGATCATCATTAGGGGCATCATCAGCATGTATGGCGAGAGCTGCCGGATACCGGTGAAGATCATGATGCCGATCATTCCGATCATGCAGCCACCCATCACCCACGGCATGGCTTTCTGCACACCGGAGGCGGGGATGTCGATGCCCAGGTCGTCAGGCGGTGTGACCGCGATCTCACCCGGCGTAAGCCGTGGGCCACGCTTGATGGTGGGAGTGAATTTTCGGGTCGTCATCAACCGTCCCCCTTCTCGACGATCTTGCGCGGCTTCGGGTCCGCGGGCAGAGTGTCGTGCTCGAGCAACGCATCGCCCTTGGACAGCACCGGTCCATCCATGAGCAGGCTCACGACCTGCCACGGCGCGTTCTGTGGATTGGACAACCCCAGTTCTGCAGCAGTGTCGGCATCCGGGATCCCGTAGCGCACACCCTGGGGGTCGATGTAGTAAAGGTTCTCGCCTGCGGTCGGGTCCGGTGCCTGGAGTCGGACGAATTGGCCGCCGTCGATGTACACGGTGGCATCTCCGCCGACCTGCTTGATCCCGCTGTTGAGCATCGCCGGCGACACCGGCAACCGCCGCCCAGCACTCACCGAGGTCAGCGCACCGTGGTCACCGACCTCACGCCGCCAGGACCAACACAGCACCGGGGAGTCCACCCGATTGACGATGTTCAGCGCAGTGTCCGGCAGCGGCGATTGGTAGGTCTTTTCCTCGATCGCGGCGACCTTGCTGGGTTCGACGGCCGGCGGTGACACCAGACCGTAGGAGTCGGTGGCACGCAACGCCGCAGCCGTGGTCGAGTTGATCCGGGCGACGCCGTTCGGCAGTACCACATACAGCTGATGCCCGTCGTCGGTGATGGTCTGGAAGACCGACCCGATTACCAGCTCAGGCGGTAGCCCAACGGTATTCGGCGCTCCGACACCGCCGATCTCAGGGAGCGCCCAGCGTCCGACCTCGGGTAACGCATTGTAGAGCGCCTCGGAGATCGGAGTCGCCTTGACGGTCACCGGGATACCAACAGCTGAGGTGAGCGCACGGTCGGACAGGTCGATCCAGTGCCGACCTTCCTTGGTGACCAGCCACTGGGCTCCCCCGTACGAGACCACCGCGCCGTCGTTGGACCCCATCGGCCCTACTGAGGCATCCGCGTACAGCGGCAACGTGATGACCGATGTCTCCACCTTGGGCGCCACGGTCTCGGGCTTGACGACGGTGTCACACAGCGTCCATGTCGACGCCGGCGCTGCGTTGACCGGGGTTGCGTACGGCGCGCCGGGAATACCGATGGGTTGACCCTTTGCCATCTTGTTGAGTTCCGTTGACTTCACCGTAACTGGATCTTTGGCACTGCCCAGCACCAAACGCGCGGAGGTCAGGTTGTACACCGGATGCAACTTGCCGGTGCCGGGCAGCACGACATAGAGCTGGTTGGTAGTGCGGTCAACAAGCAGCGAGTCGCCCCCGCGTTTGCCCTGCGGTTTGAAGTACGCCATCAGCACCGCGCCCAGGCAGACCAGCACGGCGACGACGAACCCAGCGAAGACCGCTCGGCTGTAGAACTGCAGGGGGTCGTCGAACATCCGTGTGTCTCGGCGGACGATCGCGTGCTCGACGCGGCGGAGCAGGAACCGCCATCCGCTGACCTGAACCTTCGTGGTCAGCCGAAATCCCGCCACTGACTACGCTCCCACGTTCAATCGGGCATGGACGGCGGCCACTGACTGCGCCATGTCGGCTCCGCTGATCTCGGCGAGTTCCCGGCGACCCAGGCTCTCAAAATCCGGGGACCGGGTCAGCCGTAGGTCGCGGCACTCCTCGGCGGCCTCTACCAGCTGACGTGCATAGCGACCGTTGCCCGCGATGTCGAGTGCGGGCTTGCCATTGAGTGTGATTCCGGACAGCCGGGTCGCTGCAGTCAATACCTCTTCAGAGGCCGCGTCCGACAATGTCGAATCGTTTGCGGCAGCGAGCACTTCCGCAATCTCACTGATCTCCTGCGGTGAGTACGAATCGAACTCGATCCGGGTGGAAAAGCGTGACCGGAGACCGTCGTTGACCTCCAATAACCGGTCGATGTCATTGCCGTAGCCCGCGATGATGACCACCAGCCGGTCCCGGTCGTTTTCCATCCGCGCCAGCAGGGTGTCCAGCGCCTCGGTGCCGAACGGATCCGCGCGACCGTCACGTTCCTGAACCAGAGCGTAAGCCTCGTCGATAAACAGGACCCCGTTGAGGGCGCGATCAATGGTGCGCGCCGTCTTGACGGCGGACTGCCCTTCGTATTCCGCGACGAAGTCCTTGCGTGAGGTCTCCACCAGCTTGGGTTCGCCGATCACGCCAAGTCCTGCCAGGATGTTGGCGACCACCCGCGCGATGGTTGTTTTCCCCGTTCCGGGGGGGCCGGTGAAAATCATGTGCTTACTGGCCTGGCCGACCTTCATCCCACGCGCGGCGCGAACCTTGGCCATTTGCGTAGCGGCCCGGTACCGGTCGATCTGCTCCTTGACCCGGCCGAGACCGATCTGGCGATCGAGTTCAGCCTGGGCGGCGGCAAGCAACTCCTCGCGGCCGGAATCGCTGGCGACGGCGCTGTTGGCGTTCCACTCGTCGGAGCGTGAGGCGATCTTCTCGGCAGTCGTCGTATCGAGCCGGAAGTTGGGATCCCGCAGCGCCTTTGCCACTTCCGGATCGGGGTGGGTCGCCTGCAGCCACTCCAGTAGGGCAATGGCGCCCTCTTCGTTGCCCAGCGCGCGCCGGGTCATTGCGAGGTACCAGGCGATGGTGCGGGCGCAGGCCTCGCCCGCGGGGGTCGGGTTGGCTTCGGTGAGTCGTCGCTCGGCCTCGTTGAACAGGCCCAGATTTGCAGCTGCCACACCGTGCGCGACGGCACCGGCACCCGCGAGGAATTTATCCGGCCAGGCGGACGCCCCCTTGACCACCTCGATGACGTCCGACCAGCGTTGCGCTCCGGCGTAGGTCACCGCCTTGACCCAGCCGACCAGATGTTCAGCGCCGGCCGCGGGCGCGTCGTCGAGCGCTTCCATCGCGTCGGCGAAGTTTCCGGCCCCCGCTTCGGCCGCGGCAAAGCCGAGGGTGAGCGCCAACGGCGAGTTTATCGGATAGGTGATTTCGCCGAACATCCCGCCGATGGGCAGCCGAGCATTGAGGGTATGGATCCCGATTTCAGCCCGTCCGGCGAGTTGACCGAGGTTGGTCCGGGAATACCAGGCTCGGAAGATGGTAACGCGGTCCAAATCACCGCAGCGGATGCGGCCCACCCAGGCATCGCAGGCGGCCTCATCGAAATCTGTTATCTCGCAAAACATCTCCATCGAACGCGAAGGCGAGCTGGGCAGCATGCCCACCGCACTTCCGAACAGATTCACCAAATGATCAGTCATGGTCCCCTGCATAGCGTTGGGCGAAGACCGCCGCTTGTTCTTCCGCTGCCTGTTCCGGTGTCGGCAGGTTGAGGTCGCGGTTAAGGAAGTCTCGGCTGGCGGCCGAAGAATGTCCCTGCTCGTCCATCTGCTCGCACAGGAACGTGTACTGGCCCGCCTTACCTTTTATTGCCGCCAGCCGTGCGATCACTCGGACCTCGCCCGCCAGTTCCGACTCGGTCATCGATGTCACGGCGGGCGACAGTTCGATCTGGTGTACACGACCGTCCATATACGTCGTCACGGTCACGCTGTCCTGCGGGTTGCTCAGCGTGAACAGCGGAATGCCCGGGGTTTCGTCGTCGTCGTCGGCCATGCCGAACAGTTCGGAAAGTCCGTCGCCCGCCGCTTGATGGGTGGGTTCGGCGGGTGCGAAGTCCAGCTGGTCGAGCGATACGCCGTCGTCATATCCGCCACCGTCGTACGTGCCGTCGCCGTATTCGGTGTGCCCGTAGTCGTCACCGGCGTAACCGGGCTGTTCGGGAATAGCATCCGCACCGGTGGGGTCGCCTGGAGCGAAGTCCAGTGCGCTGAGTTCGCCGAATCCGCTGTCGTAGGGCTCGTCGTCGGAATCGAAGTCGTCGTCGAATCCGGATCTGTCAGGCATCTCAGTTCACCCCTCGGCGCTATCGATCTGAGCGTCCCACCAACTGCCCGATGGCAGGAATTCCAGCAGGCCCTCCAGAGCCCGCTCAATGTTCTCGGTGGTTCCGGGCAGAAAACTGCCGTAGAGTTCCCCGCTGACGCGACGAGGAATCGAGGCAATTCTCCCCTGTTTGGAATCCAGCACGCCGGCGGCGACCTGGGTACGCGTCGAGGTGCCGCCAGGATGCCGCTCAACTGCGACGATCTCAACCCAACTGGACGGCTCGCCGATAGCCTCGGCGTAAATTCGGGCCGACGCCGCCGAGATATCGAATCGCGAGAGTTCTTCCGGGGTACGACACGCGCCGATCTCGTCGGCGAGCGCGGTCACCGGTTCCGCCCGCGCGGGTTCGGCATCGCCAAGAATAGTCTCGAGCATCCGGGCCAACCCGACCTTCGACGCCACCCGCTGCAGGACGACCATGTCATTGTCACGGACGGCAAGGACGTGCCGGTTTTCCTTGCGGCAAACGGCAAATCGGACCATGCGGCCCCCGATATCCCGTCGCCACCAGCGGCCTTCCAGGGTGCGGTCGGGTCGGCTGAGAGTATCCAGCATGTCCGCAACCGCCGGATGGGGTTCACCGTGGACTGTGAGGATGCCTTGGGCCATCAGATCGCGTGCCACCTGCTCCCACACAGTGTCACGGAGATCGGCGAACGGAATATTGAGGTGGATACCCAGGGACGGTGGGAAATCGCTGAGGTGCAGCCGATCGGCTACGACAAGGACACCGTCGATCGTCAGCTCTGCCGCGATGACGTCGTCAATTGGACGTTCGCGCCCTTCGTTCACCAGGAACGGGCTCACCATCCAGTCTTCCCCTCACTCTCCACCGCCGCAGTTCACTGGGCGGGAGGTCCTCGCCGGGAACCGAGCCTACCAGCGGTCTGCCCCGGCTCCGGACACCAAATGAGCAGGTCCTCAGCAACGACACAGAGGCACGGTCAGTCCGAGCTGAGCTGCTCAATCAGAGCCTGCAAGGCCCTGGCATCAGCGTCGGGGATCGGCTGCTCGGACTCGATCGCCAGAACGGCGTCTTCGCTGACGCCGGCCGCAATTGCGGCCTCGCCGATGGTCAGGCCACTGCGGGTGCGGACGATGTAGAGCCGCTGCCCCGGTGTGGCCGTCGGAGCCGATGCCGCGATTTGCATCACCCGGTCGTAGTTGCGGCGCATCTGTGCCAGTGTCTTGACCAGCGCCGGAGTGACCGTACCGAACCTGGCGGCACTGGCAGCCACCGAATCCAGCCGCCGCAGGTCGGCGAGCACCGCGGTGATCTGCGGGCCGAACACAGGGTCATCGGGCGGCGGTAGGGCATCGACCGCCGACATTAGGCCGTGCGCAGCGGCAGCCAGTGCGTCAACCACCAGGGACAGTTCCTGGCCGGCCTCGGCGGGCACCGACTGCGGTGAAGGCGCGGCAACTTCGACGGCGGGTAGGCCCTGCCGTAGGCGTTCGATAGCCCCGTTCGGCCACTGTAGAACTTCTTCGAGCTTGTCTCGGGTGCTCTGACGGGGCCAGCTGCGGCCCTTCTCGAAGGCGATGAGTGCGGCCGCGGTGACGATCCCGTCAGCAGCCAGGCTGCGTTGACTGATACCCAGCTCACGACGGCGCGCTGCGGCTGCTGCCCCCGCCCGGGCGATGTCGGTGCCCGAAGGGTCAGCGGCACCGGCTCGCACGGTAGCGCTTTCCATAACGGCTAAGACTTTCCTGACCCGGAACGGTGGAGATCGGCTGCTCGACACATTGATGCTATACCGCGCCTTTTTCAGCTTTCTCCCAGGCCGTTCTGTGCCACCCACGGACAGTAGCGACACGCCGACCCAATCTCCACGACTTGCATCTAACTATCGCATCGCTATAGTTAGTGGTATCGCACTGGTAACGATTGCGACTCAGCGCTAAACCTAGAGAAGAGGAACCCACCATGCTCTATCCCGTGGCGACCGAACTTCCATTCGGGGCGTGCACCGCCGACCCGAATCGCTGGACGACGACGGCCGATGATGAGGCGAAGACATTGTGCCGCTCGTGCCCGCGGCGTTGGATGTGTGCCCGCGACGCGTGCGAGTCACCGGATGCCGAAGGAGTCTGGGCGGGCATCGCCATCCCGGATTCCGGTCGCGCCCGGGCCTTTGCCCTGGGGCAACTGCGGTCCCTGGCCGAGATGAACGGCTTCCCTGTGCGCACGGGCACTCCGCGGATCGCGGAGTCCGCCTGAACCGACATTCCCAGCCGCGTCGTAATCGGGCTGCCACCGCCGAGGCAGTATGTTGGACGATGTGCTCAACAGTGGTGCGGTGATTGCGGGATACCGGATACAACGGGTTCTCGGCACCGGCCGGATGGGCACGGTGTACTTGGCGAGCAGTCCCGACCTGCCCCGCAACGATGCACTGAAGGTCCTCAACAGCGACCTGTCTCACGACCGTGACTTTCAGGTTCGCTTCCTGCGTGAAGCGGACATTGCCGCTCAACTGAGTCATCCGAACATCGTCACGGTCTATCGGCGCGGAACTGCGGGCGACGGCCTGCTATGGATGGCGATGCAATTCGTCGACGGAACCGACGCCGAGACGGCGCTGCGAATGGGCCGGATGACACCGATCCGAGCCATTCACATCGTCTCTGAGATCGCCAAGGCACTGGACTACGCGCATCGTCGGCACGTTATTCACCGCGACGTCAAGCCGGCCAACTTCTTGTTGTCAGATGATTCCGACACTGACGAGCGGGTGCTGTTGGGCGACTTCAGTATTTCGCATTCCATGGCTTCGTCTGACGCACTCGCGAGCGGTTCGGTACTTGCAACCGTCGCATATGCCGCACCGGAAGTCCTGTGCGGCAAGGCCGTTGACGGCAGGTCCGACATCTACTCATTGGGCTGCAGCCTCTTCCGGTTATTGACGGGACGGGTTCCCTATCCCGGTGACGGCGACACAGCCGCCATAATCCGCGGCCATCTGCAGGAAGCGCCGCCCCGCATCACCTCTCTGATGCCGGACTTCCCTCCGGCGCTCGACGGAGTCATCGCCAAAGCATTGGCCAAAGACCCCGGCCAGCGCTACCAGAGCGCACAGGAGCTTTCGCGTGCAGCCGCAGCGGCGCTGCACCCGCAAGCCGTGCCCGCGACGGCCGCCGCTCAGTTCCCTTCAGCCCCGCCGACGCCGGGCGCACCCCCCGTCCAGCACTCTGGGGCCCGATCACGCCGTCGCCGCAACAGGATGCTGACAGTCGTGGCCGCACTGACTGGGCTGGCGGTGGTCGCCACTGTGGTCGTTGCGACGCGTGCGAGCCACTCGCGTGATTCTTCGGATTCCCGGCTGGACGCGTATCCGATGGGCGATGCTGCGATCGCCAAGACCGCCGGGGAGCCGATGAATGCCGTCGCAAATTCCCATGAGACAGTTGACTATTCGAGTCGACTGTCCGCTGGAGACCACGACTGCGCATCGGTCCTCGGGCCCGCTGCCACATCTGCGTACGCCGACACCGACTACACCGATCTGTTGCTGCGCAGCACCGACGGACAGGGAGATCCGGCGCCCCCGCGCACCAGCGTTCAGCAGGCCGTGATCGCCTATGAATCCGTTGCCGCGGCAACCAAGGTCAAGGACCGACAGCTCGAAATGTGGCAGCAATGCACTATGCGCCGGCTTTCCGGAGCTGCCGGCCCGGACGGCGTTCGGCCCGCCATCGGTGTGTCCGGCGCGGAGAACATCGCCGGGGGCATCGCGGTGCTTGCTTTTTCGACCAAGATTCAATCCTGCGGCCGGGCAGTGACGACCCAGAACAACATCGTGATCGACGTGTTGGTGTGCCGCCCCGGGCAGCCCGCGCAGCGCGCCGCAAAGGTCGCCGCAGACATTGCCGGCCGCGTCCACTGACGCGGCCGGCACCGGGTTGCGCTATGCGGTCCCGTGCTGCGTCTGGGCCGGGGCCACACCAGCGGCCGGAGTTCCGCCCGGCTGTTGGTCGGCCGGGGCGGCCGCCGGAGTTCCGCCCAGCTGCTGGCCGGCCGGAGTGGCCCCACCCGCAGCCGGAGCCTCACCCGGCTGACCTGCGGGAACGGAAGCAGGTGCATCTGCCGGGGCGCTCCCCGGTGCATTGTGCTGATCCGGGGCAGACGCCGGGGAGACCGCCGGCGACGGTGCCGGGGTGCCCTGGTTGCCCACCTGAGTGGAGGTGCCGGTGCTACCGGGGCTGGTGGCCCCAGGATTCGACGTCCCCTCGGTGGGCTCGCCCGCCGTCGCCGGAGTGCCCTGGTTTCCGGCAGCCGGCGCCGGGGTGCCGGTATTTCGAGATTCGGGGTTGGTCGAGGCCGGAACCGAAGCAGGATCGGGCTTCGTCCCCGTGCCGGTAGCAGGTGTCCCCTGGCTGCCGACGTTGGTCGGAGCCGGGGCCGGTTGGCTACCGGGGTTGGGCGATGCGGGCGCCGGCGGGTTCGCGGCGGCGGCCGGCGGCGTGCTCTGCGACGGCGCCGATGCGGCCGGGGATCCGGTGGCGGGATGTGCGGCAGGTTCGGCGGACTTGGTCCACACCGCGAGGTCTTTGCCGAGGGAGTTGTAGACGACGCTGGTCGGAGCATCGCCGACAACGTCGAAGTAGACCTTGCCGGTGGTCTTTTCGCCCTGCGCCAAGGTCGCCGGGTTCACCCCCTGCGGGGTGGCCATGCCGTAGAGCGCGCGGTAGTTCTCCCCCGACGCCGAACGTGCGTTCAAGTTCGACACCACCGGGATAATCGAGCCCTCCAGCGCCTCGTCCGTCGCGGTGGCTTCCCACAGGGTTCCCTCGACCTGGTGCGGAATCTGATCGGTGCTGGGTTTGAGGTTGGAGATGGTCCACTGCTGGACCAGGTCGCCGTTGACCAGTTTTCCGGCGGACCCGATCGGCTGGGTCTCGACATCGTCGGCATGAGCGCTGCCCGCGCCCAACGCCGCAACCACTGCCGTCACGACGCCGGCCGCCACCATCAACTTGCGATTGTGCATAATCACTGGTCCCCTGTTGCGTGTATCGAGCGTCGGATCACACCGATGTCAGTCAAGAAACTAGCAGCTTCGGCCTAGATCTTCGACTCTCGGCGCGACCTCGTCGGCCATGGCCGCCGATATGACGGCATCTGGAGCCCCGTCAGGCATAGTAGTGGGAACGACGTCTGCGATCACCGATTACACCGGCGTTCACATTGATCACTGTGGGAGGGAGAGAGTTGCCATGTCGGCTCCCTCTCATCCGGGGTTTGCCCGGCCGGCCCGGCAGACCGGCAGGGCAAGAGGTCTTCTGCTCGGCGCCGGAATCCTGGCCGCGGTCGTGATTGTGGTGGCCGGTTCGCTCCTGTGGTTTCGCCGCGCCGACGCGCCGGAGGCGAACTCGGGCTTGGACGTAGACCTGTCTCAGTTGGACGTCCAAGCGCGGTTGATGCGGAACCTCCCCCCCGGTTACGGCCCCGGCGTCTGCACGGTCGACCGCGCCACCAACAGCGCCGTGGCTGCGGTCACCTGCGGGCCGAATGCCGAGCCGTCGAGCCCGACGTCCGCGAGCTACGCCCTGTTCGGCGACGTCAGCGCTCTGCGCGCCCAGCTCAACACCATCATCGATTCCACCGCCAAGGTGGGCTGCCCGGGAAATATCCTGTCGCCCGGGCCCTGGCGGCGCAGCGCCAGCCCGAAAGAAATCGCCGGCACGCTCTATTGCGGGACCAGCTCCGACCAGCCCGTCATCGCCTGGACGACCGAGGATCAGTTGACGTTGAGCCGGATCAACGCAGACGCAGCCGGACCTACTTTTGACCAGCTCTATCAGTGGTGGTCGCTGCATTCCTAGAATGCGTGTCGCTGCCCGAAATCGGTGCAGCAGGTTCCGCCCAACCCGGCTTAAGATAAACGGATGGCCGGTTCCCTCCGAGTCGATCCGGGAGTGCTTCGCGCGGTTTCGGCGGAGGAGAAGGCGGTGGGGACAGCCCTCTCGAACACCGGAGCGGACTCGGCGTTGGACGATGCCGCGTCGGGTATGTCCGGGCTGCACAGCGCCGACGGTTGTCAGTCGGCGCGGTCGACGCTGGAGACCGCCAACCGGTTGCTGAACACCGACCTGGGCAGCCATTCGGAGAAGCTTGATTCGGCCGCTCAGCAGTACGAGGCGACCGACGCAGCGTCCGGTCTTCGGTTACAGCAGTCCATGCAATGACGGTTACCATCCCGCAGGTCACGGCCGCTGATCCGGAGGCGCTAACCCGAGGTGCCGCCGGGATGGGTGTGGCGGCGGCGGCCTACCAGACCCAGATCGACCGGCAGCGAGCCAATCTGTCCAAGCTCACGTCGGGTTGGCAGGGCGCTGTCTCGGATTCGGCGATCGCCGATGGCCAGCGGACCCTGACGCAGATGCAGACCGTGCACGACGCCATGTCCAAGGTCCAGGACGCCATGGCCGCCGGTGGTGCGCAGTTGACGCAACTGCGCACCACGGTGCTGAAAGCAGTTACGGAATTGACGGGTCAGGGTTGGCAGGTCG
>WBZQ01001658.1_pt1 | contig 15093 bp, 14 predicted proteins | sample 5204251 | NCBI WGS metagenome assembly WBZQ01 (sample SAMN12412402, study PRJNA552823) | activated sludge metagenome | isolation source: activated sludge from nitrification reactor of wastewater treatment plant... | place: USA: Virginia | collected 2017-09 | reverse complement strand
GGCGTTGCCGGGGTCGAGTTGAACGTAGCGTTCGAGCGCCCCGGTGGCGGCTTTGGAGTCCTGCAACTGGGTGTGGATCTGCACCAGGTACAGCAACGCCTGGCCGTCGGTCGGCTCGAGCCGAGCCACGGCTTCGTACTGCTCCGCCGCCTTGCGCAGGGCATCGGCCGCAGCCACCGAAGCCTGCGCCTGCTCGCGGTAGAGCTGCCCCAGGACGCGCCGCACGTCGGCGTCGTCGGGCGCGAGCCGCACGGCCTCGCGCGCCTCCTGCAAAGCCTCGTCGGGCTGCCCGTTCTCACGCAGCAGGCGAGCGAGTTCGGCCCGCACTTCGCCCGACAGCGGATCGAACGTCAGCGCGCGCCGGAAGGCCGCCAGCGCCTCCGCGTCGTCGCCCGCGATGCGCGCCTGCTGGCCGAGACTGAACTGGTAGTACGCCTGGGCCCGGTCGGGCGTGGCAGCCGGCGCACCGGCCGGCGTCGCGACGTTGGCGGCGGCGACGAGCACGAGATGAAGGAGCATCGGTCGGGTTCCTCGCGTCCCCGCTGGCGATTGTCCCACGCGCGCTGAAGCCAGGTCAAAGATTTCGCGGCACGGGCGACGACTCTCGCGGCGCGCGCGTGCGTGCGCGCGCGATCGACCGGAGCGCCAGGACTCCGCGGCACACCCGGCAGCGGCGCGCGGAACGACGGCCCGCGCACCGCCTCCGGACCCAACGTTGCGACCTACTCGTGCGTCGCGGCGCGGGCGTTGTAATGGTCGAGAATCCAGCTCTTCACGCGTCGGGCGTCGCCGCGCGCGTCGTCGCCGGGCTGCACCGGGCGCAGGTAGTCGAAGAAGCGCCGCTCGCTGCCTGCCCCGAACGCGCGTGACGGGAAGGTGACGTAGATCTCGCCATTGGTGCCACGCCAGAGACTGAAGCCGACCAGCTTGAGACCTTGCAGGGGCCCGGGCTCGTCGAAGACCAACTCGGCCTCGCACACGAGGCGCTCCGGCCCGTTGGTGCGCTCCACGAATTCGACATGCATGCGTCCTCCCTCGATCGATGGCGGTGTGTGTCAGTGGCCGGCGGGAGAGAGATCCGGCACGCTTGGGCGGGGCATCCCGCCCGGGCTTCGTGTGTGCGCGGGCAGGCTAGCGCCGCGTCCGGACGCCAGAGGTCCAACCGAGGTCGATCGGAGAAGCGGGCGCTTCGACAACGCGCGCAGCGGCCCGCCCGACGCCCACGCGCGTCTCGGGGCCGGAGGGCACGAGCGGCCGCGGCGCAGCAGGTGCTTTGGCGCATGGTCCGGGCTAGACTGCGCGCATGGCGATCCATCCCGATCTGTTGGAGATCTTGGCCTGTCCCCTGTGCAAGACCCCCGTGGAGCAAGTGCGGGACGGTGCGGGGCTGCGCTGCGCGCAGTGCCGGCGCGTCTACCCGGTGCGCGACGACATCCCTGTCATGCTCCCCGAGGAAGCCGAGGTCGAGGGCGCCTGAGATGCCGTCGGGCCGCCCGGGGAGCGCTGCCTGAGGCTCGAACGCGCGCAACTCGCCACCACCGCGGCCATCGCGGCGACCTGCACGGTCTCGATCTTCGCGGCCCAGGTGCTGCTGGCCGTCGCGCTCGTGATCTTCGCCGCACGTCTCGCGGCGCGCCGCACCAGCCTGCCGCGCCTGCCGCTCGATGGAGCGCTCGCGGCCTTCGTGGTCTGGACGCTGCTCTCGGCCGCGTTCTCGAGCGACCCGCTGTGGTCGCACGAGAGCTCCAAGAAGCTGGTGCTGTTCCTGATCGTGTATCTGGCGGTCGACAGCGCGGCCTTCTGGGAGGACCGCGAGCGGCTGGTCGATTGCCTGCTGCTGGGCGGCCTAGCCTTGGCCGGCGAAGCGCTGATCCAGTACTACCTCTTGGGCTTCGACACCCTGAACAGTCGCCCGCACAGCTTTCTCGGTCATTACATGACGGCGTCGGGTCTGGCGATGGGCACGGCGCTGCTCGCCACCTGTCGTCTGACGTTCCGTACCACCTGGCCGGCCTGGCCGACCCGCGCCGATCTACGCGCGCCGCTGGCCCTGGCGCTGGCGCTGGCGGTCTACGCGTGCCTGCAATGGGCCAACGTCGCGCCGCTCTTGGCTGGACGCGTGTTCGTGGCCGGCCTGGCGCTGGCTGCCGGCGCGCTCGCGCTGTCGCGCGGCCGCTGGCACGGCCCGGCGACGGGTTCGACCCTGGCGCTGCTGGCGCTGACCTTCTCGACCTGGGCGCTGCTGATCTCGCGCACGCGCAGCGCCTGGCTCGGCCTGGCCGCCGGCGCGTTGACCGCGGCGGTGTTGCGCGCGCCGCGCGCCGCGATCGTCGTGCCGCTCGGCATGGTTGCGGTCTTGGCGCTGCGTCCGGCGCCGGTGATCGAGCGTCTGACCGTCTCCGACGACAGCTCGCGCGACCGCTACTACATGTGGCAGGCGGGGCTCGACATGATCGCCGACAAGCCCGTCTTCGGGCAGGGCCCAGGCATGATCAAGTACACGTACCCGCAGTACCGCTGGCCGCAGGCGCCCAACCCGTACGCTCATCACCTGCACAACAACTTCATGCAGATCGCCGCCGAACGCGGCCTGCCGTGCCTGGTCTGGTGGCTGTGGCTGATGATCGCCGCGCTGGGCGGCGCCTGGCGCGAGATGCGCCGCGCGGCGCTGCCGGGCAGCCTGCCGAGCCCCTCGCGCTGGGTGGCCGCGGCCGCGCTGGCGGTGCTCGTGGCCATGCTCACGGCGGGACTCTTCGAGTACAACTTCGGAGACTCGGAAGTGCTGATGTTCACGCTGCTCGTGATCGCGCTGCCGTACGCCCTGCGCCGTGAGCGGGCGCGACTGCGGAGCTGACAGGAGCGCTGGCCGGGCTCGGCGAGGGGTGCGAGATGGCTCTGTTCGGACGCGGCCGGCCGCGCGGCGCCGCCACCAACGCCCCGCCCCACTGGCCTTCGATCGATGCCCTTGGCGATGGAGGCGACCACGACGTCGGCCGCGTGGCGCACGCTCTCGCCAAGGGCCTGAGCGGGCGAGGCGCGCGCGTGTGGCGCCACGACGATCTGCTGTTCGAGGACGGCCTGCTGCGGCTGCCGGTCGTGGTCGCGGAGGGCGAGCAGCGCAGCGCCGTCTTCGTCTACGCGCGCGCCGACGCGCAGGCCGCCGGACACTACGCGGGCGCGCGCGTGCTGCTGCGCGCGCGCGCCCAGATGGCCGCCGTCTACTACGCTCCGGCTCCGCTCGCGACGGTTCCGCCGGGCGCCGCGCTCGAGCCGCTCGACACGCCGCACTTCAGAGCGCCCGAGCGACCCAGGGCACCCGCGGAGTACGCCCTCTGGTGGCCCACGCCCGACGACCCGTGGCTGCACTCCTCGCCGGCCCTGGGCGCGCTCGAGCGCTGGTTCGAAGCCCTCGACGGCCACGCGGCGCTGCTGTTTTCGGCCCTGCTGCGCGCGCTCGGCCTGGTGGCCGACGAACCCGGCCAGCCCGCGCCACTCTACGCCCTGCCTGACGAGACGCTGCTGATGCCGGCTAGCGGTCCGGCCGGCACCGCGTTGTACCTGCACGCCTCGCGAGCCGCGGGTCTCTGGCTGGCTTTCGACACACGTACGCCCCCCGCGCGACGCGATCTGCTCTTGCGCCTGCTGGCCGATCTGGCCGTGCGACTGCGCGCCAGCGCCGAACGACACGGCATCGACGCGCTCGCGGCCGAGCAGGGCGTCGCCCTTCAGTTCTGGCGTGCAACGCGCGCGGACGCGCTCTCCAAGGAGGCGGCCGGCGCCGTCGACCTGCGCCTGGGGCGTATCGCCGAAGAGGGCGAGCTGCGGCGCCTCGACGCGGGAGCCACCAGCGCCGCCGAGCGCGAGGCCGCCGCCGGCGCCGCCCGGCCTGGTGCCGACGTGACCGCGCTGGCGCGCGAAGCGCTCGAACACGCCCTCGGCCAGTTGAGCCGCGACGCGCGGCCCGCGGAGCACGAGCCGGGCGCGACCGGTGCGCCCAACGTGCACCCGTTCGTGCTGCTGCGCGAGCAGGGCGAGACGCGGCGGCGCTCGTTCTGGAACCACGCCCAGCCGGAGGCCCTGCAGGCGGCCATCGACACCCTCGCCGAGCGACCGCGCGCGGCGCTGGCCGCGTTCGTCTGCGACGCCTACCTGCGCCAGGGCGACGCGCGCACCGATGCGCTCTTCGTACGCGCCCAGGCGCGCGACGAGAGCGCCTGCCACGTCTTCGTGCAACGTTATCGGCCGCGCCGGCAAGACCAGGAATTCGCGCTGCTCGGCACCTGGGCGCTGATGGGCCGCGGTCCCAGCCTGTTCGGCGCGCCAGCCGAACACGCATCGCACGAAGGCGCAGCGCCCTCCGAACGCGGCGCCGCGCGCGCGCATGAGGCGCTGCAGGCCACGCTGCGGCTGGCGGCGCTCGGCGAGCGAAGCGCGCGCGCCTCGGAGGCCGACGAGCCGCTCGTCGCGCCGGCCCTCTATCTGTGGGTCGCTGGACAGGTCGTGCACGTCGGCTTCGCTCTCATGAGCGTCGGCCAGGCCCGACGCGCGGCGCGGGCCAGCGCGCGACGCGAGCCGGCCGAGCTGGCCGCGTTCGTGACCGACGTCGTCGAGTCCGTCAACGGGCAGGCGCGGCGCGAGCTGCACATCGACGTGCACGAGCGGGACGCTCCGTGCGCGTTCCGTTACGCTCAGGCATACGACCCACCGAGTGCCGGGCACGCCTTCGCACTCCACGGCGCGCTGCGGCTGGTCGGGCCTGTCGACCCGCTTCTCGCCAACTGCTGAGCGCAAATTTTTCATCCAATCAGGCCGCCACAAGTTTTTTCTTGCCTTCGATGGAACGCACGCCCCAAACTTAACGTTGTTAACTTTCGAAGCGTCGTCAGAGACGCCAGAGGGGCAGGCGATGGGCATCACGGAGAGACGCGAACGCGAGCGTGAGGAACTGCGGCGCAAGATCCTCGAGGCCGCGCGCGACGTGTTGCTGCGCGAGGGTTGCGAGGCGGTGACGATGCGGCGCATCGCCGACGCCATCGAATACTCGCCGACCGCCATCTACCACCACTTCGAGGACAAGGACGACGTCATCCATTCGCTGTGCTGCGAGGACTTCGGCCGTCTGCTGGCTGCGCTGCAGGCCGCGCCGCCACCGGCCGATCCGCTGCAGGCCGTGCAACAGCTCGGCCGCGCCTACGCGCGGTTCGCGCTCGAACACCCCGACCACTACCGCGTGATGTTCCTGACCAAGCCCAGCCTCGAGCACGACATGAACGACGACGACCCCGGCCTGCGCGCGTTCCAGGTGCTGCGCGCGGCGATCCAGGGCGCGATGGACGCCGGCCTGCTGCGTCAGGACGACGCGGCCGTCAGCGCGCAGATCGCCTGGGCCATGCTGCACGGCGCGGTCGCGCTGCTGATCACGTACCCGCCGCACATGTTCCCGGCCTCGCCGCCGCCCGACGATTTCGTCGAGCGCGTGCTGCAGACGGGCCTGCGCGGCATCGCCACGCCGGCCGGCCTGGCGCTGCTGGACGACGCGCAGCACGCGGCGCGAGAGAAGGCCTGACATGGTCTCGCTGGCCCGCAAGAACCTGCTCCACGATCGCCTGCGCTTCGCGATCACCGTGGCCGGCGTGGCCTTCGCCGTGACGCTGGTGCTGGTACAGGTGGGGCTGTTCATGGGCTTGCTGGGCAAGGCCACGGTGACGATCGAGCACGCCCAGGCGGACATCTGGATCACGTCGAAGGAGACGCCCAACGTCGACTTCGCGCACACCTTCCCGGAGACGACCGTGCTGCGCGTGCGCGGCGTGCCGGGCGTCGCGCGCGCCGACAACCTGCTGGTGCAGTTCATGAACATCCAGTTGCCCTCGGGCGCCGAAGAGGGCTGCCTGGTCTACGCGCTCGAGGACTTCGCGGGCTGGAACCTGCCCTGGGCGCTCGAGCAGGGCGACCCGCGCGACCTGCGACGCGGCGCCTTCCTGCTGATGGACCGCTCCGCCGAGCGGCGCTTCGGCCCCTTCGAGGTGGGCGAGTACCGCGAGATCCTGGGCCAGCGCTTCAAGATCATCGGCGCCACGCGCGGCGCGGCTTCGTTCACCACGGCGCCGATCGTGTTCATGGACTATCGCCGCGCGCAGGAGCTGAGCGACGTGGTGAACGGGCGCACGAGCTACGTGCTCGTCCAGCTCGCGCCCGGGGCCGACGCGCAGCGCGTGGCCGCCGAGCTGCGGCGCGTGGCGCCCTACAACGACGTCTACACGCGCGACGAGTGGGCGCGGCGCTCGCGCCGCTACTGGATCGTCTCGACCGGGCTGGGCATGAACATGGGGCTGACGGTCTTCCTGGGCGTGCTCGTCGGCATCGTGGTGGTGGCGCAGACGCTCTACACCTCGGCCGTCGAACACGTCAAGGAGTTCGGCACGGTCAAGGCCATCGGCGGCTCGAACTTCGACATCTACCGCATCCTGGGCGAGCAGGCGCTGATCGCGGCCGTGGTGGGCTTCGCGCTGGGCGCGGGCCTGTCGTTCGGACTGCGTCCGCTGCTCGGCAAGCTGGCCCTCAGCATGTGGATTTCGCCGGCCTTCGTGGGCGCGGTCTTCGCCGGCACGCTGCTCATGTGCCTGGGCGCGGCCATGCTCTCGTTCCGGCGCGTGGCCGGCATCGATCCGGCGTTGGTGTTCCGGACGTGAGCGGGACCACGCGCGGCACGGGCGGAGCGAGCCGCGGCCCGGGTGCGCTGCGCGTCACGAGCGAGGGCACGCGCGGTCGGCGTGCAGAGGAGGTGGGTCGTGGCTGAGGCGGCACTGCGCGTCACGGACGTGGTCAAGGTGTTCGACGAGGGCGCCCAGCGCGTCGAGGTGCTGAAGGGCGTCTCGCTGCAGGTGGCGCCGGGCGAGGTGGTGGCCCTGGAAGGCCCCTCCGGTTCGGGCAAGACCACGCTGCTGTCGATCATGGGCTGCATCCTGACGCCGACTTCGGGCCGCATCGAGGTGGCCGGCCAGCCGGTGCGCGTGGAGGGCGAAGCGGGCCTGCGCCAGGTGCGCCGGCGCTCGATCGGCTTCGTCTTCCAGCAGTACAACCTCTTCCCCGCCCTGACCGCGCTCGAGAACGTCGAGTACGCCCTGAACGTGAAGGGCGTGCGCGGCGCCGCCGCGCGCAGCGAGGCCAGCCGGGCGCTGGGCCGGGTGGGCCTGGGCGACCGCCTGAACTTCCTGCCGCGCGACCTGTCGGGCGGCCAGAAGCAGCGCGTGGCCATCGCCCGCGCCCTGGCCGGATCGCCGCAGGTGCTGTTGGCGGACGAGCCCACGGCCAACCTCGACAGCCTGGCCGGCGAACAGGTGCTCGACCTGTTCAGGCGGCTGGCGCGCGAGGAGTCGAAGGGGCTGATCGTCGTGACCCACGACCCCAAGGTGCGCCGCATCGCCGATCGCGTGGAGGGCATGCGCGACGGTCGGCTGGCCGAACCGCTCGCGGCCTGAACTCGCGCGCCCCCGCGAGCGAGCGGGACGCGCTCACGAGCCTCGTCGGAAGGAACACTGAGGTAGCCATGCGCAAACTGACGCTGTCGCTCCTGGCCGGGATCACGCTGCTCTCGGCCACGCTCTTCCAGGCGCTCCAGGCCTCGCCCACGCCGCCGGCCGCGCCGCGCGCCACGCCGAGCGAACGCCGCATCGCGGCCGAGGGACGCGTCGCGCCCTATCCCGGCGCCGAGGTGGTCCTGAGCGCGGAGCGCGGCGGGCGCCTGCTGACGGTGCGCGTCGAGGAGGGCCAGCAGGTGCGGCGCGGCGAGCTGATCGCCGAGCTCGACGGCCGCGAGCTGCGCGCCGCGCGCGACGAGGCCGCGGCGCGCGTGCGCGTGGCCGAAGCGGAGCTGCTGCTGGCGCGACGCAATCAGGAGCGGCGCCAGCAGCTCCTGGCCGAGGGCGTGGTCGCGCCGCTCGAACTCGACCAGGCCGTGCGCGACCTCGACACGTCGCGGGCGCGCCTCGAGACGGCGCGCGCCGAGGTCGAGCGCTACCAAGCACAGCTCGACAAGACGCGCATCCTGGCGCCCATCTCGGGCACCGTCATCGCGCGCTCCGTGGACGCCGGCGAGATGGTCGAGGCGGGCGCGCCCGTGGCGACCGTGGCCGACCTCACGCGCCTGCGCGTCGACGCCGAAGCCGACGAAGCCGATGCCGCCAGCCTGCGCGTGGGCGCCGACGTGACGATCGAAGTGCCGGGCCAACCCGACCGCACCTGGCGCGGGCGCGTCGAGGACGTGGCGCACAGCATGACGCAGCGCAAGATCAAGCCGCAGAACCCGTCGCGTCCCACCGACACGCGCGTGCTGTCGGTCAAGGTGGCCTTCGTCGCGCCCTCCGAACTGCGCCTGGGCACGACGGTCGAGCTGCGCATCGCGCCGTAGCCGCAGGCGCCGTCGCGGACCGTCACGCTCCGGCGTCTGCGGGCAGCCTGAGTCCTGCGACCTGGCCTGATGAACGACCCGGACGAGCGCTTGCCGTCTAGCGCTTGCGGTCCTTGAACAGCGCCGCGTACTGCCCGTAGCCCTCGGCCTCGAGGCGCTCGACGGGGATGAAGCGCAGCGCGGCCGAGTTCATGCAGTAGCGCAGCCCGGTCGGGCGCGGACCGTCCTCGAAGACGTGGCCGAGGTGCGAGTCGGCCCGCGCCGAGCGCACCTCGGTACGCGGCACGCCCAGCTTGTAGTCGACCTTGGTGCGCACGTTGCCGGGCTCGAGCGGCCGCGAGAAGCTGGGCCAGCCGGTTCCGGAATCGTACTTGTCGAGCGAGCTGAACAGGGCTTCGCCGGAGACCACGTCGACGTAGATGCCGTCGGCGTGGTTGTCCCAATACGCGTTGCGGAAGGGCGGCTCGGTGCCCTCGTGCTGTGTGACCTGATACTGCAGCGGCGTCAGGCGCTGGCGCAGTTCTTCGTCAGCCGGCTTCTCGGACGTCATCGGCGAGGCTCCCTTCGTGGCGGCAGGCGGCGCGGCGCGCTCGGCGCGGGCACCCGCACGCGAGCGCAGGCCGAAGAACAGGCCGGCCACGAGCACCGTACAGATGACGGCCAGTCGGACGTTGCGGGCATCCACGCGCGCCTCCCCCCGGATCGCGACGGCTCCGGGCATTGTGCCACTTCCGGCAGGAACGCCGGCGCGCGCAAGCCTATTCCCGGCGCGGCGCTATCATGTGTCCAGCCCCGGTCGACACATTACGCCCGCGGCGGTACGCCCAAAGAAAGAGAGGCTGACATGCAATCCCTCCCGGTCCGTGTCTTGGCCACGCTCGCCGTCGTCGCCACGCTCGGCTTCGCGCTGAACGCCGCCGCGCGCCCGCCCCATCCGGGCGAGTGCGAGTGCGCCAACATCGAACTGCCGGTGCTGTGCAGCAACGGCGTCGTCTACATCAACCCCTGCGTGGCGGCCTGCTTCGGCCAGACCGACTGCGTGCCCTACGGCAATCCCCCGCTGCCCTGACGCGCGTTCGGGCGGGCGCGCGCGCCAGGACCATTGCTGACGCGCTGCGCCCGCCGGCCGGCCGCCCGCGTGCTACTCTCACGGCGCTCTCGAAGTGACGGAGCCGGAGGTGGACGTGCCGAGTTTGCGGAACATGGCGCAGGCGTTGAAGAACAGCCCGCCGCTGCTGCACGTGCGCAAGCGCCGCTACGAGCGCCTGTTCGCGAGCGCCAACGACATGCAGCTCTTCCGCGGCGTCTACGCCTCATTCCCCGAGGCTCTGCGCCACGTGCCGGCCACGCGCCCCGTGGGCTACGACAATCCCGGGCCGAGCGCCATGTACCGCGATCTGGTCGACACGGTGACGCCGCGCGACTACGCGCTCATGTTCTGGCTGCGCGACGCGCTCGACCAGGGGGCGCGCCGCATCTTCGACTTCGGCGGCCACGTCGGCATCAAGTATTACGCCTACAGCCGCTACGTCGCGTTCCCCGACGACCTGCGCTGGAACGTGTGCGACGTGCCCGCGGTGGTGGAGTCGGGCCGCCAGTTCGCGGGAGTGATGGCCGGCAGCGACAAGCTGTCCTTCACGACGCGCTTCGAGGACTGCGCCGCGTGCGACGTGTTCTTCGCCGCGGGTTCGCTGCAGTACGTCGAGGAACCCTTGTCGGCGCGCCTGCTGCGCCTCGAGCAGCGGCCGGCGCGCCTGTTGCTGAGCGGGCTGCCGCTGCATGCCGGGCGCACCTTCGTGACCCTGCAGAGCATCGGCACCGCCTACTGCGCGTACTGGGCCTGGAATCGCGCGGAGTTCGTGAGCGCGCTCGAGGCAGTCGGCTATCGCCTGCGCGACGAGTGGAGCAACCCCGAGAAGAGCCTGCGCGTGCCCTTTCACGAGCACGCGCACGTCCCGACCTACACCGGCCTGCTCTTCGAAGCCCGCGCCTGACGTGGCCGGCGGTCGGGCCAAACCCTGGCACCGCACACGCGTTCCGCCCGCAGGCAGAACGACCCCTTTGAGGGGGGCGGGATGGGTTCAGGTGGGGAGTGGTTGGCGGGGTGGGCCGGCCGTCTCCGGCGGCCCGTTGACAAGTTAGACGAGACCACCCGAGCCTCGGTTGCATGCACGATGTCAAGGGATGTGCCGGGTCGTGACGACGCGTCAGGGGCGTCCCGCGAACGGCTTGTAGGCGATCTTCAGGCGGCGCTTCAGACGCTCCTCGAGCGCCACGAGATCGGGCCGGCCGGCGGGAAGACCTTTCTCGGCGCGGCCGTCCGGATGCAGCGTCACGGTCGTCGTGACGTCGATCAGACCCTTCTTCGCGCGCCCGCGTGAGATCTGCAGGCCGTCCGACGAGAGCGCCATGCGGTTCTCGACGATCGGCACCTCGCCGAGCAGGTTGAAGAGCGCCCCCAGCACGCCCGTCGTCGGCCGCCCGCGCAGGCCCTGGATCTCCGCGTAGAGCAGCATGTCGCCGTAGTCGACCAGGCGATACGTGATGACGCGCTTCATCGTGACCTCGAGGCGCGGCGAGGACAGGGCGTCCTCGTACTGGAACTGTTCCGCGGCGCCGGCACGCGCTGGCCACGAGATGGTCACGTTGGCGGCCAGACGCGGCGCTGGACCTTCGACCAGCGTCTCGATCACCGCGCCCGCGCGGTAGTCGACCTCCGTGTCCTGGCCGTGCTCGTGAGCCAGCCGCGCGTAGAGCGGCGCGCGCTCGGGCGCGACCCCCACGCGCGCCAGCAGCGCTTCGAACCAGGTCGCGTGATCGATGAACAGCGGCGGCCCCTGCGGGGCGCGCGTCAGGGCGGCCTGCGCCAGGCGCAACAGCACCTCGGCTTGCAGGCGCGCGCCGTTGGCCGTCGCGGTCGGATCGAACCCCTGGCTGAGGCGCATGGCCACGAGCAGCTCTTCGCGTCCGACCACCTGGCGCGCGGGTTCGGCCGCGAGGCCCACGGCACAGGCCAGCCACAGGCCGAGGAGCTGGGCGCTACGCGACATGGCGACATTCTGCACCAGGCGCGCGGCCCAAGGCGCCGGGGCGCGGCCGACCGCGCCCCGGCCGGAAGTCACGGCTGCGGGTTGAGCGGGAACAGCCGATAGGGCGGGATCGCGCTCTGCACGCCGCCCGGCTCGGTCCACAGCAGCCGGGCCGTCGCGCCGCCTCCGCGCTCGTAGTATTCCATCGTGATCGGGTACAGCACCGTCGGCTGGAGCTGAATCGTGCCGCAGTTCTGCTGCTCCGAGTGGTCGGTCCAGTTGTTGACGAGCTGCACGCCGTTGACCCACAGCCGCACGCCGTCGTCCGAGACCGTGCAGAACGTGTAGGTGCCGGCCGCGAAGCTGATCACCTGCCCGGTCCAGCGCACCGAGAACGTGTCGGGTTGGATGCCGCCGTGGGGCGAGCCCGTACCCCAGGCGAAGTCCACCTGCGGGTCCGTGCGCGTGAAACGCAGGTTGGTCAGGTCGACGTTGTCGAAGTACTGCGCCTGCAGGCCCGACGGCGCCAGGCGGTTCATGGGCACGATCTCGCGCGCCTGACGCGCGCTCTGCCAGGTGAGCTTGGCGGTGGCGCCGCCGCTGCGCTCGTAGTAGTTGATGGCCACGCGGTACCAGGCGTTGGCCTGCGTGCCGCTGAGCGTGACGCAGTTCTCCGTCGGCGAGTGGTCGGTCCAGTTGTCGATCAGCGTCTGAAGCCCGTTCGGATTCACGAGCCAGACCCGCACGCCGTCGTCCGAGGTGGTGCAGAGCGTCAGGTTCTCGGTGTAGCGCGGGCTGAAGAAGCCACGCCAGGCGACCGAGAGCGTGTCGGCCGCGAGCGCGGGGCTGGGACTGCCGGTGCCCCAGTCGAAGTGCACAGGCTCGCGGCGCGAGAAGCGGTAGGCGCTGAAATTGTCGTTGTCGAAGTACGAGCCGCTCAGGCCGCAGGCCGTGCGCAACGGGCTGCCCGAGGCGTAGGTGTTGCAACCGAGCGGGTTGCCGTTGTCGGCGAAGCTCACGTTCTGCGAAGCGCCCGGCGCGGCCCCGGTCTGGCGATGGAAGTGCAGGTGGTTGCCGCAGGCGGTGCCCGCCGAGCAGCCGGTGCCGCCCTGGGCGCCGAGCTCCTGGCCGGCGCACACGGCGTCGGAGAGGGCCACGCGGTGCGACTGCGGCGACATGTGGGCATACAGCGTGCTGCTGCCGTCGGCGTGCTCGACGATGACCGTGTTGCCGTAGCCGCCGGGGCTGGTGCAGGCCGCGTTGTAGATCGTGCAGTCGCCGCTGTTGTCGCAACTGTTGCAGGTCACGTCGCTGCGGATCTGCACCACCAGGCCGTCGGCGGCCGCCATGATGCGCCCCGCCCCGTTGTTGAAGTCGTAGGCGTAGCCCAGGCCTCGGGCGATGGTGTGGGTCGCCACGCCGCTGTTGCAGTAGCCCGCGTAGTTCTCGCCGGTCTGCCACACCGCGGCGTTCGTGAACGGCAGCGTGAAGGTCGTGGCGTGGGCGCGCACGACGAGTTGTGCCTGGCCCGCGAAGGGGCGCAGCTCGATGCTCACGTGGCGCTCGTCCCAGGCGCGCACCAGCACGCCCTCGTTCAGCACGCGGAGCACCTGCCCCTCGCCCAGCGCGTGCTCCTCGCCGTCGGCCAGCCGGCGGAAGTGGATGGCTCCCGGCCCGAGCAGGGACTCGCCGCTGACCTCGACGGCGCCGTCGGGCGAGAGCATCCGGAAGGCGAACAGGTCGCCCGGGAAGATCTCGCGCTCCCAGCGCTGCACCTGCGCTTCGAGGCCCGTGGCCTCCTGGTTGGCCGCGGACAACAGCTCGTCGGGCGGCAGGCGCCGCAGGGCCGGGAACCCGGCCGGCAGGTCCTCGAGCTGCGCGGGGGCATCCTCGTCGCCGGGCAGCCGCAGGCGGCGTGGGCGCAGCACGCCGCCAAACTGCTCGTGCGTGGCCCAGTCGACCGGCACGACCTCGTAGTAGTGCAGACCCGACCCGTCCCAGGCCAGCCATTCGGGATGCACGCCCGCGGCGCGCACGACCCGCGCGCGGCCGCCGCTCGCCACCACGGCCAAGCCGAAGTCGGGGCCGGTCGAGAACGTGTAGGCCAGGTCGTAGCCACTGCCGCGCGGCGCCCAGACGGCGCTCAGCACGAGCTGCTCGCCGAGCTTGGTGGCGCGACCACTGGCCAAGTCCTCGACGTACAGGTCGCCCGAGGGGATGTCGCCGTCCAGCGGACGATAGGCCAGACGCGTGCCGTCGGGCGACAGGCCAAAGGACTTGTAGGTCGCGCGCGACGTCTGCAGCGGGTGCCCGCGCAGACCTTCACCTTCGCGCTCGACGACGAAGGCCTGCCCCCCCAGCGCGCCGACGTAGAGCGGTCGGCGGCCGGCCAACTCGGTCCCGCTCAGTGCCGCGCCGCGCACCAGTGCCGGACGGGCGTCGCCCTCCGGCGTGTCGGGCGCCGGCACGGACGCCGCCGCGGCGCCGAACGAGGCGAGACACACGCTCCCGACCACCCAGCAGACTCTGCTTCGCATGGATGCCTCCTGTGGTCCCGAACTTAGGCGCAGGCAGGGTCGGCGCGGGTATCGGAGAGGTTCAATCGGGCGCGGCGTCGGTTACGGCGAGGTTCATTTTGCGCGCGGGGTGGCGTCGGCGCGCAGGCGCGCCAGCCACAGCGAAGCCCACAGGCGCGGCTGCTGCCACCAGCGTTTGTGGGGGTGCGTGACGGCGTAGCGCAGACCGGGATTGCGCACGCGGCCGCGCCAGAGGCAACGGACCTCCGGGTGCTCGAGAAGCGCGAGACCGGTCTGCCGGCAGCCCCAGCGCACCAGGTGATCGAACGACACCCGACCGCCCTGCGCCCGCTCGCGCGTGTCGCGCGTGTCGGCCCAGCTCGCGGCCCAGTCGAGCAGCGCCGGGCTGCGGAAGACGCCCGCCGCGTGAAGACGCTCGACGGCGGCCAGCGTGAAGCCGATGCAGCCGCCCTGCACGACCGGCGGGTCGAGCGGCTCGCGATGCGCCACCGTGCGTCGCTCCAGCGTGCCGAACACGCAGGCGCCCCCGGGCAGGGCCTGGAAGCGCCGGTGCACGCGCGTGTCGGTGTCGATGCGCAGCAGCCAGGGGGTCGGACGGCGCAGGTGCAGGTCGAGCAGGCGCTGCACGATGGCGCCGCCGCGCTCGACTGCGTACAGGCGCTCGCCGCGCACGTACTCGGCGCCATGGCGCGCGGCCAACGCGGCCCAGCGCGGATCGTCGTCGCCGTCGCTGACGAGCACCACGCGCGCGCCGGGAACCTGGCGGCGCAGGCTGGCGAGGCAGGCGCGCGCCAGGCCCAGATCGCGCCAGACCTGCAGGCAGAAGGTCAGCTCGTCGTCCCGCGGCGCGCGCGCTCCGCTGCCTTGACCCGCGACGGCCGGCTCCGCTAGTCTCTCGTTCACCGCGGCGGCTCCGCCGGCGGGTCCGGGCGCGCCTGCGCCAGAGAGACGGAGCTTCCCCACACTCGATGCGCATCCTGCTCGACGTCACGCACCCGGCCGACGTGCATTTCTTCTCCCGCCCGATCGCGCGCTGGCGCGCCGAAGGACACGCGGTCGACGTCTTGGCGCGCGACAAGGACGTGGCCCTGGCGCTGCTGCGCCGCCTGCAGCTCGC
>WBZQ01001657.1_pt1 | contig 15107 bp, 11 predicted proteins | sample 5204251 | NCBI WGS metagenome assembly WBZQ01 (sample SAMN12412402, study PRJNA552823) | activated sludge metagenome | isolation source: activated sludge from nitrification reactor of wastewater treatment plant... | place: USA: Virginia | collected 2017-09 | reverse complement strand
AAATTTAGTGGGTATCCGTTTCGTTCGGCGTCGGCTCGGTAGCGCGTCACCCATTCCTTGGAACGCGCATTGGACTGTGGTTTGAGCGGGGCCGGCGGGGCGAGCGCCGGATCGAGCTGCAGCGCCCGCAATACCTGGGCGGTGGTCCCGGTGGGATCCTTGGTGAGTTGGCCGAACTCGATGTCGATCACCGGGATGTCCTCGGCGGCAAACCATTCCCGCCAGCGCCGCTCCTGCTCCGCGAGGATGCGGGCCAGGTGGGCGATAGCCTCGGCGTTGTAGACGGCCCTGTCGTCGAGATGGGAGTTGCCATCGTCGCGCCACACCCGCGTCTGCACGGCCCGCCACATCGACACCGCCTGACTTGCCAGATTGTCGCGGTGCACGTGCACGAACAGCGGGTCGGCACCGCCGAACAACCAGCGGATCGCACCCCGCAGCGATCCGTCGCCGACGCGGGACCGCGCGATGAGCAGCGGGGTCTGATTCCACATCAGTTTGCCGCCCCACACCCCGTTGCCGGTTATGCCCTCGGCCAGCACGTCCCGGCGCCACTGCTCACTGGAGCGGTTGTCGACGGTGCCGGGATCGGTCTCGTCGAGCAGCGAGATGATCTCCGGGTCGTCGACACCGGCGAACCATTCCCGCGGTTGCGGCGACAACGACGACGTCGGGAAGTACTGGAAGAACTCCAGCGGCTTTCCGGCGACGCCGGTGGCGGCAAGGGATTCCACCAGCAGCGTGCTGCCGCTGCGCTGGCTCGCGCACACCAGGTACGCATTGTTCGCGTTCACAGCGCCGAAGCCTATTGCGTGCAAACGAAGTCGCAACCGATGCAATTGTGCGCCCGCGGACGCTAATTCTTTACTTCCCGACCCTGGTGTGCCGCAGCGGCCGGGCGATCAGGTGACCGCCCGGTCAGCGGGCACTCACCTGATCGCGGTCCCGATGGGCCGCCACCGACGGTTCGGTGGTGATCTCACCGTCGAGCTCGCGCCGGGCACCGAGCGGCCTGCGCGACGGCAATGCCTCCTCACCTGGGTCTTTTGCCGCGGAGCGGGCCATCCAGGCGCGCATGAACTCCGCCGCGATCTCCGTGCCCACCGCGGTGCCAGGCAGGCCGTCGCCGGTGCGGGACCGCCACTGCGCGAGGCGTCCGGCCAGTTCCGCCTCTATGTCGGCGTAGTCGGGATCGCCGGCGAGGTTGTTTCGCTCATGAGGATCGAAACGTAGGTCGTACAGTTCGCGTTGCGCGCGCGGAACAATTGTGGATTGGGGATCGAGCGACCGCGCGGATGGGCTGTCGGCGATATCGAGCGGTAGCAGCAGTTGTGGGCGGGGTGCCAAGTTCTCGATGTAGCTGAATTCCTTGGTGCGGATGGCGCGGATCGGGTCGAAGGCGTCGTGGTAGGTCTTCTCGGTGAACACGGCCGTCCGCACCGGCCCCCCGCCACCGGCCGACGCTCCCTCTCCGCCGGTTGAGGTGTGACGAGCCGCTAGGCGAGGAGCCTCGAAACCCGGTGAGACGACGTTGTCCGCTCGCGAGGTTTCGAGGCTCGTCGCTTGCGCTCCTCCCACCTCAACCGACAACGGGGACGCCTCAACCGACAACGAGGGCACCTCAACCGACAACGGGGACGCCTCAACCGCCGAGGAAGCCGACGGTTTCAGCAATTCGGTTGCGTGGGAGAGGCCGTCGAGGTCGGTGGGGATGGGCAGGTCCAGGAGGTCGAGGAGGGTCGGGGTGAGGTCGACACCGGAGAAGAGGCCGTCGTAGACGATGCCCTGGTGACCGAGGGTGCGGGGCGGCCGGATGATGAAGGAGATGCCGGTGCCTTCGGCGTAGAGGGTCGACTTGGCGCGTGGGAAGGCGAGGCCGTGGTCGGTGGCGAACACGATCCACGTGGTGTCGGCGAGCCCGGCCCGGTCGACGGCGTCGAGCAGACGGCCCACGGCCGCATCGGCTTTCGCGATCGAACCGTGCAGACCGGCGAGGTCGGCGCGCACGTCGGACGTGTCGGGCAGGAAGTCGGGGACGCCGATGGCATCCGGATCGGCGGGCGGGTACTCGTCCTCCGGATAGGGCCGGTGGGTTTCGAAGAAGCCGGCCGTGAGGAAGAACGGCTGATCGCCGACGCCCACGTCGTCGATCCACCCGGCGACACGTTCGACGACGTAGTCGCACCGCGAGTCGGACACGTCGATCGTGTCGAAGCCGAGGCTGTTGGGGTCGGTGCTCTCGTGCTGCATACCGAACAGCACCGTCCGGTAACCGTGCTCGGACAGCAACGACGGCAGGGTCCGCACCCCCGGCCGGTAGGCGAACCCGTGGTGGGCGAGCCCGACGAGGCCGTTACGGTGCGGGTATTGCCCGGTGAACAACGATCCGCGGGCCGGGGAACACAGCGGCGCCGTCGCGTGTGCCGCGGTCAGCAGCACCCCGTCGGCAGCCAGTTGATCAAGGACCGGGCTTTCGACGCCCACAGCTCCGTAGCAGGTCAGGTGCCGCCCGAGATCGTGCCAGTGCACGAAGATCACATTCGCCGCGCCACGTCCGCTGTTTACCTGAGTGTTGTCTGCCATGTCCTCAATGATGCCCGGACCGGCAACTGCCGACGAACCCCCGTCGATCCCGCTGGCCCCACATCCGCACGCCATGCCCAAGAATCAGGCTGATCGGAAATACCCTGTGGTCGGCGCAGGATCGTGCGCGCCGACCCTGCGCGAGCCCGGCACCGCGCCTACCGCTCTGATCGTTACTGGCAATTCCGGGAGGTGCACACTGCGCAGGTTGACGCCGCGGGCCAGCTCTTCATCCGCCGCAACCGCAACACCGGCCACTGCGCTATCACGTTCCGCGTACGGAGCGCCTATCAGTCCAGGTACCGTTCCCACGCTTGGGGGTTGTCGAGCACGATTCCTGCTGCTGCGGCCCCGGCCTCGGCGGCGCGGACACGGTCCATGAAGGCGAGGGTGCGGGAGCGGGCCAACGCTTCGGCGCTGTCGCCACCGGCGGTGACTGTGACGGTCAGAATACCGGGATCGATCTGGTCAGTGGGAAAGCCTGCGGCGTCGAGGCGTTCGAGGATCTTCTGGGTGAGGGCGAGGGCGGGCTGACTCAGGGCGATACCGTCGAAGACCGAATCACGTTTCTTCTCAGCCGCTTTGAGTTCTTCCCACTCGCGGATCTGGGTGTCGAGGTCGGTGTGTGAACCGGACAGGATTCCCTTGGTGCGGCCCGAGACCTTGGTGATGAATGAGCGGGCGACGTCGTCGATGTCGAAGGCGCCGGAGGTGCGATCTGCCGCGATACGGGCGTGAAAGAGCACCTGCAGCAACAGATCACCGAGTTCTTCAACGAGGTCGTCCGGACTGCCGGTGTCGATGGCATCGAGCAGCTCGTACGTTTCCTCGATCAGATAGCGTCTCAGCGACTCGTGCGTCTGTGTGCTCTCCCACGGTCCGCTTCGCCGCAGCGTGTCCATCAACGCGACAGCATCGAGAAGCGCTTCGCCCGAACGCTTACCGGCCGTCATGCGGTGAGCGGTTTCATGGTGATGAGGAACTTGGTGAGGTAATCGATGAGCGCCTCGTCGCGCAGTCGCGCCGAACCCACTCCCCCGGTCCGCGGCAACGGCAGCGTGATCACCGAGGTCGTCGCCCGATAGGTGGCCGAGGAGTAGATGCGTTTGAGGCGCACCTGCTCGCTGTCGAGGAGGTTGAGCGGGGCGATCTTCACCGAGGTGCCCACCACGCCGAGTTCGGTGACGCCGCGTTCGCGGCACCGCAGCCGCAACCGCGCGATCAGCGCGAGACGCTTTGTCTCCGCAGGCGGTTCGCCGTACCGGTCGGTGAGTTCGGCGAGAATCCCGGCGACGACGTCGTCGTCCGTGGCGGCGGCCAGTTTGCGATAGGCCTCCAGGCGAAGCCGGTCCGAATCCACGTATTCGACGGGGATATGCGCGTCGACCGGTAGGTCGATCCGCACCTCGGCGGTCTCCTCGGTCTGCACCGTCTGACCGTCGGCGGCGGCCCGATAGGCCTCCACCGCCTCCCCGACCAGCCGGACGTAGAGGTCGAAGCCGACGCCCGCCACGTGCCCGGACTGCTCGGCGCCGAGAACGTTTCCGGCGCCACGCAATTCGAGGTCCTTGAGCGCGACCGCCATGCCGGCGCCGAGTTCGTTGTTCTGCGCGATCGTCGACAGCCGATCGTACGCCGTTTCGGTGAGCGGCTTTTCGGCGCTGTACAGCAGGTAGGCGTAGCCCCGTTCGCGACTGCGGCCGACACGGCCACGGAGCTGATGCAACTGCGATAGGCCGAGATTCTCGGCCCGGTCGACGATGAGGGTGTTGGCGTTGGAGATGTCGAGACCGGTCTCGATGATGGTCGTGCACACCAGCACATCGAATTCGCGGTTCCAGAACCCGGCGACCGTCTTCTCCAGCTGGTCCTCATTCATCTGACCGTGCGCCACAACCACTTTGGCCTCCGGCACCATCGTGGCGATCTCTTTGGCGGTCTTGTCGATGGTGGACACACGGTTGTGCACGTAGAACACCTGGCCATCGCGCAGCAGTTCGCGACGGATGGCGGCCGCCACCTGCTTGGCCGCGTACGCACCCACGTACGTGAGCACCGGGTGCCGTTCCTCGGGCGGGGTGAGGATCGTCGACATCTCCCGGATGCCGGCCATCGACATCTCCAGGGTGCGCGGAATCGGAGTGGCCGACATGGTGAGCACATCGACGTGGGTGCGCAACGACTTGATGTGCTCCTTGTGTTCGACGCCGAACCGCTGTTCCTCGTCGACGATCACCAGGCCGAGGTCTTTCCACACGATGCCGGTCTGCAGCAGCCGGTGTGTGCCGACGACGATATCGACCTCGCCCGTGGCCATCTCGTCGATGATCTGTTTGGATTCCTTGGCGTCGGTGAACCGGGACAATCCTTTGACTCGCACCGGGAAACCGGTCATGCGTTCGCTGAAGGTCTGCAGGTGCTGTTGCGCCAGAATGGTGGTGGGCACCAGGACCGCGGCCTGCTTACCGTCCTGCACCGCTTTGAACGCCGCCCGCACCGCGATCTCGGTCTTGCCGTAGCCGACGTCGCCCACGATCACCCGGTCCATCGGGACGGGACGTTCCATGTCGGATTTCACCTCGGCGATCACCGTCATCTGGTCGACGGTCTCGGTGAAGTCGAAGGCGTCTTCCATCTCCCGCTGCCACGGGGTGTCGGGGCTGAACGCGAAACCGGGCGCGGCGTGCCGGGCCGCGTACAGCTGCACCAGTTCACCGGCGATCTCCCGAACGGCCTTGCGCGCCTTACGTTTGGTGTTCTGCCAGTCGGAGCCGCCGAGCTTGGACAGCGACGGTTGCTCACCGCCGACATACCGGGAGAGCTGATCGAGTGCGTCCATCGGCACGAACAGCCGGTCACCGGGCTGGCCGCGTTTGCCCGCCGCGTATTCGATGACCAGATATTCGCGGCGCGCCCCGGACACGGTGCGTTCGATCATCTCGACGAACTTGCCGATGCCGTGCTGATCGTGCACCACCAGATCACCGGCGGTCAGGGCGAGCGGATCAACCTGGTTGCGGCGCTTGGCCGGAAGCTTGCGGCCGTCGCGGACGCTCGCGACCCGAGTTCCGGTGAGGTCGGTTTCGGTGACGATCACCAGCCGCGCCCCCGGGCACACCAGCCCGTTGCGCAGCGTTCCGTGGAACACCGACACCCGGCCCGGTTCCGGTGTCGCACCGGGGTCGGCCAGGCCCGACGGCACCTCGGCGTCGGCGAGGCGCTCGCACACGCGTTGCGCGGTTCCCTTGCCCGCCACCACGATCGCCGCGGTGCCGCCGCCGGTGACGTGCGCACGGAGCATCGCGAAGGTCTTCTTGATCTCCGGTTCCTCGCCGTGCGGCGCCGGTCCGGCGGTCAATTCGAGTTCCACCTCGTCACCGGTGCCCGACGACAGCGGGCTGATCGTCCACCACGGTTTGCCGGCGCGCAGCGTGGCGCGGCGCACCGCCTCCAGCGACCGGTACGCGCTGGCCTCCAGGTCGATGGCGGTGCCGCGGGTGTCGATCGGGGCGTCGGCGCCGACCGCCGCGGCCTGCCAGGACGCCTCCAGGAATTCGGCGCCGGTCTCGGCCAGGCCGGCCGCGCGGGTGCGCACCTTCTCCGGGTCGAGGATCAGCACGCGGGTGCCGTCGGGCACCACCTGGGTGAGCAGCTGCATCTCGCCGTCGACCAGTGCCGGGATGAGCGCCTCCATGCCGGCGACCGGGATACCCTCCGACAGCTTGGTGAGCATCTCCGACAGCATCTGGTCGTCGCCCGCCTCGCCGGCGAGTTCGGCAGCCCGCGCCCGCACCTGCGTGGAGAGGACCAGTTCGCGGCACGGATGGATCCGCACGGTGGAGGCGTCGATCTCGGGCTGGCTGCGCTGGTCGGCCACCGAGAACGCCCGGATCTCACTGATCTCGTCGCCCCAGAACTCGACCCGCACCGGGTAGTCGGCGGTGGTCGGGAACACGTCGAGAATGCCTCCGCGGACAGCGAATTCGCCACGGCCGCCCACCATGTCGACACGCTCGTAGGCCATTTCGACGAGCTGGGCGAGCAGGCCGTCGAAGTCGATCTCGATACCCTCGGCGAGGTCGATGGACCGGGCCTCGCCCAGACCCGGCGCCATCGGCTGCACCAGCGAGCGGACGGTGGTCACCACCACCCGCAGCGGATCACCCTCGGGGTGGGCCAGGCGATGCAGTACCGCCAGGCGCCGGCCGACGGTGTCGGCGCTCGGGGAGAGCCGTTCATGCGGCAGTGTCTCCCACGACGGGAACTGCACCACCGCGCGCGGGTCGCCGAGCAACTCGGCCAGCTCGGCGGTCAGGTCGTCGGCCTCGCGGCCGTTGGCCGAGACCACCAGCAGCGGCGATCGGTCGTGGTCGGCGAGGGCGGCGACGACAAACGGCCGGGCCGCGTCGGGGGCGGTGATGTCGAGTTCGGGTTGGGCGTGCCGCTGCACCAGTCCGGCGAACGCCTTGTCGCTACATGTGAGGGCGGCTAGTCCATGTAAGGCAGGCGTAGACACCCGTTCGAGTCTAGGGCATACCCGCAGGCGCCGGTGCGGCGCCGAACCCCTGGTACGGCCACGGCGCAATTGTGCGCTCTTCAGCTGGATGTGTCACACCTGACCGGCTACAACGGGGGCATGAGTATTGTGGTCCGGCCCGCCGCCGTCGCCGAATGTGCGCAGATCGCCGACATCTACCGGCACTACGTGGAACACACCGTCGCCACCTTCGACACGGTGCCGCCGACGGTGGGGGCGTGGGAACAGAAGTTGACCACCATCACTGCGGCGGGCAGACCGTTTCTCGTGGCCGCCGCCGACGACGATCAGATCGTCGGGTTCGCCTACCTCGGCACGTTCCGCAACATGCCCGCCTACGACCACACCTCCGAGGACACCATCTACGTGCGCCCCGGGCTCGGCGGTGGCGGGATCGGCTCGGCGTTGATGAGCCGGATGCTCGCCGACGCCGAGCACACCGATGTCCGGCAGATCATCGCCGTCATCGCCGCCACCAACGGGGAGGCCTCGATCGCGCTCCATCTCAAACACGGGTTCACCCACGCCGGACGGCTCCATGCCTCCGGCCACAAGGCGGGTCAGTGGATCGACACGGTTTACCTGCAGTACAGCGTCGGCTCCCCCACCTCAGTCGGCGGGTAGCGCGTCATCCTCGTCGTCGGGGGTGTCGGCCGACGCACGCTTGGCCGCCGACTCGACGGCGATGAGGCGCGGGTTGGCATTGAGCCGGGCCAGACCGTTCCAGCACAGGTTGACCAGGTGCGCCGCGACCACCTCTTTCGACGGTTCGCGTACGTCAAGCCACCATTGCGCGGTCACCGACACCATCCCGACGAGCGCCTGCGCGTACATCGGGGCCAGGGCCGGATCGAAGTCACGACGCTCGAACTCGCTCGCGAGGATGTGCTCGACCTGGCTGATCGCGTCGTTGAGCAGGCTGGAGAATCCGCCGGTCGCGGTGCTGTCGCCGCGCACCAGGATGCGGAATCCGTCGGTGCGTTCCTCCATGTAGGTGAGCAGGGCGAGCGCGACCTGCTGAATCCGCATGAACGAACTGGTCCGCGACAGTGACGCCGTGACCATCTCCAACAGGGTTTCCATCTCGCGGTCCACGACCACCGCGTACAGGCCCTCTTTGCCACCGAAGTGCTCGTAGACGATGGGTTTGGACACGTTGGCGCGCTGCGCGATCTCCTCGATCGACGTGCCCTCGAAGCCCCGCTCGGCGAACAACCCCCGAGCGACCTCGATGAGCTGGGCTCGGCGTTGGGCGGCCGTCATCCGCGCGCGCGGTGCCCGCACAGCGGCGTCGGACTTCGTCGGTCGACTCACTGCCATGGAGTCCACCCTAACGGTTTCTGCGCCGGCGACAGTCGTACCCACTCCCGGAGGCGGGATCCGGCGCGGAGCCGCCACGACCGGCGTGCGGCCAAACCTTCCGCGGGCCCGCCGATCGTGCTTAGGTGCACAACATGACCGCACCCGCCCGTGCACTCGCACCACTGCTGGTCCTGCTGTGCCTCGCCGCGGCCCTCGTCGGCTGCTCCTCGTCGTCGGGCTCGGATGAGTCCGGGATCGAACGCATCAAGGAGTCCGGGGTGCTGCGGATCGGCACCGAGGGCACCTACGCGCCGTTCAGCTATCACGATCCTGCCACCGGCAAACTCGTCGGCTACGACGTCGACGTCGCCGAGGCCGTCGCCGAAAAGCTCGGGGTGCGTGCCGAGTTCGTCGAGACACCGTGGGATTCGATCTTCGCCGCGCTCGGCGCCGACCGCTTCGACGTGGTCGCCAATCAGGTGACCATCACCCCGGAACGGCAAGGCAAATACGACCTTTCCGATCCGTACGCGATCGGTGAGGGCGTGATCGTGACCCGCGCCGACGACACCTCGATCACCTCCTTGAACGATCTGAAGGGCAAAACCGCCGCGCAGACGGCCACCGCCAACTGGACGCAGATCGCGCGGGACGCCGGCGCGAAAGTGGAGACGGTCGAAGGATTTACGCAGGCGATCAAGCTGCTGAGCCAAGGCCGGGTGCAGGCGACGATCAACGACTCGATCGCCGTGTACGCCTATCTCGCCGAAACCGGCGACAAGTCGATCAAGATCGCGGCGCAGACCGGCCACAAGAGCGAACAGGCATTCGCCGCGAATAAGAACAGCGGCCTGATGGATGACATCAATCAGGCGATCAAAGAACTGCAGGACGACGGCACCCTGTCGACGATCTCGCAACGCTATCTGCGGGCCGACGCGACAGGCGCACCGGCGACCGGCCGGAGCGGAACCCAGCGCAGCACCTGGGATCTGATCAGCGACAACCTGTGGCCGATGGCGAAAGCCACCGTCACCAAGACCATTCCGCTGGCCGCGATCAGCTTCGTGATCGGGCTGGTGATCGCGCTCGGGGTGGCGCTGGCCCGGCTGTCGGTGAATCCGGTGGTCGGATGGCTTGCCCGGGCCTATATCTCGGTGATCCGGGGCACGCCCCTGCTGGTGCAATTGTTCATCATCTTCTATGCCCTGCCCGAACTCGGCATCAAGGTCGATCCGTTTCCGGCGGCGATCATCGCGTTCTCCCTGAACGTGGGCGGATATGCGGCCGAGATCATCCGCAGCGCCATCCTGTCGGTGCCGAAGGGCCAGAGCGAGGCGGCCCAGACCATCGGCATGGGATACGCGACGACGATGCGGCGCATCATCTTGCCGCAGGCCGCACGCATCGCGGTGCCGGGTCTGTCCAACACGTTGATCTCGCTGGTCAAGGACACCTCGCTGGCGTCGACCATCCTGGTGACCGAACTGCTGCGGCAGGCGCAGGTCGCCGCGGCGCCGACGTTCGACTTCTTCGCCCTCTATACCACCGCGGCTGTCTACTACTGGGTCGTCTGCGTCGTCCTGTCCGCCCTGCAGGGGCGCCTGGAAACCCGTCTGGGAAGGTTCATCGCCACATGACCGACACACCAACCCCGCTGATCGAGGTCTCGGGACTGCACAAGGCCTTCGGGAACGTCGAGGTGCTGCGCGGCATCGACCTGACCGTCGCTCCGGGCACCGTCACCGCCATCCTCGGGCCATCCGGATCGGGCAAGACCACTCTCCTGCGTGCGCTGGCCGGCCTGGATGTCCCCGACTCCGGCGTCATCCGCATCGCCGATGCGAACGTCGATTTCGGGAAACCTGTCAAGAAGGCCCAGCTCGCCGCGTTGCGCGGGCAGAGCGGGTTCGTGTTCCAGTCGCACAACCTGTTTCCACACCGCACGGTCCTGGAAAATGTCATCGAGGGTCCGGTGATCGTGCAGAAACGGCCCCGCGCCGAGGCCGTCGCCGAGGCCGAAAAGCTGCTCGCCAGTGTCGGTCTCGCCGACAAGAGGGACCTGTACCCGTATCAGCTCTCGGGTGGTCAGCAGCAGCGTGTCGGCATCGTGCGGGCGCTGGCCCTGAAGCCGAAGGTGATCCTCCTCGACGAACCGACGTCGGCGTTGGACCCCGAGCTCGTCGGTGATGTGCTGACCGTGCTCAAAGACCTTGCCGAACAGGGCTGGACGCTGGTGGTCGTCACCCACGAAATCCGGTTCGCCCAGCAGGTCGCCGACCAGGTGGTGTTCGCCGACGGCGGTATCGTCCTCGAACTCGGCACCCCGCAGCAGGTACTGGAGAATCCTGCCCATGAACGGACACAACAGTTCCTGCGGCGGATCCTCGATCCGCTGTAGCCGCCGGCTACAGGTCCGGGACCGGGGCTTCCGGATGGGTGCACGCAGCGACCGCCAACTGCCGTGATCGGGCCTCGACCACGTCGCCGAGCGTGCGCCACCACCGGTCGATCAGCGCGCTCATCGCGGCACCAATCCCCAGGCCCGGGCAAGCAGCCGATGCGATTGGACACGCTGCGCGAAGTCGTGCGTGATGCTGGTGACCACCAGTTCGTCGGCGCCGGTGACCCGGGCGAGAGTGCGCAGGCCGTCGGCGACGGTGTCGGGTGCGCCGACGAACTGGGTGCGGACCCTGTCCTCGACCAACGGAGCGGCATCGGCCCACAGCGGCGGCGCGGTGTCGGGGTCCAGGTAGGGTTGCGCGCCCGCACCGCTGCGGATGCCGTACACCCAGTGTCCGTAGGTCAGGGCACGGTGCCGGGCCGTCGCGTCGTCGGATGCCACCACCACGTCCGCCGACACGACGACGTACGGCTCGGCGAGCCCCGGCGACGGCACGAACGCCGACCGGTACGCCTCGACTGCTTCGAGAACCGTGCTCGGGCTGACATGGTAGTTCGCCACGAACGGAAGACCGCGGGCACCGGCCACCTGTGCGCTCTGCCCTTTGCTGCTGCCGAAGATCCACACCGGCGTGTCCGCGCCGCTTCCCGGTACCGCGGTCAGTGCCACCTCCCCGTGGCGGAACCTGCCTGCCAGCAGGGCCAGCACGTCGTCGACGGCATCGGTGAAGTCCGGGGGCACGGCCCCCTCGAATCGGGTGGCGTCCACTGCGGCGGCCACCCGTGGTGAGGTGAGCAGCTCGCCGATCGGGAACGGTGGCGGGATCAGCAGACCATCGACGATCAGGTCTTCCGCATCGGGCTGAGCCGGGGCTTGTGCCCGGTCGTCCGCGCGTGCCCGGTGCTCGGCACGTCGTTGTGCGGAGCGGCCCAGGCCCAGGTCGAGACGACCCGGGTGGAGGGCGTCGATGGTGCCGAACGCCTCGACGATCGACAGCGGTGTGTGCACCCCGCTCTGGACCGCGGCCGAACCTACCCGGATCTCGGTGGTGGCGTCGGCGATCAGTGCGATGAGCACGGCCGTCGACGAACTGGCGACCGCAACGGCGTGATGTTCGGCGAGCCAGAAACGGCGATATCCGAGCCGTTCGGCGTGCTGGGCGAGTTCGATGCTGCGGCGCACCGCGGTCGCCGCGTCGGATCCTTCGGTAATCGGCGCAAGATCGAGAACGGACAATGGGATCGGCGCATCGGTCGCCATGTCGCCTCCTGTCTCTGCCGGTTCGTCCGGGCAGCCGCATCTACGGGGTGCCGCGCGGTTATCCGCACTCCAGTGCGCCGCAGATCGTGCGATGACACCAGGGTTTGAGTCAGTGCGATCGCATTCGGCGTTCTCGGAACGGACCACGCGGCGGCAGCGTTGCCGCCACAGACACGACACGGCAAGGGAGAGACGCGGTGACCCGAAAAACGGCGGGACTTCATCTGGGAGTGGCACTCACCGGAGCCGGATGGCATCCGGGTGCGTGGCGGGCAGCGCACGCACGACCGGCGGAGCTGCTGACGGCGCAATACTGGGCGGATCTGGTGCGTAAGGCCGAGTCCGGACTGCTGGATTTCGTGACGTTCGAGGACCGATTCACCGTATTCGATCGCGGCGTTCCCGACGACAGCACCGACCTGGTTGCCGGACAACTCGATTCGGTTCTCGTCGCGTCCCGGGTGGCTCCGCTGACCAGGCACATCGGACTGATCCCGACCGCTGTGGTCACGCACACCGAACCGTTTCACCTGTCCAAGGCGATCGCGACACTCGACTACGTGAGCGGCGGACGGGCCGGAGTACGGCTGCGGGTATCGGGCGATCCCCGGGAGGCGGCGTTGTTCGGGCGCCGCCGGGTCGACGACCAGCACGCCGGCGAACTACTCGACGAGGCCGCCGACTACGCGACGGCGCTAGGGCTGCTGTGGGATTCGTGGGAGGACGACGCCGAGATCCGGGACAACACGACCGGACGCTTCATCGACCGCGACAAACTGCACTACGCGGATTTCGCCGGCGAGTTCTTCTCGGTTCGCGGACCGTCCATCACTCCACGCCCACCACAGGGTCGGCCACCGATCGCCGCACTTGCCCACTCCGGCAGAGCGCACCGGTTCGTCGGCGCATCAGCCGATCTGGGGTTCATCACCCCCGACGACGAGAACACGGCCGCCGCGATCGTCGCCGATATCACCGGTGATCGGCACGACGATGCCCCGGTGCGGCTCGTCGTCGACCTGGCGGTGACGATCGGCGACACCGATGCCGACGCACATCGCAGAGCGGACGAGCTGAACAGCCTTTCAGCGCAACCCTATTCCAGCGATGCTGAGATTGTGGTGGGGTCTGCTTCCACTGTGGCCGACCGCATCGCACAGTGGGCCTCGCTCGACGGCATCGACGGGGTCCGGCTCCGGCCGGCAGCTCTCCCCGATGATCTGACCGCGATCACCCGGTCGGTGGTGCCGATTCTGCAGGGCCGCGGCCTGTTCCGTAAGTCTTACGCCGAGAGCACGTTACGCGGTCGTCTGGGACTGTCCCGACCTGCCAACCTGTTCACCGAGAGGGTTTCCGCATCATGACCAAGCAGGTTCATCTCGCCGCCCACTTCCCCGGCGTCAACAACACCACCGTGTGGAGTGATCCCGCCGCGGGCAGCCATATCGAGTTCGATTCATTCGTACACCTTGCCCAGACCGCCGAACGAGGAAAGTTTGACTTCTTCTTCCTCGCCGAAGGCCTGCGGCTGCGTGAACAGAACGGCCTCATCTACGATCTCGACGTGGTCGGCCGACCCGACACGTTCACCGTGCTGGCGGCGCTCGCCGCGGTCACCGAACACCTCGGCCTGACCGGCACCATCAACTCCACGTTCAACGAACCCGTGGAAGTGGCAAAGCAATTCGCCACCCTCGACCATCTGTCCGGCGGACGGGCCGCGTGGAATGTGGTGACGTCGTGGGATGAGTTCACCGGGGAGAACTTCCGGCGCGGCGGCTACCTGCCGTCCGATCAGCGCTACACCCGTGCCAGGGAGTTCCTCGACGCCGCCACCACATTGTGGGATTCATGGGCCGACGGCGACATCGTCGCCGACACGAACTCCGGTCACTTCCTGAGACGCGCCGACGCCGGCATATTCGACTACCACAGTTCACAATTCGATATCCGCGGCCGGTTCGCCGTACCCCGGTCACCGCAGGGCCGGCCGGTGATCTTCCAGGCGGGCGATTCGGAGGAGGGCCGCGAGTTCGCCGCCGCCAAGGCGGACGCCATCTTCTCCCGGCACGCGAAATACGATGAAGGCCGTACCTTCTACGCCGACGTCAAACGCCGACTGCCCGCCTACGGGCGCACCGAACGGGACCTATTGGTGCTGCCCGCGGCGTCGTTCGTGATCGGCGACACCGACGCAGATGCGGCCGACATCGCCCACGACGTCCGCCTCGCCCAGGTCGGCCCCGCCACCGCGATCAACTTCCTGGAACAACTCTGGAACCGGGATCTCTCCGATCACGATCCCGACGGCCCGCTGCCGGCAGTGGACCCGATCCCCGGCGACAACACCATCGCCAAGGGCAGGGCCAGCACCCGCCACCACCGCGACCCCCGCGTCATCGCCGACGAATGGCGGCAGATCGCCGAAGCCGACAACCTCACCACCCGCGAACTGATCATCAAGGTCACCGCCCGCCAAACGTTCGTCGGTTCGGCCGCGACCATCGCCACCACCATCGACAGGCACGTCCAGGACGACGCCGCCGACGGTTTCATCCTCGTCCCGCACATCACCCCCGGCGGCCTCGACCGCTTCGTCGACGAGGTGGTCCCGCTGCTCCAGGACCGCGGCGTGTACCGCACCGAGTACGACGGCCCCACCCTGCGCGACAACCTCGGCCTGAGCGGTTCCACCATCGGCGCTCACCCCTGATCGCGGCTCCTGAACCACATCGACGAACCCTGCGTAACGGCCGACGAAGCCGGTGCCAGACCGGCGGAGCGGAAGCTACTGCGCCGATCGGCCGACCCCGGCATCGTGCCGGTCGGGGACCGGCGACGCCCGACGTCCGACACTCACTGCGTATGTCGCCCGACAGATAGCTTGTATACGTTGCTCCCCCACCAGGACTCGAACCTGGAATGCCTGAACCAAAATCAGAAGTGTTGCCGATTACACCATGGGGGATCACTGCGCTGACGATTGTGCCACAGCACGTCGCCGGCGCGGCAACTCGATTC
>WBZQ01001167.1_pt2 | contig 15111 bp, 8 predicted proteins | sample 5204251 | NCBI WGS metagenome assembly WBZQ01 (sample SAMN12412402, study PRJNA552823) | activated sludge metagenome | isolation source: activated sludge from nitrification reactor of wastewater treatment plant... | place: USA: Virginia | collected 2017-09 | reverse complement strand
CGCCGATGATGACCATGGTCAAGAGATTGGCCACCATCGTGACGTCGATCAGTGACAGCACGCCCAGCATGAACAGGGTTTCACTCTCCTCGCGGAAATGGACGATCATGTGCCAGAGTTCCGTCAGGAACTTGGCGGCATACAGGAGTTCGGCGACGATGAGCCCGCCATAGAGCGGGGCTTGAATCCATCGGCTGCCGAAGATCAGGATTTCGAAGAGCTGCTCGACGCGATGGGCTGCTGTAGACGGTGCGGACGGGGTCTGGGATGGAGACGGATGACTCACGCGTGTATGGACCCTCCTTGTTGAGGGCGTATCCTAGTGGGCGCGTGAAGTTCTGTCAATCGTGAGATCAGTCGCGGTGTGCGGCATGTGCGGTGTGCGGGGGAAGAACTGGCAGCGGAGGCGAGGGGCGTTGGCGTGGAAAGGGAGGGCGTACGACTGTCCGCTTATTAGGCCTCTCTCAGCGCGTCATCGCCGCCGGACGCCGTGCGGTCTTCCGGTTTGGCATCGGGAAGCCAATGCGCCACCATCGCACGTAGGTCTTCGGCGATGATCGGCTTGCTGATGAAGTCGTCCATGCCGGCCTTCAGGCAGGCCTCGCGGTCTCCGGACATCGCGTTGGCGGTCATTGCAATGATAGGAAGGTGGCTGCCTGGTTGTTCCTGGGAGCGAATCAACCTGGTGGTCTCGAATCCATCGAGATCCGGCATCTGGCAGTCCATGAAGACTAGAGGATAGGGATGTCGACACACGGCGGCCAAGGCCTCCATGCCGTTTCCTGCGAGGTCCACGCGGCACCCCAGCTTCTCGAGCATTTTCACGGCCACACGTTGATTGATCGGATTGTCGTCCACCACCAACACACGCTGGACCGTGCGGGCCTTCGCCTCGGTCAGGGTATGGCGGGTGATGAGCGGCGCCTTCTCTTCGTCCTGACCCTCACGACCCAGGGCCAGTCGAATGCAATCGGCCAGATGGCGTTCGCGAATGGGTTTGGTTAAGTAGGCGGCGGCGCCCGCTTCTTTCGCAGTCAAGCTGTCTCCACGTTGTCCTGAGGCCGTGAGCAGGATGACGTGAGTTTTCGAGATCGTGGGATCGTCTTTGATCAAACGGCAGAGCTCCAGTCCGCTCATCTCCGGCATATGCACGTCGACGAGGGCAATATCGAAGGGCGTGCCTGCCTGAGCTGCACGCCGCAAGAGGTCTAATGCCGAAGGCCCATCCACGGCGCTTTCGTGATGCATGTTCCAGGCTGAGACATGGTACTGGAGCAGACTTCGGTTGGTGGCATTATCGTCCACCAGGCAGACACGAAGGCCACTGAGATTTTTCACGGGCAAAGGTGGTGTGACGGGAGCCGTGCCTTCCGGTTGTAGGCCAAACTTCACCGTAAACGAAATGCAGGTTCCTAGCCCCGGGCTGGACTGCAGCCCAATTTTCCCGTTCATCAGTTCCACTAAGCGTTTGCAGATCGAGAGGCCAAGCCCTGTGCCGCCATATTTACGGGCCGTGGAGCTGTCGGCCTGTGTAAAGGCTTGGAACATTTTGGCTTGAGCTTCCGGCGTGAGGCCAATCCCGGTATCGATGACCTCGAAACGCAGGGTGACGGAACCAGGGCTTTCCTCCGTTTGCAGCACCTGGATCAACACCTCGCCCTTCTCGGTGAACTTGATGGCATTGCCTACCAGGTTCGTGAGAATTTGCCTGATTCGTCCAGGATCGCCGATGACGGTGCGTGGCGTTTGGGCGTCGATGAGACCAACCAGTTCCAATTGTCGCCCTTGCGCAGTTGGCGCCAGAATGTCCAGGGTGTCTTCAATCGTCATCCGGAGATCGAAGGGAATCTGTTCAATGGAAAATTTGCCCGCCTCGATTTTGGAGTAGTCCAGAATATCGTTGATGATGCGGAGCAGCGACTCACCGGAGTGTTTGAGCGTTTCCAGATAATTTTTCTGTTCCTCGGTTAAATCGGTATCGAGGAGCAAGGTGGTCATCCCGATGACCCCGTTCATGGGGGTGCGGATTTCGTGACTCATGGTGGCGAGAAAGTCAGCCTTTGCTTGGCCGGCCTGTATGGCCTGATCGCGGGCCTCCGACAATTCCCAGTTCTTCCATTCCAAATCCTGGGTCGCCTGGGAGAGCGCGCTTTCTGAACGTTTGCGCAGGGAGATATCGACGATCGAGGCCAGCGCGAGTTTGCCGGTCGGGGTATCGATCGGATTCAGCCCGAGTTCGACGGGAAACTCGTTCCCGTTTTTATGTAAGCCGAACAGCTCACGCCCCGCCCCCATGACCCGTGAGGTCGGGGCGGTAAAATAGCCGCTACGGTGCGCGGGATGCCCGGCTCGAAACCGTTCGGGAATCAACATCTCGACTGGTTGCCCCAGGATTTCCTCGCGCGTGTAGCCGAACATCTGCTCCACCTGCTTGTTGACCAGCGTGATCTTCCCCTGAGGGTCGATCATCAACATGCCGTTCGGCGCCGATTCCACGACTTGTTGGAACTGCGCCTCGGCCTGCTTGCGGGAGGAAATATCGCGGACGATGCCGGTGAATTTCTTGCACCCACCCACGAACATCTCGCTCACGGCCAGTTCGATAGGGAACGAGACACCATCATTACGAAGACCCAATACCTCACGGCCGATCCCGATCACCTTCTTGTGGCCCGACGATAAATAATTGCGCAGGTATTGGTCATGTTCCGTATGGTAGGGGTCCGGCATCAGCAGTTTGACGTTCTGTCCCAGCAGTTGCTCGGGGCCATATCCGAACATGCGGGTGACCGAGGGGTTTACGGACTCGATGATGCCTCGATCGTTGATCACCACGATGCCATCCACAGCCGTCTCGACGATCGCGCGCAGTCTCGCCTCGCTCTGATGCATGGCGGCCTCGGCCTGTTTCAGATCGGAGACGTTGATGTGCATCACGACGGCCCCGTAACTCCTGTGTCCCTGCATCGGGGTCACGATGAGCCGGAACCAACGGCGGAGGAACGGGCTTGAGCTTTCGTATTCGTAGGAAAATGCGCGAATCGTGCCATCCAGGATATGCCGGATGCCCTGTGCAACCTGAGTGGCGTCGGGGTTGGGAGCCGCCGCATCACAGACTTGCAAATAGTTGGTTCCCACGCCGTAAGAATCACCCACGAAGCCGTTGGCGGCGGCAAACCGTTCCCAGGCTTCGTTGACCGCCAGAATGGTGCCACTGGCATCCAAGACAGCGATATTGGCCGGCAACACGTGCAGGATATTTGGATCCAGCGCGAGGTCCGGTTGTCGTGGTCTGGGACGAAGTGGATGGACGGACATGGTGTGTTCCTTCCTTATCCCGCGGTGCCGGTTTTGGGGACGCGATTGCCGAGCCATGTGTCGAGCACCGCCTGGAGGTCCTTCGGGCGAATCGGCTTGGCGACATAGTCATCCATTCCGGCGTCCAGGCAGCGTTCACGGTCTCCCTGCATGGCATTGGCCGTCATGGCGACAATGGGAGTGTGGGCGGACTTGCCTTCCATTTTTCGGATCAGGGCTGTCGCTTCGAACCCGTCCACTTCCGGCATTTGGCAATCCATAAAAATCAGCGGGTAGGGGGCACGTTCGTGCGCGGCCACGGCTTCCTGCCCATTGCTGGCCACGTCGACCCGATAGCCGAGTTTCTCCAGCATCTTACAGGCCACCTTTTGGTTGACAGGATTGTCTTCCGCCAGGAGGAGACGAGGCGTGGTCCCCGTGTGGGTTTCGGCGAGGGTATGCCGCGTGATCAATGGCGGGGTGGCAGATGCCCCTGCAGCGAGTGGGGCGGCTGTTTCTCGCTCGCCCAGCAATTGAGCAAAACATTCAAGTAACTGCGATGGCCGGATTGGCTTGGTGAGATAGGCGTCGATGCCGAGTGCTTGGGCGGTGCTGCCGTCCCCTCGCCGTCCGACCGTGGTCAGAATGACCAGACGCATATCGGCGGTGCTGGCATGCTGTTTGAGTGCCTGTGCAGTGTCGAACCCGTCCATATCGGGCAGATGTAGTTCGATCAGCGCCAGGTCAAAAGGCTTTTGCATGGTGGCGACGGTTTGCGCGAGTTCCACGGCGGCACGGCCGGATTCGGCACCGAGGCAGTCGATGCCTTGTGCGGACAGTTCTTGCTGGAGCGCCCTGCGGACCGTCTTGTTGGGATGCACCAGCAGGATGCGTCGCCCACGGAGTCGGCTCCAGGAGAGGGGGGCGGGCGTGGTAGCCAGGGCCGTCTCCGGGAAGTGGGCGGTGAACCAGAACGTGCTGCCTTCTCCCGGACGGCTCTCGATACCAATCTGCCCCTTCATCTGTGCCACTAAGCGCTGGCAGATGGCGAGTCCAAGCCCGGTACCGCCGAATCGTCTGGTGGTGGAACTGTCGGCCTGTACGAAGGCCTGGAACAACTTGGCTTGTGCTTCCTTCGGGATGCCGATTCCCGTATCGGTGATGCTGAAACGCAGAGCCGAAGGTCCACTCTCAGGATCGCGGGTGACGTGGAGAAAGACTTCGCCCGTGGAGGTAAATTTGATGGCATTGTTGACGAGATTGACCAGGATCTGCCGGAGTCGGCCGGGGTCTCCCAGAACGCCGATCGGCACCGACGCATCAACAAGCGCAACCAGTTCAAGCCCCTTGCTCTGTGCCGGTTCTGCCAGGAGCTCCATCGTGTCTTCGACGGCCAGACGAAGATCGAAGGCCAATTCCTCGAAATGAAGTTTTCCGGCTTCGATTTTGGAGAAGTCGAGAATGTCGTTGACGATGGTGAGCAGCGCGTCACTGGAGCGGCGCACGGTATCGGCGAAATCGTGCTGCTCCTCTGTCAGGGCCGTGTCGAGGAGGAGACCGGTCATGCCGATGATCGCGTTCATCGGTGTGCGGATTTCATGGCTCATCGTGGCGAGGAAGTCCGCCTTGATCTGGGCCGATTGCAGGGCCGTATCACGCGCTTGAGCAAGCTCCGCGTTCTTCCGTTCCAACTCCAGGGCGGCTTGGGTCAGCGCGGCCTCCGCCCGTTTGCGCCCGGTGATGTCTTTGCCGATGGCGAGAAATCCGGTGAGCTCACCGGCGTCGTTCCGGAGGCCGGTGATTGTGACCAGAACGGTCAGTCGTTCACCGTCTTTTTTCGTGTAGGTCCACTCCCGTTCGTCAAATCCTCCATGCCGTGCCTGTTCAGTCAATACATCGAACGGCCGGATCGGCGTCGTGGCCTCGCGATGCAGTTCACCGGCCAGGTGGTCGATTTCCTCCTGGAGGTGGAACGCCGTGAGCGTCTGCCGACCGATCACTTCGGTGTCAGCGTATCCCAGCATCGCCACGGCTCCGGTGTTGAAGGTCGTGATGACGCCGTGCGTATTGGTCGCGATGATGGACACGTTGGTTGCGCTGGCCAGAATCGCTTCGAGTTGGATATTCGTGGCGAGGAGGGCCCGCTCCAACTGCTTGCGCGCACGAATGTCGGTCAAGATGACTTGAATCGCCGGCTTGTCTTCAAAGCGGATCGCGGTCGCAGAGACGTCCACCTCAATGAGTTTGCCGTCCAGTGCGACGAATTGTTCCTCGTTGGAGGTGACGGTGCCGTTCGTGGCACGAATGCGGGTAATTCGTTCGCGCGCGACTTGTCGAGAGTCCGGGTGGATAAAGTCCATGACCGGCTTGCCGAGCAGCTGCGAGGGGCCGAGTGCCCCGAAGAGTTTGACGCAGGCCTGATTGGCGAACACGATCTGGTCGTCGCAATTGACGAAGATGGCGTGTGGAGATAGCTCCACGAGCGACCGATGCCGTTGTTCGCTGGCACGCAGTTTGGCTTCGAGTTCCTTCGCAATCGTGATGTCTTCAGCAATCCCCGCGATACGGTAGGTGACGCCCTGGGCGTTGCGAATAATAAAACTACGATCTCTGATCCACCGGACTCGCCCGTTCGGTGTGACGATCCGGTATTCTTCGTCATATGGCAGGTGCGCCTGGCAGGCGGCTGCGACGGAGACCCGTTTCCGATCTTCCGGGTGAATGTGGTCGAGCCAGAATGTGGGGTTCGACGAGAGCACCTCCCGGGGAGATTCCCAGATGGTCTCGAACGCGGGGCTGACATAAAGCACCTGGCGTTTGTCGGGAGTGGTGAGCCAAAAGACGGCATCGATCGATTCGGCCAATTGGCGGAATCGCTCCTCACTCTCCCGGATGGTTTCCTCCATGTACTTCCGCTCGGAGATGTCGCGGATCATGCCGGAATATTTCTTTGAAGGCCCGACGTGCATCTCACTGACCGAAACGTGGATGTCGATCTGACTGCCATCCTTCCGCACGGCTACTACATCGCGCCCTTTTCCGATGATTCCCCGTTTCCCGGTAATCAAGTACTTGGCGAGGTATTCCGGGTGATGCTCACGATACGGTGAGGGCATGATCAGGGAGATGTTCTTCCCGATGAACTCCTGGGCCTCATAGCCGAGCAAGGTCAGCAGCGCGGGATTGGCGGTTTCGATCTGGCCGCGCTCGTCGATGACGACAATGCCCTCGATCGCGCTTTCAAAGATTGACCGCATCCGGGTTTCGCTTTCCCGCCAGGCGGTTTCGGCCCGCTTGTATTCGGTAATGTCCTGCACGGTGCCGGCCATGCTCATCGGCGAGCCGTCCGGACGTCGGCGTACGATTCCTCGGCAATGAATATGGCGCAGCTCCCCATTCGGACGAATAATGCGGCATTCGATGTTGTAACGGGTGTCGTACGTGAGGGTCTTGGCCACAGCCCTCTCTACCCGATCGCGATCATCGGGATGGAGTGCCGATAAGAATGTGGCATAGGTCGGTTTGGTTCGTGCCGGGTCAAGGCCGAAGATCCGAAACTGTTCATCCGACCATCGCTCTCCGCCGGTCGCGATGTCCCATTCCCACGAACCCAGATGCGAGAGTGTTTGGGCTTCATCCAGGGCTTCCTGTTTTGTCTGGATGGCGCGTTGTGCGCGGCCTTGCTGGGCTTCCAATTCTTTTCTGTCGGTGATGTCGAGGTGCAAGCCGGCGGCTCGCAGCGGCGCACCCTGGCCGTCACGCTCCACCACTTGCCCGCTGTCAAAGACCCATTGCCAGGTGCCGGATTTCGACCGGAGGCGGTGCTCGCTGGAATAGGTGGGCGTGTCTCCACGAAGATGGGCGGAGACCGCCTCCATCACGGCGGGCAGGTCGTCGGGATGCACCAGCTGTTCCCACGTGCGTACGTGTGGTTCGAGCTCGTCCAGGTGATACCCCAGCATGCTGGCCCAGCGTTCATTGAAGGTGACATGTCCACTCGGGATGTCCCAATCCCAGGTGCCGATCTGCGAACCCTGCAAGATCAGGTCGAGACGGTCTGCTTGTGCATTGACGGTCTGTTCGTGTACGGCGAGCAGTCGTTCCAGGTCGGCGGTCTCCGATCGCCTGGCGTCAGTGGGGTGCCCGGGTATCCCCGTCGGTTTCACATGAGGGGCAAGGGCGATCTGCGCGCAGAGCGCTAACGGTTTGAAGAGCTTCGCGGTTTCCTCGGAAATGAAGTCTTTCGAGAAGAGAATAATGGAGAATATTTCTCCATTGGGCAGGGGTGCGCCGAATCCCAGCACGGAGCGGATGCCGTACTTGCGGACGAAGTCCTCCTGTGCCGGGACGTGTGGGCTGCCGGCTGCCTCCGGGACATGAAAGACGTTGAACCGATGCTCGTGGGGATCAACGATGAGGGTGTGATCTGACTCGGCGATAGTGGGGATCGTGACCCCGAGTTGCTGGAACAACTGCTTGAACATCGGGAGCCGTTCGAGCGAGTCGGGCCCATCCAGCGGGATGGCGCGGAACCGGCTGGAGAGGGCGGGATCATTCCATCCTTCATGGAGTCCAGCGCTGGCAAGCAGGGTGAGGCATCTCAGCGAGGGGCCCGGTCGATGCGACTCAAGTTTTCGGTCGACCAGTGCTTGCAACTCAGGCGTGAGGAGCCCGTAGGGCGTCGTCGTAAACAGCCGCACGAGGACGCAGGCCGGCTCTCCGCTCTTGGCCATGGTGAAGGAGGTGTAGAGGTGGCGAACGAGGTGGTCGGCGACGTCCCGAAGGTTACTCGTGCCTGCGCCAAGCCGGCGGAGTGCCGCTCCGCAGGCGGTCATATCCCGGAGATGAAACGATCGCAGGTGGTACATGCTCTTGCTGGTTCCGCGAGGGTGACGGAGCGTGTCTGTACTCTGTCGGCCTCGGGGGAGCAGAACTTAAGCATGCCGCCACGTTGCGAGTGGGCGAGCCTACCCTTAAGGGATTGTTTTGAGGTAAAACGCGGCTGCTTGGGACCTCCTGGTCAGATGGAGTTTGGAGTAGACGTTCGCCAGATAATTCTTCACGGTCTTATCACTCAGGCCCAGTTCGGCGGCGATTTCCTTATTCGTTTTCCCCTGCGCGATGAGAGGAAGGAGTCGCCGTTCCTGTGGTGATAACAGGTGTCGGCCCCGCTCCGGTTCCCGATCTGCCACTTTGCGGAGATAGGCAAAGGTGTGACGGGTGACACCCGGATCGAGGTAGGCCTGGCCTTTGGTGATGCTGCGCAGCGCATGCAGAAGGGTTTCTGCGCCGGCGTCTTGCAGGACATAGCCATGGGCACCGGTTGCGACGGCGGAGAGGAGAATGGTGTCATTGAGGGTGTCAGCCAGGAACAGCAGGCGTGTGGCCGGGAGGTGGGACAGGATTTCCTTGGCGGTCTCGATGCCGGTGCCATCCTGCACCCGGAGATCGACGATGACGATATCGGGTTGATGCTGAAGCACGAGCGGGAGCGCCTCGGTTCGTGACGGCGCTTCTCCGACGATGCGAAAGTCAGGAACGGAGTTCAGCAGGGTCCGCATGCCGACTCTGACAAGTTCCTGAGGGTTGATGACAAACACCCTGGTGGGGGTGTGCTCTAGTTCGTTCATGATCGACTCTCTGTAAAATGTGGATGGATGACTGGTGTTGCCTCTCTCTGTCTGTGCCGACGCGCCGGGTCACCTTCGATAATGGTGACGAGGCGCACGATGACTGGTCTCCACCCTGCCTTCGCTGTTGATCCGCCGCAGCTGACTCGTTCCCATGCGGCCCCGCTATTGAGCAGCGGGACCGCATCAAACGACCTGCGGGCGATACGCACGAATCTGTCTCGACGGTTATTCATAGGGTCAGTCTAGGACACTCCTACTAGGTGGGGCATGCTGTACCCCTGCATGGCTCGCGTTGAACCGGATTCGGCGATTCCGGCATGGACCCGTGACAGTGCGAGCACGATATTCTTTCCTCCGAATCCGAAGCTGTTGATGAGCGCGCGATCCAGGTGAACAGCGCGTCCACGGCCAGACACGTAGTCCAGATCGCAGGATGGATCCGGAGTGGTCAGATTCAGGGTGGGGGGGATGAACTGGTGCTCCATGGCTTTTGCGGTCCCAATGAGCTGGAAGGCGCCGCTGGCGGCGAACGCATGCCCCAGCGCCGCTTTGAACGAGCTGACTGGAACCCGATACGCATGGTCGCCAAGCACGTGCTTCACCGTCTGGGTTTCGATTGCATCCAGTTCCATGGTGCCCAGTCCGCACGCGTTGACATAGTCCACTTCCTCGGGAAACCAATGGGCTGTCGAGAGCGCCAGCCGTGCGGCCCGTTGCTGTTCCTGTCCTGTGCAGGCGGCTTTCAGCATGGAATGGGCATCGCAGGTGAACCCCCAGCCCTCAAGCTCGGCATACATCCTGGCGCCTCGCGCACGGGCATGGTCATAATCCTCCAGAATGAAACAACCGGCTCCTTCACCCAGAACCATCCCGCACCGCGTTTTATCAAATGGGCGCGGGAGATCACGAATCGTGCCGCGATCATCGGGTGCCAGGGCTCGCCCGGCGTTCATAGCGGCATAGACGCTCGGGTGCAGCGGCGCTTCGGTTCCACCCGCAACAACCAGTGAGGACTGTCCGGACTTAATCCACTCATAAGCGCGCCCAATCGCGTTTGCCGTTGAGGAGCACCCGATTGAGTAGGTCTCACATGGACCGTGCAGTCCCAACACGATGGCCACCTCTGAGGAAATCGCATTCGGGAAGGTCATGCCCATGGTAAAGGGATTGACCCGCTCGTAGGCGTTGAGTCTGGCTGCATCATGAAACTCGAACGCTTCCTTCATGCCTCCGATGGAGGTGCCGATGCTGATACCGATGGCCCCACGATCCTCCTGTTCCAGATCGATACCTGAATCGCGTGCGGCCATCATGGCGCAGGCGACGGCAAACTGTGTCGCCCGTCCCATGCGGCGGGCTTGTTTCCGATGCAAAAAGTCCTCGGGATCGAAATCGCGCACCTCTGCCGCAAGGCAGGCTTGAAACGGGGAGGTATCGAAGGACGTGATCGGCTTGACGGCGCTTTCTCCTCGGCTCAACAGATGCCAAAACAGGTCGACGGTGCTACCCAACGGGGAAATCACTCCCATGCCGGTGATGACGACTCGACGAGAGGTCTGTGGTGTCATGGTACCCTCCTGTGCTCGTAAGAGCGTGAAAATGTATGTCGTCAATGCGAATGCCACGTATGCATGTGTTCCCGATGCGCGTCCGGCAACGTGGAGTCGGGATAGAACGTCGCGTAAAACTCTTCATCCAGATGATGGGTTTGGCACGCCACCACAGACTTGCAGGCATCGGCGTGGGCCGGGAACCGGCCGTACGTGGCGACGACATATTCAGCAAACGCGATGGTCGCCTCGACGGCGCGGGTGGAATGCTCGGGGACCTGTGGTGTTGATCCGGGTTTGACCCAGGTCTGCTCGTGTGGCTTCCGGAATGTGCCGTCTGGTCCGAACTTGCTGGCCACCAGCTGGGTGACGGCCTCTTTCATCGAAGGCACGAAGGGAGGGGTTGGCCCTTCCCACACTCCCGGAATCCCGACCGGGTTGGCTCGCATCGGTTTGCCGGGGGGGACGACGAAGTGGAATCCCAGCCCCGGGTAGATGTGCGGTTCCATGCCCAGGAGATGGCGGCCACTCCCGACGCTTTGAATGCCGCCACCGAGCCCCAGTGCCTGCTGCATCAACGAGAGATGCTCGCAGATGATGCCTTGTTCTTGAATCGCGGTTTCGCAAATCGCGGCGTCGAGCTCGCGCAAACTGAACATGCGGCGTGCGCGGAGGTCGTCATGGAGGTGTCCGCCCGCACTCTTGCGGAAGGCATCCAGCCCGCAGCCGGCGTTGCCGTTGTCGGTATCGACGATGAAATACCCGGTTTCCTCGCTGAACATCATGAGGAGCAGATTGAGATACAGCATCGCGATGTTGGTCACGGGAAGGAAGAGCGTGGTGCCGGGTCGATTCGTATACCATTGGTTGAATGGCAGCATGAAGGGAACTTCACGCGGGATTTCCAGCCTGGATGATTGGAGCTGCACGATATCCAGGTCCCAGGGATGGTCAGGACTGGCCGCATCGGCGACGAAAAAGACGCCCTCGTCGTTGGTGAAAAACAATTGCGTGGTTTGGGCGGAGCAGGGACTGGGGATCGTGCGGCTGCGAAAATTCATGAGCGCGTTGCCCTGGCCTTCGCTCGAGCCGGGATGTCCGACAAAGTGCATATCGCCAAGATTTCGTCCTGAGCGCCCAATCGCCGCATAAATCAGATAGCGTTCTTCTTCTCGACTGAGAGGAATTGGTTTGTGGTGACTCGTGTATTGCAAGGGGCCGCCGGGCAGCGTCATCCCGCGGCCGAAGCGGCGGGTTTTTCGCTGTTGTAGGAGGTCGAGCAGGGTCAATGTGGCATCCATGCTGGCAGACTGTGTAGCGAGCTGCTTCATAGGGCCTCTCCTTCCGGTTTTTCTAGGGCCATTCGGCCCTATTCCGGTGCTTTGAATAACGTGGACTGGCCGCCTTTGAGGGCGTGCCGTTGACGGGGCTGACTCTACGAGAGGTGTGGATCAGAGTCACCTACCCATCGGGGTAGGCGAGGTAGTAGTTCGGAGACGTCCTATGGGAGCGGAAGCGGCGCTGAATGCGACGGGCGAGGTACGACTTAACCCGCGCGATTGGAATCGGAAGGCGAACGATCGTCACTGGGCGGTGAAGGAGAAATGAGTCGATGTTGCTCACCGGTTTGCCAGTACGCAATGGCACTCCACCGGTTTTCGACTCCGATCTTCTGGAAGATATTCTTGAGATGAAACTTCACGGTATTCAGGCTGACTTTGAGGATGACGGAAATTTCCCAGTTGGTCTTGCCCGCGGCGACCCAGCGGAGAATCTCTTCTTCCCGTTTGCTCAATACTGCGGTCGGCTGAGCCGGTCGCTCAGGGGTCCATGCCGAGGTGCAGCGCATGTAGCTTAAGTGAAAATGCGGTGTGAGGATATCCAGCAGGAGACGGAGTTTCTCCGTGTGTTTGACGTCAAAGTTGCTGAAGGCGAAGTAGGAACAGGTTCCCTGCTCCCCACGGACACCAGCCGACAGGCACGTCTTAATGCCGAAATCCAGCTTGAGCGACGTGATGTCTTTTGGTTCCGAGAAGGCGGGCTCGTCGGCGCTGGAGGTGACGGATTGGCCGGACGTGATCAAGCGGTGCACGGCTGGGTCTGCCGCCAATCCCTGGCCCATGTAGAGTTGGCAGAATTCCCTGGGATAGGTGGAGTGGCCTAATGCCGGATCGATTCCGTGGAGCAGGTCCACACCCCCGCATCCGGAAAATTCATAGGGCACGACTTGTTGGATGGCCGAGACGAGTTTCCACACGGCGTCGCTTCGATTTACGGAGCGAGCGTCATACATGATTTCGCCGAGTCGTTGGAATTCCTTTGCGGACAATCCCGGCTGATTCATGCCCATTCTCTCCGACGAGCGTGTGCGACTAGAGAAGCACCAGAATCGCCTCGGCATGCTCAGAAGGTCGGATCTGATCCATGGTGAGGCAACTGTATCATTCTGGGAACGGGTGATTGTACTGCCACCAAATGAACGGTAGCTAGGGCAACCTGCACCTAGTATAGAGTGCCTAGGGCATGAACCGCAACGGAGAAGAAAGGCTTTGGGGGGAGTCCCTAGGAGGGGAGAAGCGGACCTGGCGGAATCCGGTCAGCGTTGAATTTTGAGAGTCGGCCCCAGTGTCAGCCATTTGGTCGGGCCAAGGGCGGCCATGTGCGGGAGATGCGCCACGTACCATACGACCACGTCCTGTTCCTGGACGCCCTGGTTGTCTTCGTCATATCCGAGGTTGCCCCTGGCGCCGAAGGTCCACGGCACATCCTCGCTCGGGCTGGCACGCCGAATCGCCACGTCATGGTCGCCAAAGTCATCCCGTTCGCCGTCGTCTTTGAGGGGCAGGTAGCCGTCGCCTGGTAGGATCCAGACGCCATGCCCGGTCGGTTGATCCCGTACGAACCAGGCGCGTTGGGTGGCCGGACTCTTCACGTCGTTTCGCTCGTTCGTATATTTCCGCCATCCAGGTCCCCAGCCGTTGTCAGGACCGCCCTGGTCATGCACGAACACCTGATCCAGGCCATTCCCGTTCACATCGAAGTCCAAGCGCCAGTACGGGTGATGATGATGGTCGGTGTTGCAGGAGAGGCCTCGGCTGTGAAGGACGGGACGCATCTCGCCATCCTCGGATAGATACCATGCCTGATACAGGTGGTATTCGCCGATCCGCGCGTAGATGCCCAACTCCAACCACTTCACGCCGTTTACGGTGGCGCTGTCGACGCAGAGCTTGTTGTCCGCGCAGTTGACGATCGGGGCCAGATCCTGCCAACGCAGCCGGTCTTGAAATGGACCGCAACGGCCGCTGTCTGCGCGGGAGCCGAACCAGGTGAAGGGATTCCACCAGACCCGTTCCTTCACATACTTGACGCGTACGACGGGCATGCTCGCTTTGCCCAAGACCAATTCCCCGCCGTAGGAGACGTTCCGCAGTGTGAGGCCCGTATTATCGCGAACCTCATAATCGAGCGCCCAGCGTCCCCATTCCACATGTTCCGCTGCTGGTTCCGCCGAGCCGCTCACGGGAAGCGTCAGGATGCCGAGCCACAGGGCCAAGCCGATTGTCATCCGATTCATTCCGGTTCCTTTCGCCTAGCGGGGCGGTTCCTGGCCTGCGTCCAACACGCGGTCGTCGGTGAGATCCACGACGGCCCAGAATTTGGGATCCCCGTCCTGTCCCTGGGAAAACGTGATCCAAATCGTGCGGTGTCCATGCCCGGGGTCGTTCTTGAAGAAGCCGATATCGGGTTGCATCAACAGCCCATGGCCCTGCAGGGATTGCACGTTGCCGGCAAGTCGCGAATCGGCGCGAGCCAATGCGATGCCTCGTTCGACATCCTGCGGCCCCTCAGGCGGGAGATAGCCCCCGCGCTTGGCGGCATCAATGACCCGCTGCTCCTTCAACCGGACCTCGACGGCGACGTTCTGACTGTAGCTGAAATAGGTGAGTGTGGCGAAGCGTGCTTCATCCCGACAGCAGCCGAACGCGACCTTGCCCTCAGGCGCGGACCTGGTGGCCTCTATGAAGCCCCAGCGGTCACCAAGCAGTGCGGCCACGCGGGGATCAGCTTCAGCCGCTTTCCGTAAGGCGGCGATCTCGGGGGCAGTGAGTACCGCGCTCGGGTTCGGCGACCGTTTCAAGGCGGTGTCCGCAACCGTGCCGGCCATCTTGGGCTTGAGGTGGCGGCCCGGCGTTTCATCGGCCGTAAAGGCGAGGGCATGCCTGGTGGGGACCTGTGGAGGGAGCGCCATTTTGGGGACGGCAGTTTCCGGATCCTGCGGACCATACGGCCCACGCGAGCCCGCATCAAGCGTACAGCCGGCCCCGAACGCCACCATCAACGGCAGCGAAATCCATGTGGCGGCGCAACGGTTCATCATGTCACACCACGGCCAGCTTCCCGGCTACACCAAGAGCCAATTTGGAGATGTTCGCGGCGGCCTTGATGGTGGCGGCGCGCCGCTTGCGGGTGGCCGCGTCCAGGATCGCCTTATTCAGCAGATCCTTGTAGGTCGCGACTTCGTCGGCTTCGAACGGGATAATGCGAGCGACGGTTTCGTTGTTAAAGGTATTAGCTAACTGCAGATACAGGTTGGCAATCTCGGCTGCATAGATGCCGCGCCGCAAGGG
>WBZQ01001656.1_pt1 | contig 15118 bp, 9 predicted proteins | sample 5204251 | NCBI WGS metagenome assembly WBZQ01 (sample SAMN12412402, study PRJNA552823) | activated sludge metagenome | isolation source: activated sludge from nitrification reactor of wastewater treatment plant... | place: USA: Virginia | collected 2017-09 | reverse complement strand
TTGAAAGACGGTTTGTTATAGCGGCTTGCCAGCCATTTCTCGGCAATTGCCATACCGACGCTGGTTGCTATGCCTTGCCCGAGCGGCCCAGTAGTAGCTTCCACACCAGACACCCAGTGGTATTCGGGGTGACCAGGCGCCTTGCTGCCCAGTTGCCGGAAACGGCGTATATCATCCAGTGTCACCGAAAGCTGCCCCAATCTCTCGTAATCTGCGTTGACAGCGCGCGTACCCGTCAGATGAAGCACCGACCACAACAGCATCGACGCGTGTCCGTTCGACAGCACAAACCGGTCTCGATTGGGCCAGATAGGATCCTGCGGATCAAACCGCATGACGCGGTTCCAAAGGGTGTATACCAGGGGCGCAAGCGCCATAGGTGTGCCGGGATGCCCGGAATTGGCCGCTTGCACAGCATCGATCGACAGTGTACGGATAGTATTGATGGATAACTGATCGAGTTCAGCAGCGGTCATGTGTTTTCCTTCCGGCGGTTTTTAGAGCGCTGTGCGCTAAGATGGAAAACCATCCACGCAACCGGGAATCGGGTTGCACTGGATATATAACCACGCTAAGTGTCAATTTTTCCCCGCATTGAAGTATCCCATAGACGCAAGCCTCCGATGAAGGCGTTATCATTGTCGCCTATGTGAAGATCTGATGGAAGCTTCTTGAGCTTTCTGAGTTTTTTTGCATTTCCGCCCCCTAACACGACATAATCTGCCTCAAGTGCGGATTTCAATTTGCCAGCCACCTTGAATACATGCCGGCGCCATTTTTTCTTGCCCCTTTTTTCTAATCCGCGCCGTCCCAGATAATCCTCGTATGTTTTTCCATGCTTATAAGGCAAGTGCGCCAATTCCATAGGTTCGAGCATTCCATCCACCACCAGCGCCGATCCAAGCCCTGTACCCAACCCAAGAAAAAGCATGCGCCCCTGGCTATAGCTGCCAAGTGCCTGCATTGCGGCATCGTTAATCAGTTTTATAGGACAACCAAAAGATTTGCGGAAATCGAAACCAATCCACCCTGGGCCAAGATTAAAGGGGTCATGGACCGGACACCCGCCCATCACGACACCTGGATAACCAATCGACACACGATCAAATTTACAATCTTGTATTGCATCTTTGACCTTATTGATCATTTGTTTCGGGGTCAGCGTCGGACTGGATGCTATCTTGATTGGCGCGCTATATCCGGGCATCAACACTTTGATATGTGTTCCGCCCACATCAATGACAAGAACCGCATGTGAAGACTGTGATTTCATAACCGCCTACATCCTTCAGAATATTACCCAGGCGCATTTGTCTCGGCAAATGGCAACTGAGCGACTTCATTCTCATTTAAATACCCGTTTGGTAGTCCACCCATCATGGATTAATCAATCGAAAAGACCGTCATGTTAGATTTCCCGCTTTGATTTACGCTTCTTAGTTACTAGATCAAATGTGGGGTTATGCCATCCGCCATCAATCCTGATCAGCTTATCAGCTTCATGCGGCCCCCAGCTACCGGGTTTATAGCGGTGAACCGGCTGGTGCTGCACCAGCACCTCGTCAAGTACAGCCCATGCGGCCTCTACCGCATCCTGCCGGGTAAACAGCAGGCCGTTACCGGCTAATGCATCACCTAAAAGTCGCTCATAAGGCATTTGTTCATCCGGCTGAGCGTTAAGCAGATAGAGTTCTTTTTGATCGCCAATAAATTCCTTTCCCACGCGTTTGACGCGCGCGGCCAGTGCGATAGCGGGACATGGAGATAATTTGAAGCGCAAATAATTAGCCCGGCCGGTCGCAGGCCAGGCATCTTCGAACAATTTCTGAGGCGGAACCTTAAATTGCACGAGAACCTCCGCAGCGCTCTCGGCCAGGTATTTCCCGGAGCGCAAATACCAAGGTACGCCTGCCCAGCGCCATGAATCGATAAATAGACGCAGGGCGCAATAAGTCTCTGTATCAGAATTCTTTGCAACGCCAGGTTCCTGCAGATAACCTTCAAACTGACCTCTAACCAAGTCTTCCGGCTTGAGTGTATGCATGGCTTGAAATACCTTGGCCTTTTCGCTGCGCTGAGCTTCAAAATCCCGTCCAGCAGGAGGTTCCATCGCTAACAGAGCCACTATCTGAAACAGATGGTTTTGAACTACGTCGCGCAAGCAGCCGACTTGATCGTAAAAGCTGCCTCGATCTTCCACTCCAAAATCCTCTGCCAGGGTAATCTGAACACTCTCTACATAGTTGCGATTCCAGATAGGCTCGAGGAATGAATTCGCGAATCGGAAATACAGGATATTTTCAATGGCCTCTTTACCAAGAAAATGGTCGATGCGGAAAATCGAAGTCTCCGGAAAAACCAAATGTGCGGCATGATTGAGTTCGCGTGCCGAGGCTAGATCACGTCCGAAAGGCTTCTCTACGATGATGCGAGCATGTTCTGTCAAACCGGCGGAACCTAGATCTTTGATTATGGCTGCGAAGAAAGCGGGCGGAATCGCGAGATAAAAGGTTGGATGCGAGGCTCCGTCAAGCGCTTGTCCGAGCGCGTGAAATGTCTGCGGATTTTTATAATCGCCGTCGACATAGCGCAGCAATGCAAGCAACCGGCTCAGTGCGTTGGGGTCGATGTCCTTAACAAATTGTGCTATCCCGTCTTTTGCCCGGTCTTGCAGTTGTGCCAGATCCCAGCCTGAAAAACCAACGCCGACTATCGGAATTTTTAGCACACCCCGCTTGACCATCCTATAGAGCGAAGGATATATCTTCTTATGGGCAAGATCACCCGTCGCACCAAAAAGCACCAATGCATCGGATGGCACCAGATTGTTGATGGATTTGTTCATGTCACGAAGTGTCTTCTGGCTTTTCGTCATGGCCACCAAATTGCTTGCGCATAGCCGAGAGAATACGATCGGCGTAGTTAGCCTCTCCTTGGGATTCGAAACGTCCGAATAACGCGGCGCTGATGACAGGCGCCGGTACGCCTTCGTCGACGGCGGCTAACGTAGTCCAACGTCCTTCGCCTGAGTCCGATACGCGTCCGGAAAATTGCGTGAGTTCCGTATCCGCGACGAGCGCAGCCGCAGTTAAATCAAGCAGCCAAGAGGAAATCACACTGCCTCGGCGCCATACCTCGGCTACTTTCCCGATGTCGATGGTATATTGGTATGCCTCGGGATCACGCAAAGGAGTAGTCTCCGCATCTTGTATTCTTGGACGCAGACCTGCATCTGCATGTTTGAGAATATTGAGCCCTTCAGCGTAGGCCGCCATCAGAGCATACTCGATGCCGTTATGAACCATTTTCACGAAGTGACCCGCACCGATTGGACCACAGTGAAGATAGCCTTGCTCTTCAGCGCCCGGCACACCATTACGTCCAGCCGTGCGCGGTGCAGTCGCGATACCTGGTGCGATGCTCTTAAAGATTGGATCGAGATAGCGGACGATTTCTACTTCCCCGCCAATCATCAAGCAGTATCCGCGTTCCAGCCCAAATACGCCGCCGCTGGTGCCACAATCAACATAGTGGATGCCGCGTAGCTTGAGTACTTTGGCGCGCGCTTGATCATCGCGGTAATAGCTATTGCCTCCATCAATGATGATATCGCCGGGCGAAAGCAGCGTTGCCAGATTCGATACTGTCGTGCCGGTGACACCAGTGGGAAGCATCACCCAGACAACGCGAGGATGGGGGAGTTTAGCGACAAAATCATCAAGCGAATCGGCGTGTCGGATATCAGAGCCTGTAAGCGCCTTGACAGCGTCGGCATTGACATCATAGACCACACACGAGTGGCCGTCTTTAGTTAAGCGCCGAACCAGATTGGCTCCCATACGCCCCAGACCAATCATTCCAAGTTGCATGCGATTTCATCCTCCTTGATTTTGATGAATGACGCTCTTTACTTTGTTGCTTGTATTCCAAATCAAAAGAACATAAATCAATCCATTGCTCGCTGCCGGGCGGGAACACTCACAGATACATTGAAAATTCTGTAATTTGCGCGAGACAATTTCTCCACCCGGAAAATAGTCTCGTTGCAAAACCGCGGAAAATCGCACGTTAATTCAATCCGCCATTTCAACAAAATGATGCGCTTGCGAAAAAGGGTAGTCAAGTAATATGAATAGGATATTTGATTAGAGAAACGTTTCACGAAGATAATGGCATATACTCTTACTGGCCATACCCATCAGCCACTATTGATCCGGTCCATAGTGCCAGTTGATGCGATCATAGGCTCCAATGCATTATTATCAAATGCTTGCGGTTATCTCAGTAACAACTTTTTGCTATTGACGGATAACGCAGCGTTTATCTATGCTACGCTGGTTAAAGAATGCGTACTCAGGAGTTATCAATGAATTTTTCAACACTATTAAATAAGGCAATCAGAGCGGCGGTGCTTGTGCTGATTATCATAGGTAGCACTGAAATTTCAGCACAAAAGAATGAAGCTAAAACTGTTACCATCATGGTTGGCGAGTCTGGTTTTGATGGATGCGAGTTGCTCGGAAAAGTAAAAGGTTCATCAAAAGACGATCCACCCGATGCAGGTGAAGACAATACTCCCTATACCGAACGACTAATCAAGGCGCGGAACAATTTAAGGAATGCAACGCACAAGTTGGGGGGAAATACCGTACATATCATTCATGCCAATAACTCTGGTAAGTACGAAATTCCAGGGGCAGACAAAGAAATTATATTTATCGGCAATGTTTATCGCTGCGATTAATACAACGATTGTAGCTGGAGATGGAAGAATATCCTGCGGATAATACATAATTCACTTCTGGCAAATTACCTTAAATTTATTGCCCCAAATTTGAGCAAGTTTGTTGTGATTTGTCAGCGATGTTACTATGCCACTGTCTGGAGCCATTTTCATTCCTGTTATCCTAATCCAAAAGCAACTGGTTCAAATAACACATGGAAGCCGCATTACCATGCTTACATGGCTCGCAGATTTTTACTTGATATTTAAGAAACATCCTTTCTATTTTTTATGAGGTGACAAATGAATAAACTGATTTTATTGCTTTCTATGATTTTGCTGTCTTTTCTACTGATTAGTTGTTCGGGACAACAGGGAAGTGCTGAGAAAATAGGCAAGGAAATCGATCAGTCCATCGAGAGCGGTAAAAAAGCTGTTGAAAGTGTTATTGAAAAAACGATTGAGAAAATTGAAGAAATTGGAAATGCTAGTGAAGAAACTGCTGACCAAGTTGGTAAGAAAATAGATGAAACACTTGACGAAACCACAAAAGAAATTGAAGCGGCAAGCACTGCGATAAATGAAGAAGCCGAAGAGGCAGCCGAAGAAATAGAACAAGCGGTAGAAGAAAAAACCACCGACAAGTAAGCGATAAAAAGCTTCCGTCATTCCATTGGCCCGCCGCACGGGCCTTGGCTTTGAACTTCAGATAGAGTTATAGAATCAGTTCTAATGCTTGGGCGATGCGGGTGGTGGCGCCTCTGATGCTTTCTGTTGTTCCGTAACGAAGATCTCCACGCGGCGATTATCCGCTCTGTTTTCTGGCGTGTCATTGGCTGCAACCGGTTCATGAGAACCGCGGCCATCGATTTGAATGCGGTTGATCGACACGCCGTGGCTGACCAGATAATCGCGCGTGCTGGCTGCACGGTTAACTGAAAGCGGATTATTGATCGCATCGCTGCCCGTATTGTCGGTATGTCCGATGATCATGATCCCGGTATCCGGGTTGTTTTTCAGGCTGGTAGCAAAATTATCGAGAATCGGCTTGAAATCGGGCTTAATATCCGATTTTCCGGAATCGAATGAAATATCGCTAGGGATATTCAATTTAAGGCGATTGTCTTCGGTTTGCGAAACTTGCACGCCTGTTCCGGCGGTTGCGGCTTCCATCTGCTTTTTCTGCGCTTCCATTCTTTGCGACCACAAATAACCGGCACCCGCGCCAAGTGCGGCACCGGAGCCTGCGCCGATCGCAGCGCCTTTCCCGCCGCCGATCAGTGCGCCAATGGCAGCGCCCGCACCAGCTCCAATTACCGTTCCTTGCGCCGTGCCGCGTTGTGTCTCAGACATCGAGGCACAACCGCTTAATCCCATAATGATGGCCAAAATCAACAAAATTGCCCATATTTTCATATTTATCTCCTTTGGTTAGTAATGGTTTTTACTGTAGCAAAAAACACCGAAAAACTTAATTGCAGCGTTATTGATTATTATCGCTTAAATAGTTTTTTATATTCCGGGCGATTGTCAGAATAGTCAAAGAAATTACCACCCAACCCAAAATGGTATACGCCGCTGCCAGCCACACCCACATTTGCGGATGGTCAGTATTAAAAACTTTCTCCCACAGATACTTGCGACGGCCATCCCATGTTGTTTCTTTCAGCAACAAACTCCACTCAGCATTTTCTTCCTTCTCAAAAAATGGCTTGGCACTGCGTAAATTACAGAGAATTTCTTGGCGAAAATCGACCAGAGAAATGAAAACATCAAGCGCATAAACAAACGGATCGATAGTATCCCCGCATTTTGCTACTGGGACTGTTTGATCCAATTCGATAGGCTGCACCGATGAAATATTTTCAGGAATTAAATTGAGTGGAACATAACGTGGTTGACCTTCACTATCCACAAACGGGGTTGAATAGTCCACATTCAGCACCAGGAATTTCTTATCGTTATTGACTGTGTTTACGCCCCAAGCGCCAATGGCAAGGCAAATCAAAATGGTTAGCAATGCACGAAAAATCGATAGACCATAATCAAAGCAAATCCAGTAAATAATTTGAAAAAAATAAACAAACAACCTACCCAATATTCCCCAAATAACAACAGATAAAAATAGCATTTGAGTAAAAAAGACACTGGCTAACACCGATTGATCTGAAAATAATAAACCAGAGGCAAAATAAGTAATGACTAATACAGCAGGAACGATAAGGAAAATAAAATAATTTCTATCCAATTTATCTTGTTCCCAGCAAAAAATGAGTGTGCCCAAAGCGCCAGCTACCATTCCCCACACAACAGGCATCAAATTCTCATTTACCGAAGATGTCATGGTAAGAGTAGCAATCATAAATACAATTCCGGCAAAGAAACTGAATGCGAGTAAGAAAGAAGGTGTTACACGCTGCGCAAACAGCATGAATTCAATGGAAATTTTGGCTCTCAGAATGCCATTAAAGTTTGCAATATCCCCGCGCGAACGATAGGCTTTGATTACTTGTGAAAACGGTTGTTGATCGAACGTATAAGGATCCGGAACACTTTGCGGATATTGTCGATATAACCACCCTACACGGGGCCTCCAGTTTTGATCGTTAGGGCTATCAAAAGACTTAAATTCAGAATTTTTGTTAAATGTTTCTCTAGGCGTAAATTCTTCGTAAGATATCTCTTTTTTTTCTATTATTTTCTTTGGTTCTATTATATGAATAAGGCGATTAAAGGAAAATCCTTCCAAACGAAGAAATATTCCATAATTTAACCAGTCGCCGTTACTTTCAATTGGAAAACGCCATCCATTGCCACGCTTGTCATTCAAGGTTTCTGCATGCGCACCGCGTAAATCAATTACCGGCAGTTGCATCGGTAAAGAAAATCCAAAGCGATCCAGCCACCGTCTATATCCACCTGTATTTGAATAAAAAATTTCATTCGAGTAATGATAAATTTTCTCTTTCATTCCAGAAAGATAGCTTCTTAACCTCTGCCAGTAAGAAGATTTACATTGAGCTGGTTCGCTATGATTATTATTTTTAGGTGTATCCGGTAATTTTTGTAAGCTAATTTTAGGCGGATCTGGAAATTTAACGTTATCAACTGTTAGACGTTTTTTGAGTGCTGCTGAAGATGTAACGCCGATAACTTTCTCGTCGTTAGCTCTTAATAGTTCTATCTGCATAGGCCGAACTGCTTTTAAGGTTGCATTCTTCCCGCGGCTGTCATAACGGTATGATTCAGAAAATTGGAATCGGACGTTAACGCCATCCTGTATAGGTTCATTTTCTACCATTTCGATTAAGCCATTTTTATATATGTGAAAGGTAGCGTTAAAAACGTAATCCGCATAAATGACATGTGCTTTCGCAATCCAATATTCCGGATTCTCTTTTGTAATTTCAATTACTTTTTTTAGCTTTTTAATTTCATCATTGTCAAGGTCATGCGGTTTTTCATAAATATGAAAGGGACCCTCATCCCCCCACACACACTCGCAAAAGAAACGCAAATAATCTTTTACCTGATCATGATTTTCAAGTTTTAACTTTCCTTGTTGGTTGAGTTGATGGATCGGTAAGCTTTTACCACCCACTATCACAATTTCTTTAGTGACAGGATTCCACAGACAATCAATTAACCCACCCGATACATCGCCGTTAGATTTCTGCTCGATATAAACTCTTATCCAATAATAATCAGGATAAAAAGATAATGGTTTTTCAGAGCAAAAAACAACTTCTGATTCTTTTTCTTTTTGAAAGGAGGTAGAAAATGGCGCATGTAACTGCTGTGTTTTAATTTCAAGTGATTGTTCCAATTGTTCAGAAAGTTTTGCTGCCATTAAAGTCCACTTTGGCAGAGCCGGAAAACCATAGAAAGAATTTAATTTTAATTGAATAGGGCGCACAGCCATCAGTGTTGCTTCTTGACGGCTTTGAGCCGGATTAAATTTATAACGCGCGTAACAGTATGGTTTGGCAAATTCAAACAGTCTTTCAACACCATCCTGAATAGGATCATCTTCCACCATTTCTACTGAGCCATTTTTATTTATGCGAAAGGTAGCATTAAAAACATGATCTGCATAAATGACATGTGCCTTCGCAATCCAATATTGCGGTTTCTCTCCTGTAATTTCTATTTCTTTTTTTAGCTTGCTAATTTCATCATTGTCGAGTGCATGCGGTATCTCATAAATATGGAAAGGTCCTTGATCTCCCCACACACACTCGCAAAAGAAACGCAAATAATCTTTTATCTGCCCTTCAGTTTCAAGTGTCAACTTTCCTTGCTGATTGAGCTCATGGACTGGCGCGCTATTGCCACCCAGTATCACAATTTTTTCAGAAACAGGATTCCACAGACAGTCAATTAAACCACCGGTAGGACGATCATAGACTGATTGTTCGACGTAACAACGCACCCAGTAAAAACCAGGGTAAAAAGTCAGCTCATCCGAGAAAAGGGCTATTTTGATTCGTTTGGAAGAAATGCCATATAAACGATCAAGTTGGTTTTGTGCCCATTTTTTGGGCGCCATGCTGAAACTATCGACCCGATATTTTTTGCTATTTGAAATGACATAGCGTAATGGAGTTCGGAAAAATTCACGAATACGCCCTGTCCAGTTTATAGAATTGGTGTCAGTATCTCCCAAATCGGTTTGCAGGTGATGGATACGCAACTCTTTTTCGATTACAGCATGTTTTAGTATAAGTCCGCATGAAAAGTCATTAAAACACTTATTAAGAAACTTAAGGGTATCAGATTGCAGTTCCGCAAAGCTACGCCACTCGTCAGAATTAATTTGATGTACCAGTTTCAATGACCTGGGATAACCTTTTTCACTTTCAAGATCGCTTGACAAACATAAACTGCCACGCACGCGAATGCCGGTAAGATCCACTGTTTTATGGATGATTGAGTAAAATTCCACATCTCCATCCACATTTAAACCAATAAACTCTCCACCTTTTCTAAAGGTAGCAGTCATGGAGGATAAACTTCCAACGTACATATTATTGGCAAAAATGAAACTGTCTATATCACCTTCTAATTTGAATTCACCTTTCACTTCACTAGATTCAATTATTAATTGGGATATGTTTACTGGGTTGTTCTCGCTGTAATTTTCAATAGAAATTGAAAAATCCCCGCTTACTTTCATGGATCTCAGATCAATAATCTGGTGTAAATTCGTTTCGCTTTTATCCTCTATTTTTAGTTGAAAATTACTACCTATCGTTGCTGTAGCGAAATTCAATAGAGTATTGTTGATATTATTTTCTTCTTTCCTGAGACAAAAAGCAGGATGTAAGCAATATAAGCCTGTTAAGTCAGCCCAGCCTTCAATTCTTGCTGCAAGAAAATTCACCTCACCTCGAATAACAGCTTTTGACTGCTTATTATTACTCGACTGATCCGTTTCTATTTCCTGGAAAAATACCCCACCTCTGATCCTGGCACCCTGAAAAAAACAAGCCTTATCAAAATATCCCCAGTAAATGCCGCCACAGCCCCAGAAATCGCCTTGCAGGCATAAATTCTTGCCCGTGAATTTCCCCAGGAAAGATCCGCTTGTGGCAGATATAACAGAGCCGTCTCGCGGTACATGTCCGCCACGTACAATACAATCCCCGTCAATCCTGGCGTTTGACAGGTCTATTGCCGGATTCGACGGATCCCCGGTTAACTCTTTCTTTTCATCATCTTTTGCATCAATTGCCGCCGCTACCATCCGGCAACCATCGAGGTACAGTGAACCACCGATCGATGCTTCGGATAGGTCGACTTGACAACGGCCTCTAGGTGTTTTGTGGGAATCAGGTTTTATTTCAAGCGCGGTTTCATATTTCCACCAGTTCTCAGGGCCGCTGAGTCCAGTCTTACCTTTGTCTGAAACTGGAATGTTTTTAAAAGCTTCATCGATAGCACAGTTGTCGTTGCTATACTCGGGATTGTCCTTGAAGGATCTGGACTCGGGTTCTTCCCGCGAATAAACATAACCCAGATCAACCGGACCTTCGATGCGGCAGTTTTGCGCATGCAGTTCCGTGAAGGCTGATTGCAGTAGGCTTAAGTGAGTCAGATGGCTGCGTTCCAAGCGCATGGGTTCCAGAATAATACAGTTTATCAATTCCAGTCCGCCAAGCGGCGATCCCTCCGCGCTCAACGTATCGCGCAAATCCAGCGTATCGGTGATGACGGCGCCTGTGATTCTGACGTTATTAATTTTTGGATCTAATAACAGTTCGCGAATTTTTTGCGCCGATATCTCGACGAACTCATTGTATTTCTCTAAGAAATTACAATCCTTGCCGATTCTGACATAACTTTCCAATTCATCGTCTTTATTAATCATGGCTCCTTCCCTTATCTGAAATTTTCAATCAGCCATTAGTATCCTGCATTCAGTTTCCGGATGGTTTGGGATGAATATCTCTTTTAAAACTACACGGTAGTTAGTCAATTCAGTTCAAACTCAATACCGCCTGCTAGTTTTACTTACCGCGCATAAACCACTTATCCAAATCCGCCAGACCGGCTTCGAACCAAGTGGGTCTGCCGTGGTTACATTGGTCTGCACGCTCGGTATTTTCCATTTCCCGCAGCAGTGCGTTCATTTCTTCAATCGTTAATTTACGATTGGCGCGAATCGCGCCATGACACGCCATCGTTGCCAATATTTCATTGCGTTTGGCGGTTAAAATTTGGCTGGCACCGTATTCATGAATTTCTCGCAGAATATCTCGAGCTAATTGCGCGATGTCCGCATGTTGGAGAGCGGCTGGCACTGCCCGCACTATCAGCGAAGCGGGGGAAAGGACGGCGATTTCAAATCCCAATTGAGTGAGAATCGCCAAGTGCTCTTCCACAATCGCCACTTCCAGCGTGTCGGCGTGAAAAGTAACCGGGATCAGCAGCGATTGCATCGCGATTTCTTGCTGCTCGAGTGCTTGTTTAAGCCGCTCATACATAATGCGTTCATGCGCAGCGTGCATATCCACGACCACCAATCCGTTGGCATTCTGCGCCAGAATATAAATGCCATGTAGCTGTCCCAATGCAAAACCGAGCGGATGAATAGCTTGCTTTTCATCTATCGCAGGGGAAGGGACGATTTTTTCTATCGGCGTGGCAGTGACTGGATTTACTGATTCCGGATACGGATATCGATTGCTTTCAGCGCCAAACAGGGTGCGATAGAAATTTTCCGGTTGCGCCGCAATGCCCGGTTTTTCCGGATTGATTTTCGGATAACTGGGAAATTGCGTAATTTTTTCAGACTGACCGGAGAGTGTTTCTTTATGTGGTGAAGCCAGTGCTTTATTGACGGCATGAAAAATGAATTGATGCAAGGCGCGCGGTTCGCGAAAACGAACTTCTATTTTGGTGGGATGTACATTAACATCCACATCTTGAGGGTTGATTTCCAGAAACAGCACAAAAGCCGGATGCCTGTCCAGATGTAAAACATCGCGATAGGCTTCACGCAAAGCATGCGAAATCAACTTATCGTTAACAAAGCGGCGATTGACAAAGAAATATTGCATGTCGCGTGATGACCGTGCATAGGCAGGCAGGGCCACCATGCCGTGCAAATGCATAGCTGCTGATTGCTCTGCCACAACTGCCGCAGCCTGGCTGAATTCTTTTCCCAGTAATGCGGTAATGCGTTGTGCCGGGGTGCCCGCGCGTAGATGATGGCGAGCTTTGCCATTATGCTGCAAAACAAATTCAATTTCGTTTTGTGATAATGCAATGCGCTTGAAAACTTCATCACAGTGTGCAAATTCGGTGGCTTCCGATTTGAGAAATTTGCGTCTGGCGGGAATATTGAAGTACAAGTCATTGACTTCCAGCGTTGTTCCTGAGACCAATGACGAAGGCACTGGTTGTGAGATGGATTTACCATCGACCTGTATCTGCCAGCCATGACTGTGCTCAGCTTGACGGCTCGCCAGGTTTAACCGGGATACTGCTGCAATACTGGCCAGTGCTTCGCCGCGGAAACCTAAACTGGTAATGTTATGTAAATCTTCCAGCGAGCTAATTTTACTCGTGCTATGACGCGTCAAAGCCAATAGCAGCTCATCTTTGGCTATGCCGCCCCCATCATCTGCGACACGAATCTGTTTGACGCCTCCTTGCTGTAACTGCACCGTAATTTTCTGTGCACCCGCATCAACACTATTTTCCAATATTTCTTTCAATGCTGACGCAGGACGCTCAACCACTTCACCAGCGGCGATCTGATTAATCAATAGTTCGGGAAGCGGTTTGATAGTAGCCATACAAATCTGACACTCTAATAATTACCGGTATTATAGTGCGGAAATAAATGTCTATTTTATTTTCACTGAAAGTTGTACAGTAAAAATAGAATGTGTTGGTGTGCTGAGATAACTATTAGATGCCGCTTGATAGTTCATCATTACGCTTAATTTCTCAAGTGCGTAAAGGATTTAATGGACGGTACAGAGTGACAGAAGTTTTACACGGCTGTATCGATGAAATTAAAAGGTTTGGTAACGCTTTTCAGTAACTCTGGCAGTGGCATAGCTTTTCCAATCAAGTAGCCTTGAATAATGTCACAACCTAGCACTCGCAATCGTTCATATGTCGCAAAATCTTCAACTCCTTCCGCGACGACTGACAGATTAAGTCGGTGAGCAAGGTTAATCATGGAATCAACAATGCGATCATGCGTGCGACGAGTGGTCATATGTTTGACAAATATCATGTCGATTTTGACTTCATCCAACGGCAAATCCAGCATCCGCGCCATTGAAGAATAACCCGTTCCAAAATCATCCATCGCCAGCCTTAAGCCGGCATTTTTTAGATTATGCAAAGTACCCAGGGTACCTGCATGATTCTCCATAAATGCAGTTTCAGTCAGCTCAATAGTAACGCAGCCGGGCGGCACGCCCCATACATTCAAGCCTTGCATAACGAGTTCCAGAAGTTCAGGATCGCGCAAATCATCTGCAGAGAAATTGATCGAAACGCCGGCATTCAATCCTGCCTTGCGATATTCCGCACATTCTCTCAGTGCAGTATTAAAAACCCATAAGGTTAATCGAGACATGAGTTCTGTACCTTCGGCAACCTGGATCAATTTGTCTGTTCGGATCGGACCTCTAATCGGATGATTCCAGCGAAGTAACGCTTCAGTTGACTCGATTTTTCCGCTCGCAATATTAATCTGGGGCTGATAGCCTAAATATAATTCACGTGTTTCGATCGCATTTCCTAAATCCGACCACAGATCAATCTGCAATAACAAGGGGTCTTCAGTCTCTGCGGCAAAAAACCTGATCGATTCCTGCTCAAGTTTTGCTTGGCGTATTGCCAAGCTTGCATTGCTCATTAATTGACTTAATGGACTGTTACTTCCATTGCTCACTGCCACACCAATGCGTGCTGCCAGGATAATATTTCGCCTATCCAATACAAAAGGCGGAGTCAAAATCCGCAAAACCTTATGTGCAGCCAGCTCTGCGTGTGCAGCTGTTGGCAGATCAATCAGCAAACAGCAAATCTGATAGCGTCCGGTGATACCAACCAAGTCGTCGTGTTTTAATGAATCTCGAAGTTGCTGTGAAATTTGGTGAATAATTTCATCAACTGTGGCAAACCCAAGTACACCATCCAGTTCAGCCAGCCGCTCAAAATTTACTATCAGTACAGCATGATGGCGTTCAATATGACACGAATGACATAATTTCTCAGGAGCCGTTTGTAAAAAATCCTGATAAGCAAGTACAGTCATGATGATAGAGACAAGGCCAGTTAACTATAAGTAGTACTTTTTGGCGTCAATTCCATAGGCGCCTTGAGGTAAGTCATTTACAATCGAATAGGCAACACCAGCAGGATTTGAGCCGGCCAATCTTAAATCTAGCGTCTTTGGGGTATCATAAGGTTTCTTCTGTGCATCACAAATAATCATAATACGAGGTAGAAATCTTTGTGTCCGGTTATGCGAAAGTACAATTGCAACCTCGCCTGAGTTAAGTTCCACAAGACTGCCTACCGGAAACATACCAATACACTGCGCAAATTGTTCAACCAAAACATAGCTGAGTCCGGCTTGCGCATTTTCTTTAAGTTCCTTGAGTGCGTGAAATGGTCTCAAGCCTAATATTCCAGATTGACCCCAGATCAGTTCTTCATAACAATCCACAATAGCCGCCATTCGTCCGTAAGGATGGATTTGATTAGCATGCAAACCATGTGGATAGCCGCTGCCATTTTCACGTTCATGATGCTGAACAGCAATTTTGACTACCTCTTCCGGAGCGTTGCTTAACTGGATGATAATTTCTTCACCATAAGCAACATGCTGTTTTATTAACTTACGTTCAGATGGATTGAGCAGCA
>WBZQ01001655.1_pt1 | contig 15119 bp, 10 predicted proteins | sample 5204251 | NCBI WGS metagenome assembly WBZQ01 (sample SAMN12412402, study PRJNA552823) | activated sludge metagenome | isolation source: activated sludge from nitrification reactor of wastewater treatment plant... | place: USA: Virginia | collected 2017-09 | reverse complement strand
TTGTCGGATTGGGTTATAAAATCAATCAATATGCCAATGTTGAGTTGGGTTATATGAACCAATTCATCAACAGACCGCATAGCGCACGCCCAGACCAAATGATGCACAACTTAGTAGCAAATCTGTTTTTGAATTTCTAGGTTCTTCCTACGATATGGGGTCTCGCATATCGTATAACGTTTTAAGTAGCCGATTGATTTTAGCTAGTATGGATCAATCGGCTTATTTTCTTTGCTGATAGTCAGATTGTCACTGAATAATCGTGTAAATATCATACAGTGGCTCAATATCTCTCTTTTGATTGTGATTTTGCAGTCGAACTGAAATCTTTGTTAGTAAGCTGGTCAATTAACTTCAATTTTTGCAAGGCGAAATGATTTTCGCATTCGATCGCCGATTTGTTTCCTGGAACGAAGCAATCTTCGCAAAGCGCTAAGCTTCATTTTTGCCCATTCTATTGGGTCTCTAGCATTATTTATCCTTAACTTTCAGTTGATTACCTCTATTCTTTGAGTGGAATTAGGTTGAGATATTTTTTTGGCACGCTATGTGTATATAGCTAAAGGGGAGGAAGTCTAAATCAGACCGATCATCCTGACAGGAGCGCACAACGCTCATTTATCTCAAATCTCAAGCATTCGAATTAAAAATTAGCGGAGGGCCAATACCATGTATCAGAGTGAAAATACTTTTGAATTCAATCCGGAAATGAGTGGTTTTGAAACCGAACAATATGAAGGTGAACAATATGAAGGCGAGCAGTTTGAGCAATATGAATATGGGGAAGCGGAATGGGGGGAAGTATTCAACGAAAGTGAAGTGATGGAACTTGCGGCTGAGCTTCTGGAAGTAACGAATGAGGCTGAGCTCGACCGTTTCTTGGGAAACCTGATTAAGAAAGCCGGTAGTGCATTAGGTAAAGTAGTGAAATCTCCTATTGGACAAGCCGTCGGAGGAGTACTGAAAGGAGTAGCCAAGAAAGCATTGCCGATTGCTGGTGGAGCACTGGGTGCTTATTTTGGTGGGCCGCTGGGTGCAAAAATTGGGAGTGGTTTGGCCTCCGCAGCAGGCAGTGCGCTGGGATTGGAACTAGAAACACTTAATCAGGAAGATCGCGAATTTGAAGGGGGAAAACAATTTGTGCGTTTCGCCGCGAATACCGTGAAGAATGCGGTATCAGCACCGCCTGCTGCTAATCCACGCAGCACTGCACAAATGGCTGCAAATAAAGCTGCCCAAGTTTATGTTCCCAATTTAATTACTTCAGGGCCAGCATTAACCCAGCCATCAGCCATGCCAAGTAAAGGGCGTGGAGGTCGATGGTTCCGCCGTGGTCGCAATATCGTCATTGTCAACTGCTAAGAAGCAACTTCTATAAACCTATTTGTGAGGAGAATGATCATGCACGATATTGATCGAACCCAACTGGAAAGCAACCCTGCATTGGAAAATTATGAACAGGAGCAATACGAATATGGAGAATTCGGTGAATATGGTGAAACCGAATGGAGTGGCGAAGCCGGTATTTTCAACGAATCTCAAGCCATGGAATTGGCAGCTGAGTTATTGGAAGTTAGCAGTGAAGAAGAGTTGGATCGATTCTTAGGCGGTCTCATTAAAAAAGCGGGCCAAGTTGCTGGAAAATTTATTAAGTCTCCAGTGGGACAGCAGCTTGGTGGTTTATTGAAAGGGGCAGCCAAGCAAGCACTCCCGATGGTGGGAAGCGCGATTGGTGGATATTTCGGTGGCGGTAGTGGTGCCAAGATTGGCAGCCAAGTGGCTTCAACCGCAGGGAGGATTTTTGGCCTGGAATTGGAAGGGCTGAGTCATGAGGATCAGGAGTACGAAGCGGCTAAGCGTTTCGTTCAGTTTGCCGGTACTGCTGCAAAAAACGTAGCCTTATCACCGCAGGCAGTCAATCCGAAAGCGGTTGCACAGTCTGCCGTAGCGGCGGCTGCGCGCCAGCTTGCCCCAGGTCTGGTTCGCAATAATCCAGTTGTAACGAGTGGGCCCTGTTCCGCTTGCGGTCGGGGTACGATGAGTGGCCGTTGGGTACGGCGTGGAAGCAAAATTATTTTGCTTGGAGTTTAATTTACCATGGCTGCCGCTTCTTACGCTACATGGATGCTCGAGCAAGAGGCCCGTGCATTACTGACTCGCTTGAAACGTGTCAAGCCTTTTGCTTTGCATGAAACCATGTTACCCGCAGCATCATTGTTACCCGCTGCGCAAGTCGGCATTGAGCAGTATCTGATGAAGGGACGGCGAGAATTGAGAAGGCTAATTCATCGCTACATTGCTTGGTTACGCGGGCCATTTGGCCGTAGGGCAAAACCTGCCCACGCACAGCGTCTATTTTCGTTGTTGCGGTTGCGATTCAATGCGGTGCTGACGCAATTTGATTTATTCAACGATGCGCTGACGCAGCGTAGTGAGAGCGAGATTGGTGTTTGGCTTTCTGGTCTTGAAATCGTTTCAGCGGATGCACTGGCGATTCCTGGACATTATTACGAGGTGCCGCCAGTTATCTGCTATCTCGATCGGGGTGTTGGTGCAGCAATTCGCCGCACCAGAACACGATTACCAGGTGGTGGAGAAAATCCAGTAGCAGTGATTCGGATTCCGCGGGAACGCATGGTGGGGAGCGGTATTGCTTCTTCCTTGATTCATGAAGTAGGGCATCAATCTGCAGCATTGCTTAACTTGGTCAATTCTTTGCGGCCGGTTTTGCAAGGAATGCAACGCGGTAGTGGCGCATATAGTAAGGCTTGGTCATTGTGGGAGCGGTGGGTTTCAGAAATTATCGCTGATTTTTGGTCGATTGCTCGCATTGGCATTGCTTCAACGCTCGGGCTGATGGGTGTCGTAAGTTTGCCGCGCGCATTTGTATTCCGCTTGAACCGCGATGATCCGCATCCATCCCCGTGGATACGCGTCAAACTAAGTTGCGCAATCGGGCAAGCACTTTATCCGCATCCACAATGGCAACGCCTAGCGCAGCTATGGGAAGCCTACTATCCAATAGATGGGCTGGATACAGCACAACAGCTGAATTATCAGGCATTACAAGCAACATTGCCGGGTTTTGTGGCGCTTCTAGTCAATCATCGTCCTGCAAGCCTTCATGGGCGTAGCCTAGCTGAGGTCTTACAGGTGCAGAACCGACAACCTCATCGCCTTAAGGCACTGTTTCTAGCATGGCAACAGCAGCCAGCAAAAATGTACCAAGTATCACCGGTTCTAGCTTTTGCTGTGATCGGTCAAGCACGTGCCGACGGGCGTATGACCCCAGAACTGGAAAGCGCCCTGCTGGGAAAACTGCTGACTCACTGGGCGCTGCGTAGCACTTTGGCAGTATCTGCGACCTGTGCAATGCGGTCAGTACAACCTTTATCGTCGATAACAGCCCAATACCAACGAAATCATTTTAACGATCTAATCAGGAGGATGATATGAATATAAGGTCCAAAAAAATACAGAACTGCGAGGCCCCATGCCATGGAACGCTAAGAGTTCACTTGCATGATTCGGGTGAGAATAAACTACCGATCAGAGGAGCGGATATTGAAGTTCTGGAATGGAGTCTCGGTGAATGGCAATCTATTGAAACTCGAACTACCGATGAAAATGGCTATGCAACCTTTAAGCTTCTAGGAGGTGATGCGCATCGTTATGGCTTAGCTTTTAAGAATGCTTTCGGTTTTAATGGAGAGCCGGTCGGATGTTCAGACGATGAGCTACAAGAAGAATTGATTTCGATTGATTGTGATTGCACGAAACGGATTAGTCTTGGAGTTCCGGTAAATTTTACGCAGCAACTGGCGATGTGTGGTCCAAGATCTGAAGAGCAACTTTGTCAGGATATTGTGGCAGGTCAACCAGCTAAATTGCGTATTTCGCATAGTGCTGCTTTAGGTAATCCAGAAATTAAATTGTCTTCTAATCAGGGCAGCCTGTCTCAGCCTTCAATTTTTGAGGATGGGATGGATCGAGTTTATGAGATAGCTATTGATACCACCGGTATGCAGGGCAATTATTCGATTAATGCAGCTTTCAAGCATCCCGACGGCTCATCAATTGCTACAAATTTAGCAGGCACAGCGATGCGGAATGTACAGCATATCGATGCTAGAACGACGACCAGCCTTACCCGAACAGAAACTTCTTTCACAGAAGACACGGCATTTTGGACGGGTATTCGTAATAGCGCAGAAGCACTTTCATTTAATAATTATCTGAGCTTCATGGACTGGATTTTCTGTGGCAAACAGAAACCACGAGAGCTAAGCCAATTTGAAAGCGATCGCTATGATGAAAAAAATAGGATGTGGCGGGGTAAATTATTGAAGAATCGTTTCTTACCGTTTACAGACTCCGACGCGTATCGTGTCGTCAAAGCAGCCACTGAGGCGTTTGTGATGGTGAATTGTGGTGTGCATCGTGATGATCTACAACCCTTTGATGCTATTAAAGACGAAGCTTATTTAAATCGGCGTGATCTACCCATACCACCCTATGGTTTGAATCAGGCTTTTAAAAATGATTATCTAGTGGGAATTGATGGTAATGGCGATGTATTACCCTATCTGGCTGTTATCCGCCGTAAGCTACCCGATATCCCGATTAAGATCAAACCATTTGAAGATGCGGCAAACAACGGAACAGGAAAGATTGATGCCGACGAATGTTTTGGGCTGCTGCAAGAAAAACTTACCAATCCTTGCTTGCTTGAACTCATATGGTCCTATTGGCACGAAGAAGGGATGCTGGTGCAAACCACCAATGCCATAACACGGCGATTCCAGAATGTACGTGGTTCCGAACAAGATCCACTTTCCAATCTCGAGATGGATCCGCTACGACCGCTCAATAATGTGCTGTGGGGTTATATCCAGGATGAACAGCATCGCTTGACGGTTAATCGGCGTAATTATGAGTACGATCATCATTATGGCCTGCGTCTGGAAGGTAAAGCCGTGCAGAATTTCCGACCTGCTGATACGCGATCGAAATTTCTTGAAGCTTTTCACCATCTGTTGCGGTTGTGCACCGTATTTTATAAACAGGATGACGATACTACGGTTAAGGCAGATGCGTTTCCGGTACTCAATGCCCTGAAAGAGGTACATTTGATTCTTTCTCAGGGAGCGCACAATCAGTTTGGCGACTTGCCGTCGACGGCTCGCATTGAAATGCTTATGCAGCAATGGTTGTTGGCCAGACCCGAGTTCCGGGAGTTATTGCCAACGCGCATTATGGTGGCCTACCCTGAACCCTGGATGGATCGTGTCGATGCCATGAAGAAATTGCAAGGCTGGACCGATACCAGCGTGCTGCATTTCCGTAATCTGGGTATGTTTGGCGAGCAGCTTTTGCTTTCCATTCGTTGGGGACATTGGAGCGACGAATTTGAGCCTGTAAAAGCGCTCAATTGGGCGCGCTTTTTCCGACCACAAGCACAGGGTTATATCCATGCCTATCGTGCAGCAACAGGTGTCGATTTGTCAGCAGACCCAATGGTCAATACGCGTGTAGATTCAACGTTGCCGTCAGTACTACTGCAAAAACGGTTAGCAAGTCAGCAACGGGCGATGTGAGGCGCATGGCGGTGATCAACTTTGCTTCAGCACTATACCTGGGAATGCATCACCCCAGTCAACTTTTGCAACCCTGGCAGCAGCTAACACTGGGCGTTCCTGCAGCACTTGCCGAGCCACCTGGTGCTGAGGAAGTGGCTGGGAAATTGGCACAGTTACAAGGGAGCGAACAAGGGGTATTGCTACCTTCCACATTGCATCTATTTTGGGACTTGTTTGGTATGTTGCACCAGCAGCCAGTGGCATTATTTCTGGATGATGGCGCTTATGCGATTGCTCGCTGGGGGGTAGAGCAGTTTCGTGCCAAAGGGGGTGATGTTTACATTTTCAGACATCACGATCCTGAAGCATTGTTGACGCAAATCAAGTTGCATGCACAAAGGAAGAAGCACCCCGTAGTCATTGCCGATGGTTTCTGTCCATCGTGTGGGCATGCAGCGCCGATTAATGATTATCTGGAGATCGTAAGGCGTTTTGGTGGTTTACTGGTGTTGGATGACACGCAAGCTTTGGGAATTTTGGGAGCGTCACCAGCATGGTGTCCTCCTTATGGAGAAGGTGGGGGTGGCCTGCTGCGCTGGAGCGGAAATTTTGGGCCGGATATCGTGGTGGGTTCATCACTGGCAAAAGGTTTGGGTGTGCCGGTAGCAGTTCTTGCGGGAAGTAAAGCGCTAGTCAAACAGTTTAAATCCGCAAGTGATACCCGGATACATGGTAGCCCGCCGTCAGTAGCAGTCATTCAGGCTGCCAGGCATTCACTGAATGTGAACCAAGCTCACGGGGATTTGTTACGGCATAGATTGGCGCAACGAGTTGCTCAATTTCGCAAAGGTTTGGAAACCATCGGTTGGGGTGCCATCGGTGGTTGGTTTCCTGTACAAATTTTGCGAGGAATCGTTGGAGATAATGCGGTGCGCGTGCATAACTACCTATCCCAGAAGGGTGTTCAAGCGATATTATCACGGCCTCGCAATAGCGGCGAGGCGCACTTAAGTTTTTTAATTACAGCGCGGCACACTAGCGAGGAAATTGATCAATGTATCGACCTACTCAATACATTGACACGCATTATCAGCAGAGTTGCAAATCGCAGTGGTAAGCCAGCGTATTCTGGCTTCTAAAAAGATAACTCTATGCGAGAGGTGAATCATGAATCAAGAAATGAATTTTGAAACCATACCTTTAGAACTTACTCCTGAAATGGCAGGAGAAATATTGGAAGTGGAAAGCGAGCGAGGAATCCGCCGTTTTGCAGGCCCTAAAAGTCGTAATTTACAGTCTGGTATTCGTTCCGGGTTGAGGTCAAGCCGCACCAAACGTCCGCCCATTAAGCGATCGCGATCTGCTTTGAGGGGATTTTGGCGACCATTTGGAAGTGCGCGCTATGAGCCTATTCAGATTGTAGACGAACCCTATTCCAGTGAACCAGAACCACCTCGTTCTGAACGTACCCGTTGGGTACAAGATTGTCTGAATCACGCAATGGGGACGCAACTTCCGGTGAACGGAATCATGGGGTCTAAAACTCGCAGTGTCATTCGGAGTTTTCAGCGTCAGCAAGGAATAAGAGCAAGCGGCATCGTTGGGCCGGATACGGAAGAGGCCATCAAATCAATCTGCACGAGTAACGCTGCAGCATTAAGTGGCAACGGAGAAGAATTAGAGAATCAAACACTTGGGCTGCCTGGTGCTCATTTGCAGTCCCAATTAACTTGGTTACCTAATAATGCTAATCCTCGCCGCTATACACTTGATGAAGCAATTACTGAAATAGGCGGTGGAATATATATTGCAGTGGATGTCAGCGGGAAAGTGCCTAAAATACTCAAAGTTGGGCAGGCTTCGGACTTTAATACCCGTTTACCGAAATACAGATCTAGAACAGTCAAACGCAAGATTAAAGGTAAAATTCAGGATGTACTGCCGGATCTGAGGTTCTATCTGGCCCGTGTTAGTGGATGCAGAGGTGGTAGCTGTGGGGTGGGTGGTCTTGATACACAGGTTGAACGCGCCATTTCACGATTATTGTTTAGGACTCATCGGACAGCAGCAACGCGCCCACAATGGCACCGGGAGAAATATACCATTGCCACCGTATTAGGGCCTCTGACCGTAGAAAATATTCTTCCAAAACCTCTGATCCATCTATTAAATAAGGCTTATACGGCGACGGGAACCGATGCCTATAATCAGCCGATTACTACCTATCCTTCAATCCCAGCGAGCCAGCCATCGTTGGTTCTAGATCCTGCTACCAACCCATTTTGGGAATTTTCTCCCCATCGGGATTTATATGGAGAACTGGAGTACCCTTTCAGCGAAGCGGAAGAGCTAGAGCTGGCTGCTGAATTATTGTCCATTTCTAACGAAGAAGAGCTGGATCTATTTCTTGGTAAATTGTTCAAGGGGATCGGTAGAGGATTAAAGAAATTTGGTCGCTTCATTGGCAAAAAAGTGTTGCCTGCAATCGGCAAAGGCTTAAAAGCGATCGGTAAGGTTGCGCTACCGATTGTTGGCAAAGCGTTAGGATCGTTTATCCCTATACCAGGCGTTGGTACGGCTATTGGTGGCGCAATTGGAACAGCTGTCAGTAAAGCGCTAGAACTTGAATTTAACGGATTGCCTTCAGAAGAAGCCGAACTGGAAATGGCTCGGCGTTTTGTTCGCATTGCCGCGACAGCGGCTAGACAAGCAGCATTGGCTAATCCGCATGCCAATCCCGAAGCGATCGCCAATACTGCTTTGATGGCAGCGGCTAGAATGCATGTTCCGAATCTTCCTCATCGACTAGGAAGTGGTAATCCAGGATTAGGTGGTTTTACCGGTAGCTAATATCGGTAGCGGTCATTGGTTTCACCGTGATCGTCACATCGCTCTGATGGGACACATGAAATACTTTGCAAAGGCATCCTGCCTAAATAAGAAAGGAGGGAGTGTAGATGAAAACCCCAATTCACTTTCCAATTGAGTCATTTGCATTTAACTTTAAATTCGGTGACCGTGAATATGATAGATTTATTAATACTCGGCGTGGTTCTTCCTGGGAAACTGAGGTCTCACAAAGTCAGCGATTGCCTTCTTCGAGTGGAGTGACCGCTTGCCCCAAAGGATTGATCTGCCTTGATCATACCCATGTTCCCAAGCAAGTTGACCCAGTCCATCCTGGGCGATTTATCACTGGGGTAAAATCCAAGTTAAATGTAAAAAATATGAACCCAGGATTCATTGATGGGGCAGATAACATCATCACAGATCGGAGCAATACGGGCTTGCAAACTTGCTTGGTTCGACTGCTGACCTCGCAATTCCACCATTACTTGAGTCACGATAGTCTGCAAAAAAAATCTGCTTCCTGGAACGACCGAGTTCGGGTCGGTTTGGTTGATCTTTCGGGCACTAAATTGGTCCAACCTGATTTTGCGGGATGGGGATCGACGGTAGCGATGTATGGTGCCAGTGTACCGAAGATATTAGCGCTTCACGCTGCTTTCCAACTGCGCAGTGATTTGCGCAGCTTGGCTGTAAACAGTGGCATTGCTGCAGGCAAAGCCTTTGAGTTGGCGACAGTTAATCAATGGAAGGCTAAAGGGCTAAAGAGCGGTTTCCCGGATCTGATTTGGCTGTTTGATATTCGCAACAAGACAGGCAATTTGGGTACCCTGGATTTTAGCGTAAAAGCACGCAAAGTGTTTCAGGGCATTATGCACAATGCAGAGGCTGGAGAGCTTATTATCCGAGTTGGGTTTCCGTATATGGCTTCGGTAACTTGGCAGGCAGGGCTTTTTCATCCCAGTCGCGGAGGTTTATGGCTTACCACTTCCTATGGAAAAGGTCAGTGGGGTAATAATCCAATAAAAGGGGTACAGAGCGCGAATGTGACCGCGTTGTCAGCGGCTACTTACTTTACGTTGCTCGCGCAAGGCAGGCTTGTGGATGATGTATCGTCAAAAGAAATGCAAACCTGGCTGCGAGGAGGCTGTATGACCAAGCATTTCCCACAAGGCTTGGGATTGGTTGCATCCAAATGCGGTGTGTGGTCGGATTATTGGCACGATTGTGCTCTAATCGTGCGCGGTAGAATTCGCTATGTTATTGTCGTTCTGAGCAGAACAAAACCCAGCGAGTTTCCGAAATATACTCAGCTCATTCGCGAGTTGGACAACTTGATTGTCCGGAATAACCAGATCCCTCGGGTGGCCTGTTAGGTTTAGAATAGCTTGAGAATCGATCGGGACCAGGTTTATCTAATCAAGCGAGAAATGATTGCTATGAATTCCGCCATTGTGAAACCTGTAAAGCAGCTAGCTTCTCCAGTTGATCTTTATTCTCCAGTTATTGATTATCAGCAAATATCTCGTGCCCGTTTTGTAGAAGAACTAAAAGCATTCATTCATTTCCCGAGCGTGAGCGTACAACCTGAACACGATCAGGATACTCGGCGTTGTGCAGCTTGGTTAGCCAATCATCTGCGTAAGATTGGGATGGAAAAAGTGATGATCGTGACCACGCAAGGTCACCCTGTGATTTACGCTGAGAAGTGCCATACCCCGGGAAAACCTACGGTGCTCATCTATGGCCACTATGATGTGCAACCAGCCGATCCGCTTGCTGAATGGCAATTTCCACCTTTTGAGCCGGTGATTCGTGGAGATCATCTCTATGGAAGAGGCGCTTCGGATGACAAAGGCCAGCTCTTTACCCATGTCAAGGCATTGGAAGTATTGCTTCGCAGCGGTCAGGGATTACCCGTTAATATCAAGTGTTTGTTTGAGGGTGAAGAGGAGATGGGTAGCCCCCATTTACCTGCTTTCGTGGTGGTCAATCAGCAAATGCTTGCTGCCGATTGTGCTGTGATGTCGGATATCCAGATTCCATCTGCTAGGCAACCTGCCATTACTTATGCCTTAAGGGGATCAATCAATTTTGAGCTGGAGATCATTGGGCAAAATCGGGAATTACACTCAGGCGTTTTGGGCGGTGCGATTCGTAACCCCTTACAAGTACTGTGTGAGATGATTGCGCAATTACATGATCGCACCGGACGCATCAATATTCCCAATTTTTATGATCGCGTACGAAAATGGGATGCACAGGAGCGGGCTTACATGAAAAAAGTAGAGTCATCCGATCAAAGCATTCTCCGCGATGCTGGAGTGGGAGTCGGTTGGGGAGAGCGTGGTTATTCAATATATGAGCGCACCACGATCCGACCTGTGATCACGGTAACCAGTATTCATGGTGGTTACCAGGGAGAGGGTGTTAAGGCAGCGATTCCAACGCGTGCGCTGGCGAAACTGAACTTCCGGTTGGTTCCAGATCAGAATTTACGGGAAATTGATCAGCTATTCCGGGGGCACCTCAAACAAATGACTCCACCAGGGATACGGTTACAGATTCGCACTTCTGCGCCATCCCGACCTGTGCTGATGGATCGTAAACATCCTGTAGTAATGGCTGCGGTGCATGCTTATCGACACGGATTTGGAACAGCACCGGTATTTCTGCGCAATGGTGGAACGATTCCAGTGGTCAATTTAATTCAGGATATTCTGCATATCCCTGTGGTGCTGATGGGCTTCGGTCTACCAGACGATCGTATTCATGGATCGAATGAGAAATTCTATTTGCCGAATTTTTTCAACGGCATAAAGACGAGTATCCGATTTCTGACTGAAGTTGGCAAATGGCAGCGCACCAGTAGGGTGCGGTAGGAAAATCAAAAGAATAGTTGATTAGGGAGGTAATGATGATTATTGATTGCCACTGCCATGCGGGAAGCGGTGATGGGTTTACCGGCCCTTGGGATACGCGCGCACCATTAAGAGATTATCTGCGGCGTGCCACCGTGGCAGGAATTCAGCGCAGTGTTTTATTTGCCGCATTTCATTCGGATTACGCTGCTGCCAATAAAGAAGTAGCAAAAATTGTAGCCAGCCAGCCGGACAGGTTTTATGGATTTGCATTTGTGCATGCGGCCAGAGACCGCAGGCGAGTACATGAATTGATTGAAACCGCTGTCAGACAATATGGATTTGTAGGAATCAAAGTGCATCGCCATGATGCACCGATTACCCGGGAAATCTGTGAGGTGGCAAGAGCTTTCGCTTTGCCTGTGCTTTACGATGTGGTGGGAGAAGTATCGGTTTGTGAATTATTGGCACAGGAATATCCGGATGTTAACTTCATTATTCCTCATCTTGGCAGCTTTGCCGACGATTGGCGTGCGCAATCGGCTATCATTGATCATTTGGTGCGTCATCCTAATATCTATACCGATACAGCTGGGGTGCGGCGTTTTGATTTACTGGAACAAACGGTGAAACGAGCTGGAGCCAGCAAGATTTTGTTTGGGTCCGATGGACCGTGGCTACACCCTGGTATTGAATTGACAAAGATTAAGGCGCTACGTCTTTCGCCACAGCAGGAGAAATTGATTATGGGAATCAATTTACAAAACTTAATTTTCCCTAACCAAAAGAATCGGGCAATTGCTTGATCCAAACAGTACAACACAGCGTAATTCGTTTTTTTGCAATCGAGTCAACCGGTGATGATAGCGTGATCATCAAGGCTCGCTATTTTCCTGACGTTGTGCTGCCCGGCGCAACTGCAATGCACGATCAGTCACACCGAGACGTTGTGCGGCGCGTTGCAAATTGCCATTTGCTTCATCTACCGCAATACGAATTGCCGTTTCTTCCGTATTTTTGCTGATCGTTTTAAGTCCCATGCCTTGACTAAGCGCTATGCGGATTGACCGCTCAAAATTCATATCGCGCCATTCTTTCCACTCTTCCGACAAATTCGGTCGTTCGTCAGGTGGAATACAACCGACGGTGATCGGGCCCTTACCGGCATAGCGGCATAACATTCGTGCGATGACTTGTTTAAGGTCCCGCACATTACCTGGATATTGCCGACGTAAGAGATATTCTTCAACCGGCTTATCAATAATGGGAATATCTTGGTTTGGACAGTTTTTTTTTAGGAAGTAATTCGCCAACGGTAGAATGTCTTCAGATCGTTCGCGCAACGGTGGCAAATGGCAGATATAGCTTGCGATCCGGTAATACAGATCAGCACGGAATTTCCCGCGCTGGACTTGTGTTGCGAGATCGCGGTTGGTCGCGCAAATCAGCCGGAATGCAGTACGTTGCCAGGCATTGCCACCGACGCGTTTGTAAGTTTGTTCTTGGATTACCCGCAAAAGCTGTGTTTGCATTGTTAGGGATAATTCTCCTACTTCATCTAGAAAAAGTGTGCCACCATTTGCGAGTGCGAATACGCCATCCCGTGAAGAGGTGGCGCCTGTGTAGGCTCCCCGTTCATGTCCAAAAAATTCGCTGCCCGATAATTCCGGCACGATCGTGGTGCAATCTAGAATGATAAGCTCGCCTTTCTCAGAACGATTGTCGAGCGTGTGAATCAGATTAGCCAGCAATTCCTTACCTGTACCACTTTCTCCAAGGACTAATACCGAGACATTGGTAAAATGCGCGACCTCGATGACTTGCCGTAGTATGGTTTGCAACGTTTGGCTTTTACCAACTAAAGCATTTTGGACTATTGGAGAGTTGAGTAGAGAACTGATGGATTCCCAACGGCGGAGGCGAGCGGTGATCTCATGAATAATGAGATTATCTTTTGTACAAACCAGCACGTCTGAGGCGCCTGCTTCCATCAACTGCCAGATCGCTTCTCCAGAAATTGCTTCTTGGCAACAAGCAAGGACTTGCACCTGACCGTGATTGCTTAATTCATACAATTTGTTAAGTAGTTCTGGGGTGACTTTATTGCTATAGATAATTCCTGAATAAGGACAAGGAGTGCAATAATCTTGTATCGCAATGTGCTGTTGGGTTAAGAGGTGCAAAAATCTTCGAAAGGTTTCCTCTCCGTATTCACCAATGCCGAAAACCCAGATTGAGATAGACTGAGATGTATCCATTGCGAAAAGTATCCACAAAGTATTGAGCAACGAGCCAGAAATAAATTAGGAACTGGAGTTGTCCCATTTTCTTGGGTCTGTTGACTTAACATGGGCATACATAGAGATAATGCGTGTTAGTGAACAAGCTTCCGTATTGTTTTTCAGCTTGTTATATCGTGTACGATTGCTCGATACCGTTTTAGCTGGGCAAAGATGCTGCCCACGCAAATACCGCTATCTATATTGAACGAAGCCCAATCCCTATCTGCGTTATTCGCCAGCGTGTTACTTTTCTGGCATCACAGATTTAACTTTTTTACTATCGGTTGTCGTATGCGCTTGCTGTGATAGCCTTTATCGACAACCGTCGCTTCTCCAGTAGAAAATCTAGAGATCACAAACAAGTAGTGCAGATCAATCAGTGATTACTTAACGGATGATTTCAAATTTAACTGGTAAAGCGAAATTATCAACTCTATGAAAATGATCAATAGCTTGTTGAAGCAGTTTTTTCTTTCCCTTCCACGTTGAAGAACTCCTCACCGAACTTCAATCGGCACACGGTGCAACGCAAATGCGTTTTATAAATGATATAGGAATCAAAAATTATAAACTCCTATTTTTATATAGAATAATTATCTCTAATTGTCAATAGATTTTAGCCAATCATTACATTTGTGAATTTATTCAAGTTTGGTAAGATGACAGCTAAATCGGTTAACTAGCTTAAAAAAATGGGGGATACCATGAAGATTGAATCTGTTGCCATTTCAAATTGGCGTTCGATCAAGCATCTCAAAATCGCGTTCCAGGATCTGATGATCTTCATTGACTAGAGCAATCACGGCAAATCAAACATACTTTCCACTTTGCTGTTTTTTTTCGGAGAGATCAAGCCCCAAAACTTGGACTTCAACCGAAGTATTCATAGTTGGTGTACGGATAACAAGACGCCCACTCATCATTCTATCTACCGAGCCTGTGCGAAAAGCTGCGTAAGTCCTTGAGCTCAGATATTACGAAGATCAAAGGAATCAAACTCACTTGTTTCTTCTTTGATTCTGATGATTCCCACTTTGATGATTTTTTGATAATCCTATGATGTCTTTTTGTGCTGTCGATCCATTTCCGCTAATTTTCCAAGTTTTTCAGCGATCTTAATCTCTAATCCGCGCAGTGTTGGATGATAAAAAGTAACCGGTTTTAGCGTTTCCGGGAAATAATTTTCGCCTGCGGCATAAGCTTCGGGTTCGTCGTGAGGGTAACGGTACTGCTTTCCATAGCCCATTTCTTGCATTAATTGTGTAGGCGCATTGCGAAGATGAAGTGGGACTTGATGAGAAGTATCAGTTTCTATCGCTGAACGTGCTTTTTTATAAGCCAGGTAAGCAGCATTACTTTTAGGAGCACACGCCAGATAAAGTGTTGCTTGAGCTAATGCGAGCTCTCCTTCAGGACTTCCTAATCGTTCGTAAGCTTGGCATGCATCGAGTGTCATGGTTAAGGCGCGTGGATCAGCTAGCCCTATATCTTCTACTGCAGCTCGGATTAATCTTCGTGCGATATACATGGGGTCGACCCCACCATCGAGC
>WBZQ01001652.1_pt1 | contig 15137 bp, 12 predicted proteins | sample 5204251 | NCBI WGS metagenome assembly WBZQ01 (sample SAMN12412402, study PRJNA552823) | activated sludge metagenome | isolation source: activated sludge from nitrification reactor of wastewater treatment plant... | place: USA: Virginia | collected 2017-09 | reverse complement strand
CGGCCGGGCCGGCGCCGGCTCCGCCGAAAGCATTGAGGTATTCCGATTTTTTGTTGTAGTCCATCCGCCAGGCCAGGATGGTAAAGTCGCTGGCGGTGTCGGTCCACACCACGTTGCCCAAGGCGAGGCCGCGGCCCAGCTGGTCGTTGAAGTCCAGCGAGTCGGCCTCGATGATGTTGGGCGGGTCGGCCACCCGGCCGCGGCCGGTGAGCTGGTAGCTCTTGTTGCGGCTGTCGTAGTGGATCTCGCCACCGGAGATGTTGCGCAGGCTGTCCTTGAAATGGGCGTTGCCATGCAGCACGGTCTGTTCGGTCTGGGTGTTGTAGCGAATCACGTCGGCCTGCGCTTTTTGCTTCGGGTCTTCGATGTAAGCGTCGCCTTCGAGGATGTATTCTTTGGCCGTGCCGTTGTAGCGCATTTTGCGGGCGCGGCCGCGCTGGTCTTTCTTCTCGTACTGCGGGTTCAGGTCGAATTCGGCAAAATCGTTCTCGATGTCGTAAAAGCCTCCTTCGGTGTATATGCGGCTGTCGCGCTGGCTGATGAGCGTCGGCGCCACAAAGCGCACCATTTGCGTTTCGGTATTGAAGGCCATGGTGTCGGTGCGCATGGTGAACTCCGGGTCGGTCACCAGCACGTTGCCCTTGAAATAGACCTCCTTGAGGTTGACGTGGTAATACCCGTGGGTGCTGGTCAGCTGGCTTTTTCCGTTGGTGAGCGTGGCACCGGTGTGGTAGGTGGCGATCTTGTTGGCCATGTCGTAGCGCAGCCGGGTGGTGAAGAGGTGCTGGCGACCGTTTTCCAGCACCACATCGCCGAACAGGTCGCTGATGCGGGTATCGGCGCGGTAATGGGCGCTGTCGGCGAATACTTTCACCGAGTCGCCCTGTTCGATCACCACGCCGCCCTTCAGTACGGCAAAATCCTGGTCGAGCGTGGCGGTATCGCAGTAAACCAGGGTGTTCTCCTGGCGCATCCGCACGTTGCCGCTGAGTTTCTGGATGGTGCGGTCGCCGCGCACGAAATACTCGACCAGCAGCGCCGTCTCGATCTTTAGTTTTTGGGTATCCTGGGTCGCCGGCTGGCCAGGCCGGGGAGTGAGCGGAGTTTGGGAAGAAAGAAAGAGAGGAAAAAGAAAAGTGGCAGAAAGGATAAAAAGCGCGCGGCCGGGCCCGGTATACCTTTCGGATTGCCGGCCAGCCGGTCGCCACAGCGGAAAACAGGTCCGGCAGTTCAGGTTTTTTACGTTGCTCATGAATGTGTTATGCCTTGTTGGCCCTTTCGGCAAGGTCTTCTTCGTCTGTAACGTCAATTTCGGGCGCGAATTTTTCAGCATAGGCCAGTTCGTCTTCCAGCGGTTGCGGAGAGGACTCTCCGGCCTGGCGTTTTCCCAGCCCGGTCAAACGGAAAATCCACTCATAAACGCGCGAAAGCCAGGTTTTGTCCACCAGAAAAGTCAGGACGGTTGTCAAAAGCGTTGTGCACAGAATAATGGAAAAAACGACGGACTGGATGACCTCCCCGCCCGGTATGCCCTGCTGGGCCGGGAGGGAAGCCAAAACGGCTGCTCCAAGTCCTTTCGGGATGATGGTGGCCATGAAGGCGGCGTCTTTCAGCGGCGTATCGCGCGGGACGGAGATGCGTACGATGGGAATGCGCAGCAAAAACAGGGCGCCGGTAATGATGGCGCCGAGCGCGAACGGCCACCAGTCGTACAGACGCACCGAAAGGCCGATGTAAACGAAGAAAAACGTGCGCAGCAAAAACACTGCCTCGGAGAAAAAAGCGCGCTCCTGGCTGTTGAGCGAGATGGGTTTGCGCGAAATGACGTTTTTCATGATCGGCGGTCCCAGTACGTCGATGTTCCCGAGCGTTATACCGAAAGCCAGTGCCGCGATCGGCCCCGAGTAATTGAGCAGTTCCACGATGCCGTAAATGACGAATACGAAAGCCGGCGTGGTAAAAACCGTGTTCTGCAGGGTGCGCATCCGGTTCAGCAAAACGCTCCAGCCGAAGGCGCCGGCAATGCCGAGCATGGCTGCCAGCAGGAACGAAGCGATCATCTGGCCGGTCACAAAAGCGACGTCCACCTTGCCGATCTTGTAGGCGGTCAGGAGGGTAAGCGGTACGGCCAGGGTGAAGACGTCGGAGAAGGCCGATTCCAGGACCAGAATGGTGCTGCTGCGCTCCGTCAGGGGAAACGTGCGGGCCAGCGTGGTGACTACCGCCGAGGAGGTGCCCCCGACAATGCTGCCCAGCATCAGGGAACGCAGCGGCCCCAGGTCCGTGTAGAAATACGCGATGCCGCCCGCAACCAAACAGGTGCCGATGAAGTTGTAGGTTGTGATCTTGGCCGTCCCGCTCAGCGAATGGATCAGGGGTTCCAGCCGCTGGTCGATACCGCTCTCAAACAGAATGAACACGAGCGTAATGGTAGTGAACACCGGCCCGACCGCCCCGAAATTTTCCGGCCCGACCCATTTGAACACCGGCCCGATCAGCAGCCCTATGGTGAACAACCACAATACGTCGGGTATTTTGGTCCGCGCGAACAGCGAAGCAAAGTAGTGCGACAGGAATATCGTACACCCGACGAAGACTATGGTAAGTGCGGTGGGCATTTTTTAATTTGATAATGGGATAATGAGGGGAATGGGATAATGGGGGAATGGGATAATGGGATAATGGGATAATGGGATAATGAGGGAATGGGATAATGGGATAATGGGGGATATGATGGGGGCGGCATTGGCGGGCGAAAGTAGCAAAAGAAGGCTTGAGGCCGCTTTTTTTTAACATCTGTTGCGCCACAGACCTTGCTGGGATTGTTTCTTGATCTAAACGGAAATAATGTGAATTCAAAAGAGCCGATCTTGTTGTTCGACGGGGTGTGCAACCTCTGTAATGCGGCGGTGCAGTGGGTACTCAAACGCGACCGCAGCAACGTTTTTCGATTTGCAGCTTTGCAGTCTGAAACCGGCCGGACCCTGTTGCAGCGGGCCGGGCTTTCGGCCGACAACTTCGACACGGTGGTATTGGTGGAGGACGACCGTGTATTTACCCGTTCCGATGCGGCGCTGGAGGTGGCCCGGCGCCTGGGCGGCTGGTGGCCGGCGCTTGCCGTCTTTAAATTAGTACCCCGGTTTATCCGCGACGGGGTGTATAACTGGGTGGCCCGGCACCGCTATCGCTGGTTCGGCCGGCGGGAGGCGTGTATGCTGCCCCGGCCGGAGTGGAAAGAGCGGTTTTTGGCACCCTGAGCCGCGTGCCGTTCTCGGATTCACCACCGCCGTTCCACGATACTACCGGCACGCAGGTCCGCAATTCAGGGCCGAAAGTCTAAAAGTCCATCGTACCCTATTCCTTATTTCGCTTACTTTTACCCGCATTTTATTTGTCTTAATCTTTTTGAACTATCTCATCACTTCCACAACATGAAACGTCTTAACCTCTCGGCTGGCCGGCCACTGCCGGTATTGGCGGCCCTTTTTTCGCTGCTGCTTTTTTCCTGTAACCCCGACAATCCTAAAAAGACGGACGGCAATCCGGGCAAAACCGAAAATGCGGTAAATGTCCGCATGGATGCGGCCGTATCCACCCTCAACATCTACCTGCCCGCCGCGGGTTATTCCCGGTACGTAGGTGCGCAGATATTTCATTCTCTGGGCCAGAACGATCCCCAAACCCTGGAATTGAAGCCCTGGCTGGTCAAAAGTATCCCCACCGAGCGCAAAGTGACCGAAGGCCCCTATACCGGCTCTCTGGCCTACGACTTTGAAATCCTGGACGAGGCCAAATGGGACAATGGCACTCCGGTGACCGGCAAAGACGTGGAGTTCAGTTTAAAGATCATTTTTCACCCCGGCCTGCCGACGGAAGGATACCGCGGCTTTTTTGCTTACCTGAAGGGCCTGGAGGTAGATTCGGCCAATCCGAAAAAATTCACCGCCTATTTCAGCCAGTACTATATGCTGATGCTGGAAAGCATGTGCGGGGTGCCCATTTACCCGGCTTATAACTACGATCCCAACAACCTGCTGGCCGGCCTGCCCTTATCCGATTTTCTCGATAAAAACAAAGTCGCCCAACTGACGGCCAACCCCGCTGCCCAGGCGTTTGCCAAAGAATTTTCCGAATCCAAATACGCCAATGACAAAAATTTTGTGTCCGGAAGCGGCCCGTACCGGCTGGAGAGTACGGACGGCGATCAGGGCACGATCCTGGTCAAAAAGGAAAACTGGTGGGGCGACGCCGCAACCCGGCAAAACCCCCTGCTGGCAGCCTATCCCGAAAAACTGGTCTACAAGATCGTAATGGATGAAGCCGCCATCGAAAACTACCTGAAAACCGACGAACTCGATGTGACCGTTCAGGTAACGCCCGCCAAGTTTTTGGAAATGAAAAACAATCCGGCCCTGAATACTAAATACGACTTCTTAACCCTGGGCGCTACGCAGTACAGCCGCTGGATGTTCAACCTGCGCAACCCAAAACTTCAGGACAAAAAGGTCCGGCAGGCCCTGGCCCATATCGTCGATTACGACTACGTGGTCAATACGATCATGCAGGGGCTGGCCCAGCGCATCGTCGGCCCGGTCAACCCGGCCAAGGGGTTTTATGCCAAAAATTTGCCCTTGTACAACTACGACATTGAAAAAGCCAAGGCCTTGCTGGCCGAGGCCGGCTGGAAAGATACCGATGGCAACGGGATCGTCGACAAAGTCATCAAAGGCAAAAAAACCGATTTGAGCCTCGAAGTGATGGCCCCGATCAAGGCCAAGGTAAACGAACTCATTTTCCAAAGCCTGCAGGAAACCGCCCAGCGGGCGGGCGTTAAACTTGTCCTGAACGGCGTAGACATCGAAAAACTGTCTGACGAAACCAAAAAAGGCAAGTTTGATACGGCCATCTTCGGTGTAGCCCTCCATCCCGGTCTGGTGGAATTGTACCAGACCTTTCATTCTGCCAACGTTTCCCCCAAAGGCGACAACCGTTCCGGCTTTTCCGCGGCCGACAGCGTGATCGTGGCCATCCGCACCACCGAAAATGAAGCAACCCGCAATGCCCTTTACATAAAAGCGCAGGAAATCATCCGGGAGGAGGTGCCGGAAGTTTATCTTTACGCTCCCTTGCAGCGCATTGTGGTGGCGAAGAAGTTCGATTACGTCGTCACCGCCAACCGGCCGGGCTACTACGAACAAATGTTCCGGCTGAAGACAAATCAGTAAAAAAATCCGTTTTAAGACAAAACAAGGCAGTTTATGGCTTTTGAAGTAGAAGGCAAACTCCACCGCATTTTTCCGACCGAACAAAAATCGGCCAGTTTTTCCGCCCGGGAATTCGTGCTGGAAGTGCCGGATGGGAATTATCCCCAACTCATCAAGTTCCAGGCCGTGCAGGACCGCTGCGCCCTGCTCGATACGTTCCATGAAGGCGACCGGGTGAAGGTTTCGTTCGACCTGCGTGGCCGCGAGTGGAACGGTAAGTACCTCACCAATCTCAATGCCTGGCGCATCGAGGGAGCGAGCGGGGAAAGCGGCAATACGCGGCCCAAAGCCGACGAAAATTTTCCCGGCGACCCCTTCCCCAATTATACCGACGCGCCTCCGCAGGGCGGTAACTTTGAAGATCTGCCGTTCTGAGCAACGGCCGGGCAAGCGGAAAACAAAAACTACCGAACATGCGCTACGGCTTCATCCTTGTTGGCCTTTGTATTTGCGCCGGCCTGACTGCGCAAAACCTCACCAGTGTCAGCACCCGGTGGAGCGATTCGTTCGTGGAGTGGGAAATTTACGCTGCCATGCCGCAGGATACCACCAACTCCGCCGGTTCGGAAGAAGATTCCGAGCCGGCGGAAGAGGAACTGTACGGCGAACTCAAACTGCGCTGGCTCAATGTCCGCGACGATTTTTCGGAGTGGGACTACGAACTGGGCGGGGAACGCGGTACCATCCGCCAGAAGTGGAAAGACGACCCTACGCAATGGGAAGTGCGCAGTTATGGGGGCAATATCGTTTCTATCCGCAGCATGTGGTCCAACGATCTCACCGAATGGCGCGTGACGGATAACTCCATTACGCTTAACCTGAAAAGCCGCTGGAAAAACCAGTTCGACGAGTGGCTGGTGGATGACTCCACGTACGGACGTTTCTACCTGTACACCTACACCGAACGCGACCCCCGCGACTGGGCCATCGAAGACTCGCTCGACGATTCCATCTCCAATTCCATGAAAATGGCGCTGATCTTTCTCACCGTATTCAACGGTTCGCCCCGGATGTGACGCGGGCCGCTACTTCTTCCTCTCCGTTACGAACACCAGCAGGTCGCGCAGCGACTGCCGGGCCGGACTCTCGACAGCGACCGATTCCAATATGTCGAACGCCTGCTGCCGGTAACGGTACATGGCTTCCCGGGCGTATTCGATGCCACCGCTTTGCCGGACCAGCCGGATTACCTCGGCCACGCGTTCGGTTTTGTGGCTTTCGTTCTTGACGATATTCAGGATAAAGCGCCGGGTGGTACGGTCAGCGTTGGCCAGTGCGTAAATGAGTGGCAGGGTCATCTTTTTTTCCTTGATATCGATGCCCAGCGGTTTGCCCACGTCGTCGTCGCCGAAGTCGAAGAGGTCGTCGCGGATCTGGAAGGCCATGCCGGCTTTTTCACCGAAAAGCCACATCTGATTGACGGCTTCCGCGTTGGGAGCCGTGCTGATCGCTCCGGCACAACAGGCGGCAGCGATGAGCGAGGCCGTTTTCTGGCGGATGATCTCGTGATAGATCTCTTCTTTGATATCGAGGCGCCGGGCTTTTTCCATCTGCAGGAGTTCGCCTTCGGCCATTTCTTTCACCGCCCGGCTCACCGTTTCCAGCATCTGGTATTGTTGATTTTTTACCGACAACAACAGCCCCTGCGACAGCAGAAAATCGCCGACCAGCACCGCGATCTTGTTTTTCCAGAGGGCATTGATGGAGAAAAATCCCCGCCGCTCGTTCGAGTCGTCCACTACGTCGTCGTGCACCAGGGTTGCGGTATGCAGCAATTCTACCAGCGATGCGGCGGTGTAGGAACCTTCGTTGATGGGGCCGAACAACCGGGCGCTCAGCAACACCAGCATGGGGCGTACCTGCTTGCCCTTGCGCTGAACGATGTACCAGGTGATCTTGTCGAGCAGCGGTACGTTGCTCCGCATTGCATCCCGGAAGCGTTGTTCGAAAATATCGAGTTCAGTGGTAACTGGCTGTTTTATACCTTCCAGGGACATGGATCAGTTAGGGAGTAACAGTTGGCTAAAAAGCGAACTGATTATATTTTCAAAAAAAATTGAAACAGCCACAAGGTAGGAAGGTTGGCAAATATCCCCCTTTGTTTACAAAATACGGAGATTCACCTGGCCCGGAGCATTTTTAACAGTTCGGTCCGGCGTTGCAGCGTAGCGTTTCTCTTTGGCAACTCTTCCCGCTTGCTCTGATCGGGAATGGTATCCATGCGGTTCAGCCAGACAAGCGCTTTTTCCCGGTCGCCGGCCTCGAAACAGGTGTAGGCCAGGTTGAATTTTCCGTCTTCATAGCGCGGGTTTATTTCGAGCGCTTTTTCAAACAGCGGGATAGCGTCGCGGTAACGCTTATTCCGTACCAGCGCGGAAGCATAATTGTTGATGACCTGAAAATTCCAGGGGTTGAGCCGGTAAGCCCGCTCGAAGGAGACCACCGCCTTGTCGGTTTGGTTGCTTTGGTAATACGCCACGCCTTCGTACCACGCCAGCGGGATCGCCACATCGGTATACTCGTAATAGCGGTTTTCGGCAGCCTGTGCTTCCCGGGCTACTGCGGCATAATTTTGCTTCGACATAGCCTTCAGCACTTCCACGTTGTGTATTTCCCCCCGGATGCGATACCAGCCGATAACCAGGTTGAACGCCAGGCCGGCTACCGCCAGCAAGAGGAGGAGAGCCCGGGCCCGGTCGGGCAGGGAAAGGCCGGGCAGGCGGTTCCACAGATCCCGGGTATAAAAAACAATTCCGGCCAGCAGCACTGCCAGCACAACCTGCATTTCGATGCGCTCGCGGGGAAAATCGAAATACTGAATGATGCAATAACCGGCCAGGCCGGCGGTCATGACAAACAGATGGTGTTTTTCCCGGGCCGGCGTTTCCGCCCGTCTCATCCCGCGAACAGCGGCCAGAATGGCCAGGATAAAAATACTGCAAAACAATACCGCCCCGACCATGCCCATTTCTGCCCGCACTTCCAGGTAGTCGTTGTGCGCCCGGGTGAACACGATGTGCTGCTCCTGCAGGCGGTGAGCGCCTTCGATGTTCTTGGAGGGAAGCCAGAATTTCCAGCTGCCGCTGCCTACTCCCCACCAGAAATGTTCGGCATTCAGCAAGTCGGTTTTGTACCATACGAAGCGCCGTTCGTTGGCCGTGGCGCTTTCCAGGTAATTCATGGGATTGAGCCGTTCCGCCAGCGTACTGTTCCCGCCCTGCCACAGGAGCAACCCGGCCAGCAGCCCGGCGGCCAGCAGTACGGCCGGAAGTACCTTTTTTCGGAAAACCGGAGAAAACTCCGGCTCCAGCCAGAGCCGGCCGGCCAAATAGAGCGCCCCGCCCGCCAATACTGCCAGATAAACTGTGCGGGTTTGTAAAAACAGTATCAGGAGCAGCAGGAGTCCGGCCGAAACGCCGAACAGCCACTTTGGCCCTGGGCCGGGCGTACCCGGCGCACGGAATAAAACGTTGAAAACCAGCAGGAAAAACAGGAAGTCGGAGGCCAGGCTTTTGTTGCCGAATACGGCGGAAGCATAGTCGTACAGTTTCTCGTTGTCCAGCCCGTGCTCCGAAATAGCCATAGCCAACTGGACCAGCAGAATGCCGCTTACCGCGAAAGTGAGCAAAAGGGTGGCTTGCCGGAGCGTCCGGTTCACTGCGTTCTCCTCCAGCAGGAACGCCTGTCGCACCATCCGGTAGGTGAGGAACAGCAGCAGCGTTTTCTGCGCGTAAAAAATTCCTTCCGACCAACTCATCGACCAGCCGACCGCGGCGAGGTTGAAGCCGTACCAGGCCAGCAGCAAAAGGTCGAAAACGTTCAGCCTCCGCTCGCCCCGGTCACGCAGATCCCGCCACAGCAGGACCACACCGGCCAGCAACACGGCGGAAAGGAAAAAAAAGCGGGGAACCAGCCAGCGGTCGAGGCATTGGGGAATGAAGAACAGGGAGTTGAGGGCAAATACACCCCATAAAAAGGTCGGCCACCGGCGCAGGCCGGCGGACGGGGGGGGCGTAGGTGTGGCGGTACGGGACGGCATAATGAATTGAGGCGGCGACAAAAGGTTGATAAGGGTTGATGAAGGTTGATAAGGGTTGATAATGGGGCGAGGATAAAGCACAATTCTGCTTTTTTCGGATCAAAATCAACCCTTATCAACTCTTATCAACTCTTATCAACCTTATCAGGCCGCCTCAATATAAAACAGCAATTACTGCATTTTCTTTTCCAGCTGGCGCCGGCGCCAGTATTCCCGCAAGGTGATCATCCGTTCCTGGTCTTCGTCCCAGAGTTTGTTGAAAATACAGCGCAGGCTTTCCACGAAGGTGATCTTGTTGGCCACCTTGTCGAAAACCGGGTTTTCGTGGTGGCAGCGGGCCAATTCGTAGTTCGGCACCAACGGATTCAGGTGATGAATGTGGTGGTAGCCGATGTTACCGGTGAGCCAGTGCATCATGCGCGGCAGGTTGTAGAACGTACTGCCCTGCACGGCGGCGCGGATGTATTCCCATTTGTCTTTCCACTCCTTGTAGGTCGTTTCGTGCTGGTGTTGCACGTAGAAAAACCACACGGCGATGATGGCGAAAAATACCAGGATGGGGAGGTGGACCAGCACGAAGGCCTTGTAGCCCAGCAAGGCGACCACGCCAAGGTGGACACCCAGCAGCAGCAGGTTGTGCTTGACGAGCGACCGGCGGGCGTGTTCCCAGCCTTTCATCTTGATCAGCGGCAGGCGGCTGTGGACCAGCAGGTACCAGACCGGGCCGATGACGAACAGGACCGGAGCGCTGCGGAACACCAGGTACCGGAATTTATTCATCCGGCTCAGGCTTTTGAATTCTTTTACCGTGAGCAGATTGATGTCGCCGATGTCGCGGTGTTCCCACAGCAGGCCGTTGTGGCCGTGGTGGAAATTATGGCTTTTGGCCCAGTAGCGATAGGGCATGAAACTCAGTATGCTGCAAACCTCGCCGATCAGGTCGTTGGCTTTCCGCGAAGCCGTGAACGACTGGTGGCCGCAGTCGTGCTGAATGATAAAGATACGCACCAGAAAGAACGCGTTGATGGCCGCCAGCGGCAGCGTCAGCCAGATGGACACGTCGAGCAGCAGGTACATCGCCGTCCAGATGGCAATAAAGGGCAAAAACGAATTCAGGATCTGAATGATCGCTTTTTTGGTATCGGGCAATTGGTAGGCTTTTACAATGGCGGGAAGGCGCTGTAAAATGGCGGGGTCATAATTCGGAAACTTAACTGTACCCATTTGTAAAAAGAACTGTGGTATTTGTACTGACCGGCCGGGTCTGGGACCTTCGCGGGTCATTGAATTTCAAAATGATGTTTAGCTGTAGACGTTTTTTTCATACAGGGTCGCAAAGATCGCGCAGAGACGCCGAACATATGTACCCTTGGCGCCTCTGCGCGACTTTTGCGCCTCCGCGTGAAATCCATCAGTTTCTTTGCGGGAAGAAATATTAAAAATACCGGTCAAAAGTCCGGCATTTACTTAATATGTGGTTGGTCTGTCGGGTTAAATTTTAATGCAACCCCAGGACAAACTGGAAGGGTTATTTTAATTTTTCATTGCCCGCATGACGGGCCGCATCGCGCCGGGTTTTTTTCTCCAGGTTTTTGTGCAACGCGTCGGTCAGGTCCACCCCGGTCTGGTTGGCCAGGCAAATGAGCACGAACAGCACGTCGGCCATTTCGTCGGCCAGGTCGGCCGGGGCGCTGTCGGCCTGCTCGGTCGATTTGAACGATTGTTCGCCGTACAGGCGGGCCATAAGCCGCGCCACTTCGCCCACTTCCTCCATCAGAATGGCGGTATTGGTCAGTTCGTTGTAGTAACGGACACCGATGGTTTTTACCCAGTGGTCAACCGTTTGTTGGGCTTCCTGTATGCTCATGCGGGTAGGCAATGAAATAGTAATCCAATTTTTCGTAGTAGTGACGGCAAAATACCTCGCGGGTCAGCGGAGGTTGCCCGTTCAGGTAGCGTTTCATCAGAGAAATCTGGAGCCCGCAGACCGCAAAGAGGTCGTACAAGGCCTCCGGCGTAGCGCCGTACAACTCGGATGCCCCCAGGCCGTGTTCGAAAATGACCACGGGCCGGCAGCGTTTCAGGGTTTCCACGGCGCCGCGCAGCACCAGGATCTCGCCGCCCTCCACGTCGATCTTGATCAGGTCGACCCGCAGGTCGGCCGGCAAGAGGTCGTCGAGCCGCTCGGTGCGGACGGTGATCTGCGTATCCTGTTCGTTCGGGTGGTCGTAGTTGCGCTTGACCAGGCCGCTGTACGAGGGGTTGCTGACGACGTAGTTGAAACTCGAAGTGCCCTGGCGGTCGGAAAGGGCAATGTCGAGCAGCCGGCAGTTGGCCGTGTCCCGGTATTTGTCCAGCAGGCCGCGGTACAGGTCCGGTATCGGCTCGAAACCGTACAGCACGCCCTGCGGGGCATACTGGAGGAACAAGTCGAGGATCTCGCCTTTGTGACAGCCGACATCGATGCAGTTGCTGCCGGGCCGGCATACCTTCCGGATGACGCGGTGCGTCTGCCGGTCGTAGCGCTGGTTCTGCGTGAAGGCGATGGGCAATGATTTTATTAATCGCTTCAGGGCCGCTTTCAAACTGTTGGACATTTCGCGGCAAAAGTAGGCAACCCGCTTGCACTGCCTTGCATCAAGTGCAGGCAATTCAAAACAAACTTTTCATTTTTGGGCATTCTTTTACCCGGGGCTCAAAAAAACTATACCCTAAGTCTGATCGGTATGCGCCTGTTTTTACTGTTTGCAAGCCTGCTCCTTACTCTTGGCGGCCTGTCGGCCCAGCCGGACACTTTTCCTCCGCTCAAGATCGGCGAATGGCGGCAACACCTGCCCTGGCAGCGCACGCGGTACGTCACCCAAAGCGATGACAAGGTGTATTTCGCTACCGAATGGGCGGTGGTGGAGATCGATAAAGCCGATCGTTCGCCGCGTTTTATCACCAAGGTGGAAGGCCTGAGCGATGTAGGCATGCGGCTGATACGCTACAACCGGACTACCGGCAGCCTGCTGCTGGCCTACACCAACAGCAACCTCGATATTTACTACCCGGCCGACGGTTCGGTCATCAACCTGCCCTTTATCAAAACCAACATCAACCTGATCGGCGACAAGCAGATCTACGACGTGTTCTTCGACGATGAATTCGCCTATCTGGCCTGCGGTTTCGGGGTGTTGAAACTTAACCTGGAAAAAGCGGAAGTAGAATACACTACTTTTACCGACGTGGCGGTGCGCTCGGTAGCCATTTACAACGGCCATCTCTACGCCGGCACCGAAGAAGGGATTTTCCGCATCGCGGCGGACGATGTGAACCCCGAAGATTTCACCCGCTGGCAGGCCCTCGGCGATGCGGAAGGATTTCCCGTCGGCACCCCGGTAAATGCCATGGCGGTCTGGAACGGCAAATTGTGGCTCGGCATCGGCAAAACCCTGTACAGTTACGACGCCGCAGCCGTCACCGAGATTGCCAGCCACCCTGTACGCAGCGTGTACTACCTGACCGCCGAAGGCCCGGGCCTGATGATCGCCTGGAAGCTCGACTTTTTCGGCTCGGTGGAATACCTGGAGCCTTCGGGCAACCGGTACGAGATCCACTGGGCCTGCGCGGCGGAGTTCCCCTATTACGGAGTGGAAGACGGCGAAAAGAAATTCTGGTTTGCCGACGAATCCGACGACTTCCGCTACTACGACCACAATACCGGCCAGTGCGACCGCTTTACCTACAACTCCCCCTTCAACGAATTGTCGAGCGACATCGCCGTCGGCAACGGCAGGGTATTCGTGGCCACGCCGGGCACCGAGGTCAACCTGAGCCCGAAATACAAAGACTGGGGTGTGTACGTTTTTGAAAACAATACCTGGAAGCAATTCGGCGTAAAGAGCAATCCCGATCTCGTCGATAAGGACTGCAAGTATGCCATGTGGCGCGTGGTACCCCATCCTTCCGAGGACAAATTCTACGTCGGCAGTTTTGTCGGCGGACTGCTGGAGGCCACCAACGGCGGCTCGGAAACCCAGTGCTTCGATAAAACGAATTCCATTCTGCAGGATGCCGGCGCGTCCGGTGGCCAGACCGCCATCGGGGGTATGGCTTTTGACGCCGACGGCAACCTCTGGCTGTCCAACTACGACGCCTCCGCTCCGATCGCGGTGAGAAAGGCCGACGGTACCCTGCGCAATTTTTCGGCGGCCCCGGCCAACAACCTGCTTCAGGTGGCCGTCGACCAGAGTGGCTACAAGTGGTTCGTGATCGGTTTCAACGGCGGGGTACTGGTGTACGACAGCGGCTCGGACATCGATAATCCGGCCGATGACCGCTACCGCCTGCTAACCAGCGCCAACAGCGCCCTGCCAACCAACTCGGTGACCACAGTGTCCGTCGATCTGGAAGGCGACGTGTGGGTCGGCACGGCCCAGGGCGTGGTGAGTTTCGAATGCGGCAGCAACGTTTTTGACGCATCCTGTACCGGTCGCCGCCGCATCGTCAATGTGGACGGCTTCAACGGCTACCTGCTGGAAACGGAGAACGTGAGTTCGATCGCCGTGGACGGCGCCAACCGCAAATGGTTCGGCACCTCGAACGGCATTTTCGTCCAGTCGCCCGATGCTCTCACCCAGGTGGCCCGCTTCACCGACACCAACAGCCCCCTGTTCGACAACGGCATTACCGACATTGCCGTGGATCCCAAAACCGGCGAGGCCTGGATCGGTACCCAGAAAGGGGTGATCTCCGTTCGCAGCGAAGCCACCGAAGGCACCCGGATCAACAGCCCGACGGCCTATGCCTACCCCAACCCCGTACGCCCCAATTACGACGGCCCCATCGCCATCTACGGACTGGCCCGCGACGCCAACGTCAAGATCACCGACGCGGCCGGCAACCTGGTCTACGAAGGCAAATCGCTGGGCGGCCAGGCGGTGTGGGACGGGCGCGACTACCTGGGCCGCCGGGCCGCCTCGGGGGTCTATCTGATCTTTGCCACCAGTTCCGAGTCCTTCGATTCGCCCGATGCCATCGTCACCAAAGTAGTGATCCTGAATTGAGCGGCGCCGAATGTTAAAGTCTGAAATAATTTCCCCGTAAAAGCAATAACAAACGCCTGCTTCTTGTTTAATAGGCGATTTTTAAAAAACAATTTAAATCAAAACTGGCTATCGAACGCCTATGGAAGAAAACTACACATACAACGCACTGGTACAATTCATGTACCGGGAAATGCCGGCCGAAGAAGCCGTTGAAATGGCGCATGAGATCGAAAACGATCCGGAAATTCGCGCCATGTTCGATGAATTGCTGCTGGCCAAAACCCAACTCCCCAAGGCCCGGTTCAACCCCTCTCAGACTGCCCTTAACAACATCCTTCAATACAGCACAAAAACGGCTTTCGAGGCCTCGCTCTAAACCCGCGAACCTCCTGGGTCAAACCAAACAACAATCCCTCGTCGTCACCACCGGCGGGGGTTTTGTTTTGGTACGTTCATCGACAAAGTCCGGCCGCTGGTCTGCTTTTGCGGAAAATGCATGAGCAAAGTGGAAAAAATGCTGTTCCATTGCTCCATTGCTCCATTGCTCCATTGCTCCATTGCTCCATTGCTCCATTGCTCCATTGCTCCATTGCTCCATTGTTCCATTGTTCCATTGTTCCATTGTTCCATTGTTCCATTGTTCCATTGTTCCATTGTTCCATTGTTCCATTGCTCCATTACTCCATTGTTTGCCCGACCGTTCGCTGAGTGGGTCATAACTCATAACTCATGCGGATCAAGGGTTGAATGGCTCAAGCCCCGATCGATAATAAGTTGAATATCAATACTCTTTGAAACACAGAG
>WBZQ01001651.1_pt1 | contig 15145 bp, 14 predicted proteins | sample 5204251 | NCBI WGS metagenome assembly WBZQ01 (sample SAMN12412402, study PRJNA552823) | activated sludge metagenome | isolation source: activated sludge from nitrification reactor of wastewater treatment plant... | place: USA: Virginia | collected 2017-09 | reverse complement strand
GGTACTTATAGCGAATTTGCCAAATCTATTGGTAAGGCAATTCCTTCAACAGTACGCGCAGGGCAATCTTATAAAATGCTTGGAGCAATGTTAGCATTTATGACTCGTAATGGTTTGAATGCCAATTTGGCTGCTACAAGTGCTGCACGAGCAATGGACGCTCTTTCTCATCCTAAGACAGTCGAAAAGTTACATCAGATGGGTGTTAAAGTCAAGGATTTGCATGGAGAGTTCTTACCTTTGCCCGCAATTCTTGATCAATTAAATACTAAGTTTGGTAAATTAACTGCACCAGAAAGAGCCAAGAAACTTTACGAGTTATTCCAAGGCTCTGGCGGATCTATTCAAGCTAAGCGATTCTTTGACATGTATTTTAAGAACTCTGAAGAGTTTAATAAGCGTGTTAAGGAAATGGGCGCTACTGCTGGAATTGCTGAAGATAAGTTTAACCAGATGGCAAAGACGCCACAAGCTAAATTCCAAGAACTGACGAATAAAATGGAAACATTAAAAATTACTGTGGGTAACGATGTTCTTCCAGTATTTTTAATATTTATTAAAATTATTTCCAGTCTAATTAATTGGTTCCAGAATTTGCCAGAGCCTATTCGTAAAATAATTGTAATTTCTGGATTATTAATTTCTGGATTATTAGTATTATTTGGTGCACTAACTTCTGTTTCTGGCGGTATTGCTGCGATGAGCGGTGCTCTTGAGATTCTTGGTATATCAGCCAAAACTGCTGCTATAAAGGTTGGTGGCTTAGTCGGTGGCTTAGGTATTATGGTAGCAGGAATGTACGGAGCAGCAAATTCAACTACTACTACACAAAAAGCTATTAGCGTCTTTACTTCTACAGCAGGAGCAGCTTTAGCAGGATTTGCTGTAGGCGGACCAATCGGTGCAGCAATTGGTGGTACTATTGGATTATTGGGTGGATTAGCTTCAGCTTCAACAGCAGCTAAGGGCAGTTTAAAGCCTCTTAAAATTAATGGCGATCAATTAGCTTCTACGATGAATGAGGTTTCTGGAGCTACTACAAAAGCTACTAGAGCATTAGTTGCACAAGAAATTGTTAAATCTGGTATTATGAAGGATATTAATAAACAAGGTCTTGGCATTTCTCTTCGCGATATGACTAAAGCTGTTATGGGCGATAAAAATGCTGCAAATGAAATTGCCGCAAAATTCATTGATGCACAAAATAAAATTGATGCTCGTGCAGCAAAAATGAAGCCTTGGGCTCTTGGTGCAGGAAGTAAAGGCGGCGGCGGTGGCGGTCAAGGCATTTTAGCCGAAATTGGGGCAGAGGATAAGGCGCTTAAGAAGATTCGCGAACAATATAAGTCAATGGCCGGTGATGTTGAAAAGAGCCAAAAAGATGTTCGGGAGCAATGGAAAGCTACAGCAACAGCCCGTGAACTTCTTGGTAAGAAGCTGAGCAACAATAAAGATCTGGTTTTCTATGTTAAGAAACATGGAGATGATTTACCCAAGACCATTGAAGATGTGGCTAAATTACAAAATGCAATGAAATTGCCTAATAAGTCTTTGAACTTGCTTATGAAAGTTTCTGGCGTAAAGGGAAGCATTAGCGATGTTAAGAAAATGCAGCTAGAGCTTAAAAATGCTGGCAAAACAAATGCAAATATGAGCGATTGGTCTAGCAGCCTAAATAAAGGCGCTAAAAATGGTAAAAAAGTTATTGATGACAATATCCCAGGAATTAAGCTTTCGCTCAAAAATGGTACAAAACAAAAAGCGGAAATGGGTCCATTTATTAACAGTATTGATAAAGGGATTAGAGACGGAAAGAAAACGTCAGAAAAATCGCGGTCTATTGGTATTGCAATGAAGTTCGGCCTTATGGCAGGTATTTCTGGTATTGGTAGTATGTTATCGGGAGCTATTCGTGGAGCAGTTAATGCCGCAATTGAAGCGGGTAAGAGAGCTGCTAAATCTAATTCGCCTTCTAAGCGTACTCGTGATGAAATTGGCATTCCTTTAGGTCAAGGTATTATTGTTGGTATTAAATCAACTAAAACTTCTGCAGTTAGTGCTACTTCTAATTTAGTAGATAGTATGATTGATGCTCTTCATAAAGGCATTCCATTATTTACAAATGCCACAGAAATTCTTGCAGTTAAGGCTAATAATGTAATTAGTAGTCAGTACAAGAAAAAGGGCAAAAAGAGTGCATTAAGCCAGGCATTGACTGATGCAAAAGATTTACAACAACAGTTGAAAGATCAGATGAAGCAATATCAACAATCTGTCTCTGAAAATGTCAAGAATTATGGATCATTGTCAAGTTTAACAAATCAAACTGACGTGTTTGGTAATGCAATGCCTGTTACTACAAGTTCTGTAATTTCTGGACTGCAAGAGAAGTTGTCGACCATTAAGCAATTTGGAGCTAATCTTCGTAAGATGAAGGAGATGGGCTATAATCCTAACATTATTGACCAAGTAGCACAAATGGGTCCTGAAGCTGGTGCGGAAGTAGCAGCTGCGCTTATTTCTGCAATGCCTGATGATGTTTCTCAGATCAATACATTAACTGCTGATATTGGATCAGCTGCTAAGGATATTGGAACTTTTGCTGCAGATTCTATGTACGGCGCAGGTATTGCTACTATTGATGGATTATTAGCTGGATTACAATCCAAGGATAAAAAGGTTCGTGAAGCTGCAATTGCAGTGGCCAAGGAAATTATTGATACGATTAAGAGCGAATTAGGTATTGCATCACCTTCAAAGGTGGGTATTGCCTTAGGCGCTAACTTTGGATCTTCAATGGCTGGCGCAATTGCTTCAGAAGAATCTGCAATTCGCAATGCTGCAAGACTTTTAGGCAACGCTGCCCAAGAAGAATTAATTGGCCAATCGCAATTAATGCCATTAGCAATTAATAAGGGCAATGTTCCTCTTGTTAATCCGCAAACTAATGCAACCACTATTCAACAAGAAATCTCAATTACTACGCAAGAAATTGATCCTCGCGTCCATGCACAACAATTAGGATTTGAACTTGCAGAAAGGTTTAGACTGTAATGGCTGTTCCTACATTAGCGCTTGAAGAATATCAATTTGAAGATACAGGCATTAAGCTTAACTCTTCGCCTTCTATTCCTTTTTGTGACATTACTTCAATCGATGGATTAGATAATGTTCCATATAACTCAGCAATTTCAAATCAAGACGGTCGCGATGGCGGTTATGTTGATGCATTATATGAAGGTGTTAGAACTGTTACATTAGAAGGGACTATTTATGCATCATCTTCTAACGTTGATACATATTTGGATTCTCTAAAATACAACTTTCGACCGCAATTAACTAACAGTCCTCTTTACTTTAACCTTGGTACGGGCCAGACAAGACTTGTTTATGGCAAGTCATTGGGTATTAGGTATAAAAAAGAAGCACAAAGAAGATTAGGCAAAATTCCTTTCCAAGTACAAATTGCTTGTGAAGATCCTCGCATCTATGATTCTACTGTTACTACAGCAACAATTGCAGTTGCAGGAAATGGTAACGTAGTGCTAATTGGTAACAGACCTGCTCCCGCTGATCTTAGATTAAATGGTCCTCTTACTAATCCTATCATTACATTTGGTTCTAATGTGATAACATTTACACTTACTTTGACAGCAGGTCAGTATGTGGATATTGATTTAGCTATGCGTTCTTGTATTAAGAGTGATGGTACTTCTGTTAGGCACTTAATGACTTTTACTTCTGGTAACTGGTATTTTCTTGGAAATACGACGAATACCTTTAGTTTAGCAGCATCTGCAGGAACTGGAAACTTAGTCGTCACTGCTCAATCTTGTTGGAGATAATAATGGCTATTCATAGATTTTACACTGCAGATCTCTTAACAGGTAATGTACTAGGGGATATCTATTTGTATGGGATTTATTTTACAAAACAAATAAATGGTGCAGGCAATTTTACAGGCACATTTAAACTTGGAAGCACCATTACAAATGACTCTTTAATGATGTCTTGTACAATTCCTGCTAAGACTGCCTTATATATTGAACGAGATGGTGTTCTTATTTGGGGCGGAATTATCTGGTCGAGAACTTATCAATCTAATGCTCAGACAGTTCAATTAACTGCACAAACATTTGAATCATATTTCGATAGAGTTGCATGCTCTAGTAATATTATTCAACAGGGTGTTGAGCAAGTAGCATTATTCAAAAATATCATTGATAATATGCAGGCACAAGATACACAATCTAATATTGGCCTTACTTATGCATCATTACCAAGTACAGGTATTAATAGAACAGTATTACTACCAGGATATGAATTTCATATGTATCAAGAAGCACTTGATCAACTTTTAGGTGCTGTTGATTCTTTTGAATATACAATTAATGTAACAGCATCTGCAACTCAAGATAGACCGAATAAAGTAGTTACTGTTGGTTATCCTACTTTGAACTCTTCTATAACTGGGCAATACTATGATTATCCTGGAACTGTATTAAATTATTGGTGGCCTGAAACTACATCAGAAGGCGCAACTAGATTTGCTGGTAGAGGTTATGGTGCTGGAAATAAGGCGCCAACTGCAGTCGTTGTTGATGGTACTGCTATCAATGCTGGTTATCCTTCCTTATGGAAAGTTGCCTCCTACAATAATATTGCAGATCCTACACTACTAGATTCAAAAGTACGAAGAGATGCCCTCGCATATGCAATTCCTGTTAATAATCCAACATTTGAATTGAAGCCTGATGCAATTACCACATTCTCAGGATGGAATTTGTTAGGAGCTCCTTTAACTGTTGCAATTCAAGATGTTCGTTTCCCTTCAGGAAATATCGCTACTCGAAGAATGTTAGGATGGGAGTTTTCGCCCTCTAGTGAAAACTCTTCCGAATCATTAAAAATTGTTCTATCAAATAAGGAATAAGTAATGGCTGATTTATTGGAAGTAATTAAAGGTCTTCAAAGTCGCTTAGAAATCTTAGAGCGTAGTGCATTAGTTGGTTCTCCAACAATTGAGATGAACAACAATACACTTTCTACTAGTACTACATACAGACAAGCAACTGCTCCTTTAGGCCTAAACAAAAGTACTGATGTTGGAAGTGTTTGGCTAAATACAACTACTGGTGCTCTTCAATGGTGGGATGGTGCTATTTGGTGGAGCGGTGACTATCCTTATAGTTTAGGCTACAACGACATTCGTGTTATTGGTCCAGGCATCGTCGCGCGTAACGAAGCACGAGAACGTATCAACCTGTGGTCTCAGTCTTCAGCACCCGGTCCTGGTGGGTATTATGATATTTGGTATGATACAACTGTCGCGACTTATAAGCAATGGAGTGGCTCTGCCTGGATTTCAATTACTGATACTAAATTAATTATTGCTCTACAGGCATTAGTTTTTCCTTCTTATATTTATGTAAAAACTTCTCCCCCTGCTGGTGCTGCTATTGGTAACTATTGGCTAGACTCTGATGATAATTTCCGTTTCTATCGCTGGAATGGAATTGCTTGGGAAACTGTTAGTGTGACTCCTAATTTCATTGTTCCTACTACTGATGGATTAGCTCCTAGTTATTCTCCTGATCCTACAATTACTGGATTAATTAAATCTTTAATTGTTATGTGGAATAAAGTTCCTAATGTTGATGCTGTTACTTATGAAGTGCATATTTCAACAACTACAGGATTTACTCCTTCTGGTTCTACTTTCTCACAACAAACTGTAGGAACTATGGCTCTTATTTCTACATTACCTAATGGTACACCACTAGTTGAAGGTACTACTTATTATATTAAGTTAGTTGCGAAAGATAATGATGGTGCGGCTTCTGCTTCTAACCAGACCACAGGTCAATTAGGTTTAGTTGGAACGAACCAGGTAGATAGTATTACCGCCGATAAGATTACTGCAGGAAATCTATTAGCAGTGGTGGCTCTTATTGGCACATTAAATATTGGTAGTAATATTTCGATTAGTCCAGGGCAAGGTATCTTAATTACCTTAACTGGTGGAGGAATTATTCAATTCCCTTCAGATGGATCAGAGGCAACTATCCAATCTAAGTTGCGTACTTCTGATCTAGTAGTTAATGGTGGTATGACACTAAATGGTAGTAATAATGTCATTGCAGGAACTATGACATTAATGCAAGGTGTTAGTGCTCCTAAAAATGGTGCAACTGTAGCTTCAATTGCAGGATTAGCAACGCAGCCCTCTGGCGCAGAAAATACAATTGGTGACAATAACGGGTTTGTCAACTCGGCAGATAACCTTTCTTGGTATTGTGTAGCAAAGAAGGTATCAGATGGTAGTACATATATTAAGCGCTACACTAAGTCTACTGGAGCATTAACTTCTGGCACATCTACTGTACTAGCAAATTCCCAAGTTGTTCTGGATATTACTAGAATTGGTCCAACTCTTTATGTTTTGCATGGTAATATAACAAATGCGCCCCAATATACTTGGTTTATCAGTAAGTTTGATGCAACTACTCTTGCTTATGTAGCAGCATCAACAACCACTTTATTTACTACGCAAAGTAGCTTAGCTTTAGGAACTGATGGCACAAATATTTGTATTGTGACAGCTCCGCTCATCGCTTCCCCCTATTACACTTTGTATAAAAGAGATGCAACTACTTTAGCAGCTATTTCTCAAGTAAATATCACAGGTCTAGGTCCCCGAGGCCTAGGCAGAGGCTTATATTTTGGTGATGCTGACTTAGCAGCAGGTACTGGACGTTTCTGGATGCTTACTGGGTCTACCGATGGAAGCTCTTCAATTAACACAGCTACTTGTATTAACAGCAATGCGCTTGAAGCTGCTAACTCATTTTCAGTACCTTCTGGATGTAAAGGTATTGTTTATGATGGTACACGCTTTTGGTCGCAAACATTAGATAGCAATTTGAAAGTAATTCAATTTTCAAACGTCAAAGCTGATACAACTACTTATGTTGGTTGGACTCTATATGATGCAACTGGCACGACACACGAAACACCAATTAGTACAGTAATTACAAACTTGAGTGTCAAGAAACGTGCTTGGCTAAATATTACAGCGCCTGCTAGTTTCCCTGGTGGAACAGATATGCCAGACTCAGTTCGTTTCTATTGTGGAACTGCTGGATCTTCTAATAGTCAGTTGTGGAGACAAACTGATCCTGGTTTAGGTATCAAGGTCGCAAACTATGAAACACTTACTTTATCTGGATCAAATGCGCCAACTGTAAATGGCTTTGCCGGTGTCTCAGGTATTACGCCAGGTGATTTAAGATCAGAAGCTATTGATGGCAGTAGTAACCCTTATACACAATTTAAGGGCGACGGTTCAGGCCGATTTGGATCAATTTACTCAGATTCCTCAGGCAATACAAATGTTACTACATATGGGGTTGTAAACGGTCTAGGAACTGGTACAAACAACGTACCAACTACATGGACAGCTCAAGGACCAGGTTTGACAATTACAACAACACAAGCTAATCAGGTAGTTGAACTTTTTGGTTATATTGATGTGGGAAAACCGAACGGTACTAATGGTACCTTTCAGATGGAGCTTGATATTGATGGAGATATCGATACAGTTGCTACTGTATGGTCTTCTCCGTCTACAGGTTTCCGAACAACTGTAGGTTCTTATAGAATTGTAACAATTGCTGCAGCAGGACCACATACTTTCAACTTACGTGTTCTTACATCTGTAGCTACTACATATAACGTTCGTCCAGCTAATGGTCGTATGTATTATCGCATCATTAAATAAGGAATGATTGGAATGTTACAAGAATTGAGTAAATTAACAACTAGTCCTGTATTATTAGAGAAGGCAACTACACTTGTTAATAAATGCGAAAATTCGCTATAGCGAAATAGATATTGCCTTATTTGAAATGGAAGGAGAAATTGATGACCGAAAAGATGATGAAGAAGTGGAGTAAGCATTTCTGGGGAGACTGGGCCGAGCGTGTAGGTACTACCTTAATATACGGCCTTATTACCATCTTCACAGTGGATGACGGCTTTACCAAGGATCAGATGTGGAAGATTGTGGTAATTCCATTCATTCTTAGTGCTCTGAAAGGTTTGTTGAAAAACTTGACAAGTCCATCGGAAGAACCTACTGCGTCATTGATTGGTGTTAGTTCATATCCAACTGAGTAGACTACTAGCCCGATACCTAACCTCCCTCGGTATCGGGCTAGTACTCTGTTTACAGGTTTTGCCAGAGAGTTACTAAATCAGTTCGACCCTTTTTATTGATCAAAAAGTAAACCAAATGTCTCATAGCATCCATAGCGTGCTTATTACCTGGTGACCACAGGCTCATTGCTTTAAGCTTTTGATCCGTAACAAAACCTTTGCCAAGCGCTGCAGTTTGAAAGACCACAGGAACAGCATGTGTTTGCCCAAATAGTTTAGTGACGCCAATATATTCTTTGCTCATCAGGTTGATATTGTCTCGCTGACGATTCTGACGAAACTCAAATGACTCACATACTACAGTAGTATCATGTGTATGTTCGAATGCTAGCCAATCAAACAGCTCTTCATGGTGATTAGATTTTCTGAACTCGCCACAATAAAAGCCAGGCAAAAACAATTGCGGCGAGTGAGCCCGTTTAGCATCTCGTTCTGCTACTTCATCGCAATATACAGCCCAGCCGGTAGTTCCTCCTGGATCAAGTGCAACTACTTTCATATTATCCTCCTGTGGTCTTCTATACTTTAAGTTCCGTGTTGCCTGTATTAATTTGACTAGTTAGATCGCGATTAGATATCTTAGCGATGATTTACTCGATGAAGCTCTAGTCTCTTGTCTAACTAAAGTCTAAATAGCTTAGATAGAGTATAGACTAAGATTCCTCAATTCTAAGTTGATGCTCAAGATGCAAAATCTCTGCATTGATTTCGTCACGCTTTGCTTTTAGATGTGCCAGACGATTTCGGCTTGTACGTCCTCTTTTAGGAATGACAGTAAACCCATTCTCATCATAAGGACTGTTCTTAAATCGTGGTTCTTTGAATCTTACTTGTTCTTTAAGTGGATCAATTGGCCTACCTAAAACTTTTTCTGCTGTAAGCCAGTGAGTAAGAGTCCAACCGTTCTCTGTCTTGGTATAATGATATCCATTGTTTGCAACACGAGTATCACCTACTTTAGCTGCTTTGCCTCGTCCCATTTCAAGCCTTTCTGAATAATTCTTTATCTTAATTATAATCTATAAACTAATGACTTACAAGAGTGCTAATCTTCTACCAAAAATTGATCTAACTTACAGTCAAATGGTTTCTTGTCATTACGTAGTCGAACATATTGAGGATGACGAGGAGTTCGGAACTTACCTGAACCAACTAGATCATTTGATTTGACTTCAATGACTTCAGCAACAGTTGAATTTTCATTGTCAAATAAATACTTAGTCCACATTTGACGTTCTTCATCGGTCATACCAGAACATTTACCTACATATACCAATTCGCCATTTGTATCATAAGCACCAAATTCTAGCGCACCAATCATGTCTTTGTACTTACCTTGGCCTTTAGTTGCGCCCATAACTACAACATCGAAGGTCTTTTCTAGCTTTAATTTATACCAAGTATTAGCGCGGCGTCCGTTTGGAAGGTAAAGTGACAATTTGTTCTTGAGAATAATACCTTCGACATTTAATGAGACTAGATCATTAAAGGCGCCTTCAATACCCTCAAAGTAATTATCTGCATGCCAATAAGGGTTAATAACCAAATGAGGCGTGCGATTCATCCCCAATCCCATTTTTTCAATATAAGAGCGCCTGATTATCCAAGAAGCACTTACTAGATTCGTTCCTGCATACCATATAGCATCCCAAACAATGAAACTAAGAAATTGCGAATCTTGTTGCATTTGAATAGCACGAGGAGCAAGACCTCCCATAATGCGCATTGTCTTATTAAAGTTGACCACAGGAATATTGTAGTCCCAATGAATTGTAGAACTGATGATAGCTAGTTCGCCATCAATTACTGTTCCGGGCGGAGTGCATTGTTTAAGCAGGTTAACTAAATGAGGCACATGCGCAGTATATTCAATTCCTGAGCGTCCATAGAAACGTACATTATTTTGTAAATCATGAATAGCGATTGCTCGCATGCCATCATGCTTTGGTTCAATAATGTAATCATCCCAACGCTTCTTGCCTAATTCATCTAGCTTAATTGCTTTTGCTAGCATAGGAGGAATAAAGTCAGTCATTTTCTTCTCCTGTCATACTGATCATTCTAATGTTACTATTAAACATACGCGTAAATATCAGTTCTGCATTATCAATGGCAACTTCAACTTTGGGTGTCGGTGATAAATATCTATGTTGCCAATCATCGAAAGTATATACTTGGTAGTAATCAAGATCGTAGGACTTACGAATTCTTTCTGCTTCCATCATATTTGATACTAACATGATTCTGGACCAATAAGGATAGTCAGATGACTTTTTTCCTTGTCTGACCCATTCAACTAATTTATATGTTTTCCCTGCTCTTCGTGGTTGTACAATAATTTTCATTACACTTCACCCCAATGAGAACCAATTTTAACGTCAGTTGCAAATTTGACATAATCGCCAACTACTTGATATGCCGATTCAATCATACGGCTATTAAGAATCCTAGAGATGTCCTCTGCTTCGTTAGCACGACAATCGATTAAAATTGAGTCATGCACAATGTTACGAATATATGCGTCAGTATCAGCAATTTCTTTACTAACGTTTGTCATAGCTCGAAGACAAATATCACTGCTTGTAGATTGTGGAAGAAAGGCCATAGCCTCATTTTGAATACTCTTCCAGTTTTCATCTGTAATAAGATGGAACCTTCTATGCCTTCCAAATGGTGTGATTAAATCATTACCATCCCAAACTTGTTTCTTTACCCATTTTTGCCACTCGACGATAGCAGGAATCGCATCAAAGAAACGATTTTTGACCGCTTTAGCTTCTTGGGTCGAGAGTTTGTATTCCTTAGCGATTGAATATTCTGTTCGTCCATAACCAAGACCATAAACAAATGCTTTGACACGGATTCGTAATTCCTTCCAAGAACTTTCGGACATTTCTTTTTTGGATCCTGTATTGGGATACAGAATAGGAGTAAGCTCGTCGAACAAATCTCTTGATGAATCATTCAAGATTTCACGGAAATATTCATCCTTAGCTAACCAAGTTAATACTCTCAGCTCCGCTTGGCTATAGTCAGCTTGAACGAATAGTCGTTCGGATTTGTCAGAGCTTGTACTAGGGATGAATAATTTTTTAATTGAAGATTCTCGAGGAACGTTTTGGAGATTTGGATTTCGACAAGCAAGCCTTCCAGTTGTAGTCCCGTGCAATAAGAAAGTAGGATACACTCGACCTTTGTATCTACGACTGGCAATTCCTTTAACATATGTCCCATAAAGCTTTGCTTCCCTTCTATGCTTCAACAAAGTTTGTGCAAAATGATAAAGAGGTACATCAATTTGCTTACGCGCTTCTAACGTTTCAATAATTGTAACAATTGTATCTACGTTTGTGCTATCGACACGACAACGTAAGAATAGCAGCGCCTCTTTAATTTGTTTTGGTGACCTGGGATTAATAGCCTTATAGCCTGCATCGATTAGAATCTTGTCGATACTAGATTCAATTTCTTCTAAACTGGCCAAGTACTTTTTTGTAAGTTCTTCAATGTATCCGCCGTCAATAGAAATACCGTTAAGCTCAAGGTACACGAGCTCATTGGATGCTTCCACCAAATGGTCATGAACTCTTCGGAGGTTACTTCTCTCCAGCTGCTCAGAGAACAACAGGTACAACGAATATGTACATACTGCGTCATAGGCATTGTACTTATACAGGATGTCTTTAGGAATGACGCCATAACCTTGTCTTGGTCCGACATATTTCTTAATCTCCTCATCATACAATGGAGCACCTAAGTACTCTACTGCCATTTGTTTCAGTCCGTGGATTCCACTTCGTTCGTCGAGGCAGTAATGGGCGAGCATAGTGTCGAATCCAAGTCGGACATCCCCAATGACAGGATTAAGTCCTGCAAGGTCGAATTTACCGTTCTGAGCGACAACAAAGCTAGCTCGGAGGGCGTCACCCAAAGCAGATCGAACGTTCCCGTCTTGACAAGCACGTTCACCAATAACAACCGCTCGTCCTTCTTCGTATGCGATTCCAACACAGAGAAGACCATATCGGTCAGGATGGTCAAATGCGGTATCCTTTTCGATGTCGACTTCAATGTCGATAACAACACTTCCCGCTCGGCCTTGTAGCCAGCGTAAGAATTCGGAGGCTTCCACAGGATCGTCAAGGACTTCGTATTCTGGCTCATTCCAATTGACATTTTTATTAATTACCTTTCCAATATCCGATATAAGTGACGGAAACATGTCGCTTTGCCGTAAGCATGCAGCCGGATGGACGGTGGGAATGATTCTAACCCCTTTAAGTTCGGGATACTCAGATTCACGTCCAGGACCCACTCGGAGTTTGGTAATACCTTCAACTCCAAGTAAAGCGAACGCCGCCGAGTTACCCATCGCGACCACAGTGTCTGCTCCTCTGTCTTGCAGCTCTTGTAAGAGCCTTGGGCGACATGCAGTAATCGCGGCTTTGGTAGGAGATTGTCCATCAGCTGGCCTACATAGTGTAGCATTAGTTAAAAGCACCTCTTCCCTATTAATGCCATAAGTACTACTTACTTTCTCGAGTAACTTCCCGGAAGGACCAGAGAAGGAAATTCCCGTTCGCGCTTCTTGAATACCTGGCGCCTCACCCACAAACGCAATACTAGCATTATCAGGGCCAAGAGAGGGGATAAACTTGCCACCAATACGAAGAGGACAATTAGAGCAATCCGCTCCGAGGATTTCTTCTGCGTATTGTTTATCATACATCTACAGCTCCCTTTAGATAGTTGATATTTGCTGCAAGTAAGTATTCATCAAACAATTCAATAGGCAAATCAAAATAATCTCGAACACGCGAAACAGGATTATCTGAACCATCAATCTTTGCTCCTGAATATGTGTAATTATAAGGAGCAGATGTATCAACACCACGAACAGAATCAGGCCACGATTTGCCACCAAATTCCGTAATGTACTTAGGGTGCATACCTAGTAAATGAATTGGCTTATTTGTGCGATCGCTAATTTGGCTAGCAACTGAATGCCTTGCTAAATCATAAGGAAAAAGATCAAATGTACTGCGCGGAATACCAATTGACGAAATATATTGAGTACATGTAGCAAAATGTATTCCCATATAAAGTTCATTCCAAGTACGTCCATGAAGCACATACATAATACCAATATTATGTTCAAATAGCAATCGGCCAAAATCATCAACAAAATCTAAGCTTCGCCGTAATGTATAAGATGCATCACCTAAAACATCAGGAGCTACAACTTCTTGGACACCTAATTCAATAGCATGATTAACTAACTTTTGCGAAGATACTGTTTCTCCTTCAGCCGCACCATTATCCATAATGACAAAATTGTTAGGATTCCTACAACATTCTTGATAGTAGCGATTATAACTGCTATTTGAAAGAAGTTGAGGCAATACCATGTGATAATTAGTATCGGCAGTATTCAAAAGGCTCATAGGAGGAATTAATGCTAGTTTCATTCCCATCCAACTTTCTTTGTACCCTCAAACGAAGTAATTCCCATTTCAGTTGCTTGGCCAGATTCTTCTAACTTCTTTTGCAGAATCAAAAGCTTTACTGCTTGCATTGTGCAATAGTTAACAGTATCAGCAAGCTCTTCTAACATCATGCGAACGACATCATTACCCAAGAAAGTAATTTCGCCATAACGCTCAGCACCATCCCTGTGACGTTCACTAATAAGGTACTGAAAAGCTTCTACAGCGGCATTAATTTCTTCGATCAAATCTTTCTCAGCTTGACTCATTTCGTGCCTCCTTTTCTTCCGTAAATCTTTCTTCGTTAATGGCTCGTTTTATTTGGTAGCTTTTAGTCAAATCAATCTGCAATAGAGCTGCAATATTAAGCATGTAAGTAAATACATCAGTTAATTCCATTGCCATCTCATATTTAGTTTTTGCATCAAATTTCAGTTTACCACGTTCTATCTTTTTGACAATATTGGCAAATTCGCCCACTTCACCAGCAAGACATAATGTGTAATATGGAATGCTATAAACCACATCCAAATCACCAAACCATTCTTCTGAATCTTCCAAACATTGCTTTGCCAATTCGCTAAAACTTAATTCTTTATCTACCATAATTATAGCCTATCTATATAGAAATTTCAAGAGTGCGATTATTAGAGTCCAATGATGCTCATAAATTCTGACTTAGCTGTTTTGTCATGATCAGCAAAGACACCGCGCATAGCCGCCGTTGTCGTCAAAGTGCCAGGAGTTTGAACTCCACGAATAGTCATACAGAAATGTTCTGCCTGAATAACAACACCTACACCTAATGGAGCTAACTCATGTTCAATCTCATCAGCAATTTGTACTGTTAATCGTTCTTGTACTTGAAGTCGCTTCGCATAGAACTTAGCTAAACGTGCAAACTTAGATAAACCAGCCATCATATCATTGGGCACATAAGCAACATGTACCTTTCCTACAAAAGGAATTACGTGATGATTACACACACTTACAAAAGGAATATCTTGTACAACAATCATATCATGAATTCCTTCAGAAGGAAACGTTGTGAAGGTAAACTCTTCTGCAGTTGTTAACTCTTTTAACATGCGCATAAATCTTTCAGGAGTTTGTGCACCATGTTCACTACTGATATCCAGCCCTGTGGTATGTTGTAAAAGGACCGTCGCGGCTTCCTCGGCGGCAGTTGCTTCTGTCCAACCACAGGAACAATACCTATGAGGAGTGCCATGATACATAGCATCGGGACAATTCGCCATAGCTGAATTAAACATTATTTACCTCTTTCGTTGGCGGGCCAAATATAGTTATGCATTTGAACATTGAGCCTCCAAGGGAGACCATTTAACATCACAGCTTCTGCCAAGTCGCGATCAGTCAATTTTGAATCCCAAACGCGTCCATAATAGATTTCAATCACATTGTTGTAACTTGAGAAGTGC
>WBZQ01000636.1_pt1 | contig 15149 bp, 25 predicted proteins | sample 5204251 | NCBI WGS metagenome assembly WBZQ01 (sample SAMN12412402, study PRJNA552823) | activated sludge metagenome | isolation source: activated sludge from nitrification reactor of wastewater treatment plant... | place: USA: Virginia | collected 2017-09 | reverse complement strand
ACCGTGGGCCGAACCTTGCGCCGTTGCTTTTCTCCAGGGGCGCGGAGCCGTTTGCCGACCTGTTGCCGGACGGGCAAAAGTGGCCCGAAGGTTTGACTTACGAAAACGAGACAGCCGACGAATACCGGCACTACTGCGATTGGTTTGCCTTCTATTTTGCGAAGTGGGCACCCGAAGAAAAACTAATCGCAGCCCCGGAACAGGCCGGCCGTACATACCTCGACACGATGGCCGAAAAGGCAAAAGCCGTTACCGTTGTTTTTTCGCTGTTGCTGCTTTGCGCCCCCGCGTTCGGGCAATCGAAAACACGCCAGGTAGACGAGGCACTCGGTACACGTATCCGGGAAATCCCGAAAGCGGGGGACCGGGTAGAATACCGATTCGCGGAAAAAGGTAAAGAGCAGGTATACACGCGCACCGGCGACGGCAGCAGCGAATACACCGACCTATTGAAAAAGACAAAGGGTTTTGTTACGTTCAACGACCAGGGCGGCGACCTAATCGCAGTTCTGAAAAACGGAGAAGTGGTAGCCCGTGCCGCCAACGTCGAGCGCGTGAACGCCACACCCGCACGGCCTGACCGCAATGCCGCATACCTGCCGGAGAATAACACCGGCGACCCGGTACGGCCGCGTGGACTAATCCCGACGGCTGGGGAAATTGCGGAAACGCCGCGCACAGATCAGCCGACCCAGTTTTACTTCCCTGACAGCATGGAAATGGCCGAAACGGCCGACCGTTACCAGTATGAAATTTTCAAGGCATCGAAATACACTGGCCGGGCCATTCGCCCCTGGTGGGAACTTCTTATGTTTACCTACTGGGAATGGTTTTGGCTAACTTGTATCCTTACCGGGGTGTCATGGCTATTTGCAAAGACGTTTGCAACGGAGGGGTTTTGGGAAGTGCACCGCTACGCGAAAAGTATCCTGTTGGGCGTCACTACATTTTCCGCTGCCCTATTCATTGTGAACATTATTTTGGCGGCAAAATGGGCGGGCATTGGCCCGTTAGGGCTTGCGATTCTTACGATAATTTTGGGCGGGGTGTCCTATGCCATTTTGGTAAAGATTAACCCGGATTTTCGCCCGGCGCGGGGCAACAACGAACATGCGGTGCGCAGGGCCGCCCGCGTTCCTGAAATCCCATCCGGTTTTTGAAAATGAGACTTCCCAAAATAGACATCCGCTTTTTATACGTCATGTACAGTTACTCTTTCCTGTACCGCTTCAAATGCGGCATTACGAACAACGTCGAACGCCGACGGCTACAAATAGAGCAGGAACTAAGCGCAGCAATGAACAGGCAGGTACGGGTACGGGTTGCCATGCACGTCCCTTCCCTGTTCAGCGAAACGCAGGAGGCTAAGATTCACCGTTGGTTGTCGCGCATCCGTGACCGGGGAATGGTTCAACACGCCGGGTACAGCGAATGGTTTTGGTACATTAACCCGCTGTTTGCCGCTTTGCTGTTCTTTGCTTTGCGGCAAGCCGGGGCATCTGTCACGCCGTGCCATATTGCTTTGTTTGCGCTTATCCCGGTATTTCCGGCAGACGCGGCGCTGTTGGTGTTCGCCGTGTTCTTTATCGAGATCGTTTTGTTTTTGGCCGCCGTTGCGGCGGTTTGCTTCATAACTTTTCATGCATACCAATTTTTTGCCTTATGACCAAAAGGCGCGCACAGCAGACAGCCCGCAAGGGCCGGGGCAGCACCTCGAAACATATTATCTACCCGAAGCCCGCCAAAGGGCCGGTTAAGCCGGTTATCAGCCGCACACGGCACGGCAAGCCGGTTGAAGAACCGGAGGTGTCCGACGCCGATTTATTCGCCCGTACTGTTGTTGTGTCGGCTGCCGTTGTGGCCATTGTGGCAACTGTTATTTTATTACTTTTTAAAATATTGAACACATGAAAGAGAAATCCGCCTACGATCAATCCCGCGAAATGTTAGCGGCGGCCTACAAAAGCCTATCCGAACAAAAGCAAGAACACGCGCAAACGTGCCATACTTGCAACGGGTCAGGCGTTGTGCAAGTCGGAAATAGCCCGTTACTTTCAATCTGCCCGACATGCCGGGGCACATGCGCGGTTATCGTAATGCGCTAATCAATCACCAATAAATTAAAAAATATGCATACCGAAACGATTGAATCTAAGCAAACAAAAGAGCGCCCGATCCTTTTTTCCGGCGAAATGGTGCGGGCAATTTTGGATGGACGGAAAACGCAGACGCGGCGGGTAGTGAAGCCGAAGCCAGATGATTCTGGACTGTGGAATAATGACAAATGCCCATACGGCAAGCCAGGAGACCGGCTGTGGGTGCGCGAAACGTTCTTTGTTGACGGACCGCGCATTCAATACCGAGCGGATCACCATAGAGCGCCAAAGGAAACAATATGGAAGCCGTCAATTTTCATGCCCCGCCACGCATCCCGCATCCTGCTCGAAATCGCAGACGTTAGGTGTGAGCGGTTGCGCGACATAAGCGAGGCAGACGCAATCGCCGAAGGTGTAGCGTCTTTCCGCCCAGTGCCCGGCGATGGCGACCCGGAGACGCTTTATGCAAACTACATGAACAAAGGCCGGCTTTCTTACAGAAAAGCTTATTTTTCGTTCATGACCCTTTGGCAATCCATAAACGGCCCCGAATCCTGGAATGCAAATCCTTGGGTATGGGTAATAACTTTTAAGCGGCATACATTTTGATTTAATCCATATTTTCTAACCTTACCTCCTGTTTTCAAAAAAATGAAACAAACTATCATCTTTCAGAATTGCATCAAAGTAGCGGCCATTCTGGTCCTGCTCATGACCGCGTACAAATGCGCGGCGCAAAACCCCATCCGCATCAACACCGCCCTCGGCATGATCGAAATAACCGAATCTGGCGACCCCGACGAACTTTGCATCCGGTTTGGCGAAAAAGCCGGGGAAGTGAAAGCCGAACACCTGCAATATGCTGGACTAACCATTACCCGCCGAATTGCGGCCGCAGCCCGCATGGCAAACGATGCCGGCGTTCCTTACCACATTTTCCTCCGCGAAAACGAGGTGGCCGATACGCGCCACATCCGGCAGTATTTCGACAACTGTCACGCGCTACGCCGGCAATTCCTTGCACTTATGCCAGAGCGGGTTTTCTTAGAGTTTCAGCATCAAATTCAATACTTTTGAGGCCATGAACGACCACGAAGAAACAACAACAATTCCGGAAGGGTGCCGCGCAACGGCTACGGTTGCCATGTTCGCCGTCATTTTCCTACTGCTTTTCCCGCATTGCGGGCGCTGCCAAGAGCATTTCCGATTCAATACGTCAACGGTAATTATGCAAGATAGCGCCGGACGGATGGACGTCGGTAGCGCATCCTGGCCCGTATGGGCGCATGGCGACACGCTGGAAATAGGCATAGGACGGGAAATACGGCTTTGGTACGGAATTAAGTGGATAAGGACCGACGGCGGGCACTTGTATTTCAACGGGCCATTCTTTTCCGCCCATTACGACCCAGGGCCGGGCGGCCGGTCTATTGTTATCCGGTTGGATGGGGTTATCCGGGTTATGGAATTATACGAAAAAACCACTACACGACTATGAAAAACATTGTAAGTTTCGACACCGCAAAGCGCCTGAAAGGGGCCGGGTTCCCGCAGCCTGAATTTGATACCGGGCAGTTTTGGTACAACCAATACAAAGCCATAACCTTTGTCGGGCGTTGGGAAATTCCGGACGGTGGAGTTTACAAGGCGTTTTGGTGTACGTCTGTTTTGTCAGGCAGAACAGATAAGATTTATCCGATAGAACACGATGCTTTTTTTGCCCCGACGGCTACCGACATTTTGGAGCAATTAACCGACCACGTGGCTTTTTATTACATGGTCGGACTAAGCGAGGCAAGGCGCTGTTGGCAATGTATTGGTTTTTCAATTTTTGACCATCCTGAAAAGTATTGGTTTGCTGAAAACCCCGCCGAAGCCGCCGCGCTGGCATGGCTTGAAATACACGAAAAGAAATGACCGACCAACAACCCCCCGCGCTCATCGCGTTTTTCATCCTGCTTTTAGCGGTTGCGATAGCCGGCGTTTGGGAGTGGATTGACCGGAACGAAAAGTAAAGGCTTTTGGTAAAATGGTTTTTGTAGTTGCCCGGCAGACGCAAGTTTTCCGGGTTTTTCTTTTAAAAAAATATCCGCACCGGCCTTGCGCTTGTACGGATATTTTTTTTATCTTTGTTCCACGTAACGACGCACTCCGGATTGGAAACCCGGTTTTATGACTAACCGCCAATGGTACTGGCAACTGAATATCTGTGTTCAACTGCCCTTTGCAGTTTGAGCGGGAAACGGAGTACCATTCCGTTGTTGGCCCTCCAAGCCCCCGCCCAAATTTCAAAGGGTTTTTTTATTCTATCGACTATGGACAATAGTACGTTACAGTCAATCTTAGGCAGTAAAACCATTTCCTTCCACGCGATCTTTGCAAAGGCATTGGGCAGCGTGCAAGCCGCCGTAATGCTTTCTCAAGCGTTTTTCTGGCAAGAAAAAGCCAAATTTAAAGACGAAACACTCGAAATAAACGGGCAGGTTTATTTCAAAAAAAAGACAGATGAATGGTACGATGAAACAGGGTTGACCGCCGAACAACAGGCGACAGCCAGGGCCAAACTTCAAAAGGTTGGGGCAATGGTTTCTAAGTTGGCCGGGGTGCCCGCTTGCCTTTATTACCGGGTGGATATAGACGCCATTGTGTTGCTTATTGAGCAGTATTTGAGTGAAAACAAGAAGGTTTTTGCGGACAAAAGAACCGAAAAAAGAGATAAAAAACGCTCCGAAAACGGCAAATTTGACAAAACAAGTTCCGGTAAAGAACCGAATCACAGTTACGGTAAAATACCGGAACTTGTTAACCGTATTTTACCGCAACAAGTAGACGGTATTTTACCGCAACTGGACACGGTAAAATACCGGAACATTAATAATGATGAGAGTTTAGAGAGTTTAAAAGGAGAGTTAAAAAGAGAGGTGCCGTTTTCCGAAAACGGAAAAGCGGCAGTTACCACATACACGCCCGACCAAATCGAAAACATCGCCGTCACGGTTGTTGATTTTGAAACCTTAGAAGCCGAAAAAGAACCGAAGGCCAATATTCCGCCGGCGGCCGGCGCGCCGCGCAAGCCCCGCGCTACCAAAGCGGCCGCCGACCGCTCCGCAGAAATAGCCGAACACCTGGGCACCAACGAACTAAAAACCTTTTTCGCGGCCATACAGCCCGAATGGGCGAAGTGGATAGCATACAAGACGGTTGAAAAGAAAGGGAAGTACAAAGCCGTCGAAACGGAGGCCGCCGCCGTCGCCATGCTGGCACGGAATACAAGTAACGACCCGGCCGCCGCCGCGCTGGCAATCGAACACAGCATAGCAAACACCTACCAGGGTATTTACCCGCCGAAATCCGATAACAAGCCGCAAGCCGCCCCCGCTCCGCGATACTCATTCGCGGACAGTCCGCAAGCCCACACACCGGAACAGATGCTACAAGAAATCCGGGCGTTCTACACAGCCCACGTAGACGAATTACAAGCCATTCAGGCGACGGCAGGCACCGCATACAAGCGTGAACGCCTTACGGAGGTTATCACGGCCTTTTGCGCCCATCGGGTGAAGATCGGCAAGGCGTCCGAATCATTCGAGCGCCAAAACGGCGCGCTTTGTTCATGGTTGCAGGAAGAAAAGAAGCGCGACGCGGCGAGGGTAGCCGGGCCTGGAGCGCAAACGGTTCAATACTCCACGCGGGCGGCAGCGGAAATAAGATACGCAAAGCGGGAAGAAATATGAAAACCATCCACGTCCCCGGCGGTATTCTGCACATGGCCGAATCAAAAGCCCGATGCCCGCATTGCGGAATGCCGTTAAAGATCGGCGAAGTTGACGACCGCCTGCAAAAATCAAAGCGGTTTTATGTCCGGCATACTTGCCGGGAGTGCGGGGGCAAGATGGATGTTTACTACACGTTCGCCGGGGACATTGTTGCGGCACAGCTGACAAATGTGCGACAATTGAAAAAATAAAGTTGTACAATTAAATTAAGTATACTACTTTTGCTTTTGATAACTGATGCTTTCCCGCTTTGCGAGGTGTACGGAGCATGGGCGGGAAAGCGGAGTTATTCGGTATTTTTTTCACCTTTCAATTCAAAAAAATGGAGCAAGAACTTATCAATATAATTGAAGAACTACGTGTGATTTCTCATCAGGTTGCGCACACCTATACCCGAGAAATAGCCCACAAAGACATGGATGCCGACCAATGGGCGCTTATGCAGGAGGCATTGAAGCAAATTAATTTGAAAAGCCAAGAGGCGTTCCTTATGGTTGCCAACCTTCGCCGTTCAATTCCCGCATAACTCCAAGCCTGCCGCCGTCGGCGCGCATAGCGCCTTTGGCCGGCAGACAGCAGTTATAAAACGCAAAATATGAAAATACCCGCACCAACCCGCATTTTCCTAAACCTGAACGGCGTAGAGCCGGGCGACAAGTTCGAGGATTTGGCAGAGGTAACATGGTCAGAAGAACGCATTTTTGAGCAGGATGTCGAGTACATCCGCTTCGATGAGATTGAAAATATCCTCATCCGCGTTGCGGAAAAATGGGGCAATGAACACGGCGGAAGCGGGATTGGCATTTCGGGCCGCCGGGCAAAAGCAATATTAGAAAACAGGTAAAAATAAACGCAATGACATTTAAACCATCCACAATTTTGAGTTTTTACACTGGCAGACTGTACACAAGTATGCCACCTACCCAGGCTTTTGGCCCATTGATCGAGGCCGCAACCGGTAACAATAATGTGTTTACGCATGAACTGTCGGGATACCGGAAAAATACGCCGAAAAAATCATAAACCAATGCCCGGATAATTTTCAGAAAATATGCCGCAATTGGGATCATACTGAAAATTGGCAAAGCGAGGTAAGTGATATTGACAATGCCTTTGGCCAAATTGTAATATCCCGCTGCTAATATGACCGCCATCCACCACACCACGACCCGAATATCCGAACTGTTCCGCCACTTTGGGACGGTCACGGATATAAGCGCCTTAACCAGGTGCGAACGCGACTCGGTGCTGTACGGGCCTATTGTTTCCGCCGAACACCTGCAAGTTATCCGGCTAATGATCGAGTGCCGGACAACAACAGGAACAACAGACGGCAGTATCAACTTCGCCCGCGACGGGAAGAAAATACTCGCATTCTGCCGGGCCTACGCGGACATGTTCACCGCCGAATGGCAGAAAAGCATCGACGCCGGAAACGCGGCGGTGCGGTGGGAGATGGTGAAAATTATACTCAGGTGGATTGTTGAAGTCGGAGCACAGCAAGCAAAGCAAAAGTGCATCGACTTTCACAATAAGGAAATCACATTGGAAGAATGGCGGGAATATTGCGGGAATAAGTTGGACTTTATTTTTTATACCGACATGGAAGAATCCGAAAAAACGGAAATCGTAGCCGCGTACCGCGATGCCCGCGACAACTTCGACGAACACCTTACCCGGCTTTGGTCGGAGTTGTTCGCCGAAAAAGGCGTGAAAGGCTCGGTTGAGTGGATGCGGGGGTTTTGGACGCCTGTTGATGAGGCCACGAAAGACCGCGTAAACGCCGCGTTTTTGGCGGCAAAAAGCGAATTGAATAAAAACTAAACGATGTACATTATCATTTGCAAGTCAACTATCCTAACGTCAAACCCCGGCGCAATATCACTTTTATCCGACGACATAGGCCAGGCGGTAATATACCGCGACTCCGAACAGGCCGAACAAGTGGCCCGCCGCAGATCGGCAACCGGCTACTTAAATTGCGCCGTTGTCCATATTTCACAACTGCAATTTTTCGGCAATGTCTGAGCCGCAAGCGCCATACCGCACACGCCGAAACGGTGCATCGCCCGACCCGTACCTTTTCGCCGGCCAGGCGTTCGAGATCGAGACGCAGTACCGCAACTGCGCCGAAATCCTGTTTGCGGCCATACTGCGGGAGCCGCACAATTTCTCCGCCATTGCCGGCCGGATGCACCCTGTTTGGTGGGAGGATACGGTATACAAGAAAGCGGCGGCAGCTGTTTGGGCGCAACATTATGGCCCGTCTCGCTCTTACTCCGTGCATTCTGTCTGCCATGCGGCCGGCATTGGAGAAACAGCCACGACTGGCGGATTGACCGTTAACGGCATTTATGCCACAATGAACGCCCACATCGAAACGGATACCGCGTTAGCGCTGGAAATGTTCGAGCCGGTGTACAGGCAGTGGGTTGAACACCGCTGCTCTTTGTTTGTCGGCAGCGGCATTTCGCAAGGCCTTGACGCCGAACAAATCAGAGAACAGCAGGCAGCATTCAGAAATGAACGCCGGGCGTATGTCGAGCAAAGCGTAACAAAAGACGAATGGTTCGATCGGTGGTTTGAACTGAAAATGGCCGGGTATGAAATTGATTATAAGTGCAAGCCTTCATTGGCATGCGTTCGCAATAGCCGTATGATGGTCGGGTATGAGCCTGGCACGTTGTATGTGTTGGCAGGGTTGCAGGGCACAGGGAAAACGTACTACATTCTTTGCGATATGCTTAAATGGGTGCAGGAAGGCGCACGCGGCGTTTTCGCAACATTCGATATGAATAGCCGCCAATTGCGCACCCGAATTATTGGCATGCTTTCCGGGCATACACATGACGAAGATTGGAGCATTTTAACAGACCAACAGCGGCAAAAAATAGTCGATGCAAACGTGTTTTTTGAAAACTGGCCTGTTTTGGTGTTGGACAAGGAGCGCGGCATAAATGAAATTATCGCAACCTGTTACGGGGAGCATTACCGGGAAAAGATCGACTTTTTGGTAATTGACTTTATCCAGAAAGTGACCGCTAAGGCCGGAAATAGAAGCCTTGAGATTGGCGAAATAATGGGAAAATTGAAAGTACTGGCAAACACGTTGGATATTCCAGTAGTAGTGTTATCGCAACTAAACCGGGGCGTAGAGGTTGGTAAGCGTCCGAAATTATCTCACCTTAAGGAAAGCGGTTCGATTGAGACAGATGCCGACGTAGTTACTCTCCTTTGGCGGCCTGAAATGGACGGTATATTAGAAAACGAAAAAGGCGAATCGCTTAAAGGATTAGGGGAAATAATTTTCGCAAAACAGCGGATGCGAAAAACCGGCATTGTGTTAGCCGGATTTGACGAAAAAGGCATAAAAGGTTGGCACGACTTGGAAGAAAGCCACGACCAGGGCCAAACGATTGAACGGCCAACGTACACGGATTACAATATCCCGGCAAGCGCGCGGCCAAAAAACGATGAGGATATTCCGTTTTGATAACTCCAAGTTTTCCGACGCGGCGCGCATATCGCCGGTTTCCGGCAAACGACAGTTATAAAATATTAAAATATGTGGTTTTCCGAAGCAACAGCAAAAAAAGACATACCAGGAACCTCGGTTAAGGCGGGCGACAAAATAACCCTAACTAAAGGAATTTTATACAAATATTCCCTTTGGTGCGAAGATGGTGTTTTTGACCTGCCGGCAAAATATGTAAAGATTCAAAAATCAAAAAAACGATGAACGACCAAATCGAACGTTTCTTAATCACAAACCGCATAAACGGCCGCAACGCGGCAGCCGTCCGCGAAGCCATTGCAAAGGCGCTGATATGCGCCCGACTGACGGAAAAAGAGTTTCAGGCATTGCATCCAGCAAAGCGCTATACCAGCGCACACGCAAAGAACCACATCCACGAACGGACAACCTTAACGCCGGAGGTGCGACGGGAACTGGTATTACTTATTGACCGGGCCATCCACGTCGAACAAAAAGAGCGAGACGCAGAGAGGGCTAAAATGTCAAAAATTACAGCGTAAAAAATATTTGTACGTCAAAATAAAATAAACGTACATTTGCAAGAAAAAAAGTAGATGAGAAAGAAAGCAGCGATAACGGAGCGGGAACAGGTAGAGAAGTCGTGTGTAGTTGTTGTTCCTGATGAGGTTCGGAACATGGTGGAAACGTCGAACAAAATCCGCCGTGCAAACGGGTTGCGGATTTTCCCGATTCGGTTAGCCATGCGGGCGGTTATCCTTGCCGGGTTGGCCGGAAATTGGGCGGAGGTGTTAGAAGTTCTGCAAGCGGAGGCCGCCGCGATAGCGCCCGGACGGGGGCGAAAGAAAAAAGACGTTTAGTTTTTTTGGTATAGTAATTATCTGATTACGGGCCGCATCTGGATTTTTCACCGGGTGCGGTTTTTTTATTTTAAAAATATTTGTACAAATAAATAATAGGTGTACATTTGCAGTAAATAAACTAAACGCACATGAAAGAGTATTTAGAATTTCTTGAAAAGAAAAAGGTCCGCATTGAAGAAAGCGGATTCGATGTTTCCGACGATGACCTTAACCGGCATCTTTTCGACTTCCAGCGCTTTATAGTAAAAAAAGCCATCAAGGCCGGCAAGTATGCGATTTTTGCCGATTGTGGGCTTGGCAAGACGTTGATGCAGTTGGAATGGGCGCGCCACGTTGCGCAGCATACCGGACATCCCGTTTTGATTCTTTGCCCGTTGGCAGTATCCGGGCAGACCATTGAGGAAGGCGAAAAGTTTGGAATTGAAATTTGGAAGTTTTCAGATTTTGCCAAATGCTCGCAAGTTTACGAGCAGGAAAACCCGCCGGCTATTTTCATAACAAACTACGACCAACTGGAAAACATTGATACGTCTGTTTTTGCCGGGGTAGTGCTCGATGAAAGTTCGATACTGAAAAATTATGAGGGCGCAACCAAAAACCTGATCATTGACGCATTCGCGCAAACGCAGCACAAACTTGCATGCACCGCCACCCCATCCCCTAACGACTTCATGGAACTTGGCAACCATGCCGAATTTCTGAACGTCATGAGCCGGAATGAAATGCTGGCCATGTACTTTGTACACGATGGCGGCGAAACTACCAAATGGAGGTTAAAAGGCCACAGCGAAGAAATTTTCTGGCAATGGGTTGCAGGGTGGGCGGTAATGCTTACCAAGCCGTCCGACATTGGCTTTAACGCCGAAGGGTACGACCTGCCAGCGCTTAATTTCATTGAGCGCCAAATTGTGACGCCTGAAAAGGCCAATGGTAAACTGTTCAACGATGTAGCCGTATCTGCTACCGACTTTAACGGCGAACTTCGCCTGACGAAGGTTGAACGCCTTTCGGAGGTTATTGAAATTGTAAACAACTCAACCGAAAATTTCATCATTTGGGTAAAACAAAATGAGGAAGCAGACTACCTTACGGCACGCATACCGGACGCTATCGAAGTCCGGGGGAATGACAGCCATGAGCGCAAAGAAAAGATGCTTTTGGGCTTTGCCCGTAACGAATTCCGCGTACTAATCACAAAAACCAAAATTGCCCAGTATGGGTTGAATTATCAGAATTGCCGGAATCAGGTATTTGCATCGCTTGACTTTTCCTTTGAATCGCTTTACCAGGCTATCCGCCGTTCATATCGGTTCGGCCAAAAGAACGAGGTCAATATTTACATCGTCACGACGGATACCATGCAAAACGTCATACAAGCCATTGAAACGAAACAGCGACAATTTGAGACGATGCAGCTCAAAATGGCCGAATATTCAAACCTTAATATTTTACACGGGAAAACGTTAAGAATGGACCGTAAATATGAAGTAAAGCAGGGTGAAATGTGGGAGGCCCGATTGGGCGATTGTGTCCAACTTATTCAGGAAGTGCCCGACGAAAGTATCGACTTTTCGGTGTTCTCTCCCCCGTTCGCGGAATTGTACACGTACTCCGATGAACTGGAGGACATGGGCAACAGCAGGGACTATAAGGAGTTCCTAACGGCATTCAACTACCTTACAAAAGAACTTTATCGGGTCGTGAAATCCGGGCGCAATGTGGCGATACATTGCATGGACTTGCCCATCCAAAAAGGGAAACACGGCTTTATCGGCTTGCGAGACTTTTCCGGCATGATCTTGCGCGCCATGTGCGGGATTAGTGAAGATGAGGCGAAACTGATTGATGAAATTCGTGGCATTCTTGCCATTCCTGCCGAAACTGGCGCGCACGACGAACGGACATACAAGCGCCTGAAAATGTGGCTTGATGAAAAGGAGGCTCAAATGAAGGGCCATGCCGGGTTTATCTACCATGACCGAGTAACGATATGGAAAAACCCGGTTACTGAAATGCAAAGAACAAAAGCGCTCGGACTGCTTCACAAGCAACTGAAAAAAAACGCTGCAATGAGCCGAACCGGGATACCTGACTACATACTAACATTCAGGAAAGACGGAATCCCGGTTAACCCAGTATCCGTTGATATTCCGGTTGACCTTTGGCAAAAATGGGCATCGCCCGTTTGGATGGATATTGACTACGGCGATACGCTGAATCGTAATGAGGCCCGCGAAGAAAAAGATGAAAAGCACATCGCACCCCTCCAATTGCCGACGATTGAACGCCTTATCGGGTTGTACACAAATCCGGGCGACTTGGTTTTAACTCCGTTTGGTGGAATCTTCAGCGAGATTTATCAGGCCGTGAAGATGGGCCGCCGTGGGTTGGCTTTTGAATTGAAAAAACAGTATTTTGACGTTGGGGTTAAGAATATGCAATGGTTGGAAATGGAGAAAAAGCAATTGGACATTTTTTCGATGATGCCGACGAACGAAATAGCCTATCGGCAACAGGAACAACAACAAAAAAACATTCCGGACGGTGCACACTTTTGGGCTATGGTTCCTGGTTCTGATGAAAAAATTGTTTTGATTAAGCGCAACGGAGATTATTTTGTTGCCGGAAACTGGGAAGGAAATATACCTGAAAGTGAGTTTGTGTTTATTGAAATGATCGAAGAACCGGATGCGGTTTGATTTTTAGGCAAAACCGTTTATATTTGTACCGTTAAGAGATTAATTGGTTTATTTGGGTTTTATCGTGCCCGCGTCGCAAGGCGCGGGCATTTTTCTAAAGCAACTCTTTTCATGAGACTATACGGCCCTTTGAGACGGGGCCACGCCGGCGGAAAAGACCGCCGGTTTTTTTATGCCAATTGGTTTGCAAATCCGTACAATTATATTTACATTTGTGCAATGCAAGACGAAATAATAGACATACTAAAGGCCCATTATCGAGCCACAAATCGCCGGGATGTAACGGTTCGTTATGTCTGTAATATGCTATTTGACGATTACCATAAAATCGTATTGCCAGGCGAACGCTTCATGGCCATAACCCGCCGCGAACTGCACAGGATGAAAAAAGCCGGATTGGTTGAGCAGGTAACGCCTGTTTTGTGGCGCTTATCGAAAAGCGCAGAACAATGAAACGCCTTCTTCAATCCGCCATAAACGACGACAAAACGCGCATCATTGCCGCCGTTATCCTGGCGGTAGCCGTAATGGCGTATTTTGAAGCATTTAAAAGCGTGCTAAACGCAATATCGAAATGGTAAGAGAGAATTTTAATGAAACGCATCCTGAAAAACAGGAAAGCGAAACCTTTTACATGAATTGCTTTAAAGGCGATGAGGCGCGTATGTTGCGCCACCTTTCCGAAAGAATGCCTGAATTTGTTTGGCGTTCAGGCAATGTAGCCTATACACCATCCGGGGAAATTGTGCATACGCATTCTCCACTGTTTAAAACGGAAAGGGAATGGTAAGAGAATCGCCAATATATATCGGCGTGGACCCGGCATTCCGCGCAGGCGGGTTTTGGGTGGCCATCCTGGATATGGAAGACAAGACCATGCGCTTCCTCGAATTTGACTTATTGTCATGGCACGACTTTTTGCGCTCACCAGATGCGCCAGCCCGTTGTTTTGTTTGCGTCGAAAATTCAAATATGCAAAACAAGACCTTCGACATGGCCGGCAGCAAATCGGAGGTAGCGCGCAAGTCGCGGAACGCCGGGTGTAATCAGGCCGTTTCCGAACTTGCTTATCGTTCGGCCGTTCTCCGTTATGGGGCGCGGCAGGTATTCCAGGTAAGCCCGAAAGAAAAGGGCGCGAAGATTACCGACGTTAGTGTGTTCTTAGGTGTCGCGAAGCAGGAAGGCGTTTTACTGCCGCCAAAGCCCACCAACCAGGACCAGCGCGACGCGGCCAAACTTGCATTTCTTTGCCGCCGCAAGGCATTGTTAGAAGGGCGTTTCGCAGTTGCAAAACTTATTCGATAACTACATAACGCCGCCACCGCAAATGTGGTAGTCACAGAGTTCAGAGGTTCGGCCTCGTTGCTTTTGAGCGGTGGCGGCACAAAAAAATACGATGAAAGAACAAATTGAATCAGTACGGCAATTTCACGCCGCTTTCGATATTCCGATGCACGACCAGCCTACTATCCCGACTGCCGACCGCGTACAATTGCGGCACGACCTGTTAGATGAGGAAGTGAATGAACTTTACGAGGCCATGAAAAACGATGACCTTGAAAAAGTAGCCGACGGGTTAGCGGACTGCTTATACATCATTTTTGGCACCGCGCACGAATGCGGCATGGCCAAACTGTTGCCGGAAATATTCGCCGAGGTGCACCGCTCCAATATGACGAAACTCGATGAAAACGGGCAGCCGATATACCGGGAAGATGGGAAAATATTAAAGTCGGCACTTTTCACGCCGCCCGACCTGAAAAGCATTTTGAGCAAATGACCACCGAACAACAGAAATCACTAATCCAAAAATGGCAAACAGACTGCCAGCACGTCGAAGACATTATCAAGTCCTGTCCGGCATTGACCGACATGGCGCTACTGCTTGCGTGGTACGAAGATGTGCACGGTTGGTTAGTGTACGTCGGCAACGAAAAAGCGAGAGCCGAAACGGCATACAAAATGAAATGTGCCGACGACCTTAGAAACGACACAATACCGGCTAACGCATGGCAGTACATCAAGGGTTCCTCAACAATGCTCAACCAATACCTTGCCGGCATTAACCCGGAATTGTACGCCATTTGGCAGCGATTGGAGAACCTTTCGCGTAACATGGAAACGATACTTTCCGACATGCGGACGCTGTTGGTGTCACTACGACAGACGGAGAGCCGCGAGGCGCAAACAGCGCAAAACCAGGGGGCGACGAACGGAACAAC
>WBZQ01001650.1_pt1 | contig 15159 bp, 8 predicted proteins | sample 5204251 | NCBI WGS metagenome assembly WBZQ01 (sample SAMN12412402, study PRJNA552823) | activated sludge metagenome | isolation source: activated sludge from nitrification reactor of wastewater treatment plant... | place: USA: Virginia | collected 2017-09 | reverse complement strand
CAAAGCCGCTACCGGGGAAAAATCTCTAAAGTATTTGCTGTATGGAGAATTCTCAGGCGGATTAGCGACTGATGAGCCAAGCAGCCGCACAGACAAGCTCGAATTTGGCGGTTATGGTTACCGGCAGTACCAAGATGGTACGCAATTTGTTGTGGATGTGGTTGAAGGAGTTGAGAAAATTCCGCAACCGCAATCCGCCTATTTACGCACATTGTTGTCAGCCATCCGTGATTTCGGGCAATCTCGCATCTATGCACTAATGAAAGGACCGGTTTATGCTTCCGCTAGTAAGTTCAGAACGAAGAAGGAGAAATCGGCTTTTGACTTGTATTCACGTTTTCAGCCTTCATTGTTCAAGATCATGCCAACGGTGATTTTCTTTGCCGCTTCTTATGGTATTTTGTTTTTCTTTGAAAATTTCATGCCGCAATTCAGTGCGTCTTATATCGGTTATGGCATTCTGGCGCTCACTGCGCCGGTTTTTCCAATTGTGTTGCTGGCGATGGGGGTGTCCGATCGTGACTCGATCATTTATCCGCTACGTAAGCAGTTCCGCCAGAGTTTGGAGCTAGCCAAGGCTATCGAGACTGTGGGAATACTTGATGAACTGCTGTCGTTTTACCGTTATGGTCAATCGCATCCAGGTGATAAAGTATTGCCGGACATTATTGCTGAAAAACAGCATCGCCTGATTGTCAGCCAAGCCAGGAATCCGCTCTTGGTTAAGAACATTCCGGATTATGTACCTAACGATATTCATCTTGATCAAGAGGGGCGTGTACTAATCATTACCGGACCCAATAGTGGCGGCAAAACCGCCTATTGCAAAACTGTCGTGCAAATTCAGCTATTGGGGCAAATCGGTTGTTATATCCCCGCCACACAAGGACAATTGGTACCCGTGGAACATATTTATTATCAAGTCCCCGATCCTGGTCAATTGAGTGCCGCAATGGGGCGTTTTGGCCATGAATTGCAGCGCACACGTGAAATATTCTTTAATTCCACCTCGCGAAGCCTTGTTGTCCTGGATGAATTATCCGAAGGCACAACATTTGAAGAAAAAATGACCATTTCGGAATATATTCTCAAAGGTTTCCATAAACTGGGTGCCAGCACGTTATTGGTGACGCATAATCACGAGCTGTGTGATTTGCTGCGGAAAGACGGTATTGGCCGCTATCTGCAGGTTGAGTTTATGCCGCAAGGTCCAACACACCGCCTGATTGCAGGAATCTCAAAAGTCAGCCATGCAGATCGTGTCGCCAGTGCTATTGGGTTTAGCCAGAAAGATGTGGAGGCGCATTTGGAACGGCAAGGTGGCGCAATGAAGGCTGAATAGATCACAATGAAACCGTGCAAACTTTTATGGCCAATTTCAAGAGATCTGCTACGGTGGTGCAATCAAGGGCGGGTATTTGATGATTTCAAGAAGAATTGATAACACAGCGTGTATTACCAAAGCTTGTTTAAAATATATTTTTTGGAATGACGTCACATGATATTTGTGCAAAATTCTTTATCTTAGGTCAATGACTTTAATACGCTAGCTTTTAAGATACCCCATGATCTTTGCATGGGGTAATTCGTACACTTGCACAAAACAATTCGAATGTGAATGCAGTTATAGAATTTGAGTTAATGTAATGTCGATAATTGGATGATTTATTAAGATCTCCGCGCCACCGATAGGAATTGGGTTTGCATAGAGGGGTGGCGGGCTGTTATCGGGGGTGGGAGCAGCATAGAGGGGTGGTTCGTTATTATCAGAAGTTGGAGTGTCATAGAGGGGTGGTTCGTTATTATCAGAAGTTGGAGTGTCATAATTCGCGTTAGAGAACAAAACATCTAAGAAGTTATCGTCCATAGAGCTCAACATATCTATCTCCTCAATTAATCATAATGGTTTAGAACTGCAAGCAAGCTTAGAAACTCATTGTGTGCGATTGTTTATAAGTTAAAATTTACCAACAACTGCAGATTACGATATGCATTTTTAAATTTGCTATGATGATTTTAAGCGATTGAAAAATTGGAGCATTGAAGAAGCAAAGCGACTGTTTAGTTGTTTATTATCGATTTAACCCGTAATTCCCCGCGGTCTGCCAAAAATGACACCAATGATTGAGCTTTGAAGTTAACGGGGAGTGCCGTTTTTAGTTTTTTTGCCCTGATGTTTCCGCAGTCTTGCTACGGAGTAGATGCAGGGTACGTGAAGACAATTTATTTATGATCTACAACAATTTGACATTGAAATTTTAGAGTTCACGCCAGAAGCGTGATGGTATAGCGGAAATAATCGCTGCAGGTTTTTCCAAGCTATGCAGATTCTAACTTTCTCACAACTTGGTGTTGCTGAAGAAAGGCCCTCGATATTTGCCGAGAGCCTTTTTAGATGATGAATAATTACATTGTGAATCTAATTAGCATGCCGGGCTGGGGCAAACTGTATTGACGAGCGGAACAATATTATTGCTCGTAAAAGGGCTGGCTCCTAATACCTTAGGATCAGGGCTGATATAACCCCAGCTTGTTACAGCCACAACAGTATTTTTCTGAGCACCCAAGCCTGGAAGATCGGGAGTTGCCGAAGGATCGATGCCGAAATTTATGATCCAAGGACCGCCGCTAGAACCGCCTCCCATTCTTGAGCCGATTTGGATGTTGTTAAACCATCCGGCGTCTGTGATCGTAAAGCCAAGAGAATCGGTACGTTGCATCGAAACGCCATTACCTAATCCTACAGGATAGCCTAGTTGGGTGATTTGGGTTGCATTAAGTCCTGCAAATGAAGTAAAGCCAAAGTTATTCCATCCATACGCTAAAGTACCTGTACGAGTGCCGGGGTACACGCCATTAACAGGAGCCGCTACTAATACGGCAACATCATGTGGGCACACGACATTACATCCATCAGTTCCATTGAGCCATGAAGTCATAACCACAGCTCTTGAAACACTATAGACTCCATAAGGTGCGTTAGGAGTAAATCGATCGTTTTTAGCAGGTACAAAAAGCCAGTTACTATAGAATGAACGGCTACCGTATCCTGCAACACAATGAGCGGCTGTTACTATGATCCCTTTTTTGATTAATGAAGCCGAACAAACGAAAGTGCTTGCACCTATATTAAAATATAGTTTTCCGGCTGCGCGATAAGGATATTCTTTAGACACTTGTCCTGCTTTAGCATCGGCACGCGATGTTGTAAAAGGATGATGTTCCGTTCCATATTCTAGAGTTGAAATTCCATCATCCAATTCGGTTGCATTCCATTTAGGAAGTGACATAGGATTTTCCTTGCCATTCCCAGGTTCTCCGGCTGAAAAACCTGGCATACCTTTTATAGTTTTTTTCACTCCTTGTAATACTTCCAGAGCAGTCGGTGCCATTTGCGGTGGCTGGGGCATATGCATTGGGCGTGCATTGGCAAAATTGATAGTAGCCATTTGAGATTGGAGATTACTAGCTGGAGCTGTTAATACAGTCGTTTTACCTTTCTCTTCTATTTTGCCGCCAGGAATTGCTGCATGACTGGTAGTAACAAAGATAGACAGAGATATACACACGGTAGCTAGATTCAAGATTGTGTTCTTCTTCACAGCTATGCTCCTTCTTTTGTGATATTAATGAATAAAATTTAAAAAGATATGATCAATTCTAAATTGCCTTGATTTATCCAATGCGGTCTAGATAAAGCATTACTAGACGCGGAGGATTCTATACTAATGTTTACTTCTTGAATGGAAATTTTGAAAAATATGTAAAACAAAATTTTCCACCACGGCAATAATAGATATAGGCAAATAGGAAGTATGTGAGAAAACTCACATTGTGCTATCACTATCTATAGTGTTGTCACTCAAATTTCACAAACTCCATCGCACGGTTATTCTGGGTCTTTATTGATCGGGGCATAAGCAATGTGGCAGCATGACAAGCGGCCTGGAAAACGGTAATTCTGCAATATTAAAAGGCAACTTATGGCACTCTGATTTATTTAGCTATTATGTACTATTATGTAAATAATGATATGTATATTGATATCCAGTTCATATCGTGAAGTGGTAGCTAACCGATAATGTTTTATCAAGCAGTTACAATAGATAGCGATTGGCCGCAATTTGGCTGCTTCCGCACTGATATTGGTGAATCTGGTGTGGAAAGGCGATTGAAGGCAACGATTGAACTGGAACAGGTGAGACAGATTCACAAACAGCAGCCACGGGACAAGAACAAGCTTTATGCACCATTGCACGCCCCTGACGAGGTCGAATGCATCGGCAAGTAGCTGACAAAACCGCAACGGTGTTAGTTCAAGCGCCGGCAAACCGTAAAATCTGCAATCGGACTTAGACTCATGAAATCGCTTCATTGTTTAGGTCGTTGCTAGTTATTACTAGGCAAGTTGGGCAATGCATGCAGTACTATGTGCGGTAGACTAAAATCAGCGTTGGGCGATGAGGGCAATACGCCGTTTGAGTGTCTGAAGAATGCTTTATTGCGACTCGCGTTGCTTTAGCTGATCAATCGCTTTTATTCAAAACAACATATGCCAGCGTAACCGCGTAAATTTTGCAGGGGAGAATAAACAGAGTTTTCGCTTTCCTGATTCTTTTATCCTTAACCTCGAGAGTTGGCCGTTTAACTCTCTTAACAAGGTATCTGGCTTTACTTTATTGAACCACGGCATTACAGTACAATAATAATAAGTTAGCTTTTACTTAATATAATAAAAAACCCCCGGTTAAAGGGGAGTAAAACCGGGGGGAGCTGCCTTAATATCACCTTAAGGCCCTGTCTCAGGGAGGGAAGACAGGGGATACGATATACATCGTCCTTTTCTAAGAGATAGGAATAACTTAATTAGTTCCCAAGAGTAGCTTTTATTTTTTATTTCCCAAAATTATTATGATTTCACATAGCCAATTTCCTCAAAGAAGAATGCGCCGTATGCGGCGTGATGAGTTTTCTCGTCGACTTGTGCAAGAAGCCTATCTTGGAGTTGATGATTTAATTTACCCGGTGTTTATTTTAGAAGGAGAAAAACGTACTGAGTTTGTGACATCTATGCCTGGCGTAGTAAGGCAAAGTATTGATAATTTAATGATTCAAGCCGAGAAATGTTTAATGCTTGGCATTCCTGCGCTTGCAATTTTCCCGGTTATTGATACCGTGCATAAGAGCCTTGCTGCAGAAGAAGCTTATAATCCTGATGGATTAGTGCCAAAAGCCATTAGACAATTAAAAAAGAATTTTCCTGAGTTGGGCGTAATTACCGATATCGCATTGGATCCTTATACCAGTCATGGACAAGATGGTTTAATTGATCAAAGTGGTTATGTATTGAACGATGAAACTGTGGGGATACTTTGTCGGCAGGCACTGGTCCATGCAGAATCCGGTGCTGATATTGTGGCACCGTCAGATATGATGGATGGTCGTATTGCGGCGATTAGGAATATTTTGGATAGTCAAAAATTTATTCATACGCGAATTCTGTCTTATGCGGCTAAGTATGCTTCAAGTTTTTATGGACCATTTCGTGATGCAGTTGGATCTGCAGTAAATCTAGGGGCGAGCAATAAATATAGCTATCAGATGGATCCTGCAAATTCGGATGAAGCATTGTGGGAGGTAGGGTTGGATCTCAACGAAGGTGCGGATATAGTAATGATTAAACCTGGCATGCCTTATTTAGATATTGTGCGTCGTGTAAAGGATCAATATGGCGCACCTACATTTGTATATCAAGTGAGTGGCGAGTACGCCATGCTTAAAGCTTCCGCAATGAATGGATGGCTAAACGAAGAGGCTTGTGTGCTTGAATCTTTACTCGCATTTAAACGGGCAGGTGCGGATGCAATTTTGACTTATTATGCATTGGAAGCAGCCAACTGGTTGAAGAAGAATTAGATTATAGGTATTAACTCAACTTGTTTGTTGAAGAAACTGTGTTACCGTCGTTGAATAACTAATAAAATCAGAGAGGTTATCTTCGACTATTGGGTAAAGCTTAGTGCAAGATAAACAAATGCGCTAACAAAAATTCCAGCGTTCTAAAATATTGAGAGCAGTTGGTAGATTGCGTTTAGAGTTGCTCATCATCTTAAATTTTGGGTTTTGCTTATAATGCAGCGCCAACTTCTTGCGCAATATTCAAATACGGTAAAGTGTAAGCTGTAACTCAATCAAACCGTATCTTATCAGCTATTTCTTGGTAGAATATGTCGCGCACTGTTTGTGAAGTCAGGCTCCATCTCCATCCTCCATTTCATGGAACTTCGGATTCCGCAAAAATCTGCATACCGCATAAAATGCTATTCAATATTCTGTGCTTGCTCGCGCATTTGCTCGATAATTACCTTGAGTTCCATCGAAATTCTGGAGATTTCCAAATCGACAGATTTTGAACCGAGGGTATTGGCTTCGCGATTGAGTTCTTGCATCATAAAATCAAGTCGTTTGCCGACAGATCCTCCTTTCTTCAGAATTCGTTCCACTTCATCCAGATGTGCCTGTAATCGTGATAATTCTTCATCGACATCGATTTTACCAGCAAATAGGGTAATTTCCTGACGGATGCGGTCATCTTCCAGGTTGCCAAGCGCTTCTTCTATGCGGGTACGGAGTTTTTCTTCAAAAGTAGCAATGAGCGTTGGAATACGAGGAATTGCGCTTTGCAGGAGTTGGCGCATTTGATTGATGCGTTCCAACAGAACAAATTTGAGTTTGTTGCCTTCGCGGGTACGTGAATCTCTCAAATCGGCAAGCGCGGTTTGTAATAATCCAATAGCGATCTCACCGAGGGTATCGAGGGGCAAATTGTTATTACCTAATATACCCGGCCAATGCAATATTTCGGTAACTGTTAGCGATTGTGCAGTAGGGTATCGTGCTTTAACGGTCTGTTCCAATTCCAACAATTTTTCGAAGATGGCATTATCAAGTTGCAAGGTATTGGTATTATTTGCGACAGGAGAATAATTGAGACGGCATTCAATTTTGCCACGGCTAAGTTGAGTAGTTATCAGTTCGCGCATAATAATTTCTTGTTTGCGAAAATCATCCGGTAGCCGGAACTGGATATCGAGATAGCGGTTATTCACGGAACGAAGCTCCATACTAAGCGAGCCATAAGGTGTATCCTGGGAGGTTATTGCGTAGCCTGTCATACTGAAGATCATGGTAATGGTTTTTCTGGTCTCAAGGTTAAAGAAGGCAGCAGGTCATCAAGTAGAGATCCCAAACCACACGATGATGGTGCCGGTTTGTTGTCAAGCAAGCCAGTTACCGAAAAAGGCATGTTTTTATTGACTGGATCGAATATGACTGCGCTTGCATCAATGTATACACGATCTCCAGGCGCATTTAAACGCCAAAGATTAGGGATGTCTTCATACGGTTGTTGTAAACAATAAGGCAAGCTATCACCATGAACGACTAAAACGGGCTTCCTGAATTGTAATGTCTTATGGTTAATCAGTTTGCGGATTGTGTGATAGCCATTGCAGTCTGAACGAATTTCCAATGTGCACGCCGGCTTATTGTCATTTTCGTATTCGTAAATGTCGGCGTGGAATGCAATTACAATCGCTTGAATGGTTGGTAGCGATTCTGCCGTATCAAAGATTTGGAGTAGCCATTCTTCGTTAAATTTGTCGCGATCATCAGCCGCATTAAGCGCGTCATCTCTATGGCTGCGATGGATCTGGGCTCTGCCATTGTTGGTGCCCGGTAGATGCAAAGTAGCGAACATTACTTGATCGATTTTCCATCGTGCATTTTCACTAAAACCTTGTTGCCGGATTAACCCGGGAATATCTCTGGCTAATTGTAATTCATCCTGCTGAAAAAATAATTGCCGCAGATAAGCCAGTCGCTCCAGTTCATCGTAGCGTCCTGTAAGATTAAATGTGAGCCGGTCGCAATCTGTCCAGTCATTATCGCCCGGCGTGTATATCGTTTTGTGTGGATTTAAATGTGCAATTTGTCGGTAGCGATCCTTGAATAGTTCATTGGTGCAGCTTGAGCGAGCAAGCTTAAAATCTCCCACATGAATCAACACCGATGGATTGAGTGCTTTTATGGCTCTGGCAATGGCGCCGTCGGGATGTTCGAGTAATGCATATTCATTATCACTGTATGGCATATCACCGATCACGGCAAACCGGATTAATTTTTCTGATGCTGCCACTGGCGGTATTTCTTGGGCAAATGCCTGCATAAGCCACACGCTTAGCAAAATGGGAAATACTAGCGATTTAATCACTTAAATCACCGCATTCATATGGCTTTGAAAAACCAAACCGGCATGTTCACGCAGTTTATGAAAGCGGATGGCAGGCCAGTTTTCTTCGGCGACATTCAATTCTGCACCGAATGCTGCCAGGAAGGTCGGTGCGTCTACGGCATCGTATGCGATACGATGAGAATTGGCCTCAATAAATCGCTGCAATTCACGTGGATCATCAGAAGTGACCCAGCGCGCCAATTGATATTTGGCCGGAGCGATGCGAGCGGTGACAGCATATTCATGTTGCAGACGATGTGTCACAACTTCAAATTGCAAAATGCCAACCGCACCGAGCAACAACACATTGCCTAAATGTGGTCGAAATACTTGGATGGCGCCTTCTTCGCCCAACTGCATTAATCCCAGTTTAAGCTGCTTGCTACGCAACGGATCGGCAATCTCCACGGTGCGGAAAATTTCCGGTGCAAAAAAAGGCAAACCGGTAAATTGCAATACTTCGCCTTCAGTTAAGGTATCGCCTAATTGCAATGTGCCATGATTGGGTATGCCGATAATGTCGCCCGGATAGGCTTCTTCGACGATATCGCGGCGCTGTGACAGAAATGACACCACCGTGCTGGTGCGAATATCTTTGCCATTACGTGCCACCTTCAAGTTCATGCCGCGCTTGAAATGTCCGGAACAAACCCGTACAAATGCAATGCGATCACGGTGGGCAAGGTTCATATTGGCTTGTATTTTGAATACCATACCGGAAAATTTCTTCTCATGCGGTGAAACTTCTCGTTGTAAGGCGTTACGTGATTCAGGTGGTGGCGCCAGATCTACCAGTGCGTCAAGAATTTCTCTAACACCGAAGTTATTGATAGCTGAGCCAAAAAAAACGGGGGTTTGCTGACCGGCAAGGAACTGTTTGTGATCAAAAGCGGGTGAAGCCCCTTTGATCAAATCAATTTCCTGTAATGCGGTAGACAGGTCCGGCGCAAAGCGTTCGTGAATATGTGGATCGTCGAAATGCGCGATCAATTCATCATCGTTCACACGGTCCGATCCTGGTTGAAAAACACGCATATTGTTGTGTTGCAAATCACATACACCGTGGAAATTTTTACCCATGCCGACAGGCCATGTAAATGGAATTGTTGCCATCCCCAATGTGCGTTCGATCTCGTCAATCAGATCGAGCGGTTCACGCACTTCACGATCCATTTTATTGACAAAAGTGACAATCGGCGTATTACGGGCGCGACACACTTCAAGCAGCCGCAATGTCTGCGCTTCCACGCCATTGGCGGCATCAATAACCATCAAGGCAGCATCGACGGCAGTAAGCACGCGGTAGGTATCTTCAGAAAAATCCTGATGGCCGGGCGTGTCCAGTAAATTGATAACGCAATTGCGGTATTCCATCTGCATTACCGAACTGGCAACCGAAATGCCGCGTTGCTTTTCGATTTCCATCCAATCAGAAGTGGCATGACGGCTTGCTTTGCGCGCTTTCACGCTACCGGCAATATGAATGGCGCCGGCGTACATCAAGAGCTTCTCGGTTAACGTAGTTTTACCCGCATCGGGGTGTGAAATAATGGCGAAAGTACGGCGGCGCGTTACTTCTTCAGGAATACTCATGGTTTTTCGAAATAGGTTCCGGTTGATAAAGAAAACAATGGGTGGAGTGCGTTGCGCTCAATGCACTGACGGACGGGTAGCTTTCGCGGCATATGGGCATCACATGCGGGCAACGCGGATGAAAATGACAGCCCTGCGGCGGTGCAATAGGCGAAGGCAAATCACCTTTCAAGTGAATGACTTGCCGGTTAGCATCAGCTTGAATCTGCGGAACAGAAGACAACAGTGCCTGGGTATACGGGTGCCTGGGACTGTCCAATACTTCATCAATGTGCCCGCGCTCTACAATCCGTCCTAAATACATCACAGCAATTTCATCAGCCAGATATTCAACAACAGCAATATTGTGGGTAATAAACAAAAATGCAAGTCCCAAATTATTTTGCAACGATTTGAGCAAATTCAAGATTTGTGCTTGCACGGATACATCCAGGGCGCTGGTAGGTTCATCGCAAATCAATAAATCTGGATTCACCGCCAACGCGCGGGCAATCGCAATGCGCTGCCGCTGTCCTCCAGAAAATTCGTGCGGGTAACGCCATTTTACCTCAGCAGGCAGGCCGACGCGCTGCAACAATGCATCAATTTCTTTTTCTAAGGTGCAAGAAGAATCCGGTTGATCGAAAGTGAGGTGGTTCACCTTGTCAATACCCAATGCATCCATACCTTCCCGCAAAATTTCGATAATCCGCATACGGGGATTGAGCGAAGAATAGGGATCTTGAAAAATAATCTGAAATTGCGAGCGGATCTGTTGTAACTGCGTTCGCTTCAGCGATACCAGTTCTTGTTGCTTGAAGCGCACGCTGCCGGCAGTAGGCTTGATAAGCTGCAAAATACTTTTGCCGATGGTGGTTTTGCCGCAACCCGATTCGCCGACCAACGCCAGTGTTTTACCTGCAGCAATCTGAAAAGATACGCCATCTACCGCTTTGACATAGCCGGCCGTGCGTTTGAATAATCCTTTGCGGACTGGAAAATGGACTTTAAGGTCAAATACCTGCAATAACGGTGAATCAGCTACGGCGAAAGCCATTGCCGCCGTGTGTTTTGTTTTGCCGGTGGCATTATTGTTAGGTGAATGAGCTGAAATATCGGTTTCTGGTGCAAATAAATGGCAACGGACCTGGTGTTGATCACTTAATGCGTGCCACTGCGGAATCGTATCATGACAGTGTGATAGCGCTTGATTGCAGCGATCAACAAAGCGGCAGCCATTGAATCGTTGCGATAATGAAGGCACATTACCTTGAATGACGTTCAGGGCTTGATCACGTTTCTTTTTTGCCGGCAGCGATGCAAATAATTGTCGCGAATACGGATGTGCAGGATGAGTAAAGAAATCATTGTGAAGTGCCTGTTCGACGATTTCGCCGGCATACATGACAGCCACCCGCTGCGCCATTTCGGCTACCACACCCAAATCATGTGTGATCAGCAAGATGGCCATGTGATTGCGCTGTTGAATTTGCCGCATCAAATCGAGTACTTGTGCTTGGATTGTTACATCCAGCGCAGTGGTTGGCTCGTCCGCGATGAGCAATTCGGGTTCACCGGCAAGCGCCATGGCAATCATTACGCGTTGTTTCATACCACCTGAAAATTGAAACGGATATTCGTGCATACGGCGCGATGCATCCGGAATTCCCACTTGCTCCAGTAGTTGTTGGATGCGTGTTTGTGCTGTCTGGTACGATAGATTGAAATGCTGCCCGAGTACTTCACCGATTTGCTCCGCAATCGTTAACACCGGATTCAGGCTAAGCATGGGTTCCTGGAAAATCATACTGATGCGTTTGCCCCGAATCCTGCGCATTTCGGATTCAGGCAATCGCAGTAAATCCTTGCCATCAATTTTGATATGCCCCGCAACAATTTCGCCGACATCGGGCAGTAAACGCATAATCGATAACGCGGTCATGGACTTGCCGCAACCTGATTCACCCAGTAATGCAAATGTTTCGCCCGTTGAAATTTGCAGGTTTATGCCATCAACGGCCCGCACCGGTGTATTACCGGTATGCAGAACAGTTTGGAGGTGGTCTATTTCCAATAACGTTTTCATGAACGGGACGCTGATTCCGGTGTTGTTATCGTTGCGGGTGTATTTCCGGATATTTCTTTTGATTTATCAGTATGTTGTAATAATTTTTTTCTTTGTTTCAAGGTGTGAGTGCGCGGATCCAACGCATGTTGCACGGCATCGGCAAACAGATTGGCACTGAGTACCAGGGTAAACATAAATCCGAATGCTGCCAGCAAAGCCCACCATACAATCGGTTCGCGCGCCATTTCCATGCGTGCCGCATTAATCATCGTGCCAAAGCTGATCATCGATGGATCAACACCTACCCCAACATACGATAATACTGCTTCGGCTAACACAAGACCGCTGAAATCCATTACCGTTGCGATCAGAACAAGGTGCATGACATTTGGCAGAATATGACGGGTGATTATGCGCCAATGCGAGACACCAAAAGCATGCGCGGCCTGAATATATTCCAGTTCCCGCAATTTCAAAGCTTCACCGCGTAGCAAGCGGCACAATCCGGTCCAACTGGTAATTCCTAAGATGATACACAAAAACAACAATCGTAAGTCTGCGCGGGAAGCAATCGTTTCAAATAATTCCGGGTGGGTTTCTATGTAGACTTGCATCATTAATACTGCAGCCGCAATCAATAACACGCTTGGAATGGAGTTTAATGTGGTGTAGATATATTGAATGATATCATCGATCCAACCTTTAAAATAACCCGCGGTGATTCCCAATAATAATGCAAAGGGCAGCATGATTAGTGTGGTGAGGGTACCGATTATCAGCGCTACACGAATACTTTTGAGCGATTGATACAAAATATCCTGTCCGACTTTGTCGGTGCCCAGCACATGATAATGTGTAGCCAGCGCCGCAGCGCAGCTTATTATTAGCAACAGAATCAATAACGTGATCAAAATGGCATGCCAGGGAATTTCCGTGGTGCGCTGCCAGACAGCCGCGAAATTTTGGGTAAATTTTTGCCCGTTGCGGCGGGTCAGTACGAATATTAGACAAATGCTCAGCAGACACCAAATGATCAATCCATAAGCCAATCCTTTGGCACAACGCCATACGATATCGTGCATTCGGTCCAGTTCGGGATTTTGCAAGTGTGCGCCGCCGTACTCCAAACGCGCAAAAACTCGCGCCTGTTCCCCATTGGGAAGGTCAACAGTTTCCTTAGCATAAAGATGTGACGCTAGAGGCGCTGAATAAGTTTTCTCAACTTGAATACGTAGCGGTGTTACCAGAATGTCGAGCACACTCAATACTTCAACGCTATAAACCTTTTTGCCTTGGTCGGTGGTATGGTCCAGCGCAGGACGGAAATGCACGGTATCAAGCAAACCGATGATTAGGAAAAATAGCAGGATCGTTAGAGCGGACATACCGCTCGCGCTGTGCGCGACGCGTTTCCAAGGGATCAGCAAGTGCTCATGATGGCGTACATAGACAATAAAACTCACCACAATAGCAACAAGCAGGTAGATCAATGCATCGGTCCATAAAATAATCGGGCTAAAGGGCATGGTTGAATATGTATGAAAAATAGAAAATGTGCGGTTGTAGCGCTAAAGAATCACATTGACAATCGTTTATACCACAAATATTAAAATTGTCATTCATTGAATGCGGGTCATTTTTAAAAATTACAATTACTTATTGTAATTCAATAATTAATAGGCAAAAGTCGGCTTATTCTACCGCGCAGTTTGTAAAGATTTATTGCATAGTGTGCTTCATGATTTCCTACAACGATTGTTGATGAGTAATATAGAGTATGGTTCAGCAATAAGTAAATGGGGTTAAGAACGCTATCCAGCTAGAAGCTTTTTCTGGAACAAATTGAAAAGAATATGGAAAACAAGTCGCTCGAAATTATACGGACAATCGTGATGATGTTTAAAGCAGCTCCGGGTGCGTCTTATTTGAACGAATTTGTTGAATTTGTTGATAATTCCGATAATTCGATCAGTGATCTCGCTTCCTTGCTTGCACAGACCGGTGTGTTTCAACAAGCAATCTATTCAAATGCGCTTTCCAATCGTGATTTTTCTGTTCAGTTTATTGAAAATTCAGTGACTACTCTGGTAAATGAAGATGATAAAGCATGGGCCGTTTCAGAAGTAGAGCGCCTGCTTGATGCAGGCGCAAGCCGCGGGGAAGTCATTTACTGGGCAGCCACGGCACTTGCAGCGGTGGATGAAAGAGATCTCAATTGGGGTGCGGCAGCACGGCAGTTTAATAATAAAGTGGCTGTGGCAGCCCACTATTCCATTGATTTAGGTGCAATAGCAACCAGTTTGTCTGTTTTACAACGTGTAACCGAGCATGTCACCGATGATCCATCGAGCGTTGTTACGGCAAAGTTATTGCTGGAATCCGGTGTCACTGGGAAAGTCATGGATGGCTATATCAAAGGCGCTCAAGTCTTTGCTGATTTGAACGGTGATCAGCAATTCAATGGGGATGAAGTTAATGCAATCACGGATGCCGTAGGTAATTTCTCACTTCCTGCAGTTGTTGGGTTTGGCGATTTTATAGCATCCGGAGGGATTGATATTGCCACAGGCAAGCCTTTTGAAGGCGTTATGATGGCTCCGGCAGGTTCATCGGTAATTAATCCGCTGACTACAGTCATCAGCAATATCGTCAACAACGATAATCTCTCAGCGCAAGAAGCCGCGATTCGCGTACTGACATCCTTGGATTTGAATACCGAAATTGATTTGCTTCACTTCGATCCAATTAAAGAGATTGTGCGCACGGATTCCCATACGCCGGCAAATGATGCGGCTTTAGCTGTACATGCGGCAGCAATCAAGATAAATACCCTTGCGGGCCAGGTGGCTGCGTTATTAATGGGCGCCGGAGTAACGGTTACTGAGGCTTCAGCGATCACTTTTGCCTATCAAGCAGTGACCGGCTTATTTGCCAATGCAAATGCTAGCATCGACTTGGCGTCGAGGGGCATCATTGCGCAGGTGATTCAGAATGCCAGTTTACTCGCAGGTGCTGATACACCTGAAGTCCTTAAAATAAGCGCGTTAGTGGCGGATGCCTCACAAACTATTGCTAATTTAAATCAGAGAATTACCGCAATTTCAGAAAGTAATGGAAGTAAAACAAAAATTCTTGCGGGTATGGCCGCAGTCCAATTGGTTGCTGAGAATATTGAAGCCGCGATGCGGGCAGGCGCTACAAAGGGAGATATCAGTGGGACGGTAGT
>WBZQ01001504.1_pt1 | contig 15159 bp, 12 predicted proteins | sample 5204251 | NCBI WGS metagenome assembly WBZQ01 (sample SAMN12412402, study PRJNA552823) | activated sludge metagenome | isolation source: activated sludge from nitrification reactor of wastewater treatment plant... | place: USA: Virginia | collected 2017-09 | reverse complement strand
CGGCCTTGGGCTGGAGCTGCGCATCGTCGATGAAGCCGTTGCGCAGGAGCGGGCCGATGAAGATCTGGTCGGGCGTCAGGCCCTCGTCGATGAGGCTCTGCAACGAGCGGCGGTGCAGTTCCGGAGCGAGCAGGAGGCCCAGGTCGAAGAGCGCGCGCGCCAGCACGAGCTCGGGGTCGACGCGTCCGCCGATCACGAGCTCGGCGCAGACCACGACGCGCAGCGGTTCGAGCACGCGCACGGGCGGCTGCAGGTCCTCGCACAGGTTGCGGTGCGCGGCGTAGACGCGCGTCACGCGCCGCCGCGCGGCCTCGGCCGACTCCCCGCTGCCCTCGCAGCACGGGTCGAGACCGGGCACGTAGACGTCGATCTCGTACAGGCCGTCGACGAAGCCCGGCTCGAGCGCCGGCAGCGGACGCAGCCAGGCGTTGCCGACGCCGCGCACGCGGTCGACCAGCAGCTTGCGGTAGTCGCCCTCGGTGACGGGATTGCAGGGCAGGATCACGTCCGCGGGATAGAGCGCCTGACGGCGCGCGTCGATGCGGCCCGTGCGGGGGCGCGTGAGCAGGTCGGCGAGCGGCAGCTCCGCGCGATACGACAGTTCGGTCAGCGCGTAGCAGAGCTGCTCGAGCGTGGTGACGCCCGGGTCGTGCTCGTTGTAGTCGGTCCAGATGGCACCCGAGAGCTTCTGGACCAGGTCCGTGCCCTCGCGCTTCAGCAGCGCGTAGTCGAGCCCTGGGTTGCGCGACGGCTCGGGACTGATCGTGACGGGCTCGCTGGCGGCGACGTCGGTGGGCATGCTCGCTCCGACTCAGAGATCCTTCTTGTCCTTGTTCTCGTTCTCGCCCCAGCCGCCGCGCTCGACGCTCTTGCGGTGGCTGTGGCCGAAGCGCTCGTAGTAGTCGCTGAAGTCTTTGGCGCTCAGGCGCTGGCCGAAGCCTTCGTCCCACTGCCACTGCGCCGCTTCGCTCTTGAAGCGCGGGCTGATCTGCTGGAACGTCTTGCGCGCCAGCTCGAGACTGGCCCACTCGCCCCACTCCTGCAGCAGGCCGCGGCGTGCGCGCAGGTCGGCCGAGGTGTACTCGTCGGCCAGCTTGCCCAGCTCTTTCGGATCGCGGCCCAGCAGGTTGCCGTAGTGCTGCAGCGTGCGCCCGGTCATCGCGCCGTTCTCGTAGTCGGCCCGCAGTTGATCGAAGAACTCGCTCTGGGCGGCGTTGGCCGTCTCGAAGACCAGGTTCTGCACGCTCACGGCGGGGCTCGACTGCTCTTCGTCGATGCGCACCACGCCTTTGCCATAGGCCGCGCTATGGCCGCCGATGTTGTCGTCGGCGGACTCGTAGCTCAGGCTGCGGTTGTGGACGGAGCGCACGGAGTGCACGGCCTTCTCGCGCAGGCTGCGGAACTCGCTCGAATCGCGAGTCAGTTGGTCGGCCAGGTTGGCGGGCGTGTTCCAGCTCCGGTGGCGCGGGTCGTCGTTGTTGACCTCGGTCCAGATGTTCCCGGCGCGCGCCCAGCGCACGAGGTCCGGGGCCAGATAGCCGGTCAGGCCGCCGACCAGCCCGCCGCCGATGATGCCGGGCAGACCGAAGCCGCTGAGCGCGTATCCCAGGCCCAGCGCGCCGCCGAGCGTGGTCCCGCCGCGTACGACGCGCCGGCCCGTGCGATTGAGCGCGCGTTGCACGACCGGCCCCGTCGTCGCGCGGCGCTGCACGGCGCGCGCGCCCAGCACCGCGCCGCGCTGCGTCTCGGCGACGACGCGCGGGCTGCGGTCGAGGCTGGCGCGCAGCTCGCTCTGGGCGCTGACGCGCGCGCTGCGGTCGAGCGCGGCCTGCAACGGTGCGGCACTGTTCGCGCGCGCGTGCCCGGGACTGGCAGGCGCGCCGTCGCGCTCACGCGACGAACGCCGTCGCTGTGTCGGCCCGCGCTGCTCGCGGTCCTTCTCGGCGAGTGCTTTCACAGGTCCGTCTCCCTTGGAGGCGCCGTCGCGGACGGCGGCAGAAGGCCCAGCGCGCGCAGCGACGGCAGGCGCGGCGGTGGCCCTTCAGGCTGGTCGAGCCGCAGCGGCGGCAGCACGATCTGCGACGGCACCGGCGTGGGGTTGACCCAGGGCGTCGGCTCGACGACCCGCGGGCCGAGATCCACGGGGGGTTGCGTGAACGGGGCGAGCGTCGCCAGGCCGAACAGGGCGCTGAAGTCGGGCGGGGGCGCGGTGTGCGGCGGTGCCGTGCGCGGGGGCGCGGTGCGCGGCGCCGCAAGGCCCAGCAGCAACTCCAGATCCTCGGCATCGACGGGCGTGTCGTGCGTCGTGGTGGTCGCGAGCGTGCCATGGCCCAGATGGCCGGGCGCAGCCGCATCGTGCCCCGACTGCTCGCCCAACGAAGGCGCCTCCGGCTCTTCCCACAGACCGAGCTGCAAGAGCGCGCGCTGGAGCTGCGGGGGCACGACGCGACCTTCGCTCTGAGCGTCCCAGATCCTGAAGGCGAGCACCGACGCCCAACGCTGCTGTTCGGCCTTGTCGGCCGTTTGGGCTGCGAGGAAGTCGTCGCGCAGCGAACCAAGGCTCGGCGTGAGCAGGTTCACGAGCTCTTCGTAGTCGGCCGCCTCGCCGCCGGCCAGCAGCAGGTGCTGGACGGTGCCCGAGAGCAGCCCTGGGTCCTGGAGTTCGTGCTCCAGGAGGTCGGCGGCCTGGTTGGCCTGGGCGCCGTGCAGCAGGGCCTGGAGGTGCGGCGCGAACGCGGCCGCGTGCACGCCGATCTCGTGGACCAGGGTCTGCAGCGCGGCACCCTCGCTCGTGACCTTCGAGAGATTGACGCCGATGCGCATCACCAGCCCGCCCTGGCGCGCGCGCGCTGGATTGGGACGCTCGGCCTCTTCGATGTTGATGCGCGTGTCGTCGTCGCGATAGTGCAGATCGGTCTGCCCGGGCGGGCCGTCCTTCGGAGCCAGCACCACGTCGAAGAGCGGCGAGCCCTGCGCCAGACGCAGCAGGTCGGCCGAAGCGCCGCGGGAGTGCAAGAGAGCCGCCTGCAGCAGCCCCGCCACGCGCCCCAGGCCGCTCGCCTCCAGCGCGCGCGTGTCGAAGGCGCGTTGGACGACGGCGCCTCCGCGCGCGTCGAGCGTGGCCGACTCCGGAGCGTGCTGCGTCGCGCGGCGGTCGAGCAGGCGGCGCAACTGGGTCGTGCGCTGCTCGGCCGGCCCGCCCATGGCGCAGCGTTGGGCGACCGCGCGCACGCCGCCGTCCGGGCGGCCCAACCCGGCGCGCTGCCCGTCCTCGCGCGGTCGCTCGGCCCTGAGCCTCATGCTCTCACCACTTCCAGAACTCGTACCAGCGCGCGTCGCGCTCCACGCGACGGGTCTGCTTGGTGCCCCACCAGGGCGCCACGAGGCGCCGGTCGGCGGCCTCGCGCGTCATGCGTTGGACGAACCGATAGGAATCGTTGTTGGTGTCACCGCGCAGGTTCAAGTACGACAGGACGTCGGCCAGAACCGTGTCGTAGTGCAGATGCGAGCCGCTGCCACGCGCGTAGTTGATGCGCTCGATCAGCCAGTTCGGGTCGCTCAGGTTCTGGTCGTGTTGCACCACGTGCTCGAGATCGTCGAGGTTCTGCTCCAGCACGTCCTGCTGATTCTGGACCTCCTCGCCCACGGCCCGAGGCACCAGCCGTTGCTGCTCGACGTCTTCTTCTTCGTCCTGGTCTTGCTGGTCCAGACCCGGCGGCAGGTTGAGATTGAGCCAGGGGGTCAACTGGCGCCCTTCACGCTGCTCGTAGTTCTCCGCGGTCGAGACGTGGATCAGCTCGTGCAGGATGCTCGAGACGAGCCAATTGGCATCCTCTGCGTTGGGGTTGTATTCGAGCAGGTAGGGATGGTCCGCGTCGGGCGTCGGCCGCGCGCGCGCCGTGCGGTCGAGCTCGCCGTCGGCCACCACGTCGGTGACGGGCAGTTGCTGTTCGGCCTCGTCCCACAGCGCACGCAGGGCGCTGTCCCCCTCGCCCAGCTCCGGCACGTTCAGCGGGCCGCCGAGGGCGTCCGACAGCAGCGTCTGGACGTCGTCGTAGATGACGCGCTGGACGACGCCTTCGGCGCTGACGCGTTGCAGGGGTGCGCGCGCCGCCTGGGCACGATCCAGGGCCGCGCGCATCTGCACCTGCCCGCGCACCGCCGAGCTCGCGTTGAGACCCTCTGCCAGGGCGCGTTGCGCCACCACGGCCGGGCGCGCGTCGAGCGGGCCGTCCTGGACGAGCGACGGCCGGCGTCGCGCGGCGTTCCGGTCGGGAGCGGTCTGTGCCTGTCGTTGCAGTCTCGGAGCGTGCATGCGCCTACCTCCCGTAGTGCTCGTCGCGCGACGTGCCGGTGTGCCCGTAGCGCGCGGTGATGCCGTGTTCCGCGCGCAGGTCGTTCTCGCTCACCGCGCCCGGGAAGAGGTTCAGCGAGGCGATGGTGTGGTGCTCCTCGCGATCGCCCCAGACCGTGCCACGGTAGGCGTCGATGTTCTCGGCCGAACGGTCTTCGGCATTGCGGAAGTGCAGCGCGTGGATCAGCTCGTGCCCGTACTGGAGCCAGGCTGGGGCCGGGATCGGGCGACCCAGCCGGTCGTACGAGAGGTCGGCGCTGTCCTGCGTCCCCAGGCGCACCGCGACCTGCGAGTCGCTGCCGCCACGCGCGCCGAAGATGTTGGCGTTGGGTTTGTCCGTGGCGCGCGCCGCGGCCGCGTCGCTCGCCAGACCCGCCTCGTCGATCTCGCCCAGCAGATCGAGGCGCCGCTGGTTCAACCCTTCCCACGTGGGGTCGGCCTGCGGCAGGCCCTGGAGACGCGCGCGCACGCCCTTGAGCTCGGCCTGCAACCCCCGCGCGCGTGCCTTGTCGGCCCGCGTGCGCATGTCGGCCGGGGTGAAGTTGACCGCCACCGCGCGGTTGCGTTGGTCGCCCACCTGCATGTCGAGCAGCGTGTAGAGCAGGTTGCGGCCGCGGCCGCGCGAGAGCAGTCGGGCGTGCATGGCGCGCAGCTCGTCGGGACCCTGGCCCGCTCCGGCTCCGCCCTGGATCAGGCCCGTGCCGTTGCGCAACGTGTTCCAGGCCGTCTGCAGGCGCAATTGTTCGCCGCCGGTGAGCGTGCCACGGTCGGGCGTCCACAGGTTCAGGTTGCGCTGGTGGACCTGCGAGATGACGTTGACGTGCTCGGCCTGGACGGCGTCGAGGACGTTCAGCATCTGCGGAGCGAACGCGCGCGTGGCGGGGTTGAAGCGGTTCTCGTCGAGCCAGGTGTAGAGGTCGTGTTCGAGCCCGTCGAGCGCGCGTGTCTGGCCGTCGTAGAAATCCTGAGCGGTGGCCCCACCCTGGTCCGCCTCGCGGATGGCGCGCAGCCGTTGGCGGAACTCGCGCAGCTCGACCAGGTCGATGGCGGCGCCGCTGGCCGTGTAGCCGAGCGCGCCGAGTCCCAGACCGCCCACGACGCCGCCCAGGATGCCGCCACCCAGCGTGCCCAGCGGACCGACGGTGCTGCCGAGCGCCGCGCCCTTGAAGGCGCCGTAGGCGGCGCCCGCCAGGGCCGTGCCGCCGCGCGCCACGCCCCGCCACAGCGACGTCAGGAAGAACTGGGCGGGCGCGCGTCGGTTCGGCGGACCGGAGGACGACAGCGCGCGACGCTGGGTCAGCGTCTGATCGCGCAGCGACGAGCGCCCGAGGTGCAGCGCGCGCGCGCCCATCACGTCGGCCTCGCGCTCCAGGGACGGGCTGTCGTTGACCGGCACGCCGCCCATCTCGAAGGTGGGCTTGACGCGGTTCTCCAGTTGCTGCACCGCATGCCAGGCCTCGTGCGGCACGTCGCCCTCGCGGCCGGGCGCCACGTGGATCTCGCGGCCCTGGGTCACGGCGTGCGCGGCGTAGCGCGCGGGCTCGGGCGAGTCGTAGTGCACGCTGACCGACGACACGTCCTGGCCGGAGAGCTGCTGCAGGCCGGCCTGCAGCTCGGCCGGCAGGGCCTCGGCGCCGGCCTGACGCTGCACGGGCGCCTGGGCGCGCCCGTCCAACAGCGCGCGCAACTGCGCTGTCTGGCGCGCGGCCGGCGCGCGGTTGGCGCGGGCTTGCAGTGCCATGGCCGGCGCGTCGCCAGCCGCCGCCGCCTGCACGTCGCCGGACACTGCGCTCGGCTCGGGTCGGCCCAGCGCGGCACGCAGGCGCTGCGCCTGCGCCGTCTGGGCCGCGTCTTCTCGCCGCGCGAAGCTGGTTTCGCCCATCTCAGGCCTGCCCTTCGGCATCGCCCTCGGCGGGGTGGACGCGTGCTCCCGCGAGGGAAGCGCCACTCCCCGCGCGGGCCTCGCGCTTCTGCAACGCCTCACCGGTGCGCATGAGCTGGCGTGTGCGCCGTGATTCGTTGGCGCTGGCGTCCAGGCAACAGAGCTGCGCCACGCGCGGTGCCGCGGCCTGCGCGTCAAGCGCCGCCGGACGCCGGGCGGCGCGCGTTCCCGCCGGCTCGGCCTGGGTGCGCGTGGTCGTCACTGACTCGCCCATCGCGGCTCCTCCTTCAGCCCTGTTCGTCGGCGCACGGCGACACGCCCGCGGACTCGCGCAGCTCGTGCGACTCGGCCGAGGTCAGGAAATACCAGTCGCCCGGCAGGCTCTCGGGCGACGGCGTATAGTCGAAGGCGATCGATTCCAGACTGGTGACGTAGGGTCGCGTCTGGATGAATTCCGAGACGTCGTCTTCGGAGGCGTACGCGCCGCCACGCGCCGCGCGCGCCGCGTCGTAGAACCAGGGCGAGAGGTAGCGCACCAGCTCGGCCTCGAGCCGGTCGAGACTCGCGCCCGCCTCGCCGCTCACGCTCAACGTGGCCCGCACGCGCAGGCGCACGTAGACGGGGTTGACCACGTCGAGGCGCACGAACGGGCTCGTGCGCGCCTGCAGGTAGGCGCGGATGCTGGCGAGCAGTTCGGCCGGGGCCGCGGGCACGGTCGGGTCTTGGGCCGTCACCCCGTCGGCGCCCGGCACGACCATCACCAGCACGTGCGCGGGCACGTGCGCGCGCGTCACGTCGTGCGCGGGCAGAGCCTGCACCTTCCACACGCTCGGGAAACGCTCGAGCACCAGCCGCTCGTAGTCCCAGGCCAGCACGGCCCGCTGCTTGTGCCGCAGGCGCTCGCCCAGGCGCGTCTCGAAGGTGCGGTTGTTCTCGGCCGGCCGGCCGCCGAAGGAGGCCACCGGCTGATCGATGGACGCCACGTCGGGCAGGTCCTGGACCGAGGCCGTGATGGTATGAGCCGGCAGCGGCTGCGCGAGATGAGCGCCGCCCACGCCGTTGTCGACCCAGGTGACGAGCGTGGCGTGCGGCAGCAGCGTGAAGGTGCGCGGGAAGGCCGCGGCGTCGCGCGGCACCGCGGCGGCCAGCCACTGCCAACTCGCCGGCAGGCTGGTGTGAGCGGCGGCTTCGAAGGCCGGCAAGGCGAGCTTGACCACGCCCGTGTTCTGCAGGCCGTGCGTGGTGTCTTTCGGCACCTGCTGCGCGTCGAGCGCCAGCCAGCGCTCGCCCGACAGGTAGGCCCAGGTCACGCCGGGCAGCTCGTCCGAAGACGCGCCTGGAAGCGGCGCCCCGGTCTCCACGAAGAGCGTCAGAGGCTGGGCCGGCAACGTGCCCGCGAAGCCCAACAGCGCGCTGCCGTCCTGCTCGACGAGCGGCAGGAGCGTGGCATGCCGTGCGCCCGTCAGCGGCTGGGCCTGCCATCCGCCGAACGGCGTGAGATGGAAGAAGCGCAGCTCGTCGTGGGCGCCGACGTCGCCCGAGCGACAGCTCGCCCCGTAACCCACGTCGAGCGTCTCGGCCTGCGGCAGCCAGGGCTCGTTGGGATAGCGCATGTCCGTGCCCGGCTTGAGACAGGTCTCGAGGCAGGCTTGCAGGCCGTCCTTGTACGCGATCTCGAACCAGGTCTGACACTCGGCCAGCGCGGCCATGACGCAGGCCTTGTAGTCGGCCGGCACCGCTTCGCAGCCCACCATGGCGGCGACCACGCGCAACGCCGCGTCGACCAGCGGCAGCGCCTCGGCCACACAGCGCGCGAGACACGAGTCGACGGTCGGGTCGGCGAGCGCGTGCCGCAGGCTCCGCGCGCCCTCGAAGGGCGGCTGCGACAGCAGCGCCTCGAGACGCGCGCTGGCCAGCGCCTGCTGCTCGCCGCAGCGTCCGGCGCAGGCCGCGAAGCGCTCCACGGCAGCCACCAGCAGGGCCGCCACGAGCAGCTCCACCTGGGGCTTGATGCAGGCGGCGAACTGGTCGTCGGGCACGTCCGCGCAGCGCAGCAGGGCGTTGCTCAGGCCGCGCGCGGTCTCGTCGTAGATGGCCCACTGACTCTGGCAGGCTTCCTCGCAGGCGTCCTGGTCGGGCAGGTCTTCGAGCACCGCGTGCAGCACGTTGATGGAATACAGGTCGTTGCCGAAGCCGTTCTGCGGCGTGCGCAGCTCGAGTTGCAGCGCGCTCTGCGCCGGGTCGTAGTAGTCGGGCGGACGCGCGGCGAGTGGCGTGAAGGGGCCGAAGTCGCTACGCGGGCACAGCGGGCCGTCGGGCTGGGGCGGGCCCGGCGCGCAACTCGGCGGCAAGGTCGGCGCGAGCGTGCGGAACAACTCCACGTCGATGGGCCCGGCTGCGCCGGTCGTGGGCGAGGCGAGATCCCAGAGGCCGGGCGAGAGCACGCTCCACGCGCCGCCGAACACGGCGTTGTCGTAGCGCGGCACGAGCGGCTCGCCGGCCGTGTCGAGCACGTAGTCGCGGTAGTAGCCCTCGAAACCCGTGGGCTGCGTGGGCAGGTTGAACCAGCGCAGGCCGAGATCGAGCCGGCCGAGGCGCTTGACGAACAGCTCGGCATGACGCAACCGCAGGTACGAACCGACCACGGGCTGGCTGCCGAAGACCGCGAACGGAGAGCTCGTGTCGGCTTCCCCGTCGCTGGTCTCGACCGTCACGTCGGCCAGCCCGGCCACGTCGACGCGCAGCGTGAGCTCGGCGATCACCACCTCGCCGAACAAGCTGAGCGGCGCGACCAGCACGCTGCCCGTGGGGCCGCTGACCGGCACCGGCTCCTGGCGCAGGTAGGCCTCGAGCGTCGGCAGGCTCGGCGCCGGGTCGGGCGGCGGTGGCGACAGGAGGTCGATCGTCTCCGGGTCTTCGGCCTCGGCCTCGGTCCCGAGCGGGGTCACGGCCGGTGCGCCCGAGGTGAGCCGGAAGTGCAGCAGCAGTTGCGTGACCTCGACCTCTTCGCTCGCGGGCGGCGGGCTGTCGTAGGACTGCACGTCGAAGAAGCCGTCGGCGCTCGACAGCGAGAGGCGCAAGGCCTGCTCGGCGACGGCGCGGAAGACGGCGTCGGGCGCGAGGCCAGTGACGGCGGACAACTCGGCCAGGCGCGCGTTGAGCAGGTCACGCCGCTGGCCCTCGGCGAGCGTCAAGGTCAGGGTCACGTCGCGCGTGCCGCCGTGGAGCTCGAGGTAGTTCGAGGCCACCGCGAAGCCCAACGTGGCCGGTTGCGTGGTCTGCGCGCCCGACGTGCCGCTCACGTCCGCGCCGAAGGTGAGCCAGCCGGCGGGCGCGCCGTCTGGCGCGGGTGCGTCGAGCGCGACCTCCGAGGCCAGGATCTCGCGCACCACTGTCGGGGCGCCGCCGGCCAGTGCCACCGCGACGCCCGTGAGCGGCTCATAGAGCGCGCCGTGACGCTGGCGCAGCATGAGCAGGCGCTGCAGGCGCGCGTCGGTGACGCGCAGCGCTTCATCGGAGGCGTAGACGATCTCGCGGCCTTCCGCGTCCTGGCCGGCCGGGAAGAGCGTGCCCTGCGGGACGTCGGCCGCCAGCACGCCTTCTTCCTCCGCCAGAGCGAAGGTCAGCCAGGTCGAGTCGGGCAACGCGCCGGCCGGCGCGCCGCGCAGCACGTCGCGGTAGTAGAAGCGCGCGTAGCGACGCGAGAACGTGTTGAGGGTGAGCTGCGCGTGACGGAAGAGACGCGCGAAGGCCATGTAGAGGCCCAGTTGGGGCGCGTGGTCGTTGCGTCGCAGCGTGGCCGCCAGGTTGCGCTTGGCGAGGCCACGCAGGCCCTGCAGGCTGGCCACGAAGGCCTCGGCGTTGGCGCGCAGGCGACGCAGGCCGCGGTCGGCGCGCTGCGCGAGCGTGCGGCCGCGCCAGGCCGCAGCGTCGCCGCGCGCGGCCTCGACGCGCCAGGCCGGCTGGAAGCCGGAGTAGTCGAGACCCAGGGCGCGGCCGAGCGCCTGGGGGTGCGCCGCGCCTTCGTCCCAGGCGCGCAGCTCGCGCAGGCGTGCGCCCAGCCCGTCCTCGATCTCGGCCTCGATCTCGTGGCGCAGCAGCGCGGCCGCCGCGCCGCGCGCTTCACGCAGGCCGTCCAGGCAGGCGTTCAGCAGCCGCGCATGGCCGAGCGCCAGCGCCGCCGTCTCGCGCACCTGGCGCAGGCGCGCCTCGTCGCCCTGGGCCGCGCGGGCGCGGCGCAGAGCCTGCTCGAAGGCCCGCTCGGCCGCCGGCGCGTCGAAGGCCGCGAGCGTGGCCAGCGCCATCGTCGCGTCGCCGACGAAGAAGGGCACGAAGTCGCCGTCGATCTCGTTGCGCAGGTCGTAGAAGTTGATCAGCGCGGCATAACGCACGGCGAAGTCGAGCAGCTCGGCGAACGAACGCCCGTCGACGCGCGCCCAGTCGCGCCGCAGCGCTTGCAGCCTGCGCTCGAACTGGCTGGGAGCGCCGTTCAGGACGAGTTTCATCGCGGGCGCGGTCATGGCTTCAGGGCAGCGCGGGCGCCAGCGTCCCCTCCTGGAGATAGAAGGGGTAGACCAGGTTGTTGCGCACGTTCGTCGCGGTCACGACGTAGTCGATCTCGATCAGCAGCACGCCCGCCAGCGTGGAGTCGGGCGTCACGTTGACGTGTTCCACGGAGATGCGCGGCTCCCAGTAGAGGATGGCCTGCTGCACGAGGTCGGCGATCTGCGTCATGAGCGTGGTGTTGATGCCCTGGAAGACCATCTCCCAGATGCCGCTGCCGTATTCGGGCAGCATGATGCGCTCGCCCAGGGCGGTCGAGAACAGCACCCACAGGCTCTCGCGGACGTCGCGGTCCGCGCTGACCATCATCACGCTGCGCGCGGGGCGCGAGAAGGTCGGCGGGAAGCTCCAGCCGGTGCCGAGCAGGGCGCGTTCGGGGTCGCTCGCGGCCACGCTCTCAGCCTCCGATCAGGACCAGCGGAAAGCCGATCACGATCGTGCCGCCGTGGGCGGTCTTGTCGCCCATGCGCGCCGCCGGCAGGCCCATGATCTTCACCGTCTGCGAGCCCTTGACGATCGAGTCGGGCGGCCCGATGCACAGCGCGAGGTCGCCGACCTTGGCCGCCGGCAGGCCGCCGATCAGGACCGTGGGCGCGCCCGGGCCGAGGATCGGGCCGCCGACGTGCGGGATGGTCACGGGTCCGATGACCGTCTGCAGCGGGCACTGGTGGAAGTCGAACAGGCGGGCGGCGGGCGGCATGGCTCCTCCTGCGAGATCTTCAGTTGATCTTCACCGGCAGGCCGCGCAACGTCAGCGGGCCGGTGCTGGTCAGCTCGGCGGTGCCGGCGCCGTTGGCCGAGAACTTGGCCTTGGCCTTGTGCGCCACCTGGGCGCCGTCCATCGTGGCGTTGGCCTTGGCCGTCAGGCCCAGGTTCGCGCCGGCGTCGATGGTCACGTTGCCCTTGGCCGTGAGCTTGAGGTTGCTGGCGCTGCTGATGGCGATGCCGCCCTTGGAGAGCGAGATCTGGTTGTCGTTGGGATCGCGGATCGACAGCGCCCCGCTCTTGTCGTCGAGCTTGATGATGTGCTTGCCGGGGGTCTTGATCTCGATGATCTTGTTCTCGTCGTCGAAGCTGATCTCGAGCTTGCTGCGCGTCACCACGGCCTTCTTGGTGTTCTTCTCGTCGGGCGCATAGGGCGGCGCGAACTTCTTGCTGTACAGGCTGCCCACGATGACCGGGTAGCGCGGGTCTTCGTTCATGAAGGCCACCACCACCTCGTCGCCGACCTCGGGATAGAACAGCGCGCCCACCTTGTTCGAAGCGTAGAACGTCGACAGGCGCGCCCACACGCCCTTGGCGTCGTCCTGCAGGATCGGCAGCGCCACGAGCACCCGGAACTCGCCGCCCGGGTCCTTGGCGACCTGCTTGACGACGCCCGTCTGCAGGCCGCGCATGGGCGGCAGTTGACCCGACGCGCCGGGCGCGGCGATGTCCGGCGTCTCGGCCGTGAACCAGCGCGGCGAGAGTCCGAACTCGACCGTCGTCAGCCATTTGCCGCCTGACACGCGCTGGTGCACGCCGCTCACCCAGACCGTGCCGTTGAAACGCCCCGAGAGGCCGAGCAGCTCGAGCGTCTTGCCGGCCTCGACCTTGGCGTTGCCCTGGAAGCGCGCGGTGCCGCGGATCTTGGACAGGCGCGCCTTCAGCAGTTCGGCCGAAGACCAGTCCTGCAGCGAGCCCTTCTCCAGCGTGCCGCCCGACTGCTGTGTGAATTTCTTGACGTCGAAGACCCGCGCCAACTGGTCCGAGCTGACGTTGCCGGGCTCCTTGACGCTGACGGTGCCCGGACCCGACTCGACGACCTTCTGCGTGGAGGGGTCCCAGGCGTAGCTCTTGATGGCCGAGGAGGCGAGTTGCGTGGCCGCGTCCATCTGCACCGACAGGTCCAGCAGATCGTCGCCGAAGGCCACGCTGAGCACCGCTGGCGCCTTGGTGAAGGGCGGCTGCACGCTGACCTTGGCCGCGCCGGCGATGACCACCAGGCCGTTCAGCTCCGCGCGCGTCAGCATCAGATCCCAGTCGCTGGCGTAGTACTGGATCACCTCGTCGTTGACCACCGTCGTGTTGGCCACGTCCGGGCTGAGGCCGTTGTTGCGGATGAGCGTCGAGATCAGGGCGCTGTCCTTGACCTTCTGGAAGAGGGCGTTCTTGCGCTCCAGGGTCATCTTGACCGCTTCGTGGGTCAGGTCGAGCACCAGCTTCGAGCCTTGCGTCTGGTCGATTTCCAGGCCCTGGCGCACGACCACGCCCTTGAAGATCGACGCGTTCGTGCCGTTGTACCCCGCGGCCACCTCCACCTTGGCCCCAGGCAGGAACTTGGGCCCGGCGCTCAGTGGGAACGTGCCCGTGGACGGGTTGCCGTCGAAGAAGATCAGGCGCGCCTTGGGCACCTTGTTGACCGCCGTCCAGGTGTCGATCGAGACCACCTGGACGGTCGAGTCGAGTTCGGCGCCGTCGACCTTGATCGAGAAGGTGACGAGTTCGGCGTCGACGGCGGCCGCGGGACTCACGATCCGCTCTCCACGAGCGGCGGGAAGACGAGCTGCGCGCCGGCCGGCACGTCGCGGAAGTCGACCAGGCCGTTGACGCGCGCCACCTGCGGGTAGAGCGCGCTCGAGCCGTAGATGCGGTAGCACAGCAGCGGCAGCGTCTCGCCGGCCTTGACCGTCACGACGTGCGTCAGGTCGGGCGAGCTCTTCTTGGCCGAGAGGGCCAGCTCGGTCTCGTCGTTGTAGCCGATGAACGTGGCGTTGGCGCGGGCGCGCAGCGGCGTGCCGTCGGGCTTGAAGAGCGTGTACGAGACCTCGAGCGACTGCAGGCGGCACTTGAAGAGCAACAAGCCCCACGACAGCTTGAGGAAATTCGGGCTGTGGATGTTGCCGTTGTAGTTGAAGACCAGCTTCTTGAAGGCGTCGATCTGCTCGGCGATGCCGTCGCCGGTGAAGGGCAGCACGCCCGGCAGCTTGGTCGGCACCACGCCCGTGCCGTCGAAGACCAACTCGAACTTGACCGTGTCGGAGGGCGTCTTGTTGAAGTTCGGGGAGCCACCGGGGCTGCCCTGGGCCTGCACGTCGTTCCAGCAGATCTTGTAGGAATGCGAGTACTTCTCGGGGTTGATGAAGACCGTGAAGCGCCCCTTCTCGCCCGTGAAGTTGCTCTTCTCGTAGGCGATCACGACCATCTTCTCCAAGCCGCCCGAGAAGCCCACGCGCTACCTCCGGTCCAGCGTGCGCAGCACGTCCAGCACGCGCCGCACGCAGTCGTCGACCAACTCCTCGCGCTCCAGGTCGCGGCACGAGCCGCCCGCTTCGACCTCGCCGCGCTCCTCGCGGCCGCGGTCGCTCTCGGCCACTCGCATGCGGATGGCGATCTCGCTGATCTCGAGGGTCATGCGCCGGGCCTCCGTCCCGCGCAGCGCTCTCAGGCCAGGCGCGCGGCGAACTGCGCGAGTTTCACCGCGGCGCCGACCGGGCTGCCCAGGTTGATGCGTTCGAAGTAGTTGTACGTGAACTCCAGCGATTCGGTGAGGATCTTGTTGGCCTGCGAATCGAAGGCGCTCATCTCCCACTTCACCGGCCAGGCGTTGACGAAGCCCCAGGCGATGGAAGGGATGCCGTCGGCGTTGAGCAGCGTGACCAGCAGGTTCTGGGTGATGATCGGCAGCGAGAGCCCCGAACCCACCGTCTGCCCCACCCATTCGGCCAGGAACGAGGCCTGCGACACGGCGCCGCGCTTCAGCACCAGGTTCGAGTACTTGGCCTGCTTGGGCAGCCGATGCAGGAAGCGATTCTCGCCGCCCTCGGCCACCTCCTCGATGCCGAATTCCGACTGGATGCCGGTGATCTCCTGGAACTTCGCGTCCATGTCGCTGAGCAACGCCAGCGCCGTCGCGGTGCCGATCACCGTGACGCTGAAGTAGAAGGCCGGCGGCGGATAGTAGTCGTCGCTCATGGCGTGGCCCTAGAGATACACGTAGACGTCGGCACGGCTGGCGGTCGCCAGCGCCATGCCCTGCTGTGGCGCGCGCTCGCCCAGGACCTGCCCGGGCGCGGCCAGCGGCAAGGGGTCGTACAGCGGCATGTCACGCCCCGCGTCGGCGGGCGTGCCCCACAGCGCGAACCGGTAGCGCGACTGCTGCTCGATGATCAGCTCCTCGTCGGAGACGAAACGATACGCCGGCCGGCCGTTGGCCAGTTTGACTCGCGTCGGCCCGCTGAAGGCCGCGGAGCCCTCGATGCGCAGGTCGAGCAGCTCGCGCGCCGACACGACGTAGTAGTTCCAGGTCGTGGCGCGGCGACGGAAGCGCAGGCGGTAGTTGAAGCTCGTGAGCTCGGGCGTGCTCGACCACAGGTTGGTC
>WBZQ01001649.1_pt1 | contig 15165 bp, 19 predicted proteins | sample 5204251 | NCBI WGS metagenome assembly WBZQ01 (sample SAMN12412402, study PRJNA552823) | activated sludge metagenome | isolation source: activated sludge from nitrification reactor of wastewater treatment plant... | place: USA: Virginia | collected 2017-09 | reverse complement strand
GCTAGCGGTCACTAACCTGGCTCGGTGGAACTTCGCGCGGCGTGCCTTGACGACGCATCCGTCGTCAGTGACTTGGCGTTACGGAGCAAGGGGCACTGGGGATACGACGAGGCATTCCTTGAAGCCTGTCGAGCGGACCTGACGTGGCAGCCCGGACAGATGCACACGGTCACGTTGGCCGAGACAAGTGGTGAGGTTGTCGGATTCTTTAGCCTCGTCGGGTCGGAGTTGGATGCGTTGTTCGTGGCACCTGAGGCAATCGGCCAAGGTGTGGGCGCAACGCTGTTGAAAGCTGCGCTGTCGAAAGCGCGGGCACAAGGAATCGAGGCAATCGAGTTCGATGCCGATCCCCAGGCCGTGCCGTTCTATGCACGCTTTGGGGCAGTGGTTGTGGGTGAGAGTTCGAGTACCGCAATCGCAGGCCGGTCGCTGCCGCGAATGAGAATCTCGACCAAACTTTGAGACGCGGGGAATGGTGCCGACGTACTCCTCGTTGCGGCCACCATGACTACCCCCACCATCGCCATCATTATTGGTTCCACGCGGCCTGGCCGCGCCGGAGAGGCAATCGCCACCTGGGTCCACGAAGTCGCATCGGCACGCACCGATGCCAGCTACGAACTTGTTGACCTGGCCGAGTTTGACCTGGATTTGCTGAACGATCCGATGCCCCCAGGTGCGGCCAACCGGCAATACGCCAGCGAGAAGACCCGCAACTGGAGCAGTGTCATTGACCGCTTCGACGGCTATGTATTCGTGACGCCCGAGTACAACCACGGCGTTCCTGCCGCCTTCAAGAATGCACTCGATGTGCTCTACCCCGAGTGGAACGAGAAGACCGTCGGGTTCATTGGCTACGGCTTTGATGGTGGCACCCGGGCGATCGAGCACTGGCGCACCATCGTGGCCAACGTCCGTCTCCAAGCGGCCCGCAACCAGGTGAGCCTGTGCATGATCACCGACTTCAGCGAGGGACAATTCCACCCCGGCGAGCGTCGGTCGGGCGAAGTCAATGGGCTCCTCGACCAGTTGGTGCCGTTGACGATTGCCATGAAGGGTCTGCGAAGCTCATAAGCATGAGCGCTACGTACGTCGCCGGCCTGATTGGTGCACTGACTCCCAGGGACAGTGGGCCGCGAGCCCAGAAGATGCTGGTCACTGACTCGGCCCATGTTGTCGTCTTCGAGTTCGACAGTGGGCAAGAACTCAGTGACCACGCGGCCCGTCATCCGGTGCTGATCCAAGTGTTGGCCGGTGCCGCGACGCTTAGCGCCGAGGGTGTCGACTACGAGTTGATCCCAGGTGCACTCGTGCACCTGGGATCAATGGAGACCCATGCAGTCAAGGCGCACACAAAGACCACACTGACCGTGACGATGCTGCTGCCTCGAGAGGCATAGCCTGGCCCTATGGCCGACATCTTCAGTGAGGCAAAACTGGGTCCGATCACGTTGCGCAATCGCGTGATCAAGGCGGCGACGTACGAAGGGCTTAGCTTTCACAATCGAGTCACCCAAGACCTGATCGACTACCACGTGGCCCCAGCGCGTGGCGGGGTTGGCATGACCACCGTGGCCTATCTCGCGGTGAGCCCAGATGGGCGCACCGACCTGCACCAGGTGGTGTGGAGTCCCGAAGCGATGCCCGGTCTGCGCAAGCTCACCGAGGCAGTGCACGCGGAAGGCGCGGCTGTCAGTGCTCAGATCGGCCATGCCGGCCCAGTGGCAAATGGCAAGGTCAACAAGGCACGCTGCTTGGCCCCGAGCAGGTTCTTCCAACCTCAGGCGATGCAGTTTGCCAAGGTGGCCACCCACGCGGACATCGAGCGCGTCATTGCCGACCACGCCCGCGCGGCACGGATGGCGATTGAGGCGGGTTTTGACGCAGTCGAGGTGCACCTAGGTCACACCTACCTCGCCAGTGCTTTCCTCAATCCCAAGCTCAACCACCGCACCGATGAGTACGGCGGGAGCCTGGCTAACCGCGCCAAAGTCGCCCTGGGGATCACCCGAGCGGTCAGAGAAGCCGTCGGCGACAAGATCGCGATCATCGCCAAGCTGAACATGACCGACGGGGTCAAGGGCGGCATCTCGATGGAGGAGTCGATTCAGACCGCGCAGTGGCTTGAGGCTTCAGGTGATGTTGATGCTCTCGAAATGACGGCGGGCTCTTCGCTGCTCAATCCGATGTATCTCTTCCGAGGCAAGGCACCCATCAAGGAGTTTGCTGCGGTAATGCCGCAGCCGGTGAAGTTCGCGATGGGCTTTGTGGGCAAGCAGTTCCTCAAGGAATACCCCTACCAAGACCTCTACCTGTTGGAGCGGGCCAAGCAAGTGCGCGCCGAACTCACCTTGCCGATGATCTTGCTCGGGGGAGTGGTCGACAAGCCCGGCATCGACCAAGCCATGGCCGATGGCTTTGAGTTCGTGGCGATGGCTCGGGCGCTGCTGCGCGAGCCCGACTTGATCAACCGCATTGCAGCCGACTCTCAGACTCCAAGCCTGTGCATCCACTGCAACCGCTGCATGCCCACCAACTTCACCGGCACCCACTGCCCTGAGATTGCCAGCGGTGCTCGCACGGCGAACTGGACTGTGCAGCTCTAAGGATTGAGCGGGTCGCCAACGGCCACGAAGACAGTGCCGGCAGCTTGATCACGGGTGATGGTGCCGTGGGCTGGCCCGTCGAAAACGATGTCCCAACGCACTTTCTCATCACCGAGTTGCTTGGTGACGTCGGTCTCGATGGTGTAGCCAGCCTTGGGCAAGATGCGTTTGTAGAACGCGATGACCCGGTCTGGCTCGGTGGTCGGAATGTCGAACTGCCAGGTCTCATCGAGACCGCCTGGACTCTTGATTCCCTTGATCCAGGGTGGCACCGGGAAGCCGAGTGCTCGCGTGGGGCCACCAGAAGGGATCGCCACAACAGAAGCGCCGGGGATCGTCGGCAAGTCAGTGGGGCTTGCTTGGGGAGTCGGGCGTGAGGGCAGATTGCTGATCACCACAGCAAGCAACGCAACGACGCACGTCACCACCGAAACGGCGGCGGCTACCCAGGTGGTGGTGCGGCGTGTGCTCATGAGTTCAAGCTACCTGGGGAGCCTGATCGATGCCCGCGCGAATCCACAGGGTCAGCCGAACTGCTTGCGGTTCATCGCGAACACCACGCGCCGGCTCGGATACTCGGTCAAGCTCCATAGTTGGTCGGTCTCCGGCCAATACGAGATGTCCTCTGGCCCGGGAGGCAGCGCGAATCTGAACCGGCGCAGCTTGCCCGGGGTTCCTGAATACATGTTCCCCAGGCGCCAACGGCCCCGCGACGAGGTGACGTAGTAGCGCCCGCCCACCACACACGCGCCTTGCATATGCCCAACGCCCCCATCGTCGATGAACACCGGGCGAGCACATCCGTCTTCGTCGGCTCTCAACAGTCCGTCGTCTTCGAATTCAAATCGGGCTAGCCGAGTGCTCATGTCCAGCACGCCGTACTCCCCAGCGACGAGTTCAGGTGGGGATGTCGAGCGATCGACAGACAAGAAGCTGTAGCGCAGCAGCTCGTGACCGTCATCGGCAAAGGCGTCGTAGACGTACCTCACCGGCAGCACATAGCGATAACCAAAGGTGTCGTGGTCGCTCTCGATGTGCATGAGGTCGTCTAGATGCGCGGTGAAAAGGCCGCGCTTGGTGCCAGCCACATAGAGGTAGTCGCCAAACCAGACGATGCCCCCCGCGTGGACCCGCAAAGGCGCCACCGCAGGGCGACCAAACATGTCAGTAGTCGCGGTCACCAGAAGCACGTGACGGTACTTCAACGTCTCAAGATCAACGATCGTGATCCGGCTACCTTCGTTGGGGCCGGGCACTCCCGGCTCTGCCCCCTTCGAATACCAACTCGTGATCAGCAAACGGCGGTCGTGGACAGCACCAGTGTCGTTGGCGTCGGCGCTGGTGGTGATGCCTTGGGGCCACCATCGCTGGTCGAGGTTGTCGTCGGCTTCCCAGCCGAAGGCGTACGACGGCGCCCGACCAGAAGCCTTGGTCTGCGTGGCTTGATGATTGAGATCCTCAAGCACTCCTTGAAGGCCTACTGGCTTGCCGAGCCGGTCAATGACGGCGGCGATTTCGTCGAGGTTTTCCTCACGGCGCCGCAAGTGGACTCCGGGGAGAATCATCGCGCTTTCTCCCTCCAGACTTCGATGGCATCGCGCAGCAACACCTGTGCTCGCTGCTCAAATGAGTGCTTTTCTCGCACGTGGGTCGCTGCCGCGATCAAGTCGTGATCGGTGCCGAACGTGGAGTGGCGTTCTTGCCACAAGACCACGAGGTCGGTGGGGTCAGCGGCAATCTGGACGCTTGGCAGCACATCGTGAAGGCCTACAACGGGGTCGCTCACAGTGCGAGCCCCGGATGCAACGGCGTCGAAGATGCGGTTACTGATGAAACCTTCGCTGGCCATCTCGGGGGCATGGTCGCCCAGCACCATCCCTGCGGATCGGTAGGCCGCACCGAGGTCGGCGTGTGGTAGTTGCCTGGCGCGATGCACCCCAGGAGGCAGAACCTCCGCCCAAGCCCATCCGTAGACCGAAAGAGGCAAACCTGCGGCGACTGCATCGTGCACGATGGGTCGCCCTGCGCCTCGGTTGTTGCCGACGAAGAGGACCTGGTCACCGCTGTCAGGCTGCGCCAATTCGGGGCTGAACCGAGCGGGGTCGGTGCACTGCAGCAGGGGGCGCAGCCCCCAGTCTGGGTGACGCTCGCAGTAGGTATCGCTGGCGGCGTACCTGACGTCGTACTTGCGGCACTCGGCCCCGTCGACGAGTTCGGGATGGGAGATGAGCCACAACAGGCTCACGTGCTCGGGTCGCGGCGTGTAGTCCTCGAGTCCTCGAAGGACCAGAACAACGTCATCGAGATGACCACTATTGCGATCAAATGCGCCCCGATGATCGATAACCACTTCTTGCCCTAGGGCCTGCAAGGCATCAGCAAGCAAACGGGCGAAATGGGTGTCGCCCCACTTCTCACCTCGTTGGCCTGATGGTGCCGGATTCTTCAGCGCCCATCGCAGGCGCGGATGAGGTTCATTCACGTCTGCCCGCACACGCGACCAGGTACCCGCGACCGGGGTCAGCCCCGGTGGTGTGGGAGGTGCGACCTGAGCGGTGAGGATCTGCGATGGCGCGACGCCTGCGTGCTGGCGAACCCAGACGTGCGGCACCAGACGAAGCTCACCCGTGGTGCTCCCGATCCGGTGTACGAGGCATGCCGAACCCAAACCCGCCATCGGGCGCCCAGAGAGCGATTGGGCATCTTCGGTCGTCAGCCCGGCTAGCCAAGGCTGCCCGTCGGCCCACCCGGCCGCGGCGATGATGCCGTCTAGATGCAAGACGAGGGGTGCCACTGCCTGCACCCCTGGCTGCTGGAGTTCTGCCACGAGCGGAGCCAGCCAGTCGCCGATCACGTCGACGCCAGCCGCGATGTCAACCACAACCGCACCAGGCCGATCAGTGGGTTGCTCGACGATCGCAACGCCAAACTCGGCAGCAATGTCCTTGATGCGTTGGCGGCGCTTGGGGCTCATGAGTGCCAGTCGGGGAGCCACCACGACGATCGACTCTGGCTCGCATTCGCTAACCAAGCGGCGCAGTGTGCGGCGCAGGTGCGCAAAGTTGGTGGAAGCGTGGACACGGATCACAGGCGAGGGACTCTTCCTCCGCTTCAGGATCCGACGAAACACCACAAACGGGAGCCTAGCTAGTGCGACTGAGGAATTGGTTAACGCCTAGACTCAGCCAGTGCTGTTTCGCAAAGCAGAGATCCCTCTGCCACCTCGTCGCCTCCGCATGGGAGGCGTGCATTTCAAGGACGACGCAGAATTTGTGCGCACCGCAGTCGCTGACGTTGTTCGACTGCAAGAGTTGGCCGGATTAACCAAGCGCAGCAGTGTGCTCGATTGGGGCTGTGGGGCCGGTCGACTGGCGGTCGGCGTGAAGCACCACTTTGGCCATGTGCGCGACTATCACGGAGTCGACGTACAGCCGAAGTTGGTTGAGTGGGCCCAGAAGCATCTGGCAGATCGACACACCAGGTTCACTCTGGTCGATGTTGCCAACGCCAGATACAACCCCGACGGCTCACTTGAGCGTGAGATCCCAGCAGCCGCTGGCACCGTCGATGTGTTGTATGCCTATTCGGTCTGGTCTCACATGACCCCCGAGGATGTGGCGGGCTACGCCAAGATCATCGGCTCCATCTTGCGGCCCAACGGCAAGGCGATGCTCACCGCATTTGTTGAGGACGACGTGCCCGACTGGGCCGAAAATCCCGATGACTACGGCACATTGACCTGGGCAAAACCACTTCACTGCGCCCGCTTTGAACGCAACTTCTTCTACCAACTGATGGATTAGGCAGGTTTGCAGGTGCTACACACCGAACACGGTCAAGAGACCGACGGACAATCACTCTTCGTGTTGGCGAGGCGCTGATGTCTGAGCGCAGCATCCTGCTGGTCCACGCCCACCCCGATGACGAGAGCATCGGTCAGGGCATCACGATGGCGAAGTACGTCGCCGAGGGCGTCCGCGTCACTCTGGTCACCTGCACAGCTGGTGAAGAGGGTGAAATCTTGATCCCCGATGAGCAGCATCGCGCTTCCGGGAACGACGACACCTTGGCCGAGCTGCGTAAAGAGGAGCTTTCAGCCGCCATGCGCGAGTTGGGCGTGACCGACCACCGTTTCTTGGGCGGGTTTGGCACCTACCGTGACTCGGGCATGCAGTGGCACGACCAGGGGCATGCCGTGATCGGGGAGAACATCCACGAGCGTGCCTTCTGGATCGCTGACCTCACCGAGGCAGCCGATCACCTGGTGCGGGTGATCCGTGAGGTCCGCCCGCAGGTGATGGTCACCTACGACCAATTCGGTGGCTACGGGCACCCTGATCACATTCAGACCCATCGAGTCGCGATGTACGCCGCTGCGCTTGCCGGTGTGCCGTCGTACAAACTCGACCTGGGCGAGCCACACGAGATCGCGAAGATCTATTGGGGTGCGATGAATGGCACCAAGCTTCGCGAAGGGTTGCGTCACCTGCGTGACGCGGGCGAAGAGATCCCCTTCGACGGCATGGACCCCGATGGTCCACTGCCAGCATTCATGGTTGAGGAGCACGCGCTGGCGGCGGTCGTCGAGGGCACCGACTTGGTGGAGAAGAAGATGGCCGCACTGCGTGCCCATGAAAGTCAGATCTCCGTGGACGGTCCGTTCTTCGCGTTGAGCGACAACTTTGGTCAAGAAATCTGGGGCACTGAGTACTTTCGCATCGCCAAGGGCGCACTAGGTCCAGTTGGTCCCGATGGGCTCGAGACCGATCTATTCGCTGGCCTCTGAGGGCGCCTTGAAGTAGCGGCTTGAGTGGTGGACTCGATAGTTCATCGCTTCATAGAGAGCGATAGCTGCCTGGTTATCGGTCTCGACATGCAGCCAGGTCGTGGTTGCTCCTAACGAACCTCCCCAATCAAGGAGTTCGGCCATCAGCGCGCGCGCCAAACCGGTACGACGCCGCTCTGCGCCCACGCTCAACCCATGCACCCCGATCCAGTCCCCTTCTAACGCCGCTTCGGCGATCGCTATGTCGCCGACCTTGGCGACCGCTCGAGGACCCTCCACGAACAGGTCGACCTGATGCGTGCTTGGAGGGATCGATCGCAGTGCCGAGGGCAAGGAGGCGACCATGAAGTGGTTCGCGCCGATGCACTCCCATTCCTCAAACCTGGTGTCGCCTGCCTCGGCTTGTACGAGCACAGGCAGGTCGGCGTAAAACCGACGCAAGTGAGTAACTGCCTCCTGCATCGAGCAACCTGGATCGCCATAGGCCAAAGCTGAGTTCGCCCGCTTGCGACGCCGACCGATAGGGGCAGTCTCCGTGCGCAGCAACCAATCGCCAACCGGTTCAGTCACCAGCGAAGGCCACATCACCAAGCCATGCAACTCACATTCACGCGCCGGCACCCGTTGGCGAGCCGAGGCGCGCGGCGGCACGGGCTTGCCAGTGATGATGTCGCCTAGCGCGATCTGCAGACTCGAGCCGTCATGCAGGCGCAGCACACAATCGGCTTCTGTCCACGACTCACACACCCCGAGCGTGTCTGTGACCTCGCCCGTGTGGGGGATCACACGGCGTACGACGATGCGGGTGCCGATGACGTGGGGGCCAAGGCGATGCTGGTTTCGACCCATCCGACCAGGGTAGAGGTGGACCTGCTGCATCGGCGTACTAGGCTGGCCTCGCCCGGTGCTCGACGCCGGAATCAGGAGTCAGGAGGACCAAGCGGTGACCTACGTCATCTCCCAGCCTTGCGTGGATCTCAAGGACCGTGCGTGCGTCGACGAGTGCCCGGTCGACTGCATCTACGAAGGCAAGCGGATGCTCTACATCCACCCCGACGAGTGCGTTGACTGCGGCGCCTGTGAGCCGGTGTGCCCCGTTGAGGCGATCTACTACGAAGACGATGTTCCCGAGGAGTGGAAGGGCTACTACGACGCCAACGTGCACTTCTTCGACGAACTCGGCTCGCCCGGCGGCGCAGCCAAGATGGGTGTCATTGACGCCGACCACGACCTGGTCGCAGCGTTGCCACCCCAAGAGCACGACCACTGAGCCCTGTGCTCCCGGGTCGTCCATCTGGCGATTCAGTTATAGGCGGCAGGCAGTCGGTCTCAGACCGACTGCCTGACTTCCCTTGGGACTCGCTCTCAGAGTTTGCTGCCACAGCACGTCGGCATCCCGATGGGATCATCGACCTTTCCGTGGGCACTCCGGTCGATCCCACCCCCGCAGCTATTCAGCAGGCGTTGGCCGCAGGTGCTGACTCACCGGGTTACCCACTCACCATCGGCACCGTTGAGGTGCGTCAGGCCGCGATCGACTGGCTGAGCCGTCGCTTCGGCGTTGAATGTCTTGATCTCAATTCTGTGCTGCCTGTCATTGGCTCCAAGGAGTTGATCAGCGGGTTGGCCGTGCACTTAGGTTTGGGGCCCGGTGATCTGGTGGTCCAGCCCGCATTGGCCTACCCCTCCTACGAAGTTGGTGGGGTCCTCGCGGGTGCTGAGGTGATTGCTGCAGATTCACTCACCGCTATCGGCCCACGACGTCCAGCGATCTTGTGGCTCAACTCCCCGTCAAACCCCACCGGCAAAGTACTTCCTCCCGATCACCTGAAGAAGGTGGTCGATTGGTGTCGCGAGCGCGGCACGCTGCTGGTCAGCGACGAGTGCTACCTCGAATGCGTCTGGGAGGGCGAGGCATACAGCGTCTTGCACCCAGAGATCTGCGGCGGCAGCAGCGAAGGCATCCTGAGCGTTCACTCGCTCTCCAAACGCTCAAACCTTGCCGGCTACCGGTGTGCGTTTGTCGCTGGTGACAGTGCAGTAGTGAGCGAACTTCTCGCCGTACGAAAAAACCTTGGTTTGCAGATCCCAGGCCCGCAACAGGTCGCCATGGCTGCTGCGCTCAATGACGATGAGCACGTAAAGGTCCAGCATGGGCTATATGCCCGTCGACGCAGGTGGCTTCGCGATGCCCTAGTGGCTGCCGGTTTCCAGATCGACCACAGCGAGGCCTCGTTGTATCTGTGGGCGACCAAGGGCGAAGACTGCTGGAAGACGGTGGCAGATCTTGCCGAGCAGGGCATTTTGGTGGCTCCAGGCACGTTCTACGGGCCTAGTGGCCGTGAGCACGTACGAGTGGCGTTTACAGCCACAGACGAGCGCGTAGGGGCCGCTGTCGAGCGCCTAGCGGCTCTATGACTGCCACACCCGCACCCAGTCGACCAGCATCGGGGCGCCCGGGCCCGGCTCGCACGACAAACTGATTGCCGCTGAACTGATCCCCAGGCCCTGGCTTGTGTGCGAGAACTCTTGGCCATCGATGCTGAACACGATCGCTTTGTCAGTGCGCTCAACGCTGAGGACGTGAAAGCCGTTTGACCACCCGTTGTCGGTGGCAAGTCCTTGAGCGACCCCTCGCCATGAGGCCAACGGTCCCTTTGGCAGCCAGTAGCTCACCTCGGCGCGTAATCGATCGCGGCGGGCGACGTGGGCAATTGACATGCTCTTGGCCACGCCTGCCACCTTGCTCCCCGCTGGAGCTAGTACGACGGAGCAGGTGGCTCCTGGTGCAAATTGCACACGCGCGGCCATAAGAGACGGATTGGGCACTGGGGTGGTGAGCGAAACCAGGCTGCCACCTGGCGAGATTGCGACGGCGCCAGATAGCAACTCTGTGCCCGGATCGGTAGCCCAGCCAAGCAGCGCATCGAAGTCGTCAGCGAAGGTGAGCTTCCAGGGGTTGTCGACGCGCTTGGATTTCAGCGCCCCGAAGTCGCCGAAGGGGTCGCCGGTCACGCGGAAGGCAGTTGACTGATCGGCCTGACTGACCAAGAAGCGCACGGTTCCGGCGCTGTCTTGCACGCCGTCGGCCACTGCAGCCCAGCCATGGGGTCCGCGACCTTCGAGTTGCAACTCGCGACCGGGCGCAGGGGGATCGAGTCTGGCCAACACCACGGCACTGGCTTCATCGGCCACGGCGGGTTTAGCGCCGACTTGCACGACGGGTGGAAGGGAAACTTCGACCTCGGCGTGCTGCTTGGACGCACTCGAGTTGGTTGTCGGGGTGGGTGTGCTGGCACTGGAGTGGTCCGCTGTCGGCTTCGCTCCACCATCGCGCAGGGAGTCCACCAGCAAGAACAGGCTGCTGGCCGCGACCAAGCAGGCGCTCACGAGCAGCATCAAGATGGACTTGCGCGCCATGTGCCCCCCTACTAGTGATCGTGCCTGCAGGCAGACCTTAGGGGATGAGGCCCATGCCCGTCGCCGGGCATGGGCTCTTGAGTGGCTTCGCTAGTGGAGCCTCAGCCTCAGTTGGTCGGCTGAAGCTGACTTGTCGGCCTGCCAGCCCCGGGACGATCTAGCGCCGTTAGACCAGGTGTGTGCATCGAAGGAAACCGCATCGATCCCTAAGCGGTCAGCGTGGGCGACGGCAAATGCAGCAATGGACCAGGCCAAGCGCGCTCCGTCGGCGCCCTTATCTACGGGAACGATCAGTGCCGAGTCGCCAACGTTGCGAGTTTGAAGTTTGCCGTAGGCGCGGGTGAGTCCGCGAGCCACTGTGGCCTGCGAACCAGACTGGGTGCTGCCTTCGGACACGCACGAGAAGGCGCCGCCAGGGGAGTAGCCCGTCATTGCAGAGGCCATCGCTCGGGCATCGGTGGCGTGAGCCTGGTAGGCATCGGGAAAGGCAGATCGCTGAACCTTTTGGGCGGCATCGGTGATCTTCATCGACTCAAAGCCCTCGATCTTGGCCAAGACGTCGTAGAACGCGTTGGTGGCGTAGTACGGGTTCTGGACCTGTTTCTGAGTGCCCCAGCCTTGGCTGGGCCGTTGTTGGAAAAGCCCAAGTGAGTCTCTGTCGCCATAGTCGAGGTTGTGCAGTTTCGACTCTTGCATCGCGGTGGCGAGAGCGATGCTGACGGCGCGGGCAGGCAGGCCACGTCGTACTCCGATGGCGGCGATGATGGTGGCGTTGCGTGCCTGATCGGGTTCGAGCGAGACGGTCACATCACCGACCTTGGTGGTGCACTGCGCGGCCGCCGGCACCGGTCCGAACCCTCGATAGAGCATGAAGCCCAATCCGGCGACGAGTGCCAAGATCACTGCGGCGAGGAGAGGTTTAGTTCGCATGCAGATCCGCATTGAGGGCGATGCCCTCGCCCTTCCACGGCACCGCCTCAATTGCCCCAGTCATCGAATTGCGTCGGAACAAGACATTGCTGGCGCCGGAGAGTTCGAGAGCCTTGACGACCTGGCCATCGGGCATCTTCACCTTCGTGCCAGCGGTGACGTAGCACCCAGCCTCAACGACGCAGTCATTGCCCAGGCTGATCCCGATGCCCGCGTTGGCGCCCAGGAGGCAGCGCTCGCCGATCGAAATGGTCTGTGTGCCGCCGCCTGACAAGGTGCCCATGATTGAGGCCCCCCCGCCGATGTCGGAGCCGTTGCCGACCACGACGCCTGCGGAGATGCGACCCTCGACCATCGAGGTGCCTAGGGTGCCGGCGTTGAAGTTCACGAAGCCTTCGTGCATCACCGTGGTGCCGCTAGCCAAGTGGGCGCCTAGGCGCACCCGATCAGCATCGGCGATGCGCACCCCACTCGGGACGACGTAGTCGACCATGCGAGGGAACTTGTCGATGCCATAAACGATCACCTGCAGGCCAGCCGAGCGCATCCGCAGTCGAGTCTCTTCGAAGCCCTCCACCGCGCACGGCCCGTGGTTGGTCCACACCACGTTGGTGAGCAGGCCAAAGACCCCCTCAAGATTGATGGAGTGCGGAGGCACCAGACGGTGGCTCAGGAGGTGCAAACGTAGCCAGCAATCCTCCGCAGTTGTCGGGGGAGCGGTGAGGTCGGCGCGCACTTCGATCACCTCACGACTGACCCGACGTGTGTCGTCATCTGCCTGGTGAGCTTCGAGTCCGGCAGGCCGATGACTGGTCAGTCCCAGAGCCGGGCACGGAAACCAGGCGTCGAGCAAGGTTTCGTCGGAGTACGTCGCCAGAGCCCACCCATGCGCAGTCGTTGAAGTCACCCGACAACCTTACGGGTGGTGAGTAAATGTCATGGGTTTGGCTTCGCGGTTGATGCTATTCGTTTCCGAATCGATCCTGCCAAAAACCTGGCCGCCGATTGGTATGTGCGACAGCGATGATGATCAAGCGTTCATCGTGGACGAAGTACACAATGCGATAAGGAAAATTCCTTACCCCCTTTGAGTGGATGACAGGCTCTCGGGTCCAACCGGGCCATACCGCCCAGGAGTCGGGCGCTTCAAGTGCAGCCGCAATTGCGCTCTGAACGTTTGTCACGAACGTTGCGCCGACACGCGCATCACGAGAGTCGTACCAATCGATCGCAGCGTTGAACTCCGCGCTCGCATCCGGGTGGAAGTCAAACTCGTGAATCATCCGGCGGCAGATGCCCTTCGGGCCGAGATTTCGGCGAACACCTGGTCGCCACGAATCGCTCCAACCTTCCCACTCAGCAGGTCATTGACGCGCGAATCGATCTCCTGAATCCAGTCTTCGTCAGCTGTCTCGTCGCTGACCGGAATTGACTGCAAAAGGCGAAGCGCGACGTCCTTACGAACGCTGGGGGGAAGGTTCAGCCCGGCCTCATAGAACTCCGAAGCGCTCAGTGTCATGGATTGAGTCTAGGTCGGAGTGGGGACATCTCGTCGTTCAGAACACTCTGGAGGCCGACGGGGCTAGAGTCACCGGCCATGGCAAGCGCGCGCTTTAAGGAACTGTGTCTCGATGTTGGCCCGGGCGAAGAGCACCTGGGCGACTTCTGGGCCTCTGTGGCCGGACTGCGGTGGGATCGCGAAGGTGAGATCGGTGACCTTCTTGGCACGCAGGAGGGCATGGGCATTGCGCTGTGTCCGGTGCCAGAGCACAAGACGGTCAAACATCGGGTTCATCTAGACGTCTCGGTCAACTCACTTGATGAGGTGATTTCGCGAGGGGCGCGTGTGCTTGAGCAGCCAGCGCACTGGACCGTGTTGGCTGACCCTGCGGGCGGAGAGTTTTGCGCGTTCGTGCGTGAGGGGGAGTTGCCGACGTACCGAATCTTTGAGGTAGTCATCGACTCGGTCGACCCCGGGTCGATTGCGGCGTGGTGGGCGGATCGCTTCGGCATCGAAGCTCAGTCAGACGGGCGCCCTTACGTGTGGCTCAAAGATGCACCAGGGTTCCCTGAGGATCTGCCTTGGTGGGTGATGGTCTTCGCTCCGGTGCCGGAGCCGAAGACGGTGAAGAACCGCATCCATTGGGATGTGTACGGCGACCCGCAGGACTTCATCGACGCTGGGGCCACCAAACTCTGGGAGGTGCCTGGCCGCACTCGCCCGATCGCGTGGACGACCTTGGCTGATCCCGAAGGCAACGAGTTCTGCGTCTTTCCACACGCAGATCGGGCCTGATGGGTCTGTCTGCCACAATCGCGCACATGGCTTTGATCGACCCCAGTCTTGATTGCGTCAGCTTGACCGAGGCGCTGTGCAACATCGAATCCGTCAGCCTCAATGAGGCCGAGATCTGTGCGGGGATCGAGGCGGTGCTGCGAGCCCAATCGCACCTCAGGGTCACTCGCATCGGCAATTCGCTGGTGGCGCGCACCGAGCTAGGACGACCTGAGCGCGTTGTGATCGCCGGACACATCGACACGGTGCCCTTGAACAACAACCTGCCGGTGACCAACGACGGTGAGTTCCTGCACGGCTTGGGGACCTGTGACATGAAGTCAGGGGTTGCGGTCGCCTTGAAGTTGGCGACGAGCGTTTCGAGCCCTAACCGCGATCTCACCTTCGTGTTCTATGAGGCCGAAGAGATCGACGCGAAATTCAACGGGCTCAACCACATCGTTGCCCAACGCCCGGACCTGATTGAGGCCGACTTTGCGATCTTGATGGAGCCCTCCAACGGTCGAGTCGAGGCCGGGTGCCAGGGCACGTTGCGTATCGAGGTCATCACGCGCGGTGAGCGGGCGCATTCGGCGCGCTCGTGGATGGGCCACAACGCCATTCACGATGCCGGCGAGGTGCTGCGCCGCCTCCAGCAGTACGTCGCCCGCCAACCCGTCGTCGACGGCCTGACCTATCACGAGGGACTCAACGCGGTGCTGATCAGTGGGGGCGTAGCCACCAACGTGATCCCAGATGAGTGCCGCGTGACAGTCAACTATCGCTATGCACCTGATCGCTCAGAGCAGGAGGCCCAGGCGTTTGTGCGGGAGTTCTTCGACGGCTTTGAGATTGACATCGTCGATTGGGCGGCGGGAGCCCGACCCGGTCTGGACCGTCCGGCTGCCCAAGATTTCGTGAAGGCAGTCGGAGGCGAGGTGGCTCCGAAGTTTGGTTGGACCGATGTGGCTTTGTTCACCCGATTGGGAGTGCCGGCGGTGAACTTTGGCCCGGGTGATCCGGTCTACGCCCACAAGGCTGATGAGCGGGTGCCTATTGCCCAAATCAAGAGTGTTGAGGCCAGCATGCGTCAGTGGTTAGGCGCCTGATGACTCGCCCGATCAAATACAAAGGCCCGACGATCCAGC
>WBZQ01001648.1_pt1 | contig 15174 bp, 17 predicted proteins | sample 5204251 | NCBI WGS metagenome assembly WBZQ01 (sample SAMN12412402, study PRJNA552823) | activated sludge metagenome | isolation source: activated sludge from nitrification reactor of wastewater treatment plant... | place: USA: Virginia | collected 2017-09 | reverse complement strand
CATGAGCCCGATGATGTGACGCGGAGTGCGGAACTGGCCGTTAACCCCGGCTGAAGCAATCTTGGACAGCAGGTACTCATAGAGGTCGCCGTTGGTGTCTCGGTCGGCCATCGGGATGCCATCGAGCATGTCGACGACCTTGGACAACAACGCCGGCGTCGGGATGGTGAAGCGGGCATCGCGCATGTGCTCGCTGTAGGTGGTGCCGTCGCCCATGCTGCGCAGGAACGGAAAGACCTCGTCGGCGATCGTCTTGTACATCAAGTCGGGGGAGCCGAGCCCCTTGAGCTCTTTCCAGCGCAAGTGTTGCTGGCCGGGCAGGAAGACCGGTTGTTCTAATGCCGCGCCCGTGACGCGCGCCCTGCCCTCTGCGCGAGCCTGAATGTCGTCGAGGCGGCGGATAAAGAGCAGGTAGGTGATCTGCTCGATGACCTCCAGCGGGTTGCTGATGCCCCCAGACCAGAAGGCGTCCCAAACGCGGTCAATCTTGCTTTTTAGTTCACCCGTGATCACAGAGGAACTCTAGTTTGGGAGACAGCGAAATGGGTGGTGAACGGCCCTAGCGTTCGCTGGGACGAGGATTCCTCGCTGCCTGTGCGTCCACCGGAACCACCACGTTTCATCGGGAGTTCGTCTGCTCGGATATCGCGTTTGCACTTCGAGATTGAAGAGACCTCGTGCAGAGGTGGTCCTCTTCCACTTGGGTCGTTATCCAGGCATCGAAGGCCTCTTGCAATGTGGTGATGGAGTCAAGCAGCCGAATGAGGTAATCAGCGCCGAGGGTGATCACGACTCCATAGTCGTGGAGGCCGCCGACAGATTTTGAGGCTCAAACCAGATGACTGAGCATGCTGGTTGAGTGCCTCTTCACTCACTCGGGCCCTCCAGCCTTGGCGCCACAAGTGTCGGAGGGTTGCGGGACAATGTGCACCATGGACGAGAACGCACAACCGTATGACCCGGGATTGGTAGCGCCGGACTCAGGTGAGCACGTTGTAGTCAGTGACGGAGAAGGCCTGGCCGTCATCGGGGACCCAAGGGCCGTGGAGCATTACCTCCGCACAAAAGGATTGTGGGAGGCGTCGATGAGTCTCGACCTCAGTTGGCTTAGTCCAGTGCTTTCGTTCGGGTCTGAAGCGGCCAACTATGCCGCTTTGGTGGCCGCGACGTCAGGCCAGTGGGTCAAGTTGACAGTGGAGTCAGCCGAGGACGCCAGAAGGTACGGACTAATGGATACCCAGACACCGGGTGTGCGTTGGTTGATGGCAGGCAAGCCCGGCGAAATCAGCAAGTGGTTGTCTACAGAAAGAGGGGAGTTGGCGTCCGCCGTCACTAACCCGGAGGCCCTCGGCGGACTTTCCTTTCTCCTCTCGAACGCTGCAAGTGCGATGGCCCAGCTTGAGCGGAAGCACGAGGTTCGCGAAATCCAGGCGCTTCTCACTTCCATCGACGGCAAGCTCGATGATGTACGACGGGCTCAGCGTGACGGGGTTTTGGCAAAGTTGGACGGCGTCTCATTTGCGATCAGCGAAGCCATGAGCATCCGCAAAAATACCGGACGAGTCTCCGCGACTTCGTGGTCGAAGGTCCAGCATCTTACGGCGGGGATCGCGGAGATCGAATCGAATGCCCTACGTGCGCTTGACGCGCTGGTTTCGAAGGCGGTATCGGAAGCGAACGTTCGCAAGCTTGCGAAAAACTCTCCGGACATCGCTAGTGAGGTGGACGTGTGGCTGTCCGTTCTCGCGCGTTGCTTCCTGTTGCAGGAGGAGGCCGCCGTTCTCGAACTAGATCATGTCCGCGAGGTGGCGCCACAGGATCTAGACGGTCACCGCGTGGCGCTAAACGAGTCGCGGGATGGGCTTCGGATGCGCATCATGGAAACGACGACGGGTTTGGTGCGCGGCCTCGATCAAACTGCAAGCGCTGCCGACTTGGAAGCCATTCTTCACTCACGCAGCGTTCGGGCCATCGTTGAGTCAATCAACGCGGTTGGGGACTCGGTCTCGGCATTCCAAGCACCATTGGGTATCGAGTCAGCGCGCGAGGCTGTCTCATCCACGGGCTGGCGGGATGCGCTTGGGAATCCGGAGCAGGTGAAGGTGGCGGCCAAGGAGGTTGGGGCCAAAGCTCTGTACGGGGCAGGCGCAGCCGCACTCAGCGCTGCGGCCGTCGTTATGAGTCGGTCAGGAAGCGACAAGGCCACCAGTTCTTAGACGAGTCTGGTGATCCAAGGAACCGCCTGGGCACGTTTGGGAGTTGTGCGGTTCCGTCTGGCCCAGGCGCTAGAAGCCAAACGAAAGCGCAGTGTTCTTAGCCAGCGGGTCGGGTTCGGCATCCACGTCGTAAGTGGGTGTGGATGTTGATCCAAAAATCCGTCCTCTATCCCGAGTGGCTTGGAACGGCGTAGGGCGGTGTCGAGGGTGATGGAGCGCGTGCCGCGAATGGTCTCGCTCATCCGCGTTTGGGGGAAGTGTGATGGCCCGTCGGTGCTCTTGGCACGCCCTCGCTGCTGTCGGTTCCCGGCGCCAGAACGCGAAAATGGTCGGCGCAAGGTGTGAGTGTTGACGTGTGATAGAGCGAGCAATCAACTTCGACCGACTGCGGCGCATGCGATGCGGCTCGTGTCGCCATGAATGGCTTGTCACCGCGGAATGGCTCGAGCGCTTCGATCAGGCCCTCGTCGGCTGCCCGAATTGTGGCACTGATTGTCAGGGGGAAGACCATCCATATTTCTGCGTTGGCCCAGATGAGCCGCTGCATGACGACGCCGCCGTTCGGGATGTCTACTGGTACCACACGTCGAAAGAGCCGAACTGGCCAGATCCCGACTTTGACCCGACAGCTGACTTCACCGACGAGATGAAGCGGCGTATGGAAGCGATGTGCGGTACTGGTGCAGTTGAGCGGTTCTCATTGCGCCACAAGGCCAAAGCGCTTCACATCGGGACATACGAGGCCGCTGTTGAGAGCATGTTCAGGCGAATGCGAGATCAGGGGGACGCTCACTCCCAGTTCTTCCTCTATCGGATTGAGCTCCAGCCCGCGTGTGTCATAGAGCCGGGAGTGCACAAGGAGCCAACCGACTGGGTCGGAGATGCTTACCTATCCGAGGGGACGACAGTCTTGCGCTACGTAAACGTCCACGAGGACAAGTCCAGCGTCTCACTCGCGATAGCACCGCAAGCGATGCGGGCGGTACAACGAATCACCATTCCACTCGCGATCGACCGATCGCACCCGTGGATAGTCGAAGCTACTCAACGCCTTTTGGAGGCCGCCTCCAAGCGTTCCGCGAAGGGGCGCTTGAAGTTGTCTCTGCCCATGGCGCAGGCACCTTCTGCGCTTCGGGCTGAGGCTGTCGCGCTTGAATCTGACATCGTAGAGAGTCTCCCCTTTGGCATGAGAGAGATATTCAATCTTGAATTTGAAGAAGCTGGCCATGAAGCTTGCCCCGATTGGTTTCCCTCCAAGCTTCTGGCGCTCGCTGGCCTTGTGACCGATCCGCCTGCCTCGCTGCGCGAACTCGACGCCCAAGCCTGGCAAATGTGCCGTGCGTCGACGTAAGGACGCAGGTTCTTGAAGATCGGGCCCCGCCAACGAAAACTAACCCCTGACTCTGGCAAAGGTTGGAACACGTTCGCGCAGCCCAGAGGTCGCCTTTCGGTCTGTCAGGTAGGGATCACCCCAACACTGGATCAGATGTCGTAGCACCACTCGAACTCGTGCGGGTGGGGTCGCAGCACGATCCGGGCGATCTCGGAAGTGCGCTTGTAGTCGATCCAGGTCTCGATCAGGTCGGGGGTGAAGACGGTGCCCTGGAGCAAGAACTCGTGGTCTGATTCGAGGATGTCCATGACCTTCTCGAGCGACCCAGGAACCTGGGGGATCGATGCGTGCTCGTCGGGGGAAGTTCGTAGAGGTCCTTGTCGACGGGCTCGTGGGGCTCGATCTTGTCGTGTGAAATCGAGACCGCCCACGGTGTGGTCGCGAACCCCCAGGTCGGTCAGACCTTTCTCTCGGAACGCTTCACATCGAACCAGAGCCACATGACGGGAACCCGCCACCTTCGGCCTTAAGGGTGCCCACGTGCCAGTCGCCGTACCTAACTTCGCACTCAGCAATGGAGCACTGATGCTGGCGCACCCCGCGCTTGCTCGCTGAGACAAGGAGAACATCATGAACATTTCACGATCGGGCCCCGCGATGGTTGAGCCAGGCAGCAAGCGCCCTGGAGTCGCGCGACGGGCGGCACTGGTTGGAGCCGCAGTCATGGCGATGGGGCTTGGAGCAGTAGCCCCGGCACAGGCCTCGGTGTCGACGACGCAGGTGCAATGGGATCTCGCTGGCATGGGCTATTTGCCATGGAGCGGCATTGACGGTTCCTACGGCCCGCAAACCACCACCGCAGTCCAGGCCTTCCAAAGCGACGCTTGCATCGCCACAGACGGGCAGGTTGGTCCCATCACGGAAGGTAAGTTGGCCACTCAGGTCATCAAGATCCAGAAGGTCGTCGGCAGCACTCAGACCGGACTGTTCACTGCCACAACCAGAGACAAGGTCAAGGCGTGGCAATCTGCACACGGGCTGACCGCCGACGGTCAAGCAGGCCCCGCGACGATGCGCGCCATGGGCATCGCTCGACTGATGTGCACCGTGGTCTCAGGCACCAAGCAGCAGCGCATCTTGACTGTTGCGAAATCTCAGCTCGGGGTGTTGGAAGGCAGCGCTGCGGACAAGTACCTCGCCTGGATCCCAGACTGGTCCTCGGCACATACGACCACGACACCGTGGTGCGCGGCCTTCGTCAGTTGGGTTGTGAACTATCAGACCAGTGCAACCAGCATGAAGAGCGTCTCGGTCAGCGCGTGGTACAACGCTGCCAAGAACCGCCAACACGGATTGTCACTGACGACGACGCCTGTGCCCGGGGACCTTGCGCTGTTTGACTGGTCATCGAATGGGTACGACCTCAGTCGTCTCGACCACATTGGCATCGTGACCTCCAACCCCGCAGGAAGCGTCTTCTACACGATTGAAGGCAACACCTCCGGCGGCTACGCAACAGACGGTGTGCGCGCCCGCACCCGCTACACCGGCACCTCAGATCGGGTGTACTTCATCCACATCAGCTAGCTGAACCAACTCTGGCCCGGGCTCCCTTGCCCGGGCCAGAGTTGCCTTTGCAGGAGTACGACGTGCGAATCCCCGGACTCTTGAGTCATTTGTGTCGGACCATCGCTATACGCTCCGAATTATCGGGCCGACGCACACTGCACAGCACCTGTGAGTCGGCGCGCAGCTCTCGGAAGGAGAACTCAATGAAGATCAACGCAGTGCTCGACGTCAATGTTGTCGCACACGAGGCAGCCGACGAGGTCGCCGTACTTCTGGAGATGGAAGCTCCCGCCGCACCTGCTGATGTCACTCGTCCGCAGGCGTCGCTACAGGTAGTACTGGATCGCAGCGGGTCGATGAACGGGGCACCTCTCGAGGGGGCGAAGAAGGCGCTTATCGCGCTGATCCGTCGGCTGGAGCCCACCGACAACTTCGGGCTGGTCACCTTCGACGATTCTGCCCAGGTGGTAGTGCCCGCTGGTCAACTGACCGACAAGCAAGCCGTGATTGCGCAGATCGCCGCAGTCCAGGCGGGCGGTACTACCGATCTGTCCGCTGGCTATATCCGGGGGCTGCGCGAGATCCGCCGTGTCGCCACCGCAGGGGGAACGGTGCTGGTCGTCTCCGATGGTCACGTGAACGCCGGCATAAGGGATGCCGACGAGTTCGCTTCGCTGACCGCCGCGGCCTACAACAACCGCATCGTCACTTCCACTCTTGGCTACGGCCGAGGTTACGACGAGACCCTGCTCTCGGCCATCGCCCGATCGGGATCGGGCAACCACGTGTTCGCGAACGATCCTGACGCTGCCGGTGCGGCGATCGCCGGTGAAGTCGACGGACTGCTCAACAAAGTGATCCAGGCGCTCTCGCTCACCATCGCGTTCGAGCCAGCAGTGGAGTTCTTGCGCCTCTACAACGACCTGCCTGCGGCCCAAATTGGAGATCGACGGGTCATGGTGGAGCTGGGCGACCTTTACGCCGAGGAAGCTCGCAAGGTGCTGCTTAAGTTCAAGGTGCCGGCCATGGCGAGTCTGGGCCTCGCCAGGATCGCCACGCTGGAGTTGGCCTACGTCGAGCTTCCGGGATTTGTTGAGCAGGTCGTGGCTTTGCCGATCTCGGTCAACGTTGTCCCCGGCGACGAGGCCGCCGGTCGGATTCCACACCCGACTGTGCACTCTGAGCTCCTGTTCCAGGAGGCCCAGGACGCCAAGCGGCAGGCATCCGAGGCATTCGAGCGCGGGGAGTTCGAGGAAGGGCAGCGGCTGTTGGGCGAGACGAAGGCACGGCTAGCGGCATCACTGGACGTTGCTCCGGAGGCGCTCAAGCCGGAGATTCGAACCGAGCTTGACGAGGTCGAGCAGATGGACCAGATGTCGATCGATATGGGTGTGGCGGCGGCTCCGATGATGTCGAAGATGAGCCGAGAGTCGTTCCATCGCGGCAACCGCAAGCGTGGTCGCATCACTAGGCCGGAAAGCCGGGACGCGCAGTGATGGGCGCGCCGGATGACGCGGATCTGACCGCGATCGAGGACCTGACCGAAAACCTGCGCCTGGCACTCACGCGCGGATTCAGCGCTGGCTACTGGTTCGGCGAAAGCGTGGAAGAGCCACCACCGGTCGATGACGAGGAGTCACGACGGGCATTCGAGGACGGCAAGCGACTGGCATCGGCAGTGTGCATGTTGATCTCGGCTGACCTAGCTGACTACAAAGCGGACGAGCGAGCGTATGAGCTGCTGGCGGCCGAGCTCAATGAGCGGTACGGCCGTGGGCTAGTCGTCAACACCGATGAGTTGGGCCCCGGGGGCCTGGCACCGGGCTTCCGCTCCCGTGCCACATCCGCCGAGAACTGATCGACGAGGACGAATCAGTTCGGCCGACGGGCAACCAACCGGCGCCCATACTGCTTGCAACTGCAACTTCAGCCGCTAACGGGAACGACTGTCAGTAGCCTTCGATGAAGAAGACCATGTCGATGAGTTTGGCCTTTGGGTACATCAAGTCAGTCGGCTGCCCGGAAACGAAGTCGACGGTAGGAATGTGCAACCTGTCCAAGACATCCGCATTAGCGTCGTAGAAATCCCGGATCTTGAAGAGCGTGCTGGGGTCGAATTTGGAGACACCGAAACCCCGACAGAAGTACGTGTCGAAGGCGGGTACACACCCGAAGACGGCAAGGAGAATCTTCGTCGTCAGGATTGTTGACGCGACCACTTTCTTCCTCCCCGCCAATTCGAGATGCACCGCCACATCCGGCGCATCCCGCAGTGCCTGCTTGACAGCGCTCTCCGCCTCACGCAAGCGCGGCACAGTTTCGGCGTCGTACCCGTCGACGTCGAGGCCCCACAAGTAGCACAGGTCGTTCGCGAGGAGTTCGACCAAAGGGACCAAATGCCTTGAGCTTCTCCACAGCATGGCCGACGAGCCGCGAAGCATGCCCCAGCTAGCGAGGTAAAAGCCCAGTTGTAGGCAACTCGTTTCCAGCTTGCCGGGGGCGAGGAGTTGGGCAGGGTCGGTGCGGTGCGACTGGAAATAGTTGAAGCAGTAGTCGAAAGATGTGTACCGGAGGGTGGGACCCCTCGTGCCCATGAATCTCGTGATGTTCGCCTCTATGTCGACCACCGCACCGAGCCTACTTGTCCTCGCTCTGTTGCTCGCCGTCACGAGCTTCAGGGTTCACTTCAACTTGCGACCAGGACGGTGACCTGGGCGAGTTTGTCGGTGTTCAGATCTCGCTGGACTTCGAGGTCGTAGTCGGTCTGGATGTTGATCCAGAAGCGGTCGTCGACCCCGAGGGCCTTCGACAGGCGCAGGGCTGTGTCGGTGGTGATGGAGCGCTTTCCGCGCACGATCTCGCTGATGCGGGTCTGGGGGAGGCCGGTGGCCTGGGCGAGGCGGTACTGCGTGATGCCCAGTGGCTCAAGGAACTCGGTCAGTAGGATCTCGCCCGGGGTGATCGGGTCGTGCGCCTTGGTATTGGGTGCCTTCGCTGCGGTGGCCATGATCGTCTCCCTTCTCAGTCTCAATGCTTAGTGTCAGTGGTAGTCGGTGATCTCGACGTCCGTTGGGCCGGTGTCGGTCCAGACGAAACAGATCCGATATTGGTCGTTGATTCGGATCGAGTGTTGGCCGGCGCGGGCGCCGACCAGCTTCTCCAAGCGGTTGCCTGGCGGCACCCGCAGGCTATTCAGTTCGGAGGCCGCATTGAGAAGGCGGAGCTTCTTCTGTGCGGCCCTTTGCAGTTCGGGACCGAGGGCTCGGACGTGTTCGCGGTTCCAGACCTTCGCTGTGTCGGTGTTCTTGAAGGACCGGATCACGAGTCAATAATAACGCGCAACGACAGTATCGACAAGCGTCATTGTTTGTTTGCTGGGATGCAGGCAGCGTTCTCGGAGCACCACACGTCTGCGCGATTAAAGGCATGAAACTGGCCGGGACAAAGAACGACGCCTGCCGTTGGAAGACGTCGAATGACGTTTCCGCAGGTCAGGCGTCGTTGAGTCTTCGCTTCGGTACTACTCGCTTTGCTCGTCGTGCTGCTTCTGGTGCGCGGGGACTAGATGGCTGTTTTGTTTGACGACATTGAGTCTCCGCTTCGCTCCAGCACAACTCGCTTCGCTCGTCGTACCTCCGCTGCGCTACGACTAAATGTCGTAATAGTGACTGGTGCACCCGGTCTGACCTGCGCAAACGCTGATCTGGGTCACGCTGGGGCCGCGGTGGGGCCTCCGGTGGCCGAATCCTCGTCGCTCCTGCCGAGGAGCTCCAGGGTCAGTTGCGCCTGAGTGCGGTGGTCCTCCGGTAGTGCCCGCCAGGCCGGGTGCGCGCCATCGAGGCGCGTCGCCAGAGTGGCGATGCGACGCCGGTCGGAGCCGGTGAACTCGGCCCGCTCGGCGAACGGGTCGTCGATGCAGGCGAGCAACGCAGCGGCATCGAACAGGTGGCGCTCCTTGTCGCGCGAGTCGGTCGTGTAGGCAGCTGACTTCAGGATCAAGGCGCCGAATGGGCGTGGGACGGAGATCATCGCAGTAGTGCCGGGCGTGATCTCAAACTGCGCGTTCACTGTCCGACGTAGGGCTTGGGTGCCACCCTCGATGCGGATCATCTCGTGGCCGCGCAGTCGCTCGATCACGCGAGGTGCCGGGTGGTCGGCGATGAGCACGTCGACTTGATCTTCGTGGGCTCCGGCGACCAGGTCGACCTTCGTGTTGCCGCGGACGAAGCGATGCGCGGTGTTGTTGCGCGGGTCGATGCTCGGCTGGAACCGATAGCCGAGCGCCTCCAAGGCGGCGGCGACCTTGTTCGGCACGCCGCGCATGGTCTCAATGTGCAGCACGATGTCGACATCGTTGGTCGGGCGGACGATGCCGAGTCCGTGGTGGATGGTGTGGAGCTGTGTCATCAGTCCGCCGACCAGCGTCCAGCTCTCGGCTGGGAGGGTCTCGGCCAGCTCCGCGACGCTGGGCCACGGATCCGGCCAGCCGCCAGGGGCGGCGCTGACTTCGATGCTGGGGCGGTCGGTGCTCATCGGTACGACTCCAGTAGCTCGGCCAGTGTCCGGCGGCCGACGCCCCGGACGCGGGGGTCGATGCTGGTGGCCGCATCGAGCGCGGCGACGACAGAGGTGTCGACCAGGGCGCGGACGTGGTCGAAGTCGAAGCCGGTTACGCGCAGCGTGACGGGTCCGCTCGCGTCGGCGCGCAGGCCGAGGGTCCGCACCAGGGCGTCGAGGTCGTCGGCGGCGACGTAGCCGTCGATGCTCTCGTCGACTGCGTCGGTGATGCCGAGAGATCTCGTGTTGGTTGCCGCCACGGTCTCGCGGAGTCGGGGGAGTGCTGCGCGGTGGGCCTCGTAGGTGTGGACCTGGGCGCGGTCGCGCATCCGAGTTGCGAGGTCATCGACATCGTGGGCGGCGGCGATCTCGCGCAGGTTGTGCCGTAGCCGAGAGGTTTGGGGAGCTCCCAGCCACACTGCCTCCTGGCCAGCGAGCAGGGCAATGGCTCCCCAGGCGGTGTGCTCAGCCCAGGAGCGGGTGCGGCCCTGGCGCTGGGATTGGCGGTAGCGATCGACCGAGGTCCGGTCGATCAGTCCACGCGCAACCCGGCTGAGGGCCCCGGAGTCGGCCAGGCGGCGGGCATGACGGGTCGACACCCCGAGGGCGTTCGCAGTTTCCTCGATGGTGAGGAACTCCTGGCCAGCCATAACAGTTAATGTCCCATAGCGGACGTAATCTGTAAAGATCGGCTTGGTGTCGAGCGCGGATGTCATCGCGGAGCCTCGTGGTCTTCCTCGTCGCTCTCCGGGTCATCGTCGTTGCTGGACTTGCCCAGGAATGCGGCGTCGATGGCCCGCTTGGTGCGTTCGGAGCTGCCTTCCATCAGGTGGGTGTAGGTCCGCAGCGTGAAGCCGGGGTCGGCGTGACCGAGGTACTCGCTGACTGCCTTGATGGTCTCGCCCTCGTGGAGTGCGGTGCTGGCGAAGAAGTGTCGTAGCGCATGGCAGCCGTTCTCCCGGAGGTCGGGCACTCCAGCGCTCTTGAGAGCAGGACGCCAGAGGAAGGTGTTGAAGTAGTTGCGTCCCAACGCCTTCTTCTCGCGCGACGTCAGCAGCAGAGACACAGTGGTCGACTTGCCGTCGACCACCATCCACGGCAACGCGACCTCCCTCGGCGGATAGGCCGTCATGTAGGCAGTAATGGCGTCCCGAACCGCGTCCGGCAGCGGGACCTTTCGGGTCTTGCGCCCCTTGGGCAGCCCGAACACCTGCCGGTTGTTGGAGAACAACTTCACCTGCCGACGGACGTGAACCTCGCTGGCTTCGAAGTCGATGTCATCGGGGGATAGCCCGAAGATCTCCCCTTGCCGCAGGCCAAGTCCCGCGCCGAGCCAGACCACGAGCTGATAGCGCGCAGGCAACTTGTCGCGCACCGCGAGTACCCGGTCACGAGTCCATGGCACCAGCTTCTTGGGATCGGATCGGGGTTTGCGCACCGAAGGCGCCTTGCACGGGTTCTTTGGGATCAGCTCGTCATCGACTGCCGCGGTGAAGACCGTCGACACGTTCGCGAACACGACCTTTCGGTAGGTCGGAGCAAGGCCGCTCAGGCTACGAAGCCAACTCTGGATGGTTGACGGTTGCACCTCGGACAGGAAGCGGTCGCCCAGGTAAGGGAAGGCGTGCAGGCGCATCCGCAGTTCGACGGCCTCGCGGGTGGTCTCTTCGAACGTCTGGGCTTCGATCCACTTCTTGGCGTAGGTCTCGAAGGGGATCTTTCCCGCGTCAGGGTCGACGTACTGGCCCCTGACCAGGTCGGCCGAGACAACAGCGCAGAACCTGTCGGCCTCCACCTTCTTCTTGAAGGTCTTGTTCCGCTCTCGTCCGTCAGGTGCCCGCCACCGAACGCGATAGGACTTGATGAGCGAGCCGTCAGCGGCACGCCGTTCGCGCCTTTCAACGTGCGCCATGAGCCAAACCCACATGCTCGTGGAGCCACAGCCGTACTTCGGCGGGGTCGTAGCGCAGGAACCGGCCGACTCGGAAGGCAACGGGGCCGGTGCCCTTGTGCCGCCACTGATAGAGCGTCGCGACGGGGACGCCGAGGAATTCTGCGACCTCCTCGACCGTCATCAACCTGTCACTGACGGGGAGGTGCATCCCTTCGTTGCGGTGGTCAGAGGCTTCGCTCATGGTGGATCGATCCTTCCTGCGTGGGTCCGGTGACCGAGCGCACGAACGCCGCCCGCTCTGTGGCTGAACTCGGGGAGACAGGCCTGCGTGGCTCCGGTGCGCGAAGTCGCCGGTCGACGGTCACCAGGAGGCGCGCCTTGGTGGGGACGTCGAGAGGTACGTGTCGTGCTCGCTGTTCCTTGACCGCGCCGCCGCTGGACAGATCGATGCGCGGGATGGTGACGCGCAAGAGGTAGCTGCGGTCGCTCGCGCCAGCACGGGTGATCGCGGCGATGCGACGGTCGATGTGCGTGAACAACGCATCAAGGTGGCGGAGCTGGTTGCCGCGGATGTCGTCGGTAGGGGAGAGGTTGTTCATGCGGGCAGCGGCGATTGCGCCGTCGGCTGCTGCGAGGCCGTTGCCGACCAGTCCGCGGAGGTTCCGTGACTGATCGATGAGTTGGCGGTAGGTCTCGTGTCGGTGGTCCCACTTCGCTGCGATCTGCTCGCGGCTCGGGCTCTGGTTACAGAGCTCCACCGCGTCCCGGCTGACGATGCGTTGGGAGTCGAAGATGAGTCGCAGGCTGTAGGCGTCGGGTTGGTGGCGCAGGTGGACGAGCAGGTTGTTCTGCGCCTGCAGCACGCCTTCGAGGCCGGGGAGTGCGGGTCCGTCGACGAGTTGGACCGGGGGACGCCAGCCACGCTGGTCGACGCTGTAGTCGGGCTTGTCGTAGCCGGCGTGGGCGGCGCAGACGACGGCGGCACGGCCCAGCCCGTCTGCCTCCGCGATGGGTTCCCAGCCGGGAACGGCAGCGGAGTAGTGGCGGTCGAGCCCGGTGAGTGCCCGGGCGACTTCGGAGGCGTCCTTCAGGACCGTCATGGCCTGAGGTTCGGTGAGATTGCCGTAGTCCAGTCCGGCGGGGAAGTCGTGTTCGCCGAGTGCTGCTGCTTTCGCTGCCCGTCGCCACAGGTCGACGACGTGATTGGGGTGCGGCGCGGCGAGCTGAGCCAGGTCCGGCAGAGCAGTGGTGTACGCGGTGAGGGCCTGGTCGAGGCGGTACCGCAGTTCCTCGGCCGGACCGCGGCTGCGAGGCGTCGTTCCACCGAAGTCGCCGTCAGGGTTCGACGCTCGGACGGCTTGCTGGCACCAGAGTGTCAGGCTGGTGCGAAAGGAAGCGATCAGCACGACATCGTCGGGCGTGAGGGTGTCGAGGCCTTGCTGGTTGCGGGTGACCTGCAGGAGCGTGGCAAGTTCACCGCGCAGCGCCGCCGTGTTGTCGCCGTACATCAGAACCCACTGGCCTCGGGGTTCGGGTTGTCCCGGTCACGGGCGACGTCGAGCATGTCGAGAAGCAGTTCGACCTGGAGCTTGTCGACGCCGTGGTCGGCGAGTTCCTTGACGGCGCTGACGGCGACGGCGTGCAGGATGGCGCGGTCGTCGGTGAGCCCGTGGGTGTCGAGGGCGGGGACGTCGTCGCCGTGGATCAGATCGAGGTACAGCAGTGCGTGTTCGTACTCGACCGAGCCGTCGAACGTGGCTGCCTCATCGGCCAGGGCTGCGATGTAGGAGCGGGCTTCGGCCAGGGTGACCGCGTGGGCGAGAAGCATCAGGGTGTCCCTTCGTTGAAGATCAGGTGCGCGCACCGCCACCGTCCGTCCGAGAGCCGGTTGTGGGACGAGGTGATTGGCTGGGCTGTGGACAACGGCTGGTTGTCCACAGATCGCGCGACCAGAGTCAGGAGGCGCGGCGTTCGAGGTCGGCTTCGACCTGGCGGCGTGCGGTGACGTCTTCCATCACGAACTGCACGAAGTCGGCGTCCCTGTCGGTGACCGACGCTTCGCTAGTGGGAAGGCTGGCCGGCTCGCCGGGCCAAGCGATTTGGCGGGTGGGTCGGTCGCGGTCCAGCCGAGTGCCGCAGGCGGCGACCCAGTCCCGCAGCCGGTGCCTGGTTTCGGCGAAGTCGCGATGCCACGCCAACGGTGACGAGGGGGAGGCGTCGGGGCTGTAGGAGTTCAGCCAGTGCAGGTGCAGGGCGGACAGTTCCCAGACGAGTTCGTCGTGGCGGTGCCACATCGGTGGGACTTCGTTCGGCGCGAGACCGTACGTGCCGCGCAGCCAGTGCACCCACGCGTTCAGGTCGAGCCACTCCGCCTCGGCCTCATCAGCGGTCAGCGTGTTCCAGTTGATCGGCCCCAACGGTTCAGCCAACGACGCTGACCCGAACGATCCCGGCCACCCCTGGTCAGACCCGTCGGCGGCAGGGTCGTTCGCATCGAAGTTCTGCCAAGTGTCGAAGACCGGATGCCGCTCCACATCGAGCACCGACGGATCTGCGCCGGACCGCTCGGGAGTCTCGTCGGTCATGGTCAGATCCCGACAGCGGTCGAAGACGGCTCGACCGTGCGCTGGGTGTCCCGACCGGACTCCGGTCCGGTGGCGTGTTCAGCGGCGGGGCGTTCGACGCTGTAGCGGGTTCGGGCGGTGTCGTGTCCGATCCGGCGGGCCACGAACTCCTCACGTTGGACGGTTTCGCCGTCACGGTCGAACTCGTACTCGTGGACGTAGCCCGATGCCACGAACTGGTCACCGGTACGGAACCGGGCGTAGGCACGCTCGGCCGCGGACTTGAACATCACCATCTCGCAGAACTGCGGGTCGAGCTTGGTGAACGAACCGTCGGGCTCCCTGCGCCACTGCTCGACACCGACCCGGGCACGGAACCTGGCGACGTCGCTCTTGCCGTACGTCAACTCCGGTGCAGTGGCGATGAACCCGTGCAGGCTCATCTGGGTGGGGATCGTCATCATCGACTCCTGACCTCACGCGACGCCGCGGTCGGCTATCGCTCTCAGGAGTCAGGTGCGCGTGCCTTGCCAGCGGCGCCTCTGCCGGGTGCAAGTCGTTGAGGAAGAGGTCGACGCGCCACATCTTGTTTCCCGGCGGACGTCGGACGATCCGGGGCATGATGGGGGGTGTGGATGCGCTCGAACTCACGGTGGATGAAGGACGGCCTGCCAACGCGGGACGGTTCTTCCACCTTGGCGCGAATCTGCTGACTCTTCTGGATGAGTTGACTGAGTTGCCGGTGGGTTGGCGCGTAGAGGAACTCCGGACCGGTTCTGCGATCGCCGTGCTGATGCCTCCGGCGGACCTGCCGGCGGAGGCTAGGCACCTTCGCCTCGTCGTGGACTCGTTGGCTGCCGTGCAGGCGGGTGGTCCGCTGCCGGACGAGTGGACGCCGGACGCGGTGAAGGCGGCGCACCGGTTCGCTGAGTTTGGGCAGGCTGCTGAGGATGAGACGGACTGGGTGCCACCGCGACTGCGCCTTGTGACTGACCAGCGGCCCGGCCCGGTCGTGGATCTCACGCCGAACCTGGTGCAGGG